>Ga0105045_10002581_pt1 | contig 15349 bp, 9 predicted proteins | sample MAT02_FD_78089 | JGI IMG/M metagenome (GOLD analysis project Ga0105045, IMG submission 78089) | Freshwater microbial communities from Lake Fryxell liftoff mats and glacier meltwater in Antarctica - MAT-02 (megahit assembly) | ecosystem: Environmental > Aquatic > Freshwater > Ice > Liftoff...
AAGGCCCACCACCCATCAACCTAGGCCAGCGGCCTAGGAAAAAGGGCCGAAGGTCCGCCACCCATCAACCTAGGCCAGCGGCCTAGGAAAAAGGGCCGAAGGTCCGCCACCCATCAACCTAGGCCAGCGGCCTAGGATCTTCCGCAGCCTCCGCAGCCCCCGCAGCAGCCTCCGAAGCAGCGTCCGCATGAGCAGCAGCATCAGCAGCAGTAGCAGCCGCAGCAGCCTCCGCCTCCGCAGCAGCAACCACCACCGCCTGCTCCTCTCGAGCCACTTCCAACTGCCTTTTCAGATAAAAATACGTTTCCAATTGAGCACGTACCGGAATATCGCTGCCAGTACGTCGGTATTCATTCCGATTCGCAGCATCAATGATGCGTGCCTTTACATTGTCATTGATTTGCAAATCCAAGAAGGCTTTGATATCCTTTTTCAGTGTGGGGTCGTACACTGGAAAAATCGTTTCGATGCGGTGTGAAAGGTTGCGTTCCATCCAGTCGGCGCTGCTGAGGTAAATGAGTTCTTTACCGCCGTGGTGGAACACAAATATCCGTGTGTGTTCCAAGTAGCGGTCTACGATACTAATAATTTCAATATTCTCGCTCAACCCGGGAACACCGGGTACCAAACAGCAAATCCCGCGTATGATCAGCCGAATTTTCACGCCTGCATGGGAGGCTTCGTACAATTTAGCCAGAACGCCCTTATCTTCCAACGAGTTGATTTTCAGCACCATTTCAGCCTTTTTGCCTTTTTTAGCAGCGGCAATTTCGTAATCAATCAACTCGTACAAACCTTCTCGCAGGTTGAATTTCCCCACCAATAGGTGTTCAAAAGGTCGTGTTGGAGGCATACTTTCCAAATGCGCCAGCACATTGCTCACTTCCGACGTCAGTCTTGTGTCGGCGGTAAAAATGCCAATATCAGCGTAAATTTTGGCTGTTTCTTCGTGGAAATTGCCCGTGCCTAGGTAGGCGTACAGTTTGGGTTCGCCTTGCTCCATGCGGCGCACGAGGGCTAATTTGGAGTGTACTTTCACCCCTGGCATCGAATAATGCACCCGAACGCCCGCGTTTTCCAGTTTTTCGCCCCATTCTAGGTTCGTGGCTTCATCAAAACGGGCCTTAATTTCCACAAAAGCCGACACCTGTTTGCCGCGTTGAATGGCCTCCATCAAGGCTTCCAAAATCCGGCTGTTTTTTGCCACTCGGTATTGAATAACTTTTATATGCGTAACCATCGGGTCGAGGGCTGCTTTTTCAAAAAACTGAATCACCGGCTCGAAAGAATGATACGGGACATGAATCAATTGATCGGCGGCAGCGATGGCTTGGAAAATATCGGGTGCCACGCTCAAAACCGGGTGCTCAAGCGGCGGTAAAGGCTTGTATTTCAGGTGTTTAAGTCCGAAATCAGGAAATTTAAAAAAATCAAAATTGTTGTGGTAGCGGCCCTCCGGCAGCATATCATTTTTCCGAAGATCGAACGTGTCTTGCAGATATGAGAGCAAGTGCTGCGGCATTTCGCGATCATACACAAAGCGACTGGCTGGGCCAACCTGTCGTTTTTGAAGGCTGGATTTTATTTTTTGTACCAAATCTCCGCTAAACTCATCCTCAATATCCAGTTCCGCGTCGCGGGTCAATTTAATAGAATAGGTATCTTGAATGTCATAGCCTGGAAACAGGCGCGATACAGAGTGCCGCACGATGTCGTCGAGTATAATCACATCGTGGCGGTCGCCTTTAGTGGGCAGGGTAACAAAACGCGGCAACTGATCGGAGGGTATTTTCACCAAAGCATATTCACTATCGGCAAGGGGCCTCTTTTTGGGCCGAAGGTGCACCGCCAGGTAGAGGTGGGCATTGGCCAAAAAGGGGTTAATACGCCGTTTCACCAGCAAAACAGGCATAACAAACGGCAATAAATTCCCTTGAAAAAAATTCTCCACAAATTCCCGCTGTTCGGGGTTGAGATCGAGTCGGCGCACGATGTTCACGTGGTGTTGACGGAGTTCAGGGACAATTTGTTTTTCAAAAATTTGTGAAATGTCCTCCTGTTGTTGATTGACAATTTTATGAATCTCCTTCAATAACTCACTGGGGTCAAAATCCAATTGAGCACGGGTTTTTTTTCCCACCTTTTTGAGTTTGCGAATACCCGCGACCCGAATTTTAAAAAATTCGTCGAGATTGGAGGAGTAAATAGCCAGAAATTTCAGGCGTTCGAGTAGCGGAACAGCAGGGTCACTGGCTTCTTGTAGCACTCGGTAGTTAAAAGAAAGCCAGGAGATATCGCGGTTTGTGTAAGGCGGCGCTTGCATGAAAGGAATGTTCAGACGATGAGGGATTGGAGGCTGCAAATTTGGACTTTTTTTTGAGCATGACACATCAATATTAGAAATGTGGGCCAATTCGCTGAAAAATTAACATGCAAAGGCCCGAATCGTTCGTTCTAACTTACCTTCGCCTCGCTAATTATGGAAAATTTTAAGATTAACCTCGACCGAGACCTCGTTTTTTTTGATGTAGAAACGACTGGATTAAACGTAATCCGAGACCGTATTGTGCAAATTGCCCTGATAAAGTTGCCCAAAAACGGACAGGAACCCGAAGAGATTTCGATGCTCATCAATCCGGGCATCCCCATTTCGGAAGAATCCATGGCCATTCACGGCATTACGCCCAAAGACTTGGCCAACAAGCCCACTTTTGCCCAAGTAGCCCAAAAAATTTGGGATTTTATCGGAAATGCAGACCTCGGTGGCTACAATTCTAACCGTTTCGACGTTCCGATGTTGATGGAAGAATTCGCGCGCGTAGGTTTTGAATTTGACGTTTCAAACCGCCGACTTCTGGATGCACAGCGCATTTTTTACAAAATGGAGCCGCGTACGCTCAAAGCCGCCTACAGACTCTATTGCCAGCAAGAACTTGAAGACGCCCACGATGCTCTTGCGGATGTGCGCGCGACCTTAGCGGTATTCAAAGGGCAAATTCGGGCGTATGAAGGCGTAGATTTACAGGATGAAGACGGAAATCGTATTCCGGAACCCATTAAAAACGATATTCAAGCCATTCACGACTTTACCAACGACCTGAATTTTGTGGACGCTACCCAAAAACTTCGGGTTCAAAACGACGGTACTGTGGTGTTTAATTTCGGCAAATTTGTGGGCGAACCCGTCAAAACCGTGCTGACCCGTGAAAAACATTACGGCAACTGGATACTCGACAAAGAGTTTTCCTCCCAAGTTAAGCAGTACATCAAGCAAGCAATGAAAGAGTTGGGTAGCTAAATTAAGACCCTATTTGTACATGAAACTATTATCTCGCTTCCCTCAGGCCGGTGGTTCCCTACTACTCTTGGCCTTCTGTCTTTCCGGCTGTTTTGAGCCAAAAGAAGGCTGTTTGGATATTGCGGGCACCAATTTTGATGTAGCAGCCGACAAAGATTGCTGCTGCGAGTACCCGCAACTCGTTCTTTCAATCAACCAAATATACGACACCCTGCCTTTTCGCAACGATGCGCTGTACCCCGATGCGCAGGGAAATTTGTTTCGTATTATTAGTGTGGCCTTCTATTTGTCTGATTTCCAATTTTTTCAAAATGGAAATCGCTTTCAAATCAGCGATACCCTTACCCTGAATACCTTGGTGGGAACCGATACCAGCGCGCAGGTTTTTATCCAAGATTTTGAACTGGTACGCCGCGCCCCTGTGCAGTATGCCGTGGGTACTTTTCGGCAAGATGGAATCTTTGAACGCCTCACTTTTAGGGTAGGCCTGACCGATTCTGCTCAACAAATTATTCCTTTCAAAGTACCGAATGGCCACCCCTTGGCCCCTCAATCCGACCGCTTGTGGGTGGGAAACGCCGCTGGTTTTGTGTTTTTGCAGGCCGTGGTAGTTCGCGACAGCGCACTCACGTCAGCAGATGCAGATACCCTTCGCTTTACACAGGCCGACCTAGGGCAATCTATCTTAGAAGCGAACGGGCCTTTTTTGCACCCGACAGGCTTTGACTTTCCCTTGACGTTGGAAGTGGACTATCGGGTTATGTTTGAGGGAGTAATTTGGTCACAATACGACATTTCGGCTTGGAAAAGTCAAATTTCACTCAACTTGCCCAACGCTTTCCGCGTTATACAGTAAGTTTGTAGCACGTTTGCTGCACTTTACTTAACCAAGTCCTTACCATGTACAAAATACTTTTTATCGGGGCGTTTTTGACCCTATTGACCGTTCTTTCCTGTGGCGACCGAGGTGCTGAAGAGACGGGTGTAAACTTTGATATCACGTTTCAGGCTACCTACGACGGTGCTCAACTGGAAAAAGACAAGGAATACCAACTGGGTAATATTCCCTTATTTTTTGAAAGTAGCCGCCTGTATGTATCCGATATTACCTTGTTGAAAGGCAATCAAACCTTTCAGATTTCAGAAATTGAATATTTGGATTTCACCCCCACCAATGCATCTTTTGCCACGCCCACGATTACGTTCAAAAACGTACCGGAAGGCGATTACACGGGTATTCGGCTGGGCTATGGTGTAAAGCCGGCGCTCAACGCTCGCACGCCCTCCGATTTCCCGGCTGGGCACCCCCTCTCCGTCGAAATTGACTATTGGTCAGGCTGGAGTAGTTATATATTTTCAGTGTTGGATGGTAAAGCCGATTCTAATAATGATGGGATGAAAAACTTGTCGTTCTCCTACCACTCTGGCTCCGATGCAGTGTACAGGACGGTGGATTTTGCCTATCCCATTTCAGTGCTAGACGGACAGCCTGGGGCCAAGATAGCCTTCGATATGAAGGCATTCCTCACCAATGACGATGGCACTTTTTATGACCTTTTGGCCAATCCTGCCACCTCCAATAGCCCCAATAACGTGGTAGTGGCTCAGGCACTTGCCAAGCATTGGAGCCGTGCTACTACCGTGAGCCAGTAACAAAAAAAATACGCATAATTTATTGATATTCAATATTTTAAGCGTTAAAATTCGAGGTAAATCTCCGTTCAAATCGACTTAGAACTAGTTGGAGTTTTCTCTTTGGAGTATAAGTGAAAATCCAAACAAGTGCTCAATACTCAATGTTATGCTGCATCTGATAGAAAAAAATAGGCTCAGCCTCGTGGGAATGGTGTTTGCAACCATCTTGGTAGTGGGCGCGTGCGAAAAGGAAACGCCCCCGCCCGATGTGGAAGGCGATTTGTCGGACATTCTCTACAATCCGCAAGCTTACGCGATTGCTAAACCTGCCAATTTCCCCGCCATTCCGATACCCGCCGACAACCCCATGACGGCGGATGCTGTTCAACTCGGTCGGCGCTTGTTTTACGACCCCATCCTTTCGGCAGATAGTACCATGTCTTGCGCTTCTTGCCATTTGCCAGAGAACAGTTTTACTGATATTTCGACCTTTTCGGTCGGGATAGACGGCATTGCTGGACATAGAAATTCTATGTCGCTTTTAAATATTGCCTACGTTACCGACGGCCTTTTTTGGGATGGGCGAGCACCGACGCTCGAAGCGCAAGCCTTGGTGCCCGTCGAGGATGTGATAGAACTACACAACACTTGGCCCAATGTGGTGGGAAAATTAAAAAATCACCCCACCTATCCGACCTTATTCCGCAAAGCATTTGGTATCAACGACCGTACAGAAATTACCAAAGAGCTCGCTGCCAAAGCGATTGCTCAATTTGAGCGCATCTTGATTAGCAGTGGAAAGTCAAAATTTGACGAGTTTATGTCTGGCAATATTGACATTTTTGATGAGGAAGAACTGGACGGCAAATTGATGTTTTTTGATGAAGGCCAAGACTACAACTTGCCCGATGCGCAGTGTTTCCATTGCCACGGCGGCGTGACCCTTACCGGCGGTAAATTTTTTAATAATGGCCTCGACAGCGTAGGCTCGCTGGCTGAATTTAAGGATCTGGGCTTGTTCAAAACTACCGGAAATCCCAACGATAAAGGCAAATTTAGGGCCACTACTATGCGAAACATCGCACTCACAGCGCCCTATATGCACGATGGCCGTTTTCAAACCCTCGAACAGGTTATCAATCAATACGACGACAACGGCTTTGGTGTAGTGAATGAGGGCGCATTCCTAAATAATATTGGTTTCCCGAATGGCGACGGCACTTATACGGGCCTCACCAATTACCAAAAAAATGCGCTGGTGAAGTTTTTGCATACGCTTACGGATACTGTTTTTGTTAAGAATCCGGATATTTTGAATCCGTTTTAGGGGGCGTCCAAGGATGGTCTCGGAGTAGGTAACAGCGTAAAATCTGCCGCAGAAAATGCCCGTTTTTTACAAGTCCTGACAAAAATTTCTCCATTTTAGGTTATTTTTGGCCTGATTTTTTCTGCAAAAAGATATCGCGTAGGGGTTCGGGGTTGTTTTTTGACAAAGCAAAACCGCATTAATGCCCATTTTGCGCATCTAACAACGATTCTACGACCAAATTATCCCATTTTTATGCGAAACCGACTTTCCCTTCTCGCCTGTCTGCTGGCTGGTTCTTTGCATGCCCAAATCAGCGAAGGCGGGCTTCCGCCCAGTCTGTCCACCCCTTATCAAGCGGCCTTAGCGGGCAAAATGCCTGCCACGCAGACACTGCCTACCCTCGACGTAGCCAACGCCCTCAGCGAAGACAGTAAAAATCCCGGCCAGAATCGCTTTGCAGCGCCCATCTCCGTCCAAATAAGCCTCGAAAATACCGGCAGTTGGCATACACTCCCCAACGGCGACCGCGTGTGGTTGTGTGCCTTAAAATCGCCCGGAGCCTTGGGACTTAGCCTTCTTTTCAACGAATTTTCCTTGCCCGCTGGGGCCAAATTTTATGCCTACGATGCCAATCAGCGCATTTTAGGCGCATATACGACCGAAAGTTGTCTTCCTTCTGGCAAATTTATGGTAGGCGTTCTGCGGGGAGAAGTGGCGTATTTGGAACTGTACGAACCCGCTGCGGTACTGGGGCAAAGCCGCCTGAACTGTCCCCGAATAGACATTGCCTACGATGCCCAGGCTATGAGTGGTGCTGAGGATTTTGGCGATGCGCTGCCCTGCCACATCAACATCAACTGCCCTTTGGGCAACGATTGGCAAATTCAAAAAAAAGGTATCGCCCGTATCCTGATGGTATTTTCCAACGGAGAAGGTTGGTGCAGCGGCTCGCTGATTGGTAATACTTCGAATACTTTTGAGCCCTATTTTCTTACGGCTCACCACTGTCAGTTGATTGGAAATAATCCCGATTTTGGTCTCTGGCGTTTTGACTTTGATTACGAATCTGTGAATTGCCAAAACCCAGGCGTAGAGCCGGTTCCACGCTCAGTATTGGGCAGCGAATTGATTTCGAATCGCATAGAAACAGATTTTCTACTCCTGAAAATCAGCCCAATACCCCTGAATTACGATGTGTATTTCAATGGCTGGAACCGAGATGATAACCTAATTACGGTGGCTGCCAATTCTGTGTATATTCACCACCCACTGGGCGATATTAAAAAAATATCCGTGGATACACATGCTTCTATTATCCACCCGGGCGTACTGAATTGGGGCGGCATTTTTGGCAGCAGTGCCCCCAATACACACTGGAGATCCATCACCGATTTTGGCTTGTTTCAGCCCGGCTCATCCGGCAGTCCGTTGCTCGACCCGCAAAAAAGAATTGTAGGCCAATTACACGGTGGCAGCACTGCGGTGGGGGATGAATGCAAGGTAACGGGCGCGTTTTTTGGCCGATTTAACCAGTCGTGGAATGTAGGCAATTCCCCACAATCTCGACTGCGTGAGTGGCTCGACCCGACGAATACGGGCGCACTTACACAAAATGGCTATACACGCCCCGTCGCGGCGGGATTTACCATTAGCGGGAATGTTCAGACGCATTGGGGCACACCGATGTCGGAGGTACGGGTGGAAATTGGCGGCGCGACGAGCGGCTTTGTTTTCACCGATACTTTGGGTAATTTTCGCTTTACTGGCATACCTGGAGGTGGCAGTTATAACATCAAACCAGTGTTGGATTTGAATGACTTAAATGGCGTTAGCACGTTTGACATTGTATTGATTTCCAAGCATATCCTGGGTCTAGAACCCCTCAATTCTCCGTGGAAAATCATTGCCGGAGATGTGAACATGAGCAATTCTACCACTACTTTCGACATGGTAGAAATTCGCAAAGTGGTACTGGGTATCAACCCACAGTTTCCGGCGGCCAGTTCTTGGCGTTTTTTGCCCGCTTACACCACGTTTAGTAATGTCAATAACCCGTTTATGGGCGGTTTGCCCCCCGAAGCCATTCCGGTGAATAACCTACAAGGGAATTTCAACGGCGTGAATTTTTACGGCATTAAAACGGGCGATGTCAATAATACGGCAAGCCCCAACTAAAATCAAATACGCTGTTAACTAAGTTTATAGCGTATTAAAACCATGATCCCTCCTTTTCACTTTTATCACTTTTTTGAATGAAGCATACGGCAAAAGAACGTTTTTTACATTACGTCACCATTGACACACAGAGTGATCCTGACAGCCCCACACAACCCAGTACCGAAAAGCAAAAAAACCTAGGCAAAATTCTAGTAAAAGAACTGCTTGAAATGGGCATTTCGGATGCTCATTTGGATGAATTTGGGTATGTATATGCCACTATTCCGGCTAATACGGACAAAAAAGTGCCCGTTATTTGCTTCTGCTCCCACATGGATACGTCGCCCGATTGCTCGGGAGAGGGCGTAAAACCGGTGGTACATACCAACTATAAAGGACAGGATTTAGTGTTGCCCGACGACCGTTCTGTGGTGATCAAAATGAACGAGCACCCCGACTTGAAAGACCAAATGGGCCATGATATTATTACGGCCAGCGGCACTACCCTACTCGGTGCCGATAACAAGGCGGGTTTGGCGGCCATTATGAGTGCCACCCATATTCTGGTGCACAACCCTTCGCTGAAACACGGAAAAATCAGAATTTTATTCACGCCCGACGAAGAAATTGGCCGCGGTGTTGACAAGGTAGATATCAAAAAACTGGGGGCTAAATATGGTTATACCATTGATGGAGAAACGGCAGGAAGTATTGAAAATGAGACGTTTAGCGCAGATGGCGCGGTGATTACCATTCATGGTATTTCTGCGCACCCGGGGTTTGCCAAAGGTAAAATGGAGAGCGCGTTGAAGATTGCAGCGCGCATTGTGGCCAAGTTCCCCGATAAACTAAGCCCAGAGCATACGGAGGCCAAACAAGGCTTTATTCACCCGGTTCACTTAGAGGGAAATATTGAAAAGGCTACCATCAAATTGATTATTCGTGATTTCACGGAGGCCGGTTTGAAGCGGCATGCCAGCACCATTCAACGCATCGTAGATGCTGCCCTTAAGCCTTTTCCCAATAGCAAAGCCGAGGTGAAAATTTCGGAGCAATACCGCAACATGGGTAAAATGCTGCGTCAGCATCCGCAAGTGGTGACAAATGCTTTGGAGGCGTTGAAGCGGGCTGGATTCCCCAATCCGGTTCAAAGCAGCATTAGAGGTGGCACGGATGGTTCTCGCCTGTCATTCATGGGTTTGCCTTGTCCCAATTTGTTTGCTGGAGAGCATGCCTTTCACTCCAAACAAGAGTGGGTATCGGTGCAGGATATGGAAAAAGCCGCCGAGACGATGGTGCATTTAGCACAAGTTTGGGAAGAAAAGGCTTGATAGCGGGTTTTTGATTTTGGGAAGTATGTTCGAGTCTCAGGCACCAATACCCTCTGTAAACTAAGTACATAGCCGTAACTTTTCAACTAATTTGCGTCTGAACGTCTCATTGCACTTTTATAACCACTTAAGCACCGCATAACATGGAAGATTTTTGGAAAAAAGCCGCTGACACCGCTAAAGAAACCTTTGAAAAAGCCGGAGATGCCGCCGAACAGGCAGCAGCCCTAGCCGCCGAAAAGTTTGGCGAATTGAAGGAGTCGGCGACCGAAGCCTACAACGAACTCAGCGAAAAAGCCGAAGCGATGGCTGCTGAAGCGAAAGCCGAGGCCGCCGAAAAGTTGGCCGAAGCCAGGGCTGCTAAGGAAAAAATTGCAGCCCACGAAGGCGGAGCACTCGGGTTTTTGAGTGATAAAGCCAAGGAAATCGTGGGAGAAGTGAAGGAAGAGGCCAGCGATTTGGCCGAAGAAGGCAAAGACTTTTGGCAAAAAGCCAAGGACTATGTTTCTGGCGACGACCAAGCAAAAGACGCGTAGTTTTAAGTGCTAAAATTAAGGGGGTAGCAACGAAACGATTTCATTGCTACCCCCTTTTTCTATTTTCAGCCTTCCCCTATCACCCAATATCGTTGAATTGAGGGCGTGTTTAAATTTTTATTTTCCTGAAAACCAATGTGTTATGAACCTGACATCAAAAAAACAATTGCGTCTTTTTGATTTTACACAAAACTACTTTTTCCGCAAGCACTCATCATCTCTGTCTTGACATTCGCCGCCTGCGAAGTACGACCGACCAAGGCTACAAACGTTGGTCTAATCCGAGGCCGAAATGCTAAGAGCAACGACATTGTCCTATCGCCCATTGGGCAACTCAAAGCTCACTTTGGTGCCCTTGCCCGGTGTAGCGGTAATTTGAATAGTACCGCCGATATCAGCGGCACGTTTTTTCATACTGCCTAAGCCCACACCTGAGTTAATCTTCTCGGATACCTCAAAACCCACACCATTATCCACCACCAACAGCGTCATTTTCTCCGAATCAGCCAAAAAACTGATCTCCATGCGGGTACATTCGCTGTGTTTGAGGGCGTTGTTGATGGCTTCTTTAAAAATCAGATAGACGTTTCTACGCGACTCAATGTCCATCTCAATAACGGGCAGGTTCCTAGGTATATTCAATTGATAATCAATGTCGTGCGCATCCAAAAACTTCTGCGCATGCTCCCGCATCCGGTCGGCTATATCGTTCAGATAATCGGGGTGAGGCTTCACCGCCCAAATCAGGTCACTGATGCTTTCGAGGGTACTTTGAGCGCTTTTACTAATTTGTTCGAGCAGCGGCGCGGCCTCTGGCACTTTGTGCGAAAATTGCTGATGCGCCACTCGGCTCAGGATTCGGATGCCCGACATAGAGGCGGCAATATCGTCGTGCAAATCACGGGCGATGCGGTCTTTTACTTTTTGTTCGGCGGCTTGAATGGCCAGAATTTTTTCCTGCTGCTCCATTGAAAGTTTCAATTGCAGCACATTTCGGTCATTCTCCAAAAAGCCATGCCAGCGGATGAACGCTACCGCAAAAATCATCGCTTCTACGATGAAGCCCCACATCACCGCATATTGGATAAAGGGGTAATTAGGGATGACATTGATATTGCGTAAAAGGTTGAGTATGAACGCTACTGCTAGTGGCAAAAAGGCAAATACTACAATACGGGCGCGAACATTGGTGCGGAAATTTCGGATAATCACTACCACAGAAATGATGGTAATCACCAAAATAGAGAGCATAGCGGCCGTAAAAATAACCTGCATCAGCGGGCCGTGTTCGTATTTTACCAATACGCCAAAAATGCCCGTTAGCACAAACATGGCCCCCAAATACCATTTCGTTACGCGATCAAGCCACTTATCCAATTCCCACAACCGAACAAAATACCGGTAAAAAAGCCCGTAAGTAGCCACCATTAAAAATGAAATGCCGTGGCGCTGCATCACCGGAAAAATATTGATGATGGCGGAGTGATTATAGGCTTCTCGAAGCAATACCACCGCTACATACGCTAGGTAAAACAGGTACATCGGGTCACGATACATGTAATACAGTTGCAGCGCAAAAACGATGGAAACCAGCATTGCGCCCAAAAACAACCCAAAAAGCAATACATTTTGCCTGCTTTTTAAGGCAAATTGGTCGGGGCTGTGTAGGCTAAGCCCGAGATACATCGAGCCCACTTCGTTGGAGGCTTTGGCCCAAAATTTGTTTTCGCCAGGCGCCAAAATCACCGCAATATAATACCCATTGGAAAGGGCAAAACGAGCGTCATCGTAAAATGCCGCCCCTACCTCATCGTAGGTTTGAAACGTACTGTCTGGTTTTTGTTGGTACAAAGAAAATGAGTCGAAATTCTTTCGATTCAACCAGAGCACGAGGGTTTTTCGGGCAGGAAGTTCGTTTTTAACGGAAAATTGTAACCACCAAGTGCTGGCATCTGCCCCAAAAGTGAGGTATGGACTTTTGGCTAGCACAAACTGTTCTGAAAGAGGCTGCTTGCGTATGGCATCAAAGTCATATACGTGCGCAGAATCCCGCAAAAGCATGGGGGTAATCAAGATGTTTGAGAAGTCATTCCCCACCTTAGTCACTTCTTGAGCAGAAGCAACCAAAGGCAATAGCGAAAGTAACCACAGCACTGCAATCAGGGCATGGTTGGGTTGTCGGGCCAGGGTTCGAATCATAGCGTCGTCTTAAAAAATGAAGTCGCGCCGAAGGAGGAAGGATTAGACTTTGATTATGAGCAAATGTATCGCTCTGGTATTATGACCCTTCCAAAAACCATCTAAATTTAGGAAACGGTAGTAAAACGGAACCAAGGTAGGTAATTTCTTACATAGGCATATCCCCCATATAGGGCTATTTTGTCTGAAAAACCCGTGTTGGGCCGTTGTTGTTGCACAAAACCAGTATGTTTTTACCAGTTGCACCCGAGAAATATTGCAAATCGCGCACCACTTCGGGTGCCCAAAAGCCACTTTGGCTCCCCGAAATGTATCGAAAATTTCCCCGACCGTCGCCCGCCAACAAACACCCATTCCCTGCATCCAACCGATAGGTTTCTGGGTCGCCCCCCCAGTCATTTCCAACCAGCACTATGTCCAAATGGCCGTCGCCTGTTACATCCGCAGCCACGATACTATTCACCGGAGCATATTGGGCTTCTATGGGAAGGGAGTGGGGGATAAACTGGCCATTTTTTTGTTCAAACCATTGTGTTTCAAGGGTTTTAGCATCTAGGTTAAATCCCGAAAACCAATCTTTTTCAGGGAATAAATCGGTGATAGCGGCCTTTGAGTAAGGGCCATAACGCGGGAATTTCTTTTTAATCAGCGGCACTTGACTCGCCAGCAAATCGCGGGAGGCCAGCGGATAATAAGTCCCTTCCCATGGCGTGCAGAATAAGGGGTCGAGGCTGCCATTTTGGTCTAAATCTTTTGCAAAAAGCCGCAACGGTGCCTGCTCCGATGTACGGTGTCGGGTGTTCAGCCCCCAGTTTCCGGCCACCACATCTAGGTCTCCGTCTTGATCCAAATCCGCCACGGCCAAACAACGCCACCAGCCCGTTGAACTGATTGGAGTAAGTTGTTCTTTCTGCCCAAAAGTAAGCATGCGCAGGGGCTGCCAATCGGCGGCGACCCATACTACCGGAGGGGCATTTTGGGACAAATCTCCTAAAAAAAGGTCGGTTACCATCCCTAATTGCCCTAAAATAGGCATTTCCTTCTCCGTTATTGGACTAAACTTGCCTCCATTATTTTGCAATAAAAAGGAGGATGCTGGCTCCGGAAAGCGACCGGGCATGGCCCTTCCACCCACCAGCAAATCTTGTTTCCCATCGCCGTTAAAATCAAAAGCCAGTACACAACTGCCCGCGTGGGTGGCGCGCGGGAGGGCATTGGGCACCGCCGAAAGCCCGCCTTTGCCATCGTTTAGGTATAATCGGTCTTGGTACCGCGGGTCGTTGGCAGGGCGTTCGTTGCCGCCACTGACCACATACAAATCCAAGTCACCATCTTGATCGGCATCCAACCACACGGCATCGGTATCTTCACAGTCTCGGTCTTTTTCGAGGGCTGGTTGCGCAATGCGCTTGAATTTGGGCACACCCTGCACGGCCTCCAATTGAATAAAAGTGGCCCCCGCTTGTCCCGCAGCCCCGCCCACAAACACGTCGAGTTTTCCATCTCCATTCATATCTCCGACACAAGCCCTCGGGCCTGTTTGGCTTAATCTGTAGGGCAATAATTTTTGTTGATCAAAATCTTCAAACCTATTTTCCTGATGGGAAAAGTGCAAGCCACTATTTATTGTAACATCTTCAAAATGAATAGATTGCGCTTTTTTTTCAGCTGGACAATACCCCTGCTGAGCACGGTTGATATTGAATTGAATGCGCTGATTGGCCGCTACATTTAGGCGTATTTCATGTTTTTTTTCTGGCCAGTCTATCTCAATTTTATCGGCTATTTTTTGTCCCCCCAGTCCAATTTGGAAGAGGGGTTGCACACTCGAATAGAAACCTCGAACGGGGGTCATTTCTTGCGAAAAAACGAGTTCGCCACCGGCCCACACCCGCACTTTTGCACCTGTCCCGTATGGATTTTGGGCCGTACCTGCGCAGGTGATTTGTAGCCAATGATTGGACGTAGTGCCATTGGCTTGGTTTTCAAAAATACCGGGAGCGGCTTCTAAATTATTGATAATCAGGTCTAAATCCCCATCATTATCCAAATCGGCATAGGCCGCCCCATTCGAAAAACCACTTTGCCGCAAGCCCCACGATTCGGACACTTCTCGATAAGGAAACGTGCCCGTATTCTGAAAAAGGTACGGATGAGCGGCATGGGAAGGCATTTGGCTAGCATAGTCGGCAAAATCAGGAAATCGCGTCTTGTTTACGCCGCCCGTTCTATTGATACTATCGGCGGTGTAAACGAAAAAATCGAGGTCGTTTAAGTCGCGTTTCACCCCGCTGGTCAGGAAAATATCTGGCCAACCATCTTGGTCAAAATCGGCTATCAAAGGTGCCCAACTCCAGTCGGTAGCCGAAACACCCGCCAACTGGCCCACCTCCGAATATCGTCCTGGCCCGTCCGACAGTTGCAGACAATTCCGCATCGCTTGTCGCCCGTAGCCTCGCTGCTGCATTTCTTGGTCGCGCAGGGTACTCATAGTGGACATCAATTGCTGTCGGCGGGGCCAGTGTTCGGCCAGCATGTCGAGGGTAATAAAATCGGGCCATCCATCTCGGTTCAAGTCGGCAGCATCGGCCCCCATAGTATGGTTGGAGGTGTGCCGAAAATAGGTGTCGGCTTCGTCTTTAAACGTGCCATTTTTTTGATTGATGTACAGGAAATCAGGCATTACAAAGTCGTTTCCAACGAATAAATCGGGCCAACCGTCTTTATTTACATCTACGACCAGCGTTGAAAGCCCAAAAGCCTTGTTTTCCAAGCCTGCTTTTTGGGTAATGTCGGTAAAGGTATTGCCCTCTCGGCGGTACAATCGGTCGGATTCATATTCATTTTGAGGGGCTTGTGTGCGCGCTGAACCTGCGGAAGATTG
>Ga0105045_10002583_pt1 | contig 15329 bp, 10 predicted proteins | sample MAT02_FD_78089 | JGI IMG/M metagenome (GOLD analysis project Ga0105045, IMG submission 78089) | Freshwater microbial communities from Lake Fryxell liftoff mats and glacier meltwater in Antarctica - MAT-02 (megahit assembly) | ecosystem: Environmental > Aquatic > Freshwater > Ice > Liftoff...
AAGCCCTTCTTTTTACCTGGGCGGGCCTTTGCACTCCGCGATACGGAAGACTTTTTCGGATGATGAAAGCCATAGCGGATGAAAGCCCAGCCCGTCAACATGCCGCCGAAGTGAGCCATCACCGCGACCCCGTTTCCGGTCGCGCCGAACGCGATGAGGAGGGTGAAGGCGTTCATCGCGATGATGAGGTAGGCGACCTGCTTCATCGTGAGAGTCACGGGGATCACGAAAAAGAGCAACATCGTGATGCTGCGATGCGGGATCAGCGTCGCCACTGCGATGACGATGGCGAGGACCGAGGCCGATGCGCCGATAATGATCGAATCGGGGCCGATAGTGCCATTATAGAGTAGTTGCAGGATCCCGCCGCCCAGCCCGCCGAGGAAATAGAGATGCAGGACTTGGCGCGGCCCGGTCATCTCGAGGAGCATGCGGCCGAGGAAAAAGAGTCCCAGCATGTTCCCGAGAAGGTGCCAGGGGCTGGCGTGGACGAACTGATAGGTCAGCGGGGTCCAGAACCGGAAGGCCTCCAGCGCATGGATCGAGAGGCCGAAGAGGTCCCGGTTGGGGTCGTGGAAGAGAATGTTGTTCAGGACAAAGACAGCCACATTCACGACGAGCAACCAGATCACCACGCTCCACGTCGATGGGCCGCCGGATCGGGGGCGGTGGTCGTCTTGTCGGATGTATTCGCGATCGTAAATGCTCATCGGGGGAAGGGGCGGGGTGGTAATTACGCCTCGGATGACGCTTTCGGCAAGGAAAGGGAGATCCACCTCTGCGCAAGAAATCGTAAAAAGATGATAATTAGGGGTTGAAAGTATCTCGGATTTCCTGATGATCTATTATTGAATATGAACACCTGGGGTTATTTGATTCTCATTGCTGCTTTATTGCTTCTCGCGGCAGCCATGCTTTACGCGAGATTCGCGACGCGCTCCAGAGAGAAATCTCTCCATCACGCGCCGGTGGAGCTGATGTTCCCCTACGAAACGATCTCAGCCGCCCGACCGGTCGAGAACGAGACGGGGAGGATCAACCTGCCCCGGGGCGGAAAGAAACTCGGCACCGAGATCAAGGTCGATCGGGTTCCCGGGGTCAAAGAGGAGACCAAAAAACGCGAGAGCGATTACTTTGACGAGTTGCAGGAGGCCGCCGCCGGTCTTGCCATGCTGATGCGTTCGTCCCCGGTGGGCCGCTCCGAGCCCGTGGTCTTCGCCCCGGATGAGATCGAAAACGAGGTCATCGAAGAGGTCGTGGCAGCGGAGGAGATCGAGGAAGCGATCAATGCTCCCGAAGCCGGGCAAGTCGCCGGGGCACTCCCCGACTTTGTGGAAGAACACATTGCCGATAGTGTGGATGAGATCGTCGAGGTCGAAGCCTTGGTGGAAGTGGAAGTGGAAGTGGAAGTGGAAGTGGTCGCGGAGGAAGTGGTCGCGGTTCAGTCAGCCATCCTGACCGAAACCGAAGCCGCCCTTGAAGCGATCAACCCGCTCATGAGCGATGACGAAGGAGGTGAGGTCCGCCTCCCCGCCGAGATTCGCGTCCTGACAATGAGGGAGATCCTTGGCGATCAGGTTAGCGATCGTATCGATCAAATCGACGAAGGGCTAGACGCGCTCGAGTCACTCGTCCGCAGCATCGAGTCCAGCCTGCGGGCACTCGACTCTGCCGACCTCATCGACGATGACGAGGATATCGCAGACACCGAACGGTCGATCGTCTCGGAAGCGGCGTGAGGAATTTTGCGCTGTGTCAGGAGCCCGCTCTGCCATGGTCCTGATTCGGCGCCACTTTACAATGGCCGGCTCTGGTCCAAAGTGGGCGTCTGATGGGAGCGATAGGAGCATTCTGGGGTTTTTCGGGAGTCGTAGGCCTGCTTGGCTACGCGATCTACCGGCTCGCACCGCAGGCGCTCGAGGCGTTGAATACTCCGCTCACGACGGTACAGTGGGTCTTCCTCATCGGCTTCAGCGTTTTTATGCTGGTGGCCGAGGGCTATCGCGGGTTTCAGAAGAAGTTCTCCCCGCGCACCGCGGCCCGGGTGAAGTACCTGCACGATCACCCGCGCTGGCATCACGTCCTTTTCGCCCCGTTTTTCTGCATGGGGTACTTCCATGCGAAGCAGAAGACCCGCATCACGGCGGTTGCCCTGACTCTCGGGATCGTCCTGCTCGTCACGCTGGTCGGCTATCTCCCTGTCCCGTGGCGCGGGTTAGTGGATTGCGGCGTGGTCCTGGGACTTTCCTACGGCATTCTCTCATTCGCCGCGCTCACCGCGCAGGCGTTTTACGGGAAGGGTTTTAACCACTCTCCCGAAGTGCCCTGATTTTCCCGCCGAGAAGGGAATCCGCTCAGGCGGTCTCGGTCCAGACGTAGCAACTGCCGTCAGAGTAGAGTTCCTTGTAAGTGGTCGTGAGAACCCGGTGGCAGCGGCGATTTCCGGCGGAGTCGTAGCTGTAATGCGGGATGCGCTTTTTGCTCACCACGACGGTTTTCAGGAGGTAGGGCTCGCTGCGGACGACTTCACCGCAGCAGGGAGCGGCATTGTAGCGGCGACGATCTTCGTAATGCCGATAAGGCAGAAGCTGATTGTAGCGCGGCGTCGCGAACTTGCTGTCAGCGCAACTGCGGTTGCCCTCATAGGTGGTGTAGCCCGTCCCACCGGCCTGAACCACGGGGGCAAGGGCGGACGAGATGAGCAGGGTCATGGCGATTACTGGAAGGTATTTGGTCATGGTGCGGTTTGTGTGTTCCAGAGATTGTAGAGGATTTTGAAAATCTGTCGAGAGCGTTCTCCTCTTCTATCGGGAGAGGATCCTCGCGATGGCCTCGAAAAGTTCCCGTTTCAGTTCCGGGCTGTAGCCGGAGTGGACCCAGGCGATCTTTCCCTCGCGATCGATCACGACGGTATGGGGGATGCTCTCGACCTGATAAGACTGGCTCACCTTCATGTTAAAATCGAGAGCGACGGGGGCGCTCTTCCACTCACGGGCCTCGAGGAAGCCGGTCACGATGGGGGATGACTCGGCCTGATTGATCGCGCAGAAGGCTACGGTGCCTTCGGGAAAGGCATCGACCGCAGCCATCACGTCGGGCATGGCCTTGATGCAGGGGCCGCACCAGGTCGCCCAGAAGTCGAGCACGACGACCTTTCCGCGGTGGTCGGAAAGCTTGAACTTTTTCTCATCGAGACCGCTCAACTCAAAAGCAGGCGCTTCTTTGCCTACCATCGGAGAGACCGGCTGCCCTTCCGCATCGGGAATGACGGGATCGGGGGTGAAGCGGGTCTGCCAGTCGTCGAAGACCACGAGATCCAGACGGTCAGCCTCGCGCAGTGCGACGGGCGGCCCGCTTCGGATTTCGCGGATGTTCTCGATCGCGATACTGCACTCTCCGAGAATGGCGGACCGGCCGATGAGTCGATTTCCCTCGATTCGTTCGCCGGCGAGTTGCAGCCGGGTACCGTCGCGGAGGACGAGTTGGTGAGTGATTTTAAAGTCGGCGATCGCGGGATCGAGTTCCAGCGGGGTGGGCTCGGGCGAGGCCGGGCTATTTTTGGTGTCCTCTGTATCTGCATCGGTTACCTCGTCGCCATTCTCGTCGTTGGTGGCGGCGGGGGCCTCTTTCGCGGATGCTCCGCCAGCGGCGGTCGGCGGGGAGAGCCAGACGACGGTTGAGACCCGGTTCCCCGGGATCTCGAGGGTGCTCTCTTTGGCCGTAAAACGTAGAACAGATTCACCGCCCGAATCGAGTCTGCCGCGGAGGAGGTCGCCGTTGGGCGCGATGAGGAGATGGGTCGGCACTTCCTCGCGGAGGTTACGCGGGATCGAGAGGAGGTGCTCCCTGGCCCGAGCGTCGATAACGCGGCGGGGAATACTGCCGGGTGTGCTCTCGACCCGGAAATGAGTGATCTCGATGACGCTGTTTTCCTGATTCCAACCCTGCCAGCCGCCGCCCATTTTAAAGTAAAGGCCGTTTCCCGACACTTTCTCCGGTTCAACGTCGACGCTGAGTCCTGACTTGCCATCGACCCGGATCTCGATTTTCTCCGGTGTTGCCGAGATCTCGATGACGGCGCGATTGGCGACGATGGGGATCTGATCTCCCGAGAACGAGAAGGCGCCGCTCTCATTCAGCTTGCCGATGAAAAGTCGATTTCCCTGGGCGGCGATGATGATGTCCGTCGAGGGGGTGCTGGTCTCCGGCCCCGACGTAAAAAGTCTTAGAGTCATCGCGCCGAACGACTCGATCCATTCCGCATTGAAGCGGATGCGGTCACCGAGGACGATGGAAGGATTGCCGAAGCTGCCGCCTTTCAAGACCGCTTTCTCGCCGGTGAGGACGACCTGATCGTCGACTTCCTCGATCTCCTCCCACTCCGAGTCCTTGAATCCCTCGAGGATGCGTCCGGCCGTTCCGGTGTCGAGCGCACGGATGCGGTCGGCGGGTATCTCGATTTTGCCGGTGATACGACTCTCAAAAGAAACCTTGTCGGGTGAGATGGCGAGGAGACGTCCGGTGAGGATCTCGTCATCGCGGAGGTAGGCCCGCGCCTGGCTGAGGATGACCTGTGGACCGATCGCTTCATCGGCGAGGGGACTGCGGGAAATGGAGATTTTTTCCTCCTGCTTCAGGGGCACGGAAGCGATCGCACCTGGAGGGAGCCATGAGAGAAGGGCGGCGCCGGGGGTGCCGCCGTCGGCGAGCCGCATCGTGCCTCGCAGGGAGAGGCCGGGGGCGGTGAGGGTATCGCTGGCGACGTCGAGAGGTTCGGGGTTCTCCGGCAGCCGGACTTCGCGGGCACCCTCGAGGCTGGCCTCGACCGGAACCTTTGCCCAAGGCGGGGTGATCGTCATTCCGGCGGGACCGATGCGCAGGAAACGTCCGCTCAGGGTGGTCCCAGAGTGCCACGCGATGCGGGTAGACGAGGCGGGCTCGGCGGCAGGCTCCCCTGATTCGCCGGAAGGAAAGGTCATCTCGAGCAGGTCAGTGAGAGGCACCGTTTTCGACCCGACTTTGAAGGAGCTCCCTTTCCCCGAGTAGGTGACATCGTTGATCTGAAAGCGCACCGGTTCATCGCGGAGATGCAGACGCGGTTGATTTAGATCGATAACCGGCACGGCGCGACCGTCCCACTCGCGCACGTGGAGAGAGAGCAGTCTCATCTCGGGGTTGCGGTTGCGGATGAAAAAGCCGCGTTGGAGAGGATCAGAGGAGCGGCGTTTTTCCGCATCGGGAGTCTCCGGTAAAGCTTCGGTGAGCGAGGCGAGAGGTTCGCCGGAGGGGGAGCAAAGACGCACCTCACCCGAGGCCTGATTCCAGAAGAGCCGCAGATCGAGGTCTTTCGTCGTCTCCGACAATTCCATCACGGGGACGAAGCGGGAGCGGTAGGTGAGAACGAGGAAATTATCCCAGGTCTCGAGCATGGGACCCTCTTCCGGGTTGCGGAGCAGCCCGATCTCGATGCCCGGACTTCCTCCTGGAAAACTGGCGCGGAAATGGATCTCGACCTTTTCGGGGAACGTGATCTGGCGATAGAGATTGCCGGACCATTGGTGGGTGGTGAGTTCGCCGCGGAGATCGGTGAACCAGTCGCCCGGTTTGCGATCACGGCCGGTCGAGGACCATTCACTGAGTTCACCCAGTCCCGAGAAGCTCATGCGCCCGCCGCTCGAGATCCCGAGACGGGTCAAGGACTCGCGCCCGATCTCGACGATGCCGAGCACGGGGGAACAGTCGAGGATGATCCCGGTGCTGTCGAGCTTTAGCAATTTTCCCTGGAGTCGGTCGCCGTTTCGCAGGGAGACTTCGAATTGCACTTCCATCTCCGACCCGGTCGGACCCGCCGCCGGGCCGGGAAAGCGGATCGCGCTGAGCTGACCCAGTCGCAGGTCGAGCGGCGCGGCAAAGGGCCGTGCCTCGAAGCGGATCGTCTCATCCGCCCCGCCGGGGAGGATCTGGCCGTTGAGTTCGTCCCCGTTCCGCCAGGTGAGGCTGACGGTGGCCTCAGGCGATGCCGTCGCCGACGAGGCGAGGAGAACCCATCCCGCGAACGTCGCCACAAAGAGCCCCCGACTCAACAGGGTTGAGTGCGGCAGCAGAGAGGGGTGGGTCGGCGAAAACATGATCGTCAGAACCGCTCGTAGATGGGGAGGAAGCGGTAGTTCAGCGCGAGCGAGAGCAGCGACATCGCGGTCCCGTAGGCTTCGCCGTAGCTGCCGGGGAAGCTGCCGTCGGGGGACTGCTGCTCGGCGAGCATGGCGGCATTGCTGCGGTTCCATTGGTCCCAAGCTTCGGGATTTCCCTGGTAGAGAGCCTGCGCCATGTAGTAATAGAAGTAGTGGGTGTGGGCGGTCTCTTTGTGATCGAGTCGCGCGCTGATGTGCGAGAGCGCGGCGGTGAACTCCTCGGTCTCGCGCTTGTGGCCCACCGCATAGACGAGCGTCGCGACGGCGGATCGGGCCATCGATTCGCCGCCGCCGCCGAGGCCGCCACTGTAGGCGACAAAGCCCGACGAGGCCGTGTTGCGCTGCATGTAAGTGATCGCCGTCTCGATCACCGCATCGGGCACCGTCAGCCCCGCATTGCGACAGGCGAGCAGCCCCATCAGCACCGAACCGGTCACGGAGGTGTCGGCGTCGGTCGAGGTCGGGGAGTAGCGCCACCCGCCCCAGCGATTCGCCTGCTGCGCGGTCACCGCCAGTTGGATCGCGAGTCCGAGGGTCTCGGCGATAGAGCGCCGGACGCCCTCTTTCTCGGTGCCGTCCCACAGTGTCTCTTCATCGACAACGCCGTAGGCCTCGGCGAGGGCGAGCATGGCAAAGCCGTGGTGATACATGCTGTTGGGGAAAAAGCCGGTGTCGGTCTCCTGCCCGGTGATGATGGAGCGGATCGCGCCCTTGATGTGGTGCCGATGGCTACCGAAGTTGGGGTCCTCTCCGCTGGCGAGAAAGGCCATCAGACAGATGCCGGTGATGCCGTGCTCGGACCTGCTCCGCCAACTGCCGTCTTCACTCTGGGCCCTGCTCAGGTAGCCGAGGCCGCGCTCGTAGATCGTGTCGACCTCGGGCGGGATCTCGTTGCCAAGACGGATCGACGGATCCTGAGCGAAGCCCGGCGTGCCCAGAGATGCCGCGAGGAAAAGCACGACGATGAGATGACTGGTCCGCGACATCACGACTCTTCCGCTTTGGTTGCTTCTGCGCCGGCGGCGGGCTCGGCTTCTTTGTCTCTGTATTCCTCTTCCTTGCCCTGGGTCTTGCGACGTTCAGCCGCTTTTTCCTTCGCTCGCTTGAGGCGTCGTTTCTGATCCCAGAAGTGATCGAAGTTCGAGGTGGCCTCGCGGAGCCGGTCGAACTGTGGCTCTGTCAGGATGGCCCGCAGTTGATCTTCCTCTGCAGCGTTGGCAAGGGACATCAGCATCCCTCTTTCAAAATAGTCTCCCCAGTAAGTCTGCACATCCTCGAGGTAGCTTGCCGCAGAGGCATGGACGAGCTCGGCCATTTTTGATTTCTGTTCCGGGGTGAGGCGGAGGTGCCCGTCTATCGTCGAGAGGGACATGCGGGCAAAGGCGTCGATGCGATCGAGGCGGCGCTGGGCGAGGACGGCCTCATACTGGGCGACCTGGTCGGCGGTGAGTACGGTCTTGAGGGAATCTTTCCAAAGGTCGAGAGACTCGCCTTCCTCTTCGGAGCGGTTCCCGCCGAAGTTCACACTGCCCATGCCTTCGAGCATCTCCTTGGCGGCGTCGCCCTCGGTGCTCTCGAGTCGGGTGCGGAAGTAGCGCTCGGCCTGTTCGTGCCACTCCTTCATGGAGCGCTCCGACGCGCCCTTGGCGGCGAGTTCGAGCTCCTCCTGCTGCGTCTCATCGAGCTGGCAGAGGCGCACGATGTCGTCGATGACCACTTTCATGAAGTCGAGACGTTTGTCCCGCTCGGCTTCGGCGAGCTTCTGGATGTGCTGGGAGATCTGCGCGCTGAGCGGTTCGAGCGGCTTCGCGGCGGCAGGCACGACCGGTTTGTCAGGGCGGGCCTTTTCCGGTTTGTCGGCCTTGTCGCCGGGCTTCTCGCCGATGATGATGAAAGGATCCGGTTCGTCGTCTCCTTCTCCCTCCTGAGCGCGTAGACCGGTCGCGACGAGCGAGAGTCCCGCGAGGAGAGCAGGGGCGATGAGGGTGAAAAAGTGCTGTTTGAGAGGCGTCATGCCGTGTTCTTAGTTCGATTCCAACTGATTAAAATAGGTGTCGAGACCCCGGCGGAACTCTTCGGGGAGTTCGCGTCCGGCTTTGCCCGTGGTCTGCTCCGCATCACTGCCGCCTTCGGTGCCGGCGGGCGCGGCATTGCCGCCGGGCCCGATGTCGCTGAGATTCGATCCGCTGCCTGAGGAGGAGGCGTTCCCGGTCCCGCTGCTCGAACCGCCGCCCCCGCCACCTGACTGGTTACGTTTGGATTGGAGAAGCAGTTCGATCGCTTCGGTCTGAGCCGCGATCACCTCTGGCCCGGTGTCGGGGCGGGCGAGGACGGCGTGGGCCTGGCGCATGATGTCCGAGACGGTGGTGAGCAGTTGCATTTCACGGCCGAATTGCTCGGCGCCGCTCGGGAGAGCCTCGATGTCGATGAGGACTTCGTCGATTCGTTCGCGGATGTCGGTCTGGGTGTACTCGAGCGGACGCACCTTCGAAGCGTAGACATCGGGGGCAAAAACGGGACGTGTTCCCTCCATCTCGCGGGTCTCGTCGCGCAGTTGCATCTCATCATGTAGCGCTTTCATGATTTGGAGGACGATCTCGGGAGGAAGACTCTTGGTGTCGCCCTGCTCTTGCTGCTGCTGCTGCTCCCCGGAGGCGGCGGCGACGAGTTCCTCGGCCCAGCGGTCGAGGGTGTCGGCCCAGAACTCGGCGGCGGCGATGGAGCGGCCGTTCAGGTTGAGGAGGGATTCCTGGCCTATCGTTTTGATGCTCGAGACGACGGAGCGGCCCTTCATCTGGTCGAGGACGTTTTTGTAAATGGGCTCCTGCTTGCGTTGAAAGTAGGCCTCGAGATCGGTCTGGATGTTGTAGACAAACTGGCTCTGCTCCACCTGACTCTGCGCGGTCGATTCAGCGACATCGCGGAGTTGCTGCTCGAGCCGGTGCTTCGAGAGGCCGAAGCCGCTGTCGAGGGTGAGGTTGAGCGAGGCGGCGATCTCGGTCTGCTTGCGCGAGGCGGCCTTGAGGCGTTTTACAAAGGTGCTCGCTTCGAGGCTGGAGAGGATCTCCTGAAGCTCGTCGGTGACTCTGGCAAACTCGGCGAGGAGATCCTTTTGCTCGGCGAGCGCTTCATCGACTTTCTTCTCCACGGGCGTGCTTGCCGCTGCCGGCGCTTTTTTCTCGCCCGTCCCGGACGATTCGAGCGAGGTCGTGGGCAGGGTCAAGGGAGCCTGGCCGGGAGGAGTGGTCCCGGCAGATTTTTCCGGGGCGTTTTCCCCGGGCTTTTTCTCGACGAGGCCTTTTTCCTGATCGGAAAGACTCGGCCCGGCCGGAGCGGATTCGCCGGGCTTGGACTCGCCTTTTGATTTCTCCGCTTCCGCTTCCATTTCGCCGCCTCCGGGTGCCTGCGGTCCACCCGGGGCACGCGAGGCCTGCTGGAGGAGGTCCGCGACCGAGGGCATGCGATCCCGCGCGATCTGATCGAGGGCTTTCATCATGCCCGCCCAGGAATCGAGGCGTTCGGCATCGAACTCGGGATTTTTTGTCGCTTCCTCGACCAGCCCGCGTCCCGCCTGCGTCAGCGTGTCGAGGCGCCGGGCGTTGCTGGATTCCGCCGAGGCTTGCTCCTGCAAGCGGCGGCGGTTTTCCGGAGAGTCGAGCTCGGCGGCGCTCAGTTCGCGGAGGGCGAGATTGCCCTCGTGCAGCTGCTGCTCGCGCTCATAGACCTCGCGGGCGTTGCGGAACCATTTTGAGAACTCTTCGGTGAGCCATTTGGCGTGGTCCTGCGGATTCAGGATGTGCAGGACGAAAGTCGGCGAATAGGTCCGCTCGCGATCCGGGAGAAAATCGGTGGTGAAGGCGCGCACTTGCAGGGTCTGCGGAGCTACCCCCTCGCGTTTTGCGGAAAAAGTGCCGCGGGTCTGCACACCGGTTTTTTCCGGTCCACCGGCAGCGACCGGCTTTTCCCCGATGGTCTCGACCGGGTCGGGCGTCTTGCTGTCCATCGCACGCCACTCGAGCCCCACTTCGCGGATCCCGAAATCGTCATTGGCGGAGATGTCGAAGGTCACGACCTCGTCCTCGAGGTAGACGCGCTTGCTCCCGACCTGATTGGCAAAAAGGTCGGGGGCCTCGTCCGCAACGGGCTTGATGCTCAGTTCGAGCGGCGACTTCGCCTCGAGTCCGTGGATGTCGCGCCAGGTGAAGGTGCGGGTCATCGCTTCCGGGACGGGGAAGGGGGAAGTGGAAAAAACCGCGCCCGCGATGTCAGCGGGCTCGCCATCGGCGCTCGCTGTCGCGAGGTCGCGCGAAGTCGTGGCCCGTATCGTCGTCGTGGCCCCCTCGACGACTGATAGCGTTCCGCCGCGCACGGTCATTACGGGATCCTGCTCGTAGCGGAGGTAGTCTGGCAGTCGGATGATCGCTTCCAGTGACGTGAGTTCGGGTCGGGTCATCGGCTCGACGAGGATCTTCTCCCTGGCATCGCCGACGCGCAGCGAGAGCGCACCTTCCTCCTTCTGCGGGGGGATCTCGAAGCCGTATGTGCGATCGACCCGCTGGGAGGAAAGTTTCGTCTTCCCTGGTAGATTGACCGTGGCCGAGTCGGGAGCCCACTCGGTCTCGTCGGCGAGGGCGGGGGAGAGGGAGAAGGGCTCGGCGTAGGGCACCACGAGGGTGTCGGGGACAGGTTCGAGCTGGGCAAAGGTGTAACGATCAACCTGCTTCCAGGGCGAGATCCAGCGGGCGAGGGCATTCTGCGCGGCGTCGGAGACGAAAAAGAGGAGCAGCCCCGCAACGACGAGCAGGCCGAGCGCTCCGCCGAGGAGGCGACCGTAGCCGTTCGCGGGGACCGCCTCGGAGAAATCCTGAGCGCCGGCGCGCTCATCGACCTGGCGCATCGCGGCCTCGACGAGGACGATGCTGGTATTGCCCGAATGGTGGTGGGCCAGCTCGATGATCCCGAGCAGCTCATCCCCGAGCCGGGGGAAACGACGTTTCAAAAAGCGGGCCGCCTCGGCGAGGGTGCGCTGCCGCCAGACCCAGCGATGCCAGAGCAGGGGAATGCCGAGTGCGGGCACTGCGAAGCCGGCGAGGAGCAGCGTGACACGGAGCCAGAGCGGCGTGTCGATGACACGGTCGAGGCCGAAGACGAGGAGGTAGGAGATGCCCAGACCCACCACTCCGGCGAGGGCGCCTTCGGCGATCTTGACCGACCAGAGCCGCTCGCGGAAGTGCTCCAGCTTTTCCTGAAGACGCGGCGGGAGGGGCAGGTCGTGGTTCGACGGCTGCCCGGTCTGGTGTCCTTTTTGTGTTTCGCCCATTACCGACCTCCATTTAACCACAGTCCGGAGTTTTCCGCTACGCCCAATTCAGGGGCTGGGCCGGGGCGCGGGAACGTGTGGTGCGTAGAAAAATGAGCCCCGCTGCCGGGGCAGCGGGGCTCAAGGTTTTTGGGAAAATGTTCGGGAAACACCGGGGTGCCCCCGATCAGAATCGAGGCGAACCCTTACTTCTTGGCTTCCCAGGTTTTGACAACATACTTCTCAGCTTTCTCACCAAGGGAGGCAACTGCCGCCTCCTTGGTTACTTCGGTGCCTTCTTCAAAGGCAACCGTTACGAGCTGAGTATCCGCTTCCTCACCATTCTCTACAGTAATGGATTTGAAGCCCTTGAGACTGCTGAACGCCGAACTGACGTCTCTTTTGCAGCCTCCTCAAACAACACCGGTCATCCCGGCAACATAGGACACGTCGGCCATCGCGGTGGACGCGAGGGCCATGACTGCCACGGTCATGGATAGAATTAACTTTTTCATTTTTTTGGATAGAAGGCGGTCCAAAACGGACCACCGCACGAAGTATAAGACGGTTTGAAAAAGGTTTTGTGACAAATCATTGCGCATTTCCGTCCCCTCATCCATGTAAGGCGGGTGCCCTCACCTGTCGCGGAGCGTCGGTGAGGTGAGATCCGTAGACATGAGTCGCCTCATCGAAAGAGTCCATTTCCCCCTCGCCGCCGGGTCTCCCTATCACGAGATCATCGACGTGCGTGCCCCCGGCGAATTCCTCGAAGATCACGTCACCGGGGCCATCAATCTCCCCGTCCTCTGCGACGGGGAGCGGGTCCGCGTGGGCACGATCTACAAGCAGGTCTCGGCCTTCGACGCTCGCAAAATCGGGGCGGCGCTCGTCGCGAAAAACATCTCGGCCCATCTCGAATCGCATTTTTCCACGAAGGAGAAGGACTATTGCCCCCTTGTCTATTGCTGGCGCGGCGGCCAGCGCTCGGGCAGTCTCGCCACTGTGCTGAGTGATGTCGGATGGTCTGTCGCCGTGGTCGAGGGCGGCTACCGCAGCTACCGCAGCCACGTCATCGAGACGATCCGGGCTTGTGCCGATGATCTCTCATTCGTCGTTCTAAATGGCTTCACCGGGGCAGGCAAGACCCTCCTCTTGAAAGCCCTCGCCCGGTCCGGTGAGCAAGTCCTCGATCTCGAGGGACTCGCCTGTCACAAGGGCTCTGTCTTCGGCGGGGACCGCGAGAGCCCCCAGCCGCCGCAGAAGCGCTTCGAGTCGCACCTCTTTGACCGACTCTCCCGCTTCGATCCCTCGCGGCTCGTCTTTCTCGAAGCCGAGAACTCCCGGGTCGGGCGTCTCAATCTCCCCAATCCACTCTGGCAACGGATGAAAACGGCGCCAGTCATCGAGATCTCGTCGCCGCTCGCGGCGCGCGCCGCCTATCTCACGTCGGATTACGCGGAGTGGGTCTCGGATGCGGAACGAGTGCGCCAGACGATAGACCGGCTCAGGGGATTCCAGTCCGCGCAAGTGCTCGCCGAGTGGAAAGCGCTCGCCGATCGGGGTGACTGGGAGACTCTCGTGACACGGCTCCTCGCCGAGCATTATGACCGGCGCTATTCGGTCGGCGGAAGCGGCTCTTTTGAAAAACCCTCTCTGACGCTCGAACTCCCGTGCCACGACGAGCTCACCGTCTCCGCCTGCGCCGCCGCGCTCGTGGAGAAGGCAGCCTCGATCCCCGTGGCGGTGACAATACGGTGACTTGTCCTTTTTATTCCCCTATCCACCCTTCCTCTCATGGCGATCTATCTCGACTCCAATGCCACGACCCGGGTCCATCCACAGGTGGTCGAGGCGATGATGCCTTTTCTCACCGGGCACTGGCACAATCCCTCGAGCAGCTACGCCGCCGCGCGGGAGGTGCGTGCCGCCATCGAGATCGCCCGTGAGCAGGTCGCCACTCTCATCGGTGCTCACCCCGACGAGATCGTCTTCACCGGGAGCGGGACCGAGGCCAACAGCACCGTCATCAAGTCCATCGCCCGCGAGATCGGGCGCGCCCACTCCCGGGTCGTCATCAGCGCGATCGAGCACAGCGCCGTGATCCGACCGGTCGAGGCGATGGGTGCGGTCGGCTTCGAGGTGGAAAAGGCGGGCGTGGGAGAAGACGGTCGTCTCGACCTCGATGCCTTCGCCGCGCAGGTCGTCGATACTTGTCCGGGATTCGCGTCGGTGATGTGGGCGAACAACGAGACCGGCGTGATCCAGCCCGTCGCGGAGGCCTGTGCGATTGCCAAAAAGGCCGGCTGGTTTTTCCACACCGATGCCATCCAGGCGGTCGGCAAGATCCCCGTTAGGGTCGATGAAGTACCGGTCGATTTCCTGGCTATCAGTGGTCATAAGTTCCACGCGCCAAAGGGAGTGGGAGTCCTTTTTATCCGCCGGGGGAGTCCTCTCGAACCCATGATACGGGGTGGCGGGCAGGAGTCGGGGCGACGCAGCGGGACGGAGAATGTGCCTTATATCGTCGGTCTCGGCGCCGCCGCTGCGATGATGCAGGCAGAGATGGCCGGCGGCGGGCTCGCGCGTGTCGCCGGGCTCCGCGACCGGCTCGAGCGGGGGCTCATGACAGTGTTGGGAGAGGGGCATGACAGGGTTCAGGGCAACGGATCCCGCGAGCATCGCACCGGCAATGTCGCCCACCTCTCCTTCGCCGGCTGCACGGCGGCGGAGCTGCTCCCCGCGCTCGATGCGGTCGGGGTGCAATGCTCGGCCGGGAGTGCCTGCATGACGGGGAAAGGCCAGCCCAGCCACGTTCAAAAGGCGATGGGTTTCAGCGACGAGCGTGCTTTCAGCAGCCTGCGGCTCTCCCTCTCGATCTTCACGACCGCAGCCGAGATCGACGAGGCGGTCGGAAAAATCACCGACGTGGTGGCGCGGCTTCGCGGCCGTTTCTGAGGATTGACCTTTTCCTCCGGCTGCGTGACAATTCTGAAGTAATGGAGAGAGATGGGCGCCTGGTGGGCTCCGCGGTCTTCAAAACCGTTGTCGGCGAGTGATCCTTGCCGGGGTTGGTTCGATTCCTTCCCTCTCCGCTACTTCGCAATCCTGCCAATCCCATGTCGGAACACCCCATCAAACTTACTTCCCTGTCATCCTGCGCCGGTTGAGCTTCCAAGCTCAGCCAGGAGGCACTCGTGCAGGTCTTGCACGGGCTCGAACAGTTCGAAGACAGCAATCTGCTCGTCGGGTCCGGGACCTCTGACGACGCGGCGATCTATCGTCTTGCCCCGGACCTTGCGCTCGTGCAGACGGTCGATTTTTTCACCCCCATCGTCGATGACCCGTATCTTTACGGGCAAATTGCGGCCGCGAATTCCCTCTCGGACATCTATGCCATGGGCGGACGCCCGATCACGGCGATGAACATCGTCGGCATGCCGGCGGACATTCTCAGCGTGGAGATCATCAACGAGATCCTCAAAGGCGGCGCCGACAAAGTGAAGGAGGCACGGTGCTCGCTCGCCGGGGGGCACTCGATCAAGAATCCCGAGCCGATCTACGGTTTGTCGGTCACGGGGCTCGTGCATCCGGATCGGATGATCACCAATGCGGCGGCGCAACCGGGGGATATCCTAGTCCTGACAAAACCACTTGGTACCGGCATTCTCACGACGGGAATTAAACGCGAGCTGGTCAGTGCCGGGCTCATCGATCAGGTCATCGTGCAGATGTGCCGGCTCAATACGCCCGGTCAGATCATGGCCGAGCGGGGGCTCGTGAAATGCGCGACCGATGTGACCGGCTTCGGGCTCCTCGGGCACCTCATTTCGCTCTGTCGG
>Ga0105045_10002585_pt1 | contig 15324 bp, 17 predicted proteins | sample MAT02_FD_78089 | JGI IMG/M metagenome (GOLD analysis project Ga0105045, IMG submission 78089) | Freshwater microbial communities from Lake Fryxell liftoff mats and glacier meltwater in Antarctica - MAT-02 (megahit assembly) | ecosystem: Environmental > Aquatic > Freshwater > Ice > Liftoff...
CATTAATGATGCCAGACTAAAACTGAAGTCAATTTATCCTAAGATTAAATTTTGACAGAGCACTAGATTAAAATTTGGTTATTAACGTCTGACAAACATTTTTGGTAATTTTTTAGTATTTATCTAAAAAATCGTCTTTCTATTGCTTCTTTCAAGTAATAATTTTTCTTTTTCTATCATATATAATCAGAAATTTTTTTTGACCCTACTTGACAGTTTCTGATTTGCTTCAACAAGCTAATCTACGAAGTTTTTCAGAGTGTATATTGTTACTTATCTGTGTAATAATTTTTTATTAGGAATAATTTAAAGTCTATCTTAAACTATCCTAACATACTCTAAAAACATTTATGTGATATAAGTTTAACCTAGAAAATCAACTTTATTTAAAAAAGAATTAATTTGCTCTTTAAAGCCATGCTCGAGAAATCCTAATGCAAAGCCATGATTGTTATTATTAACTTTATAACTTATTTGAATTTTGTTCTCTGATGTTGTAATTTTTAAAGTTGGAGAATTAGCATGTTTTTTCTGCAGAAATTCTGCTAATTGTTTGTTTGTTTGAATTAGCTCAATTTTTCTTTTGTCTTCAGAAGGTATTATAGAATTGTTTTTAGGTTTAGCTTTGATCATTTGTATATAAATTTTATCGTATTGTTTTCTCAACTTTTCAGTATTCAAAATATTCAGAGACCAAAAAGGATCGTCGGATTTGAAAATCCAATCTATCAAAGTTTTAATTTCATCTTCTGTACGATTATCTTGGTTTAGCATGAGCTCAATATGTGTATTCCACTCATTGAAATTAGGTTGCTTGTGTTTTGGATTTATTAAGGTAATCTTTTCAAAAAGGTATTTTGATAAGAGAAGAGAAGGAGAATTTTTATCTTTCTTTTGGTTCTTCTTAATATTAAGTTCTTCTTTTGTCCATGGGATGGACACCTCTACTGGGAGAAGCTGTCCATCTAATGGACAGGGTGTCCTTGTAGTGGACACCTTTTTCGACTTTTGATTATCATTTTTAATTTTAGAGACAGGTTTCTTTTTTTCAAAAAAAGCAATGTTCTCTGGCATAATGTTAGAAACAGTTATTATATTTTCTCCGCCGTCTTTTTTAGTTTTTTGGACAACTTTAATTAAACTTTTTCCGCTCAATTCTTCTCTTGCTTTTTCTAGTTTTTTGATAGTGAGTGAAGCTTGTGATTTACTTAGACCGCACTCCTCAGCTAAGCGTCTTAATCCTTTTGAACAATAACCATCGTGGCCTGCTGTTCTTTTTATAGCTAAGTAAACTGCTATCTCATAGCAAGAAAGGTTTAAATGAAAAATAATATTACAGAATTGAGTGAAATATTTTTTTTCAGATATTTCTTCACAAATTTGATATACCATAAATCTCTATCCTTAAAATTTAAGAAAAAGAGATAAATTTTTTTAAAATATTGAAAAATGCAGGTGATAACATAGACAATATAACAAAAATATGGTAAATTATAGTTATATTGAGGATGTATTACATCATTCTTTCACAGATACGTGAGAAAGGTGTCAATATTCTTCAATCTATCTTTTTTCTTGCTAGTCCTGCACCTCTCGCAAAGAAATACTGGACTAGTTGGTTAATGTTAAGCCCAAGTTTCGACTTGGGCTTTGTTTTTTGTAATAAAATCAAAAAGTCAAAGCCTATACGAGTTTCTTTTTTAAAACAAATCTAATTTGTTATTTTATAGCTGAAATTCTTCTTAAATGAGCTTTAAAGCGAGCATCTGTATCTTGTTTAGTTCTTTCAATAAGCCACTCACTTAGTAGTTTCCTTGAAAATTTCCATCTTCGTCCCATTTTAATTCCTGGAATCTTTCCTAGTTCTACATATTTTAGAAGAGTGATTTTAGACATTTTTAAATATTTGCATGCTTCATCAGATGATAGAACATCATCCATACACGACCCCTTAAATTATTATTAAGATCTAATAAAACACATTTTTCTAAAACTATGCAATCAGAAAATACAAAGTGAGGTATGTAATTATAAATAAAATTTTAAGAATTAGGAGCTTATGTCCTACATAAATTTTATTTATTTATAGAAGCTCTATTAGGAATTCATTTTTTCATACTTGGAAAAATGAACTGATTTATTTTTTCTTAGCTTCAGTTAAGCTTTAAAAAAATAATGATTTATCAAGAATTTATTTTAAGGATAAGAGCATTGTATCAAGTAGTTGTTTAGCTTTTTCATGAATTTCAGGCTCTTCGCGAGCTAATTTTTTTTGAATTATATATCGACTTTCTTAAATTCATATGTTATTTTTTCAAGTTTATTACTTAATTTTATAGCAATTTCTTGCTAAGAGTTAATTTTTTCTTCAAATTTTTCTAGAATAACTTTTGCTTCACTGTCTAATTTTTCATAGATAGCTTCAATCATCCACTGTGTTTTGGAAAAATTTCGAAATTTTTTAATCTTATCCACTTTTGCATTAATTTCATTGACTAGTTCTTCTTCTAATTTGAAATGGATCTTTTTTTCTGTAAGATCTTCTGGATTACTTTCGAATTTTCTTAATTTTTCTTGAAAAGCAGCCTTAATCCAATTTTGTTTTAATAGAGGTTGGCAATTGACATGTTTTAACATTTCTAAATGTTTCTCAAATTTTTTATGAAAGTAATTACTTACTCTTAAAGACATACCTTTTTTTTTGATTAAAGATAATAAAACATCCATGTCAGATTCATTTTTCAAGTTACGCCGTTCCTATTTTTAGTGTTTATTACATTATTAAATATTTAATTTATATTAAAGAAAGGTTTTATAATTTTCAAAAAAATCATGAATTTTTTGCCTATAATCTACTCTAAGAACCTCTAAATTTTATGAAGGAAATGTTAAGAAAAGATTAAAATTTGTTACTTAGCAAACATGTTTAACTAATTCATCTGTTGACACTAATTTCATCCATATGTTAGATCTTATGCTAAATTCAAATTTTAAGGGGTTATATGAAAAAAGAAAAAATCATAGCTTACACATGTTTAGGAGCACTTTTATGTGCTTTAGTTCTGCCTTTGGATTTAGCTGCTGTGACTGGCAATTTTGCGGATGCTGGAAAACATCTTCAAGAAAGAGGTGATAGTATTATGACCTTTGCTTATGGGCCTGTCATGCGATTTGCAGGTATATTTAGTTTTGCTTATGGAATCATTATGTGGATTTTAGGTGGGTCATTTTCATCGGTTGCTTCATTTTTAATCGGTGGCGCTTCTACAAGTATTGCTCCAACTATTTTAAATGCAATTTTGCCTGCTTCTACTACGCTTTTACCTTAAGGAACTTTATGAATCAGAAAAAACATTACATCTTTCAAACACTTGACCACGTTCCAAAAATTCTTTATTGGGCTGTTGATGAGTTTTTTCTGATTATATTTCCCATATTTTTTGCTATAGCCTGTAAATGTTTCATTTTGATGTTAATTGCCTTTCTTAACATTCCCTATACTCGCTTAAAGAAGAAACTATCACATCGTGCACTTGTACACTATGCTTACTGGTATCTTCCTACTGCTTATCTGCAAAAACTAGGCCTTATTAAAAATCTTCCTCAGACTTGTATTAAAGAGTATCTATTATGAATCGCATGATTTTTGAAAAAAGCCTGTATGGTTTGGAAATGCAGCGTAATGTTTTATTAGGCCTATCTTTTTTAATGTCTGGTACTTTAGTCCTTCTTTCTATCTTTCTGTTTACAAAACGAGAAAGAATTATTGTTGTACCGCCAGTCATTGAAAAAGAGTTTTGGGTAGATTCCAATCAGATTTCGCCCTCTTATTTAGAGCAAATAGGCTTATTTATTGGACAACTGATTTTAGGCAAATCTTCTCATTCGGCAGCTGCACAAAGAGCCGTTTTACTCAGACACGTTGATCCAGGATTTGTGGGCACTTTAAGAAAACGCCTAATTGAGGAAGAAGAAATTTTAAAAAAACAAAATGCTGCTTACGTTTTTTATCCTATCGATATCAAAACTTGTTTAGCAGATATGAGTTTAACTTTAAGTGGAGAGCGTTTGCTATTTGTTGCTGGTTCGCAAGTATCTTCTAAAAAAGAAGAGTACACCCTGTGTTTTTCTTATGAAGGAGCAAGATTGCTTTTAAAAAGCATTAGTGCGGGTGAATCTCATGATTAAAAAAACGTTAGTATTTCTAAATTTATGCGTTTGTACATTAAATGGCGCTATTTTTCACGATATGGATACAACTCGATCAGTTTACTGTACATTTTCTAATAAATTTCAAAATCGCATCATGATTGAAAATGGCACGATTCAAAAAATAGTCTCGGCAGACGAAGAAAAACTTTCGATTTTGATGGAAGAATTTAGTGGCCAAGCCTTTATTTTTGCTTTAGATCCTAAGCAAGAAACAACAACCCTGTCAGTTATCTCAGAAAATGGCTTTGTTCAAGATATGCAAATTGCTTTTGCAGAGCGTTCTTCAGAAGTCGTCATTTTAAATGAACCTGAAGAAATCGTTGAAGATGTCAATTCTGGGTCATCAACTAATGATTATGTTTTAAATACAATTAATCAAATTTTAGAAGGCAATGTTCCTCCAGGTTATCAAACTAGTCAAATGCAGTGTCAAAAATTTCAGCTTAAAAAAGATATTTGTTTAGAGCTTATTTCTAAATTTGAACGAACAAATGAAACTTTGTATGTTTATCAAGTAAAAAATGGAGCTAAAACCAAGTTGCAAATTTTTGAATGTGAATTACAGTTTGAGGGGTGTCGGTGGGTTTTTCTTGAAGCAAATACTCTTTCTCCTCATGAACAAAAAATAGCTATTATTGCGGTAAGAAATGACTAATCAAACCCAGCAAATTTTAAATAAACAAAAAATCTCTTTTTTTATTCTGGTTATTGCCGTTTTAGTGGTTGTTTTTGTGTTGACTCATTTCGTTTTTCAAGATTTAACTCCCCCTAATTCTTCACAAGCTCCTTTGAAAATTGATTTACCAGTAGACACGATCAATCCTCAAAATATTTGGATGAATCGTCAAGATGATACGATTAGCCGCATGGATTCAGAAAATAAGCTTTTAGATCAAAAAATGCAATATCTCGAAGAAGTGATCTTAAATGGTAAGAAAAAAAATGAAGAAATTGATCAGGAAAAGATTGAGCTAAAACAAATGATTGCTCTGCTAACAGATGATTTAAAGGCTGTTAAAGAAAAAACGGATAGACAAGTATCTTTTCAAGAAACTTCTACTCAAAATGATGATATTTCTATGTATCAGTCTATGCAGCCTTCTATACCCCTCCACTCTTCTTTGGACTATTTTTCCTCACCAGAACCCATGATGATAGAGGAAAGACCATTACGTCTACCCATTCGAGAACATGTAATGGCTGAAAATGAACAAAGATATACAGATATTAACGACGTTATTCCAGCAGCTGTAAGTGTAAAAGCTTTGCTTGTTTCTAGTGTAGATGCTGTTTGCGGAGTGTATTCTAATAGCGATCCTATCCCTGTTAAGCTGCGCCTTTTGGATGATGCTCATTTACCCAAAGGCTTGAGTATTGATTTAAAGGGAAGTTTGGTACTTGCAAGTGCTTATGGGAGTTTATCTAACGAAAGAGTTTACATGCGTTTAGAGCGCTTGACACAAGTTAATAGCAAAGGTCAAGCTGTAGAAACAGAAGTTGTGGGTTATGTTAGTGGAGAAGATGGAAAATTTGGTGTGCAAGGGACTGTGATTGATCGCTCTGTCAAAATTGTCAAAAATGCGGCTGCCAGTGGTTTTTTATCGGGTGTTGGTCAGGTTTTGCAATCAGCTGTTAGTAAACATCCCGTCGATTCTTTTAATACTTATTCAGTGGGAACCGATATAGCACAAAGAGGTACTGTCAATGGGACTTCTAGCGCATTTGATATGCTCTCTGAATACTATATTAGACGTGCAGAGCAAGTACAGCCTGTTTTACAAATCAATGCAGGTCGTATTGTAGATATTACTTTTACACATGGATTTAAACGCGGAGATTTAAATACAAAAGAAAAACTGAAAAAAATCCGTTGTTTAAGTCGAGGTCGTTAATGAAACGTTTATTTTTAGGCTTACTTTTAAGTGTTAATTTTTCAGCTCACTGTTTAGAAAAACTTCATTCTGACTATCTGGTGACTTTTGGAAATTCTGAAGCTCCGACAAAAATTGTGGAATATTTTTCTTTTACTTGTCCGCATTGTTTAATGCTTTACAAAAGAGATTTTGCAAAAATTAAAGAGAAATATCTAGATAGTGAGAAAGTGCTTTGGGTTTTTCATCCCGTCCCAATGGATTTATTGACAGTACAAGCGATGGATTGTCTAAAAAAATTATCTGAAAGAGAAAAGCGACTTTTTCTAGAAGCTATTTTGGATGTAATACCCGAAGATGACTCACCAACAAGTGTTCTTTTTATGCAAAAAGCGATGGAATTATTTCAAAAACCCCTTCCCGATTTACAAGAAAAAGACTACTTATCAAAAACTCAGGCATTCCAAGATGCTTTTTTATTTATCAAACAAGAGGATAAAATCGCGGCTGTGCCAACTATAGAAATCAATGGAAAATTACTCTTAAAAGAAATTCCTGAAATGGCTTTTATTGATAAAAAAATGCAAGGAATTACTGGAGCGTCTAAATGAGAACACTATTCTTTTTAGTTCCTTGTCTCATTTTACTAACGACTTCCTGTGCGATGTATAAGCAAGATTTTGAGTGTCCTATTCCTAAAGGTGTACCGTGTACTTCTGAAACAGATTTAGAAGCCATGATTGTAGAGACCAATCAAGGTGCTGATCTATTTATTCCAGTAATAAAAAAAGAATGTACTTGTCGCTCTAAAAAGAAGATCTCTTGTTCTGAAAATAATGTCTTACCGCTAATTCGTAAAGTTTGGATTTGTCAACAAGCAACTGATGATGATTACATACAAGGCCATTATATTTATCAAGCATTGGCTCCAATTCTTACAGAAGAGAACAATTAATGGTACTTCAGCAACTACAAAATTTAGGTCGTCAACTTACACATTTATTTGGTGGACAAGAGAGTGCTGCAACAGCATCCCTTGCTAAACAAGAAATTTTTGCTGGTCATCCCATTTCTTCTCTTTTTCCTTATGAGGCTTATGATGAAGAGTATGGCATTTTTGTTAATAAAAATAGTGTGGGTTTTGCAATTGAAGTCGTGCCTTTTGCTGGGAGTAGTGAAATTCATCAAAAGGAAATCAATAGTTTATTTGAGGAAATATTAGAAGAAGAAGCCTCGATTCAATGTCTATTATTTGCCGATCATCGCATTGAACCTTTTTTGAATAGTTGGAAAAAACAGAAAAATAACACTGGTGAAATTTACCGCGAAATGTCTGAAAAACGAACAGATCATTTTAAAAGAGTAAAAAATTTTTCTCCACGTAATTTTCGGTTCATTCTTTCTTATACAATTCCCATTAAAGGACATTTTGATGTTAGTCTTTTTCAACCTTTAAAAATGCAAAAAAATAAAATTTTAAGTCTTTTTAATTCTTTAAGTATTGCAGAAGGTTGGACTCCCAAACATCTGTTGGAATTTGTAGGAGGACTGGTTAATTTTGATAGCACTACAGATTTACAAACCAGAGAATGGAATCCTCACCAAACATTAGCTAGCCAAATTTCTACAGGTGGTGTTTTTAAAGTTAAAGAAGATCATCTTGAATGGAAAACAGAACAAACAACTTCTTTTAAGAGTTTTCGCGTTGTTAATTTCCCTACTTATTGGTCTCTTTCTTCCATGCAGCATTTAATAGGAGATGTTTTAAGAGACAATTATCGCATTCATGTTCCTTTCTATTTACATTATGTGGTGCATTGTCCTAAGCAAGCCAAAGCTGATAAAGATTTTTGGGCACGTTCACAATTGATAGAAAAACAAGGAGCTTCGCACGTTTTACGACGCATGAATCCTTTGCTCAATGATGAACTAGAAGAGTGTTCGTTAGTAAGAAAATTCACTTTACAAGGTGCACGCTATGTTTGGACGCAATTTTCGGCAGGCATATGGGGTGAGAAACATGATCTGTCTCAAGCTGAACAAACAATGAAAAGTTTATTTCGCTTAAATAATCTCAGTTTAACAGACAATCATTTTTTGCATTTACCGCATTATCTAGCTGCACTTCCTTTAAGTTGTTCTGAATATGTCACAGATTTAAGGAAACTTAATCTACTAAAAACAACTTTGACTACAGAATGCGGTAATTTTGTTCCCTTACAGGGGGAATGGACGGGAAATGCCCCCTTGTCTGGTATGTTATTGATGGGCCGTAGAGGGCAATTAGCAAATTGGAACCCGTTTAATAATAAATCAGGTAATTACATTGTTGCCATTACTGGTAAAAGTGGGTCTGGAAAATCTGTCTTTATGCAGGAATTGCTACTATCAGGTCTAAGTGCGGGTGCAAAAGTTTTTATTTTAGAAGTAGGGCGTAGCTTTGAAAAATTATGCGATTTGTTAAATGGCCAGATCATTGAGTTTTCTAAGCAATCTTCTATTTGTTTGAATCCTTTCTCTTTAATTCCTTTAGAAGATGAGGATGAACGTCACACTTCTTTTAGTTTTATTAAGTCTATAGTGGCTTGCATGGCTTATCCCAATCAATCAATTTCTAGCTATGAATTGTCTTTATTAGAAGAGGCCATTAGTCAAGCGTGGTTGAGTAAAAAAAACTTAGCGACTATCTCAGATATCGCTTATTTTCTTTCGATTCAAGAAGATAATTATGCCAAAAGATTGGGTAAAATACTCAGACCTTACACCAAAGAAGGTGTGTATGCAAAATACTTTGAAGGTAAAAATAATATCAATTTCACGAATCCAATGGTTTGGATTGAATTAGAGGAACTCAAAGAGAAAAAAGATCTTCAATCCGTTGTTTTACAACTCATCATCATGACAATCACCAATCAAGCATTTTTAGGAGATAGAAAAACTCCTTTTTACATATGTATTGATGAAGCGTGGGATCTTTTAAGAGGAAATCAAACAGGCGTTTTCATTGAAACTTTAGCGCGTCGTCTACGCAAATATTATGGTTCATTAGTAATTGGTACACAAGGCATTGATGACTTTTATGCCACTCCTGGGGCACAAGCTGCTTTTGAGAATAGTGACTGGACTTGCTTCTTATCCAGTCAAAGCTCTTCTACTCTTTTAAATGAAAAGGGAAAGTTGAAGTTTGATGAATATCAATTGAAAGCTTTAGATAGCTTAACAAAGAAACAAGGAGCGTACAGCGAAGTAATGATCTGTGATAATAACGGAGGCTATGCCATTTCACGTTTAATTTTAGATCGTTTTTCGCAGCTTCTTTACAGTACCGAAGCAAGAGAGTATTCAAAATTAAAAGAGTTAAAAGCAAAAGGATTAAGTATTGCAGAAGCTATTAATCACTTGATCGAAGAGCCGCAAACATGATTAAAACCAAGCGCCTCTATCCCAGCTTACTTTTAATTATTTCTGTTTTGTTAACCCATTCATTAGTCACGCACATCTTTCAAGACTCCTGCTTTATTTTAAAAAATATAAGTAAAAGTTTACCTTTTTCTTATTTTGTTGGTTATTCCTCACAAGAATTGGAACGAGGCAACTACATGTCATTTGATCACCCTAAATCTGAAACTCTCATTATTAAAATAGTTGCTGGCTTGCCTGGGGATCACATCTCCTTTAAAAATGATAAAATTTATATCAATGGCTATGCATGTGGTGAAGTGAAAAAAATATCTCCTTCAGGGATGAGTTTAAATCCTATTAGTGAGGGAATAATCCCCGATGGCTATGTTTTCATGCAGGGTTTACATTCAGACAGTTTTGATTCTCGCTATCACGAGTTTGGTTTAATTGCTATCTCACAATTAAAGGCTCGATTATGGCCTTTATTTTAGCTGGACTACTTTTTTTATTGTCATCTTTAGAAGCTAAAGATTTTGGTACATATGGGCATGTATTTCAGATTGAAGAAGAAGATTTGCTAGTGTGGTTACAAAATAAGAGTAAAACACTTTCAAAAGAAGAAGGTGAAGTCGTGCAAGAAAAAATTAGAGACCACTATGTTTCTGTTATCCAAAAACCGCATGCAGTTACTTTGAGTCAAGCCGCTCGCTATCGCGTAACTTATCTTGATCCCACGATTTTTGCAGATCGAGATATTTTAGATCATGAAGGCAATTTTGTTGTAAAAAAGGGAACGTGTTTTAACCCATGTGTAACCCTTACACATTTGGATGCTTTACTTTTTTTTGATGCTGAAAATTTAGAGCATTTAAAATGGGCAAAATTACAAAAAGGACTTGTTAAATGGATTTTGACACATGGTAAACCTTTAGAGCTAGAAGACCAAGAAAATCGCCCTGTGTACTTTGATCAATTTGGAATATTAGTTGAAAAATTCGGTATCACTCATCTACCTGCCAAAGTTTCAAAAGAAGGTTCAAGGTTAAAGATTGAAGAAATCCCAATGGAGAAATTGACATGTCTCGATTAATCATAGGATGTCTAATTTTCTTATCTCCTCCATTTTTATGCTATACCGAAGACAATGCTTGGTTAAAACAAATCGATGCTCAGGCTGTAGAAAAAATGAAAAGTCATCTGAAAGATTATCAAGAAAAGTTGCCTGCAAAAAAAGATAGAAAATTACTTACAAAGAAAGATGGAAATATTGTTTTAAGTGAATGTAATACTTGCATCAATCAAGCAGAAGATATTTTTACAGATCCAAAAGTTTTTATCGCTATGTCATTTTCTGTACCTGAAAATATCTGGATTTCACTTTCCAAAGAATTAGAAAAAATAGAGGGGACTTTTGTTTTATGTGGACTACCTAATAATAGTTTCAAAGAATTAGCTGTTAGAATTCTTTCTTTAAAAAATAAAGGCGTCAATGCTCAAATACAATTGGATCCAAAACTATTTCAAGAATGTGAAATCACTCAAGTACCGACATTCATTGTAAAAAAAGACAATAGTTATGATAAATTGATGGGAAATGTTTCTTTGAAGTTTGCCTTAAGCAAAATGAATTCTACTCTCGGTTTTGTAAAAACCATACAAAATGAGAGTCTATAAAATGTTAAAGAATCTTTTAGTGTTTTTTACTTTGATAACAAGCTGCTTACAAGCCAATGAAGGAACATGGATTAATCCTTTAACAGATGTTTGTTGGGAATGTTTATTTCCCATTACAGTAAGCGGCATTGCAGTCACTCCTAGTTATCAAGATTTCACAAAATATCGTAAAATCACATGTGAATGTGCGGGTACTCCTCCAAAAATAGGCATTCCGCTAACTTTTTGGGAGCCTACAAGACTTGTCGATGTCACACGTCACGCTTACAAATTGATTGGTCTTGGTGGAATTTCAGTAGGGAATGAAACTATTAAAAACCGAGGATCTATTGGAATTTTAGGAGACGGTCCCACTCAATCGAGCTTTTATCACGTGCATTGGTATGCTTATCCTATCTTTAGCATTTTGGGATTATTCACAGATTTTACCTGTATTGAAAAAGGTCATCTAGATATGGCCTATATGAGTGAACTAGATCCTTTTTGGAATGATGATCAGTGGTCATTATTGATGAATGCAGAAGCCGGCTTTTTTGCCAATTCTGTTGCGCAATTCGCTTGTCTAGCTGACTGTGCGGCTTCTAGCTTGGGAAAACCACAAGATGCTCTATTTTGGTGTGCAGGTTGTGAAGGCTCTCTTTATCCATTTACTGGATCAGTAGCGCATCATATAGGATCTGTACAAGCAAGTTCATTGATTGTGCAACGCATAATTGCTAAATTACACCGATGTTTAGCTTTAAAAGGTTTTGAAAAAGATGAATTTTGTGAAGCTAAATTGATGCCCATTATTAAAAAAAGTCTCTACAAAACACAGATGATCTATCCTATTGCACAGACTCAAGGACAATGCCATGCATTAGGCAAAAGTGATGTACTATGGGGAACGGGTAAATCTTTTCCTGTAAAAGGCGAAGATTTTGTTTATTTAATTTGGACTAAAAAGCAGTGCTGTTTAGATGCAGTTAAACCAGCTATGACAGCAGGAACAGCTGGAGCAATCCCATGAAAATTAAATCGTTATTACTTATTTTTTGTACGGTAACTCATCATTTGTTAGCAGAACCAGACCCAAAACAAGTGGGTAAAGAATTTGGTCTTTCTGAATTAAAACAAGCAGCAAAATCTGTTTATGAAACAAAAAGAGAACAATTTTTAAAAGATTCTAAAAAGCCTACAAGTTTTAATGCAAAACAGATTCGCGAAGACGTAATAGAGGGCAAGGATCCTTCTTCAGATGCTGTAGACTTTTTAAAAAGTGAAGTTGTGCAAAAAAATGAAAGAGAAAATCAATCTTTTGATGCAAAAGAGCGTTTTTTAAAGCGTTCTGAAGAGATGTTACAACAAAATTTAAAAAAGATAGATTCTAAAAATCTTCTCATCAATCCTAAGAATATTCCGTCAGACAAAGCTGAAGAACAAAGTGTTTTACGGACATGTCGCCAGTCAGGCGCGCCTTTACTGATTTCTACAGAGCGTCGATTAAATGTGTACAATGATTCTCAAATAAGTGCAAAAGTACAAGTCTGTTTAGGCCATGAAAAAACAAGTCTTGTTCCAATCAGAGGCTCATTCGAAGAATCGATCGCTACATTAAAAGAAAAGTATGAATCTGATCTATCCATTCAATCTTTTGAAATCATTCAAATGGCTAAACTCGATTTATGTTATTGGATTACAATAAAATGGACGCATAAAGATAACGTAAAAAAATGTAATCACTCTCACATTGAAGTACGCAAAAATAATCCAGCTGAACTGAAAGAAGAGTGGCACTATGACGATCAAAAAATTTGGGATTTAGCTAATCATCCTGATTGTACGGTGATTGAACATACTTGTTTAGATCGTTCATCTGCAAATATTCAAAAATGCTGGCGTGAAAGAATTTCTTTTTTCTATCATTTTCCTAAAACAAAAAAATGTATTTTTTTAGATAAAAAACAATGTGAGCTTATCAGCAAAAAGTGCGTGCAAGAAAGCGCATTTGGGTGTGCTCTATATGAATTAGTGTTTAAGTGTTTTAGTAAGAACAATCAAGTATTTAGATCAGACGATACGAATAATCTTATCGATCAAGATTGGGAAACTACTTATGCACCTAATGACTCTTTTGCTGAGGTAGCTACTAAACTAGCTGTTTTTGCAGAAGCTAAAAAGCAACTTGAAGATTCAAAGATTAAAGATGCTTCAAAGTTAGAAGTTTTTAGTGGCAAAAAGATGTCGTGTAGCAAAAGTATTGCTGATCATTTGATTTACGATTGCTGTTTTAGCTACGCAGGTCTTGCTAAAAAAATGGGTTTGGCTAAATGCAGTACAGATGAACTCTCATTAGCTGAAATGAAAGAGAAAGGTCTTTGTCACTATGTGGGTGCATACGAAAAGAAAAAATTGGGAATAAAAACGAGTGATGAGCACGTTTATTGTTGTTTTCCTTCTAAACTCGGTCGAATCATACAAGAAGAGGGAAGAAAACAATTAAAAAAAGGATGGGGAGAAGCAGAGCATCCCATTTGCAAGGGCTTTTCGTTTGAAAATTTAAGCCAAATAGATTTTTCTAAATTAGATCTAAATGAGCTACATGAAGAGATGCCTAATCAGCTGCCAGCTGATTTTGATAGTAAAATGTCAGCTTTCCAAAATAAGTTAAAAGAACAAATTAAAGAGAAGTCTCAGGAGTTAAAAGTATGAAACTCTTGTCTATACTAATTTTTAATGTAAGTTTTATTCTTACCTTCAATTTACAAGCTAATTGGCTTGAACGCAAAGCAGAGGGATGGGCTTGGTATGAAGATCGCGAAATAAAGCAGCCAAAAAACGAAAAAATTGCTCAAAAAGAAGAAAAAGAGATTTCGCCTGAAGTAACCTTAACGGCTGTAGAAGAAACCCATTTGATTAAAAAAGAGTTAGAAGAAAAACTAGCTCGTGCTGTTTTGACGCCTAATGTAGAAAACGTTGCAGCTTATATGTATGAACAAAAAAAGTGGGTAGATCAATCCGCTGATTTTTCTAAAATATGGACAAAAGTTTTATTACAGCAGCCTGAACTTGATACAACGATAAGCGCACCAGTTTCGCAATATGGCATCCAAGTTCAAAAACAGCTGCAATCAGATAATAAGACTCATTTGATTCAAAGTTTAGTAAAAAACTATGGACTTTTCTTTTTTTATGAGGGTAAAAATAAAAGATCTCAAGCTTTTGCTCAGGTTGTACAGGCTTTTGCTGAAAAGTACAATTGGCAAGTGATTGCTGTTGCTTCAGATCACGTCTTAATTGAAGGTTTTACTAATAATCAATCAGATAATGGGATTGTACGCCAACTGGGTATAGAAATTTATCCTTCCTTATTTTTAGTTCAACCGAATAAATCTCAAATTATACCCATAGCCTTTGGTTTAGTTTCTTTAGACCAAATTGAGAAAAATATTGAAGTACAGTTTTTAACTCAGGAACAAGAATGAAAATAACATTTTTTTATTTGTGTTTATTAGTACCTATCGTGGCATATGCCGACTTGAACAACGACTTGAATAAATTTTTTAATAAATTTGATATTTCTTCTCATGTAGATACTGCTGAAATTTACAATGGTCAAAAAGCTGGTTACATGACAAATGGCGGATTTGTGACGCGTAATAAGGTGATGAATGCACAAATGGCTTCGATTAATCTCCCTCGTTTTGATGCAGGCTGTGGAGGAATTGATATTTTTGCTGGTGGTTTTTCTTTTATCAATCATGATCAGTTAATTCAAACGTTAAAAGGCATCGCTAGTAATGCGGTAGGTTATTCATTTTTACTGGGATTAGAGGTTACCTCTCCACAAGTGTCTAATATGATCAAACAATTGCAAACGTGGTCAAATAATATTAACTCTTTGAATATCAATAGCTGTGAAACAGCTTCTGCTTTAGTAGGAGCGGTTTGGCCCAAACAAACGGCAGCTAAACAACAAATTTGCCGTTCGATGGCAGGTAAAAAGGGATTATTTACAGACTATGTCACAAGTCGCCATCAATGCTCCCAACCTGAAGATTTTGATCATACAATGTCTAATTGGGCAAAAGATCCTCAATACGAAGATATGTTAAAAGAAGAATTTAATCTTGCTTGGATGGCCATTCAAAAGCAGCCGCATCTGGTTAAAAATCGTCAAATGGCC
>Ga0105045_10002587_pt1 | contig 15319 bp, 12 predicted proteins | sample MAT02_FD_78089 | JGI IMG/M metagenome (GOLD analysis project Ga0105045, IMG submission 78089) | Freshwater microbial communities from Lake Fryxell liftoff mats and glacier meltwater in Antarctica - MAT-02 (megahit assembly) | ecosystem: Environmental > Aquatic > Freshwater > Ice > Liftoff...
CGGCGCGCGACGCATGCTGTACTTCTCGTCGATCGTGGTGTTCGACCCGGCGCCCCACGGCGACCCGCTCGACGAGACGCGCCCGCGCCTGCCCGTGACCGAGGGCTCGCCCTACGTGCGCTCGAAGGTGGTCGCCGAGGCGATCGTGCGCGCGGCGATCACCGGTGGACTCGACGCGGTCATCGTCCACCCGACCGTGGTGATCGGCGCCAACGAGACGCACCACATCGGCGTGGTCCAGAGCCTGTTCTTCGCGTACTTCGGCCGCACGCTGCCAGCGACGGTGCGGGGCGGGGGCTTCAACGCGGTCGCGGTCGGCGACGTGGTCGCGGGCGCGATCGCGGCGGCGGAGCGCGGGCGCTGCGGAGAGAGCTACATCCTCGGCGGCGAGTATGGGTCCCTCATGGACATGCTGCGCCGCGTGCAACCGCTGAGCGGCGCGCCGCTGCCTCGCCTGTCCGTGCCGATGACGCTCGCGCGGGCCAGCCTGCCACTCATGGATGCGGTCGCCCGCCTGACCGGTACGCGCCCGACCTTCACGCCCGAGGACCTGCGCCAGCTCGGCGGCAACCGCAAGATCTCGTCGCACAAGGCGACGCGTGAGCTCGGCTATCACGCCCACGGGCTGGATGTCGCGCTGCGCCAGGTCCACGAGGCGTGGGTGCGGCGCAAGGCCGGACTCTCGCTGGTCCGCTGACATCGCTGGTCCGCTGACATCGCTGGTCCGCTGACATCGCTGGTCCGCTGACATCGCTGACATCGCTGACATCGCTGACATCGCTGACGCGGAACCTTCAGCGACCCCCACTATTGCGCATCGCGGCCATCACGGAGAGCATCGCGCCGGCGGTGCGCTCGAAGCCCTGGCGGGTCTGGAGCAGGTCGGCGAGGCGCACGAGGTCGGCGGTCGTGGCGACCGCGGGCAGCTTGAGGTCCGCCAGCAGCGTGCGCAGCAGCTCCCCTCCGCGCTCGTTGCCGAAGATCTTGACCAGCTTGCGCTCGACCAGCGCGTGCAGCTCGCCGTCCAGCGTCGGGGTGTCACTTGCTTGCAAGCTTCGCCTCGAGTTCGGCGATCCTGGCGTTGGCGCGGTCGAGGTACTCCTTGACCGTGCGGCTCTGCTCGACCAGCTCCTCCGAGAACGCCAGGGCGGCCCGGTGGGCCTCCTCGCGCTCGCGTTCGGCGAGCTTGCGCGCGGTGACGTCGTGCCCCTGCACGAACACGCCGCGGGGCGCGCCGTCGACGCCGCGGACCGGCTGATACACGAAATCCAGGAACACCTCGTCGAGCTGCCCGCGGGTGTGCCGCTGGAACAGGATGCGGGTATCGAGGCCGACGAACGGCTCGCCGGTGGTCAACACGTCATCGAGGAGCTGCAAGAATCCCTGGCCCGCGACCTCCGGGAGCGCGACGGCGACGGGCTTGCCGATGATGTCGTTGATATCGGGGCGCCCGATCAACCGCAGATAGGCCTCGTTGGCGAGGCGAAACACGAAGTCGCTGCCCTCGACGAAGGCGATGAAGCCGGGCGCCTGCGCGAACAGGGAGCGCAGCAGCTCCTGTTGATTGTCGAGCTCGAAGATTTGTTGCTGGACCGCATGCGCCCGCGACAGCACCCCGGCCTCGGTCGCGCTGCCGCCACGTAGCGCCACGGCGTGCAGCTCGGTGATATCGACGGCGTGCTGGATAATGAAGGCGACCCGGCCGTCCGCGTCGAGCACCGGCGAGTGCGTCGCGCTCCAGAAGCGATCCTCGCTCAGCGGGCCGCCCGGCTCGCGGGGCACGCGGTAGGGAATGACGGCGAGGTGGTCGCGCTCACCGGTGGCCAGCACGCGCTCGAGCGACTTCTGGAACATGCGCGCGGGCGCGTTGTTCGGGTCGTTCGGGTCGTTGGGGAACAGGTCGAAGACGTAGCGGCCGAGCAGGAGATCGAGGCTGCTCCCGGTCTCTCGCAGGTAGGCAGGGTTGGCCGCGACGTAGCGCAACTCGCGGTCGAGCACCATGTACGCGTTCGGCGAGACATCGAACAGGCTCTTGTAGTCGACCACGGCTGTCATGCCCGGAGTCTTTTATGGGCCGTTCGCCGCCGTGTCAATCCGTGACCCGCGATCACATGGGCGGGACGACCGACCACCCCGGACTGGAGGTACGCCTGACGCTCCCGTGATCCGCGCGGGCCCGGCCCGAGGCGGCCGGGGTGGTGTACTGCGCGCGCTTCACTGCTTCGGCTCGCGGGCGTGCGAGTTCCAGACCCACGCGAGCTTATTCTGTTGCTTGATGGGCCGGCGAGGATCCAGCTTTTCACGGTCGCCGAAGATATCGCCTCGGAGGCCGCGCGGGTCACGGCTCGTGGGCCGTGCCGAAGTTGTCGGCGTCGGGGTGCATGACGCGGAAGGTGTCGCGCATCGGGACCTCGTTGGTGTTGCCGTCGATCTTCGCGTCACCCTTCAGGAACCGGATCGCCAGGTTACCCTCGGCCGCGTTGAAGTCGCCGGTGACGGCGAAGGGGTCGGCCCTCGGCCCTGGCGCCGAGGCCGACGACTGCGAGCGCCGCCTCGCCCGGATCGTCGGCTGAGGATCCGCCGCACGCGCGTGGCGGGCTTTGGGTACCATCGCGGGCCTTGGCGATGTCCCCCGCTCGCTCGCTGGTCCTGCTCGCGCTCGCGGGGGCGCTGACGGCCTGCGCGCCGCTGCGGGGTCGCACGCGCATGGTCGAGGGCTGGGTCACCGCCAGGCCAGCAGAGGTCGACATGAACGGCGACCTGCTGCGCGCCGCGGTCCGGCGCCTCGACGGCGAGCGGCGCCACGGCGTCGACAGCATGCTGGTCGTCCGGCGCGGCCGCCTCGTCGCCGAGCGCTACTGGAACGGCCACGACATGGCGACCCTGCACGACCTGCGCTCCGCGACCAAGAGCGTCACCTCGCTGCTGGTCGGCATAGCGATCGACCGCGGTGTGCTCGGCGACGTACACGACCCCGCGCTGCCGTACCTGACCCGCGCATACCCGCGACCAAGCGCCTCCACGACCGCGCCAGTGATCACGCTCGAGCACCTGCTGACGATGCGCGGCGGCCTCGCCTGCGATGACCGCGACCGCCGCTCGCCGGGCCACGAGGATCGCATGATGCGGTCGCGCGACTGGACCAGGTTCTTCCTCGAGCTGCCGCGGCTCCACGCGCCCGGCGAGCGCGCGGTGTATTGCACCGGCGGGGTGGTCACCCTCGGGCGGATCGTCGCCGAGGCCTCGGGGACGCCGATCGCGGAGTTCGCCGGTGAGGCCCTGTTCGGGCCGCTCGGCATCCTCGCGTACGCGTGGCAAACCTTCGATGGCGGCCAACAGATCGACACCGGCGGCCATCTGCGCCTGCGCCCGCGGGCGATGGCGAAGATCGGTCAGCTCGTGCTGCAGCGCGGCGTGTGGGATCAGGGCGACATCGTCTCGGGCGCGTGGATCGACGCATCGACGGCCGTGCAGACCCGCTTCGCCGCCGATGACCGACCGTACGGATATCTGTGGTGGCGCGTGCAGGCCGTGATCGACGCGCGGATGATCGACCTGATCTACGCCGAGGGCAACGGCGGCCAGTATATCTTCATCGCACCCGCGCTCGACCTCGTGGTCGTGTTCACCGGCAGTCACTATAATTCGCCGAAGGCCGGGCGAGCGCTCGGCATCCTCGGCGAGTACATCTTGCCGGCCGCGCTGACCAAGCCGGCCATGGCGGTTCACGGCTCGCAGCGACGCTGTCGGTGGCGGCCGTGTTCGACTCGTTCGACGATTCGTAGCGACATCACTGCGAGGGGGCGCGTAAAACGCGCGCGCTGGCGTCGGAGCGCTCAGAATGTATCGGGGAGCGGATAGGCCTGGATCGGTCCGGCGTACAGGTACCGGATCGGCGCGTAGTACAGGTTGCCGCTGGGGCTGACGGTGACGCGGCCCTTGCCGGGCATCGTATCGAAGCTGGCGACCTCGCCGGTGAACGGGTCGAAGACGACGATCTCGAGGGTGGCGAGGCCGGCGTAGACCTGGCCGGTGAAGTTGTCGTGGCTAAAGCCGGTGATGTCCGCGCCGAGGTCGAGCAGCAGGTCGGCCTGCTTGGTGAGCACGTTATAACGATAGACGTCGCCGCCGATCAGGCCGATGACGAGGTGCACCGGGCTGACCGGCGCGGCCGCGGTGACGCGGTCGGCGAACTTGTATTCGACCTCCTGGGTGACCGCGTCGAGGTCGGCGCTGTTGAAGTCGCCGTTGCTGGTGCTGTTGCCGACATACAGCACCCGGTCGACGCCCCAGGTCAGACCCTGCGGTCCGGCGTCGGCGGGGGCGTCGCCGAACGGGCCGGTGCCCTGGGTCTTCTGGGCGACGATGACGATCGGCAGCGGATTGAGCAGGTCCTCCTCGACGAGGCGGGCGACGCCCTGCGGCGGGTCGACGAAGCAGCCGCACGCCGGACAGCAGGTGTAGGTGATGGCGACCTCGCCGAGCCCCTCCTTCGGGGTCGGCGGCGCCGGCTTATCGGCGAGCGGGTAGGGCAGGGTCAATTGCGGGATCGTCAGGCTGCGCAGGACCTTGACCTCGCCCATGTTGAGATTGGCGACCCCGGCCCATTCGCTGACCTCACCCGCGGGGGTGAGCCGCCGGAGATAATCGGTGCCGCTGCGCAAAGTGACCATCCACGCGGTGCAATCGTCGGCGAAGTCAATGCCGCCGATGTCCTTACTAAACGGCCCATTGAGCAGATCCAGGGCCGGATCGACGCAGTCTTTCGCGCGCTCGCAGACGCACTCGTTGCCCCAACAATCGCCGTCCGCGGTGCACAACACGCTGCCGCACGGCGAGATCGCCAGGCAGGTGTCGACGCCGTCGCAGACGCTGCCCGGACCGCAGGTGCCGGCCCCGCAGACCTCGGCGGGGCCGGCGAGCACGCAGGCGTCGGCGGGGTCCTTGCATTCGCCGCTGATGACATCACACACCAACGCGGGACCGCAGGGGTCGGGGTCCTGGCCCTGACAACTGGTGATGCACTCGTTATCAACGCACTGCTGATTCGGCTGATCACACACCCCGCAGCTCGGGCCGGTGGTGCCGCCGGCGATCGTGGTGTCGGACCCGGTGCCGGGCTCGCCCGTGCTCGGGCCGGTGGTCAGCGCAGCGGTGGTGTCCGTGGTGGTCTCGGTGGTCTCGGTCGCGCTGGTCCCGGTGCCGCCCCCGCCCCCGGTGGTCGGCGTCGGATCCGAGGTCGGGGTCTCGCTGGTCGGCGCCGCGCTGGTGCTGATGTCGCTGGTCGTACCGCCGCCGCTGCTGCTGCCGCCGCCGGTCTCGTTGCTGCCGCCGCCGCCGCAACTGATCCCCGCGACCGCGAGCCATGTCCATGCACCCCGTGTAGTCCGTACCATCGCCACCCCTCCGTCCATCGGCCCCCGACGCGGGGGCGGCCGGCATTGTACTCCCGCCGTCCTGGCTCAGGGCGCCGAGCCGGCGTGGATCACCGCGAGGGCCTCGCGGGCCGTGTCGCGCCACGCGGGATCGGGGATGGCGTCGATCGGGACCCGTGTGGGGAGGTCAGGGGGCTGCGGGGCCGGCATGGGGACGACCGCGTCGCGTGCTCCGTCGGTGACCCACCACCACGCCGAGGGCGTGCGACACACGCGGTAACCCCAGGTCTCGAACCAGAGCAGGCGGTCAAGCACCTGCGCGGGGCTCAGCGGCGCGAGCTCGTACTCGTCGGCGAGCTGCTCGAGCTTCGGCGTCGCCGAGAGCACTTCGCCGGCGAACCAGTCGAGCATCGGCACGAAGTGCTCGGGGCCCGCGCTCGGCGTGTCGGCGCTGTCGGGCCGCGGCACGCTGCCGAGAGCGAAGTGGATCGCGGCGTCGTCCATCAGCGGGACGGTGTCGGGACACAACAGCGCGAGCACCTTCGAGAGGCCAGCGGTGGTGCCCGGCGCGGCACCGCCGGCGCTGCCGGTGCGCGCGGCGGCGTCCTGCGCGGCGAGCCGCTGCACGGCCGCCTCCACGCTGGCGCGCTCGTCGGCGCCGCGGGCCAGCCAGGTGTCACAGTCGCCGCCGAGCAGCTCGACGAGCAGCGCCCACAGCTCGCGGTTGTGGGGCTGCAACCACCGGTAGAACACGGGCGAGGGGACCTTGTTGTTGACCATCCACGAGCCGGGCAGGGCCATCGGCAGCAGGTCGACGGCGGCGAGGCCGGCGCGCCGGGCCTCGCGGTAGCTGGCGGCGGCGAGGTCGAAGCCGAAGGCGCCGGGGAGTCGGCCGCGCACGTGCAGCTTCGCGTGGGCCATGCCGAGGTGCCAGGGCTCGCGCTGTTCGGGGCCGGCGCGGTGGATGAGCACGGTGGACATGGCGCGAGCATCGGCCGTGGCGGCGCCGGTGTCGAGGGTCGTGATAGCCTGCGTCGATTCGTGTTCGTGCGTCGCGATCCGCCGGCGACCGGCGGCACGACCGACGAGCCAGAAAATCCATGACCACCACCGATGACTTCTGGCAGCTCCACGACGAGTCCGTCCTGCTCGCCACCACCACTTACGGCCCGCAGCGCGCCCGCATGGCGGTCATCGCCATCGGCGCCATCGGCGAGGGCGACCTCCTGATCGTCAGCCCCGGCACCGGCATGTCCGACGCCGCCTGGGCCCGCGTCGCCGCCTGGGGCGCCCCGCGCTTCCTGCTCGCGCCCAACCACTTTCACAACGCCGGCCTCGCCAAGTGGCAGGCCCGCTTCCCCGACGCCCAGATCGTCGCCCACCCGCGCGCGCAGGCCCGCCTGCGCAAGAAGCTCCCCGGCCACACCATCACCGACCTCGCGGACCTGCAAGCCGCCCTCCCGCCCGGCGTCCGCGTGTTTAGCCCGCCCGGCGCCAAACAGGGCGAGACCTTCGTGTCGGTCCAGCGCCCGACCGGCCCGGCATGGTTCGTCACCGACGCGCTCGTCAACGAATCCAAGCTGCCCGGCGGCCCGACCGGCCTGATCATCCGCCTCTTCGGCTTTCGCACCGGCCTCATGACCAACCCATTTTTTAGACGCTTCTTCCTCGCCGACCGCCCCGCCTACAAACAATGGCTGCTCGCCGAGCTGGGGCGCGACCGCCCGACCCTCTTCATCCCGAGCCACGGCGACCCGCTGCACGGCCCCGACCTCGTCGATCGCCTGCGCGCCGCCGCCGACGCCCTCTAAAGACCCATGCCGGATCGCCGGGGTGTGGACGCCTCAGGTCGTCAGCCTGACGGCCTCGACCACGTCGCCCTCGGCCGTTTCGCGCGCTTGTGTACATGTCTCATGGGCCAGGTGCGCGGGTTCGTGCCGGCTCGCCTGGGATTGTTGTGGGCGCCCGGATCGGCGATCGTGGCGGGGTTCATGGCGCCCGAACGTGATCTGAGCGGCACCCTGTTGGCCGGCCGATACCGTGTCGATTCGCAGATCGGCGGCGGCGGCATGGGGACCGTACACGCTGGTGAGCACCTCGAGGTCGGTCGCAAGGTGGCGATCAAGATCCTGCGGCCCGAGTCGGCCGCCCACCCGGCGCTGGTCGAACGGTTCCGCCGCGAGGCCCGGCTCACCGCGCGCGTCGAGCACGAGCACGTGGTCGAGTGCCTCGACGTCGGCGTCAGCGACGACGGCCTGTGCTTCTACGTGATGGAGTGGCTGCGCGGCGAGGATATGCACGCGCTGCTGCGGCGCGAGCGGTGCTTGCCGTGGCCGCGGGCGCGGGCGATCGTCGTCCAGATCTGCCGCGCGCTGGCGGCAGCCCACGCGCAGGGCGTCGTACACCGCGACCTCAAGCCCGGCAACGTGTTCCTGGTCCGGCGTGAGGACAACCCCGACTTCGTCAAGGTGCTCGACTTCGGGATCGCCAAGCTGGTGGCCCCGGACGAGCCCGAGGGCGAGGTCCTGACGCGGATCGGCGAGGTCGTGGGGACCACGCCGTACATGGCGCCGGAGATGGCCGCGGGCGAGGCCTTCGATCACCGCATCGACGTCTACGCGACCGGCGTGATCCTGTTTCAGGCGCTGTGCGGACGGCTGCCGTTTCGCGGCAAGACCCCGCGTCAGATCCTCACGGCGATCTTGCAGGCCGAGCTGCCGCGGCTGTCGGCGATGCACCCGGGGATCGTCGCGTCGCCGCAGCTCGAGGCCCTGGTGGCGCGCGCGCTGCATCGCGATCCGGCGGAGCGCTATCAAGATATGGCGGCGCTGCACGAGGCGCTGATGGCTCTGCCCGAGGACGCGTGCCGTCCCGCCGATGACACCGGGGACCCGGACTCGAGCCCGGCGTTGACGGCGAGCGAGTCGGCGATGGCGGCCTCGATGATCGAGCCGATCGTCGCCGGCACGCGCGCGGCGGCCAGCTCGGGCAGCGGCGTCGAGGCGGCGCGCACCGAGGATCAGGATCCTCCCACGCGGCAGTACGTCCCGCGGCGCCGCCGGCCGCTCGCGCTGGTCGGCGGGGTCACGCTCGCGGCGGCCGTGATGACCTGGGGGTTGCTGCGCGGCCCCGGGATCGCGGCGCCGGGGGTCGCGGCGGAGCCGGAGGCCGCGGTCTCGCTGGCGATCGTCGGGCCGCGCGAGGGGTCGCGACCGGCAGCACCGATCGCGGCGGTGATCGAGGCGCAGCCCGCGATGGCGGATGCGATGCAGCCCGCGGTGGAGGATGTGGCTGATGCGGAGGCGGATGACGTGGATGACGTGGATGACGTGGATGACGTGGATGACGCGAAGGGAGCGGCCGCCGCGGAGCCGGCGGTCGTGGAGGCGGTGGCGCGGGTCGAGTCGAGGGATCGCAAGGCGGAGCCACGCGGCGACTTCGGCGAGGTCATGCGTCGCGCCAGCGTGAAGGTGCGTCGCTGCCTCGCGCAGGCGGGCATCAAGGCGGGCACGCGGGTGCGCTTCGACATCGTCGTCGAGGCACGGACAGGGAGGATCACGGCGGCAACGCCTCGTGAGCCGCACCGCGGGCAGGCGGCGCTGGGGACCTGCGTGCTCGAGGCGACGCGGGGAGTGACGGTGCGGCCCGCTCCGCTCAACGAGTGGCGGCGCTCACACGAGTTCACTGGTTGATGAGTCGCGGGTCTCGCCGGCAAATTGCGGGCGTCGGGGGCGGCGCCGCGGGCGTAGATCGGCGAACGCGGTCAGAGATCGGCGATCGGGGCAACAGGGTCGCGCATCGGCGGCGCTCGCGGGGGATTGTCCGGGGCGGGGCGGGGCGCCTATGATGGAAAAGTGGTCCGGTTCGCGCGACGCTCACCCTCGACGCTGCTCGTCTCCCTGTCGTGGTTGCTGGGGTGCGCGGCGGGGACCGACGACTCCGGCGCGTCGGGGCTGAGCATCGGGGCGATCAGCCAGGGCTCGCAGGCGGGCGAGGAGACCGGCAGCGTCACGAGCTCGGGTGACGGCGGCGAGACCTTCGCGCCGACCACCGTGCCGCCGCCTGACGACAGCGGGTCCCCGACCACCAACGCGTCGTCCGACCCGATGTTCGTGTGTGGCGATGGCGTGCTCGACCCGAACGAGGAGTGCGACGGCAGCGAGCTCGACGCGCAGACCTGCGCCGGCTTCGGCTTCGACGGTGGGACCCTGGAGTGCAGCCCGGACTGCACCTACGACACCTCGATGTGCGACGCGGCGGCGGTGTGTGGCGACGGCCTGCTCGACGTGGACACCGAGGAGTGTGACTGCGGCGCGGGTCAGTGCAGCGCGGCCCAGCTCGGCAACGTCAACTGCATGGCGCTGCCGAGCCCGAAGGGCACGCCGTACAGCGGCGGCGCGCTGTCGTGCGACCCGCAGAGCTGCAGCTTGAACGAGCAGGGTTGCACCTACTGCGGCGACGGGATCCGCAACGGCAACGAGCCCTGCGAGTCGGGTGACCTCGGCGGCCAGAGCTGCGCGAGCCAGGGCTTCGACGCCGGCAACCTGGCGTGTACGGCGGAGTGTTCGTTCAACAACATGGGCTGCAAGAAGTTCGTGTGCGGCGACGGCACCTGCGACGCCGGTGAGGACAGTTGCAGTTGCTTCCAGGACTGCCTGGACAACCCGAACGCCTGCTCGCCCTGCGAGTGCGGGTTTCAGGGCGGCCCGACCTGTTACTGCGACATCAACTGCGTGTTCAACGGCGACTGCTGCCAGGGCGGGCCCTGCTTCTAGTCGAGTCAGGGGCTGTAGAGCTGGCGCTCGCGCAGGCGGACGACGCGGCCGTACTTGCGTAGCTTGGCGGGGTCGGCCTTGCGCGGGTCGCCGACCACCATGATCGCCAGCGGGCGACCGGCGACGTGGCGGCGATAGAAGGCGACGATGTCGTCGAAGTCGAGCGCGGCGTAGGCGGGTAGCAGGGCGCGGCGCGGGTCCTCGTGGTGGCCGCGGCGTCGCCACTCGCGCAGCTTGTCCTGCACCGCGCGAAACGCCGGGCTCTCGGTCTCCTGGCCGCGGATGAGCGCCGAGCGTACGAGCTCGAGTCGGTCGCGGCGCTCTGGCATATCGGTGATGAGGCCGAGCATGACGTCGAGGACATCGAAGGTCTTGTCGGCCTGGCATCCGACGTGGCCGAGCAGGTGGCCGCGCTGGGTCGGCGACTGGTCGCGTGGGAAGCCGGCGCTGGCGGAGTAGGCGAGGGCCCGGAACTCGCGGACCTCCTGGAACACCAGCCCGGCCATGCCGCCGCCGAGGTACTCGCCGAACGCGTCGGCGGCGGCGTGCTCGCTCGGGCTCACCGGGTCGCCCTCGACCGCGAACCACAGTTGGGTCTGGACCGCGTTGCGCTGGGGTACGAAGTAGATCGTGGTCCGGGGCGGGCTGCTGCGGGGGTACACGACGGGCGGCCGCGCGGGCCGGGGCTTGGCGGCGAATTGCAGGTGCTGGTCGACCGCCGCGGCGACCTTCGCGGGCGGCTCGCGGCCGACGTAGCCGACCTCGAGCGCGTACTCCTGGACCTGCGCCCAGGTGCGCAGCAGACGATGCGCGTGCAACTTTCGGGTCCCGCGCGGCCCGTGCTCGCGGTGATAGCGGGACTCGTCGCCGAGCAGCACGTGGTCTCGCAGGGCCTCGCCGACGCTGCGCGGGTCCTGGCGGGCGTAGCGGCGCAGCGCCCAGGTCTCGCGCCGGATCTGTCGCAGGGGTCGGCGCTCAGGCGCGGGTGAGGTCATGAGCCCGGCGAGCAGCGCCAGCGCGGCGTCCATGTGGCGCTGCGGGCCGGCGAGCTTGACCACGAAGCGATCGAGCTGCGAGCGGACCGTCAGGGTCGTGCTGAGGTCGAACAGGCGTCGGCGAAATTGCTCGGCCGAGTGGGCCGTGGTGCCGGTGCGCTCGAGGTACTGCGCGAGCACGCCCAGCTCGCGGATCGTCGCCTCGCCGACGCCGAAGCGCAGCTCGAGCTGGTAGAGGTCGTTGAAGGGGTTGGTGTTGGCGTGCAGCGCCACGCCCTCGCGGATCGGGACCACCTCGACGGCGCCCTCGAAGTCGACCAGGTCGACGCGTGGCGGCGGCCCGGGGGTCGCGCGCATGGTCGTGAAGAACCGCGAGTGGCCGCCGTTGGGCGTGACCGGGGGGACCTTCGGCTTGGCGAGGCGGGTCTTCTTCGGGAAGCCGATCCGCGAGCGCAGGACCAGGCGGCGCTCGGCGAACAGGCGCCGGGCGACCCGCTGTACGTCCTCGCGGGTGACGCTGCGCAGGCGCTCCAGGTGACGGATCTGGCCCGCCCAGCCGCCGTGGGCGACGAAGGCGTGGGCGATCGCCAGCGCGCGGGCCTCGTTGTTCTCCCACTTCGCGGTCTCGGCGGTGATCAGGCCCTCCTTGAGCGCCGCGAACATGCGGTCGTCGAAGTCGCCGTCGCGGATCCTGGCGAACTGCGCGAGCACCTTGCGCTCGGCGCCGCGAAACGACTGCGTCAAGATCCGCGGGATGTAGGCGACGACGTCGAGGTTGGTGTCGGCGAGGTCCGCGGGGACGTGTACGGCGAACAGCAGGGCGCCGTCGTCGGACAGGCGGTCGATGAAGCCGGAGCGCTGGGGATTGGCGAGCAGGCGGCGGGCCAGCAGCAGGGCGGCGTAGTCGGGGTGCGACTCGGGCACGGTGCGATAGGCGATCGCGCCGACCCGCACCGGGGTGGCGCGCGCGCGCAGGCGTTGGTCGTCGGCGAAGGGCGAGACCTCGAGGACCGGTGGGTGCGGGTCGGCGCCCCGCGGCCAGGTCCCGAACTTGGCCTCGATCGCGGGGATGACCCGCTCGAGGTCGAGGTCGCCCGAGAGCACCAGGGCCATGTTCTGCGGCACGTAGTAGCGCTCGAAGTAGGTCTTCATGGCGCGCAGCGACGGTCGCTTGAGGTGTTCGACCTCGCCGAGGATGTCATTGGCGCCGTAGGGGTGGCCCGGGAAGGCGCCGCGCATGAAGGTCCGAAACAGGGCGTAGCCGGTCGTGTCCATCGCGGTGTTCTTCTCCTCGTAGACCGACTCGAGCTCGGTCGGGAACAGGCGAAACACCGGGTCCTGGAAGCGGTGGGCGTAGATCGTGAGCCAGGCGTCGATCTGACTGGCGGGGAAGGTGTTGTGATAGACGGTCTCGTCGTAGGTGGTGAAGGCATTGACCCCGCTGCCGCCGAGCTGGGCGAGCAGTTGGTCCATCTCGTTGGGCACCGCGTAGGCGTAGGTCCGCTGGACCACGCGGCCGATCTCGAGGTCGATCGCCGCGTGCTGGGCGGCGGGGGTCTGACGCTTGCGCTCGTACAGCGCCTCCAACTGCGCTTGCAGCGGGCGCTCCTTGTCCCAGTCGGTGGTGCCGAGGTCCTCGGTGCCCTTGAACAGCATGTGCTCGAGGTAGTGCGCCATGCCGGTGTCGCTGGGCGGGTCGTTGCGCGCGCCGGTGCGGACGACCACGGCGCCGAACACCTCGGGCCGCTCGCGGTTGACGCTGAGCAGCACGGTGAGGCCGTTGGCCAGCACGATCTGCTGGACCGCGAGCGGGTCGGCGGCGAAGCTGCGAACGGCGATCGTCGGCGTGGTCGTCGGCTCGCGGGTGGCCGTGGCGGCGACCGCCAGGGGGCCGTCGACGGGCCGCAGGATGGGGTCGGCGAGGCCGGCGAGGCCGGCGAGGCCGGTCAGGACGAGGCCGAGAGCGAGGCCGGGCACGTCTCCTTGTTAACACGGCGGGATCCGCAGGAGCCGGTGAATGTCGAGGCCACGGGCATTGTGCGGGCCCGGCGAAGTGCTAAAACGCGGCGGTTCCTGCCATGGCATTCCTCGGCTCTCGCTTCAGCACCGTCGAACTCAGGGTCCACGAGATCACCGCCGCGATCGCCGCGACGGAGCTTCCGATCTACTACCTGGCGAACGGATGCGTCACGCCCTGGCCGACCCGCGACGTGCCGATGGTCTACACGCGGGTCGTGCTGATCCCGCGGCAAGACACGTTCGCGGAGCTCCAGGCGGCGCAGCGCGACTGGTGCGCTGCGGCGGCCGAGGTCGTCGGGGCGCCGGTCTCGCGCATCGACGCCACTGGACTGCTGCGACCGATGCCGCGCAGTCCGTGGGCCCGGGCGGCGCCGGAGCTGCGCGCCAGGCTGCTGACCGAGGTGATCGATCTGGTCGCCGCGCACGCGACGGAGCTGGGTGTGTTCGATCAGCGCGAGATCACCGGCAGGTTCGACGGCGTGGCGATCGAGCACGTGTTCTTCGGGCTGGTCCGGTTCCGGGCCGAATCCGAGGACGAGGAGCAGGAGATCATGCTGCTCGGCTCGGGTGGCGACGAGCCGGGCCACGCGGGGCGCTGGCTGCTGCGCCAGGTCTTCACCGAGGAGGGGAGCGTGTGGCGGTGCGGTGTGGTTCTGGCGCCGGCCGGCGCGCTCGCAGGCGTCGAGCTGGCGACGGTCGCCAGCGAGGTCGTCGCGAAGATGCTCGAGCGACGCGTCGCCGCCAACGCGCCCCGGCTCAGCGCGACGGACGCGGCCAACTCTCCGCCGCCGCTGGCACCCGCGCTCGCGGCGGCGCTCCAGGCGGGTGCGACCGTGCTCGCCCCGTTGATCCGCAGCCTGGATCCGCCAGACCCTGCCGACCCTTGACCAAGCCGGGTGGACGAACGCCGGGTCGGCGGTTAGCTTGGGAGCGATGGATGTGCTGCGTGGCCATGGCTTCGGCTGGACGACCCCGTGCCCCGCGGACGGCGAGGCCGTGTCGCTGCGACATGTCGAGGCGCTGTGGGCTCGCTACTTCCCGGACGCCGATGCTTATCGCGTCATCCGGCGCGAGCTGCCGGGCAGCGTGCGCTTCGTGGCCACCCGCGGAGACTTCCACGCGGAGGTCGAGGTCGCGGGCGGGCACCGGCATGGCGCGCCCCGGCTGCGACTGTCAGGCAGCGCGGGGAGCCAGCGCGTGGCGATCACCGAGCGGTCCGCGACCTGGGCGGTCGAGCGGCTGAGATTTGCGGGCGGGCTGCTCGGCGGGAGCCTCGTCGCCTGGAGCGCCTCGTACCTGCTGACGACCCCTCCGCAGTTCACGATCGACATGCTGTTCGTGCTCGGTGGTCTGCTGTTGGTGGTGATGATGATCGTCGTGGTGATGACCGGGGCGGGCGTCGGCGGCTGGCTCGGCGAGGAGATCGCCGGCACCCTGTGGGCGCGGACGCTGCGGACCCTCGACACGGACACCGCCCTGCGCACGGACCTGCAGCGCTGGCGTGCGCTGGTCCGCAGCCTCGCCCAGCACCGCGATCTGCTGGCGGGTGGCCAGCGCGGGCTGCCGTTCCGCTGCGCGTTCGCCGAGCCGAGCGCCGCGGGCGACACGCCACCGGCGCTCTGACACCGCGGCAGTTCGTCGGGATCGCGCGCGACCGACCCGTTTTTGCGTGAGCAACCGGCACAAAAGGCACTGGGCCGGCAATTCTGACGCCCCGTCGCGCACAATCACGCTGCCTCGGCTGGTGCTCACGCGCGAGCTTCGCTAATCATCGAAGGATGACACGCACTTCTCTTCCTCTTTGTTTGAGCCTCGGCACGTTGCTCCTCGCCGCCGGCTGTGGCGATGACACCGGTACGGCGGGCACCGAGGCGTCGACGAGCGAGGGCTCGACGGACGGCACCAACCCGACGACCACGCCCGGCACCGACCCGACGACCGGACAGACCAGCACGCCGACGACCGAGATCGACAGCGGCATGACGGAGTCGGCCAGCGGCACGACCACCAGCACCACGGGCGAGACCGCGACCGAGTCCGGCACGACCAGCGGCACGACCACCGGCGTGGTCGAGACCGGCAGCACCGGCGAGCCCGAGACGACCACCGGCGTGGTCGAGACCACGGGCGGCGAGACCACGGGCGGCGAGACCAC
>Ga0105045_10002588_pt1 | contig 15316 bp, 9 predicted proteins | sample MAT02_FD_78089 | JGI IMG/M metagenome (GOLD analysis project Ga0105045, IMG submission 78089) | Freshwater microbial communities from Lake Fryxell liftoff mats and glacier meltwater in Antarctica - MAT-02 (megahit assembly) | ecosystem: Environmental > Aquatic > Freshwater > Ice > Liftoff...
GGTTTATCGCTAATAATACTGTGGTAAGATGTCCATGGGTAGGATGTAAATTCTTTTACCAATTTATGTTTTAGAGCATTGGCATGAACGTATACGAGTGCGTGCGTAAAATGGCTGTCTTTCAAAATTTCTACCCGGTTAAATGTTCGGTAAAACAAGTTTCCGGTTCTTTTAAACATTAAATTAAAAGCCATTGCGTAGGAGATGAAAAACCTTTTAAAAGTCATTTCAATCAGTGTGTTGATATCATGATCTGATAAAAAATGTTGTTCTGTTTTAGTTCTTTTTTCAATCGCTAATGCTGTAAGAAAGGATGTAATTGCAGCTTCAGGCTTTATTCTTATTATAAAATGAAAGTGATTGGGTAACAAATTCCAGGCATACGTTTCAACGAATGGCGAAATTTACTGATTATACTGCCGGAGAAAAAAATAGTAGTTTTCGTTCGTACGAAAAAGCAATTCTCTATTATTGGTTTTATTGTAAATATGGTAAATCTTATCAAACTCAAAAACAGCGGTATATTTTTTATTGACAGGCATTTTTAAAGATAGAAATTTTTATCAAAAAATAAAAGAGTTTACATCTTTTTAAAAAGATGTAAACTCTTTTATTTTTGCTGATTACAAATCAAACTTTATCCCCTGTGCCAGTGGCAATTTATCGGTATAATTGATGGTGTTCGTTTGCCTGCGCATGTACACTTTCCAGGCATCGCTGCCGCTTTCTCTGCCGCCGCCGGTTTCTTTTTCACCGCCAAATGCGCCCCCTATTTCTGCGCCGGAAGTGCCAATATTTACGTTGGCAATACCGCAATCGCTGCCCGCCTGTGATAAAAATTGTTCTGCTTCTCTCAAATTATTTGTCATGATGGCAGAGGACAAACCTTGTGGTACCCCGTTTTGCAAGGCAATGGCTTCGTTCAAGGTTTTGTATTTCATGATGTATAAAATGGGCGCAAAGGTTTCGTGCTGTACGATGGCAAAACTATTTTTCGCTTCTGCAATACAAGGTTTTACATAACAGCCGCTTTCGTAGCCCTTGCCTTTTAATACACCACCTTCTACAATAAAGTTGCCGCCTTCTTCTTTGCATTTTTCGATGGCATCCAGGTACATACTTACCGCATCGGTATCAATCAAAGGACCTACATGATTTTTTTCATTCAGGGGATTACCAATTTTTAATTGCTGGTAAGCATTCACCAGTTTCTCTTTGAATTTGTTGTACACTTTTTCATGAATGATTAATCTGCGGGTAGACGTGCATCGTTGACCAGCCGTGCCAACCGCTCCAAATGCTGCACCAATCAGTGCCATATCAAGATCTGCATTGGGTGTAATGATGATGGCATTGTTGCCACCCAATTCAAGTAAACTTTTACCCAGGCGTTGTGCCACTGCGGCAGCCAATGCTTTCCCCATCCGGGTACTACCGGTTGCAGACATCAATGGAATCCTTATATCCGCACTCATCCATTCGCCCACTTCACGGCCGCCGGTTATTAAATTATTTACACCTTCCGGTACGTTATTCTTTTTAAAAACCTTCGCAGTTATTTGCTGACAGGCAATGCCACAAAGCGGTGCTTTTTCGCTGGGCTTCCAAACACATACATCCCCACAAACCCATGCCAGCATAGTATTCCAGCTCCATACCGCTACCGGAAAATTAAAGGCTGAAATGATGCCTACAATTCCCAACGGATGGTATTGTTCGTACATTCTATGTCCGGGTCTTTCACTGTGCATGGTAAGTCCGTGTAATTGGCGTGACAAGCCCACCGCAAAATCACAGATGTCAATCATCTCCTGTACTTCGCCTAAGCCTTCCTGCAAGCTCTTGCCCATTTCGTAACTTACCAGTGTGCCAAGCGCTTGTTTATTGGCTCTCAATTCTTCGCCGATTTGTCTTACTACATCGCCTCTTTTTGGAGCCGGCCAGCTACGCCATTCTATAAAAGCTTCCTGTGCCTTTTCGATTACGGTGTCGTAAGTAGCTTTATCGCATGATCTTACAGATGCAATCAACTGCCCATCTACAGGAGAGTAGGAGGCAATGTTAGCACCCTTGGAAGCGATCCATTTTGTACCGGTGGATACCCCTTTGTTTTTTGCCTGTATCTGCAGGCTTGAAAGAAAATTCATATAACTGGTTTTAGGTGCAAGTTACGAAATGATGCTGCCAATCAAATCCGCATCAAAATGTTGCTTTAATAAAAATGGTAAAGTAAAAGAGAAATCGATGTTGATTATAGCATTACAGAAACACCACCGGTTGTCCACCTGCGTGGCATTTTACTACCCAACAAATCGCTGTACTCAATATCGGTGATGTTATTGGTTGTAATAAATAATTTTACCCGCCTGGCAATCGTGTAGCCTACCCTGGCATTCATTAAGAAATAATTTTTAGAGATTACCGCATTGATGGCAGTAACCTCCATTGGTGCCCTGTCTTTATAAATCATGCTAACCGAAATGGTGAAGTTTTTAAAACTATAAATGGAAGTAAGCTGCAGGAGTGTTTTGGCATGTGAGATAATATAGAAAGAGGGAATCGAATCACTGCTCGCAGATTTTAGAAATGTTATCCCTGCATTAATCAAAAGGTTCCGGCTTTTTGTAAAGGATTTTTTATAAGTAAGTTCCATTTCTACACCACGTGTTTGAACCGCTTTTATATTTTTTGCCAGTGCATAAATACCGCCCGGAACCAGGTTCTCTTTTCGTGGCATAGCGGAGTAGGGGGTGGTTACAAAGTCGATCACATCATTTTGATCCCGGTAAAAAGCACTTGCCGATGCTTTAAAATTTTTGCCTGCAAATACATCCATTCCGGCCTCATAACTCCATGAGTTTTCGGTAAGCAGATCAGGGTTTCCGATGCTACCGCCTCTTACGATGGCTTTATTATAATTATTGTAACGCTCGGTGAAATCGGCGCTACGTATCGCCCGGCCTGCATTTGCACGAAACGTAATTTTGCTCAGGTTATACGAGGTATTTAACTGTGGCAAAATTGCTATTCCATAGTTCTCATCCCAATCGAGCCGTAAACCGGGGGTTATGTTGAATTTATTTTTGTTGTATAATACCGAACCAAAAATGGCTCCATGGTGGGTGGCATGATTGCCCCGGTCATTGGAAGCAATTGCCCTTCGGTCTAATTGGGCGCCTATGCTAATATTGACATGGTCATCTATTTTTTGAGAGCGAAGATACTGGGCAATCAAATGCTTTGATCTGTTTTCATTCGCAATGGAAGAAGCATTGTACAGGTAATAATCACTCGTTTCTTTATACATTATATCAAACTGCTGTGTGTATTGTTCGGATTGTTTTTTTAATTGTAACTGGTTCCACCAGGTGTTTACTTTTTCCGTAGCAGTATCACTTTTAAAACGGGTATAAAAATTTTGTGCAGCAAAATCCCTCCTGTCAATACTGGATCTAACCGATAACTGCCAGTTGTTTTTTAAAGCAAAAGCAATAGAGCCACCAAGGGTATGATTGTACAAATAGCCCCTGTTATTGTCTCTTAATAATTGTCCCGTTGTATTATTACTTAACAAACCTACAGCAGCATTTACTTTAGGACCAGTCGTTCTAAATCCTGCATCGGCATTTACAAATCGATATTCTCCCACTGCCATTCCGATACTGGCACTTTTCTTTTTTTCTATGCTATATTGGCTAAAAGTTTTGGTGATAATATTGATGACACCACCAACTGCTTCAGCACCATAAATGGCGGCAGCAGGGCCACGCAGCACTTCGATGCGCTCAATTTCGTAAGGAGCTACGGGGATGTAGGATGAAAAGTGTCCTGTTATCGGATCGTTTAACTTGATGCCATCCAGCAAAACCAACACCTGTTGAAAAGTACCTCCACGCATCACGATATCACTTTGTGCACCCATTGGTCCTCTCGACTGGATCTCTACACCCGGCACATACTTTAATAACTCGTCAATAGAATTGACCGGTAACTGTTGAAACAGTTTACCATCGATCACCGTAATGCTTCTGCCAGTTTCGCTTATCTTTTGCGGCTGCCTTGTTGTTGTAATGGTAACCGGGTCAAGATCCAACGAGTTTTGTGAGTAAGCATCGGAGCTTACCAGAAGGAGAAAACCACCTAGAATTTTTTTCATACCATTTTTTAAAAGTGCAAATATAAGGAACCTTTACTTTTACAAATTCCCTGTGTCAAAATTGTAAGTTTTTAAATATGACTGGTCAATACAGGCAGGGTAGCAATGTATATCCGACATTCTATTAAAACTATTTTGTATTATTTTTTAGGGAGGATTTTAATGATGGTTAACACTTCATACTCATTTCTGGAACATGCCGTTTTTTTTTGGAAAGTGGATTCGGTAAATATTTAGCATGCTTCTTAAAAGGCAGCATAGTTAGATTGGCAAAGCTTTGTGAGAAAAGATTGAATCATTCATTCAATCTTTTCCTTTATCAATAAAATTTTAAAGGGAATACGAATCTGCCAAAAACGGTTTCAATGCAGGATGAATATATTCTTTGCTAATACTAAAAAGGAGGTGTACCTGATACATACAAATCCTGCTTTACTTATTGAGTACAAATTCAAAACACACTAACTTGATTTGTCTATGGCAGCGTTAATACTGTTCCTGTTCGTTCGGAAAGTCCTTGCTTTTTACGTCGCCGATATATTGCCTGATGGCTTTAGTAATCTGTTCATCCAGGTTTAAATAACGTCTTAAAAAACGGGGCTTAAAATCCGTGTTGATGCCCAGCATATCATGCATTACCAACACCTGTCCATCACAGGCACCGCCTGCTCCGATGCCAATGGTTGGAATGTGCAGACTATCGGTTACTTCTTTGGCAAGAGCCGCAGGGATTTTCTCCAGCACAATGGCAAAGCATCCGGATTCCTGCAGCAACAAAGCGTCTTTTCTGAGTTTATCAGCTTCTGCGTCTTCTGTTGCCCTCACCACATAAGTGCCAAATTTATTGATGGATTGTGGTGTAAGACCAAGGTGCCCCATCACTGGTATACCTGCGCTTACGATTTTTTTTACTGAATCAATTACTTCTTCGCCACCTTCCAGCTTTACGGTGTGGCCACCACTTTCTTTCATAATTTTAATGGCCGAAGCAAGTGCGATATCAGAATTGGATTGGTAATAACCAAAAGGGATGTCTACTACAATCAGGCTTCTTTCCCTGGCACGTACCACACTCTGTGCATGATAGATCATCTGGTCAAGTGTAATTGGGAGGGTAGTTGCATGTCCGGCCATTACATTACTGGCGCTGTCACCCACTAAAATAATATCAATCCCCGCTGCATCAAATAATTTTGCAAACGAAAAATCATAGGCCGTAATCATAGAGATTTTTTCTCCTGCGGCTTTCATTTTTTGCAAAGTATTGGTGGTTACTTTTTTGTATTCAGTTTCTGATAATGCCATTCAAATCAATTTTAAAATTAGAATAAATATTATTTCTTCTTTTTAAAGAACAACAAATATATCAATCTTATTCTTAGAGCATTTAGGTTTTTGATTTCTTTCAGCACTATGTCCCGTACGCTTCATTTTAACGAATCAGCATCACGGTACCCTTTCTTACGAAAACGCCGCCTGTAGGGCATTCCATTTCGGTAAAGTAGGTGTAGGCCCCCGCTGGCAATGGTTCTCCTTTTAAAGTACCGTCCCATCCGGTAGTATTATTACTGGCTACATAATTATTGCGCTCATATACGGGTTTGCCCCAACGGCTAAAAATAATTATATGCCTTACAATGGAGATGCCTTTTATACTAAAGCGATCATTATTACCATCGTTGTTTGGGGAGAAGGCAGAGGGAATGAATACCCTGCTTTCTTCGCATTGTAATTTTAAAGATACCTGTGTTGTATCGGTACAGCCGACATTGTTTTTAACCACCAATTGATAAGTTATAGCTGCCAATGGAGTGCTTATTGGTGAAGGGCAACTGGTGCAACTAAGATACTCGATTGGTGACCAGGTCCATTGAAACACATCTGCGCTGTAGGTACCTGACAATTGAACAGGATTGCCTAATAAAACTTCGGGTACCGGTGAAATGTTTGCAGTCGGTAATGGCAACACCAGCACCATAATTCTTGCAGTATCAGAAAAGCATTGGTAGCGATCACTACCGGTTACGGTAAACGTAGTATTTTTTAATGGGGTGGCAACCGGGTTCGGAATATTGACATCACTGAGCGCATTTATATTGAAGATCCATTCGTAACGATCTGCGCCGGATGCTTTTAAAGGAGTGGACCTGCCAAAACAAATGGCTGTATCCACCGATAATTTTATTTTGTTTTTTTGAATCACGGTCACCAACACGCTGTCTTTATTTGTGCAACCAATATCATCTTTTGCCGTTACATAATATCGGGTGGTACTATCCGGACTTGCACCTGGTGCAGCTACCAGCGAATTGCTTAAACCCTTTACGGGCGACCATGCATAGGAACTGCCTCCACTTGCTGTAATGGTAATGGATTTACCTCTGCAAAGAATTGGTGCAGCCGGGCTAATTGCTACTACAGGGTTACTTCTTATAATGATCAATTCATTGAACGAGGTAAATGTATTGCAACCATTCGAATCACTTAGCATCAGCGAAGGCGCATAAGAGCCGGGTGTATTGTATTGATGAGATGCAGAAGTATCTTTTGAGTTGACTAAACTGCCGTCGCCAAAATCCCAGGTGAGAGAAGTTGCATTTTTTATAGTACCGCTTAATGTTGAAATGAGACCAATACAACCCAGTTTTTTATCAACTTTTAGAGATGCTGCCGCCTGTTCTATGACAACGGAATCGAGGTAGGTGCCCGTTAAACCTCCGGGTCCATACACATAAAGTTTGACTAAATATTTCCCTGGTTTTTCGTACACATGCGCCGGGTAGTTGATATTGTCTGCAGTAACTCCATCGCCAAAATCCCACTTTACGCTGGTGTAATTAATTGAATTATTGCTAAACCTTGCCAATACAGGCGGGCAACTTCCTGCTGTAAGAAATGAAGTATTGATTGCTAAAGCCGGATTAAAATTATTGACGATAATCAATTGTGACGTAGTATCCGTGCAATTGGTAACAGGGTTTTTAGCAATCAAGATTACGGTATATGTACTTGGTAATGCATAACTATGGGTCGGATTGTAATCGGCTGAAGAAGTGCCATCTCCAAACAGCCAGGTGTACTGTGTATTGTAGCTATTGTAATTATTGGTATAGTTATAAAAATACACAGGCAACGTAATAAAGGTATTGTTGGAAGAAGCACTGAAAGCAGCCTTCGGACCATTTACATCAACGTAACGGGATTGCGCACTTGCATTTGAATTGGAGGAACATCCGCTGGAATCAGTAATGGTAAGACTAACATTATACTGACCTGGATTGGCATATCGATGACTTACAGTACTGCTTTGATTAACTGTTTGATAATTGCCATCGCCAAAGTTCCATTGCCAGCTTAAAATTTTTGAGTTGGATTTAGAAGTATCCTTTAATACTACCGGCGATTTGAAGCAAATATTATCAGTAATTATTTGAAATCCTGCATCGGATCCTTTCACTTTTAGCGGAACAAAATTGGTGGTATCGAAACAGTTGAAATACCGCGACTTTGTAATCATTCTGATATCAGATTTCGCTTTGTCAAAATTTGAAATGGTTCCAAGGTATTCATTGCTCCAGAGATAATAGTATGAATCATCTCTTACCGTTCCGTTGAACGGTGTATTATCCCGATAATAATAATTGAATGAAAAGTTTTGCGTAATCAAATCCACCATTGGATTGCGATCGTAATTGGTCATTCGAACAGTAACTACATCGCCGGTACAAATTGCTGTTTTGTCAAGCTTTAAAAAAGGTGATTGCTTTAGGTGCACAGGCGTGTAAGTTGAATCTCCCACTGAACAAGCCCCATTAACGGCGGTAAGCTTTACGGGATATTGTTTGCTTTGTGTGTATTGGTGCTGTACAGTTTTTTGTGTGCTGTCTGTTTGAAGTGTGGTACCGTCGCCAAAATCCCAGGTAAGCTGGTTGGATTTTACGGAAGCCTGTGTAAAGGTTACTAATCCACGATTACCATCACAGGTATTGGTTTGTCCGGTGATACGGGGGAATGGCGGATTAACTTTTATCAGGTTGGTTTTTATGATTGTATCTGCGCAAAATCCAAAGTTACTTACAATCAGCCTGATGCTATAAGTACTGTCTTGCCTAAACTGGTGATAGATGTAATTGGAATTATAAAGATTCTGCGTACTGCCATCTCCCAAATCCCAGATATAGTAAAAATTGCCGGTTTGCTGCATGGCCGTAAAAAGTACAGGTGTCTGCCCGCAAACATTTGTAGCTGATACCGTGAAATCTGCCTTGGGCTGCGGATACACCGCTACATTACCATAAGATACCAGCCCCGTGCATCCGTTGTTGGTTTTGTAAAATAAGGTAACACTGTAATTACCTGGCTTTGTAAATTTGTGGGTTGGCTGAATTTCGGAGGAAACACTGCTATCTCCAAAATCCCAATTGTATATTACAATGCTATCGGTTGCGGGACTAATAGATGCTTTGAATTTTAATTCAACTGGTCCGCAGTTGTTATGATTTCCTTCCGCATTGATGTAAATATATGGTCGGGTAATATTGATTGTTTTTTCTGTAAATGCAACACATCCATCCGCATTCTCCACTTTTAGCTTTACCTGGTAGCTGCCATCCGAAAGGTAGTTGAATGAAGGCCCTTGCAATCTTGAAAAGACCGAATCATAATAGTAGTTGCGTTGAAAGTTCCATTCCCATTTAATATTTCCGGCTGAAGTGTCTTTGAAATCCACCATTACAGGAGCCCCGCAATCACCCTTAATAACGAAAGTAAAGCCTTTTGGATCGGGACTTTGTTTAACGGTAACTATTTTTGAAACCGAATCTTTGCAGGTTCCAAAGTAGTTGGCTAATTGAATGTTGTAGCTGCCACTTACAGGAAAAAAGGCCGATAGATTCCCGTAATTATTATTCTGATTAACACCATCAATACTCCACAAAGAAGAAGTGGGCGAGGGGCTGCTGGAATTATTTATGGTAACATAGTTGTTGCTGTTACAAACTAACGCAGGCACATTAAAATCGGTTGAAAAGCTGGCAACATTGATATAGCCATTTTGTAAACTCGAAGCCGAGCAACCTTCCGAACTATTCACTGTTAGCTTCACCGTATAAATCCCTTTGAGATTGAAAACATGCGAAGGAGTTGTAAGGGTAGAAGTGGTGCCATCTCCAAAATCCCATAGGTATCTTAAGGTACCAGGACCGCTGCTGGTATTGGTAAACTGCACAGCATCAGTTACCCTGCATAACACTGTTTGGCTGGCACTGAATTGTGCTTTAATAGATGGAAGAATTTTTATAAGCTGGTCTTTTACGATAGTTTTTGTACAACCGAAATTGTTACTAACGGTCAGGCTTACCGTGGCATCCTGAGGTACACTATAATTATGCGATTGCGAGGCGCCAAACTGTTGCAGGATATTTCCATCACCAAAATCCCACGTATAACCACTGATGACCGCATTACCGCCAGATGCAGTTGCCGTAAAATCAACCTGCATGGGTAAACAGCCTTTTTCAGAAGAAGCCGCAAAGTCAACAACTGGCGCTGAATAAACTGTGATTTGTTTTGTTTTGGTAGAAGAAAGATTGCCGTCCGTTACGGTCAGTGTTACATTGTAAACCCGTTCATCTTTAAAAATTGCACCAGGGCTAAGGATACCAGCGGTATTGCCATTATCAAAATTCCAACTGTAAACAGCATTCGCTGAAGCACCTGTTGTTTGGTTGATAAAAGAAACGGCCAGTGGTGAACAGCCGCCGTTTTTGCTTGCTGTAAAATCGGCATTTAATTGTGCAGTAAGGCCAAAGGGCAAAATAAAAAATAGAGTAGATATGATCAGTAAGCGAAAGTAAAAGGGTTTTTTAAAATGAATGTTCATGAGCAGTAGTCCACTATCGGATAAATAGTGTTCGTAATATAGGTATGTTTTTCTGAAATTTTTTTTTATCAGGAAAAAAACACTTGAATTATTGAAATGTATTTAAAATCAATTTCCAGTAGCAGTTGATGTGTATAAAAAACAAATCGATTGAATGCTTTCTCTAGTGAAGGTTTTTTTCAAAAAATAACTTTCGCTCCAATTTCTTATGTTGCTTAAACCGGCTTAACCTCTTCCCATAAATGTTTTATCAAACCATCCGCCAGACCAATTTTTGGTACAAATATTTGATCTGCGCCGGCCCATCGCATTACGTTAATATAGATCTGAAGCGCCGGCACGATTACATCTGCCCGGTCTGCTCTTAAATTATATCGGGTGATTCTTTCTGATAAAATCACACTGCTTAATTCTTTGTAATAATCTCTTAATAATTCGAGTGACAGCGGTTTTCCATCTTTACGCTTACTCATTGAAAACACTTTGTTAATATTTCCTCCGCTACCAATGGCAACCACTTCTTTCTGTCCTTTAATAACGTTTCTCAAAATGTCTTTCATATCATCCCATTCCTGTTCGGTCACCATGTTTTTAAGTAAGCGGATGGTACCGATGTTGAATGATTTTTTATAAATGAGTATACCGTTGCTAAAAAAAGAAAGTTCCGTGCTTCCACCACCTACATCAATGTAAAGATAGCTATGGTCATTGTCCATATTTTCGGCCACATGATTCTCGTATATCAACCCTGCTTCAACATCTCCGGTAATCACTTCAATTTCAATTTCTGTTTCCATCTTTACCTTCCGGATAATATCTGTAGCATTTTTTGCATCTCTCATAGCACTGGTGGCGCAGGCTTTAATTTGGGTAACGTCGTAGGCATTGGATAAATGTTTGTAAGCCTTCATCGTTTGAAGTATCATTCCGATTTTTTCTTTGGGTATGATACCTTGTTCAAATACGTCAAAACCGAGCCGGAGGGGAACCCTTACGAGATTTAATTTAGTGAAAGAAGCTACGCCTTTTTCATTGGTTAAAACTTCTGTTATTAAGAGTCTTGCTGCGTTACTACCTATATCAATTGCTGCTAATCTCATGTATATTTAATGCGTTATAAAATTACCGTTGTAATGACTAACCTGATTTCTGACACTGAATCACCAGCCATTTAGAAATTATTTAGGTGCAAAGATAAGTAGTAACTGCACTTGCCATTTGAAACATCCACAGGATAGCAGCGCTTGTGGATAATTTCCCAGGTTTGTTTTGTAGATGGATGCAATTAATTTGTCAGTTTCCGGTACAGGTAGTTATAGGTTTCAACCTGTGACCGTATTTTCTTTGTATTTCGTGGGTTCACATATTGGTTATCGAGGTGATTGTTTAATTTCCTTGCCTTGATATTGTCTGATAACTGAATATGTATGATCTCCTTTAATTCCTGCTGGATTTCTTTATTAAAAATGGGGCATGCGGCTTCTATCCGGTGATCTATATTTCTCACCATCCAATCGGCAGAAGAAATAAATACCTTTTCATCACCATCATTGTGAAAGATCATAACCCGGGCATGTTCTAGGTATTCGTCTACAATGCTGATTGCTTGTACCGGGGACTTGAATTTTTTATTTTCAGTTAACATGCAAAAGATACCTCTTACCACCATTTTAATTTCTACGCCTGCCTTGGCTGCTTCGTATAATTTTTCTATCAGCAATTCATCGCTCAACGAATTTACCTTTAGCAGAATAGAAGCTGGTTTACCCGCTTTTGCAGATCTTATTTCTTTTGAAACCAACAATAAAAGTTGCTTGCGCATGGTAACCGGACTAACGAGTAATGTTTTGCAGGCCCGCAAGAACCGAATCCGGGTTTTAGGTTGTTCCAGGTAATGAAAGATCCTGTTGACATCTGCCATTATGTTGCGGTCGGCCGTAAGCAGGCAATGGTCGCCATAGATGGTAGCGGTCCGTTCATTTGGATTACCAGTACTTACAAATCCATAATGTATGGTGCGGTTATTTATTACCTTTTTTATCAGGCAAAGTTTACAATGCACTTTCATATTTGGTGCACCAATCAGTACTTTTGCACCTGCTTCTTCCAACTCTTCTTTCCACTCCAGATTGGCTTCCTCATCAAACCTGGCTCTTAACTCAATTACGGCTGTTACCTGTTTTCCGTTGCGCACTGCATTGGTAATAGCATTGACGATTTTAGATCTGGCCGCAAGCCGGTAGCAGGTTATTTTAATGCTGATAACCTGTGGATCTATGGCAGCCTCCCGCAATAAATCAATTACACTATCGTAAGAATGATATGGAAAATTCAATAGTATATCCTTTTTCAACACTACATCTGACACCCTGCTTACATCTCTCAACCGGGGATGAACAAAAGGTTTTTTTCGGGTATTTTTGTTTTCAAAAACAGATTCAGGGAAATTGATAAAGTCTTTAAAATTATGTATTCGGCCACCCGGTATGAGGTTGTCTTTTTCTGACAGACCTAAACGCTTTACGAGGTAAGTAAGTAAGGAAGCATCAATATCCTTGTCAAACACAAAACGAACCGGTTTACCCTTCTTCCTGTTTTTGATGCCCTTCTCAATTTTTTCCATCAGTGAAGTGGCCACATCATTGTCGATGTCAATTTCTGCATCACGGGTTACTTTAATAATGTGAGCGGAAAAAACATCATACCCAAAAAATGAAAATATTTGGGGCAGACAATAACGAATCACATCTTCCAGTAAAATAATGTGCTTTTCATTCTGACGGGACGGTATTAATACGAAACGTGGCAAGCGCCTGGCAGGTACTGATACCAATGCAAAGCGCTGGGCTATGCTCCTGTCTTTAGTAGATAATTTACAGGCGAGGTAAATAGATTTATCGTTCAATGTTGGAAAGGCCTGGATGCTTTCTATCATCAAAGGAACAATATTGCTCCTGATTTCATCATTAAAATAAGTAGTAATAAATTTTTGCTGAACCTTGTTTAATTGTTTGTCGTTGATGAGAAAAATCTTTTGTTTTTTTAATTCCCTCAAAATCTCGTTCCATATCCGGTCAAACTCTTTTTGCTGCTCCATCACCTTATCCTGTATCTCTTCCACTATAATTCCTGGTGAAACTTCAAGGTGCATATTCCCTTTATTCCCCACTTCTATCATCCGCTTCAGGGTAGCCACCCTTACACGAAAAAACTCATCCAGGTTGTTGGAGAAGATAGCTAAAAAACGAATGCGTTCCCTTAATGGAACAGTTTCATCGGCTGCTTCCTGCAACACCCTGCTATTAAAAGATAACCAGCTAATATCCCGTACAATTACTTTTTGTTGTACTTTATGATGTACCAAAATATATTTTTTTAAAATGATTTTGCGAAAATAAATACTTGCAACTGTAAAAATCCGAAACCAATGTTAAGTTTAATTTTTTTAAAGTTTTGCAGGCGTCTTTTTTTTTGACTGCCTGTTATAATACGGCAAGGCGATCAACGAAACAAATCCTACAATCAGGATGATGAAAAATTGCGCAATCCACTGAAGCAGTCCGTTTGCATAGCCATAGGATATTTCTATGCCATACAAAAACATGGCCTCTTGTATAAATAATTGGTATGTGCCAATACCACCAGGGGTTACAATCATTCCGATACTTGCAAAGGCCAGTACCGGAAAGGCTGCAGCAATGGGAAGCCCCGACGTTTGCGGAATTACAAAAAAGCCTAAATAGGTGCCTGCGGCATAACAACACCAAATAAAAATGCTGTGGAAGATAAAAGCTTTTTTATTTTGTAAATGCTTCACGCTACTTAAACCTGCGCCCACTCCTTTAAATAGAATGTTGATTCTTCTTACAAATCCAATTTCGCTGTATTTCTTAAAAATAAACTTCAGCGTAAAGTAAAGAATTACCACTAAAGCAATGAGGATTACAAGTTTCACAATCATTGATTCCCTATTACCCGATAAGAAGTTTGATTTAATCGTTTTCTTCGCATATTCCCCGATAATGCTTGCCTGCGTGGCAATGGCGATGATAAAAACCAATAAAAGGGAAACTACATCAATGGCCCGTTCTATTAAAATGGTACCCACCAGTTTATCCGGGGGTACTTTCTCATATTTCCCCAAAATGGTGCATTTTAATACTTCACCTAAACGGGGAACAGCAAGGTTTGCCAGATACCCCACCATTACTGCAAAAAAAGTATTTACAAGGCTTGGATTGTATCCCATTGGTTTCATCAGAATTTTCCACCGCATGGCCCTGCTAACATGACTTGCTATTAATATAAAGAATACAGGAATGAATAAAATATAGCGGGCAGATTTAAGGGCAGTTTTACATTCCTCCCAATTTTTATCGCCCATTTTATGAATGCTCCACCAAACCAGGAAAATTCCCAGGCTTAAGAAAAACAAATATTTTATTATGGTGAGGACCGCTTTTTTCATAATGGGGTACAAATTACGAAGTTATGGTGAGAATGTATTTTTAAGGAAGGGGGGAAAAACAGTGATTTTTTTAAAGAAATAGTCAATCAGGATAATTATAAAGCTTTCAAAATTAGATTATCGATTAGCCTTACATCATTTAAAAAAGCTGCAATCAAACCTATTGTAATGGTTTTCCCATCCCATTCATGAAGGATATTAAGTTTGTCTGCCGTTGCAATTTCCACATAATCAACATGGAAGCCTTTTTTTGTGAGCCGGGCCTTTACGGTTTCTTTCAGCTCATCAATGTTTCCTTTTTTAAGGCTGCCTTCTATCGAAAGGAGCGCCTCATAAATAGCAGGCGCAGTTTTTCTTTCATGTTCATTTAAACGGGTATTCCGACTGCTCATTGCGAGGCCATCTGCTTCCCGTTGGGTGGCACAAATAACTGTTTCGGTGATGGTATGATATTCAGCTATCATTTTTTTGATAACCATACATTGCTGAAAATCCTTTTGTCCGAGGTATAGCCTGTTAGGTATCAATATTGCAAGCAATCGATCCACTATCTGGCATACTCCCTGAAAATGACCGGGTCTGAAAGCTCCCTCAATGGTGGTTTCTAAATAGCCAAGATTATAGGGAATTAGCACATTCAAACCAAAAGGGTACATCGAAATTACCGAAGGCAAAAACAGTAGATCGCATCCTGCCTTTTCCAAACTGAGTATGTCTTTTTCAATAGTTACAGGATATTTTTCGAAATCTTTAAGATCATTGAATTGGGTAGGGTTTACAAAAATACTACAGATCACCAAATCGTTTTCAA
>Ga0105045_10002589_pt1 | contig 15314 bp, 11 predicted proteins | sample MAT02_FD_78089 | JGI IMG/M metagenome (GOLD analysis project Ga0105045, IMG submission 78089) | Freshwater microbial communities from Lake Fryxell liftoff mats and glacier meltwater in Antarctica - MAT-02 (megahit assembly) | ecosystem: Environmental > Aquatic > Freshwater > Ice > Liftoff...
GCGAATTCATTCGCGCTTGCAATCAGGGGGAAAATCGCGTTTTTCCCCCTGATAACCCCCATCGCGTAAGGCTGCACTTCTTCTATGCTTCGCATCTTGAAGTGTAATGGGTATACAAGCTGCCAGTGCTCAGTGGCAAAAAGGGTAATCAAAATTTCAAATATTGTTTTAAACGCGGGTCAATGTAACCCTTAAAATAATTGATAATAGGATAACATGACTTTTTAAGATGCATTTTTTGTTTGACAGAAGAGAATGGTTCAATTATTTTTTTTGGGGTTCAGCCCTCTGGGATTAAATGATTTCAACCTCTTACGCTATCCTTAGTGCGGTTTTAAATACGGATAAAATAAGCTTTAGGAATAGAATGTGGATGCTCTTTTTTTACGGCAATTTCATGTCAAGTGCTTTTTGACCTATTTTTTTAGATGGATTGCTTCGCTAAAAGCTCGCAACGACGGAATTCATACATTGACCCACCTGAATTGTTACGATAAGTCATTACATTAGTTAAAAAAATAGTTTTCCTACTCGCAAAAAAAAATAATTAATTATATTCAAGTTAGATTGTTTCGCTAAAAGCTCACAATGACTGAATTCATACATTAACCCACCTGAATTGTTACATTGTTTATTATAATTTTGCCTTATTCACAGGTCCGGTTTCACTCATGTCAATTTGATTTTCTTCAACGGTTTGCAGTTGATTACTGTCCCGACTAAAGTATAGGCCTTTGGTCTTAGATGCTATGTTGATTTCCACTTGTTGTGTTTCAAGAAGAACAACTCTGTCGCTTAACAGTGGTTTGCTGGTTAATCTATTATTACGGCAATCTAAATAGGCTAACTGTTTATGATCTTTTAATGTAATGGGGAGGTGGCTTAATTGGTTATCATTACATAAAATTGATTTTAATGCTGTGCATTCACATATTTCATTTGGCAGAGCGGTCATTAGGTTTGAGGAACAATCTAAACTGGTTATATTTTTCCAAAATGCAAGGTCTTTAATAATCATGCTGCCTGGGATACGTGTGATTTTCAAATGGCTAAGATCTAAATGCTGGCTGTTATGGGCAATAGTATTTTTTATGGCATCTATAATAAGATTTTGATTAAATGCCTCTAATTCAAATGCGTAATGAATAAGTCTATTTAATGTGATCTTCTTAAAAGTCACACTTCCTAGACGTTCATCATATATTAAATCATTTACAGTAATGTCATATAAAAATTCAGGATCTGTATGTTCCCGTAATATATTGAGTATTTCAGTTGCAAGATTTGCGGCAAGTTCATTAAATTGTTGTACAAAATATTCTTGAAGTGTTAGTTCACCATATGGAGGGCTGCGCTGAAATTGATTGTGGTGTGCTAGACGGGTAATTAAAGGCTCCCATATTTCCACGTAATTATGTAACTTGGTTCTTGTTGCTAATAGTTGAGTACTAATTTGCTGAGCTAATAAAAATTCAATGCATCTGTCATCTAATTCAGGTACTGGCAGATCACTGATTAGATTATCGCTGAAATCAAAATCAGTGAACCTATCAAGTATTTCAAATATACCTTTAGGCAGTATTTTTAAATTGTTATGGTCACAAATTAGGTAATCGAGGTGCTCCAGCGTTTCTAACCCTGTCGGTAATAGACCAATTTGGTTGCGGGGCACTATTAATTGTTCTAAAGATTTGATTTTAACGATACTGCTTGGCAGCGCTGCTAAACAATTGTTGCTACAATTTAGTGTTGTCAGCTTTTGGCATAGTTCAAGGTTATTGGGAAGCAACTCAATGCTGTTGTCGCTTAAAGATAAACAAAGCATATTTTGAAAGAAACTCTTATTTTTGCCTTCGAGTAGTTGACTTGGGAATCTTGTTAATGATTTTGAATCTAAGTTTAAATCTCTGCTTGAATTTCCAATGCCTTCTTGTATGATTGCGCAGTGAATTTCATCTAGTTGCTTGTTGTGCAATTCTAGCAGTTTTAATGTGTAAGGTTGTTCTGTGGTAAAGGCAAAACCCAAATCTTTAGTTTCTTTAGGATAATAATGCAATATATTATCGATTTCAAAAGCTTGGTTTTTTAATACTTTAAAAAAACCCTCAATAAAAGTTGAGCGAATGGTTGTGCCAGATTTTGACGTCGTTTTAATGGTCCCGTCAATCACATGTAACCTATTCAATAAAGGCTGCCAAAGCATATCTGAGTTATTTTCATGTAAGGATTGTATGGCCAAACACACGCTACGGAAGATATCGAGATCTTCTGGATCTAAATATTGTACTATTTCAAGCCAAATCTCCCGTGGTAGTTTTGTAAATATTTCGTTTATATCTTCCAGTGATCTTTTAACTGGTGTTGGCCCATTTTTCATTTCCGATCCCCATTCAAAGCTGTTTACATATTTGGTCTGAATTATGAAGAAGCTCATGGTATTTAAATACCATGAAAAGCATTATATCTTAATGGTTTTATTACTTTTTGGGTTTTGCACTGAATGACTTAAGTTCATCAACATCGATTATGTCACTTATCTCATCTGAAGCTTCATTAATAGGTGAGGCATCAGTGCTAAAAAACAAACCTGGGTTCTGGTATGTAAGCCCCATTTTATCTTTTTCGAATGTACTATTTGAAAAATGATTAATGGTAGGAGTGGGATTTTGAAGTTGCCATTCTTTATATGAGTTTAAACGTTTAGAATGTGAAATAAGGCTCTCTAAAGTCAATTCCTTAAATGTATGGCTTAGTTGAGAACCATCTGATTTAACGTCATCCATTGGGAATATAAATAAAATGGCGTTATCAATATCAGCCTCTAAGATTATACATATTTCTTTGGCCAGTTTTGCACAAACGTAGTTAAATCGTTCTACAAATTCTTCGCGTAGCGATATATAGTGATCTGAGTCTGAGCTTAGTGGTGGAGCTATCTGATTTAACGCAGACAATAATGGTTGCCAGATTGCCTGATTATTATGTAGATCAACGTGCTTTTCTAACACGTTAACCGTTGTGTGTTGACCATATATTAGTGATATTATTCCTTTGTTGTTATTACTTAATGCATGGGCGGTTATTTGAGGGACGTATAGATGAAAGTTTTCCAGATTATTTAAAAGTTTAAGAATACTTTCTGGCAACGATTCAAAAGGGTTATCATGTAATATTAGTGATCTTAGATTGAATAGATTGCTAATGCGTTCTGGCAGCTGTGTAATGGAATTTTCAGCTAAATATAAGTCGGTTAATGATTCTATGTTTGTTATCGAATCTGGCAACTCGACTAAGTTGTTACTGCTGCAATCAAGTATTGTTAGTTTTTTGCATATCTCAATATTGTTTGGGAGTGATTTTATATAGTTTTCATCGATTCTTAAATCGTCTAAGTTACTCCAAAAATTGCTATTTTCACCTTCGAGCAGCTGTTTTGGTAATCGTGTTATATTTTGATTAGTTAATTCCAAAATATGTTGGTTTGTGTTCTTTTTATGGTTAATTATTGGTTGTATTAGTCTACAATTGATCTCATCAAGTTTGCTACTTTGCGTTTCTAAAATCCTTAATGTGATGGGATATTCATTATTGAATGTTATACCAAAATTATCAATGGATTCTGGGTATTCTTCAAGTAAGACTTTTATTTCAAATGCTTGTCTTTTTTTGACTGTTTTGAAACCTTCGATAAAGCTTTCGCGTACTGTTTTGTGATGTTTTGGAATTACTTTAATGGTGCGGTCGATGGCATGTAAGCGATTAAGTAGTGGTTGCCAAAGCATGTCATTATTATTTTCAACTAAATTATTGAATAAAAAACTAATGGTTCGAAAGTTTTCTAAATCTTCAGGATTTAAATATTTTGCTATTTCTATCAATATCTCATTCGGTAGATCTAAGAGGTTAGAGTCTTGATTTTGAACCATGGGGGATTGTGTTCGTGCAGCTACATTTCGTTCGTTGTTTAGTTGTTCAGGTCCACGTTTCATTTTTATCTTCTACAAAATCTGCCAAAATAAGTAGTTAGGATTATGACAAATTATGGCTGGAAAAAATATCATGCAAAACATGTGTTTGTGTGATATTTGAGCAAAAGAAGTCGTTAGTCGCATTCTACTGATTTAGTTCTAAAATACGAATCATCTTGATATTATATTTACAGCAAAGGTTATGATTGCCTTTTTAGTTGTTTCAATGAGGGTGCCTCATCAATGTCCATGGCATCATTCCAATGTAGTTTGCATGATTTACTGTTAGGTCACCCTAATGCAAGTCGTTGTGCCAAGAAGGGCTTCGCCAATTGCTATTGCAAACCAATTTGAACGCATCGCAGCCCTTGGTGATATTCAAAGTGTATACGCGGGGGTGGGCTGGTGTGAGTATTCAAAAAACTCGCAATCTTTTTGCTGATCGCATTTTACCACAGATGTTAGCCTTATAACTAGTGGCGCACATCTCGTGGCTTCTACCTTCTATCGGTTAATTAAACATTTCATTAGATTATTTCTTTACTATCCAATCAATGTTTATTATTGAAAATGATAAAGAAGTAATCACATGAGTCATGAAGAGAATATCACGGTACAAGACGACCCTATTACATTGCTATCAATTACAAAAAAATTATACAACTTATACCGACCCCATTTTGGTTTGAGTAAAAAGAAGAGAACTCGAACTTTTTATCTTGCAGGAATTATATTAGGCAATATCTTACTTGCTTTTGCTTTAATTGCGGTTAATTCCACTATGGCGACATTAATGGGGCTGATAGCTGTTCCTGGGGTCACCTATGCTGCTTTTTTCTTTGCAGCAGCTCAGTGTATAACTGCCATCACCAGTTACGGGCTGCTCACGGGAATTGATTCATGGGTAGCAAGTTTACTCGGAAGTTCCTTGGCCTTTTCAGTGAATAAAAAACTTGAAAAAAGCTGGATGAAAAATAATGCTTACTACGGAACAACACAACTTACTACTAATCCAACAAATCCTGCTCAACTGCTTGGTCATGATAGTGAAGAATTAGCGCGTTCAGCGACTGAGCTATTTGATAACTTCTTAACGACGGTCAGTAACTTTGTTGTTGGGCTTCGAGGATTGTTTTTGCTTTCTATACCATTGCAAATAACGTTTTTGTCATTTTCGCTTGCAATACCTGGGTACCTTGTTGCCTGCACGGTTTTGTATGCGTTAGCTTATAATTTTATCACCAACAAAATGGGAGATTCTTTAGAAGATCTTCAAACCAAGCAAAGAGAGATGGAAGCTAAGCTTCAATCAAAAGTTCACCATGTGAAATCAAACGCCGAAGCAATCGCTTTCAAAAATGGAGCAGATTACGAACACCAGTCTTTACTAGACACTATTAAACGGACAAGAATTGTTCAAAGTGGAGCATCAAAAGTTCGCTCATTGTTAAATTTTGCGACAAACCTGCATGCGGAATTCACTTCATTTATTGCATTGCTTTTGTGTGCACCCAACATTATTTCACAAAAATTAAGTTTTGCCAGTATTTTAGAAATACCCTATCATTTTCAAAATGTCGTGAACTTCTTTACCTGGAAAAATGACAATTTTGATAAGGTTACAGAATGCGCTGTTACGCTTAAAAGAATTGATGAGTTTAAAGCCTCTATGTCTGATTGGGAGAAGCGTCATCAAGAAGGAAAGGAGAATTTGCGTATTACCGGCGGCAACGCTACAGTCATTAACATCAAAAACCTAACCTTGAAAAGGCCAGATGGCACAGCCATTTTGACTAACTATTCAACAACTATTCCTAAAGGGCGTATAACTTTATTACAAGGTGCCTCTGGTGTTGGAAAAACTTCAATTTTGCGCGCTCTGGCAGGGCTGACGCCAAATGCAAGCGGTGAAATTGAGGGAATACCCAAAAATGTTCATTTTGTGCCTTCTCAACCCTATTTCCCAGAAGAAGGCAGTCTATTAGATGCCATTATGTATCCAAGAACAAAGAAGGCTACTGCGCAAGAAATACAAAAAATAAAACTGGTCATGAAAGAATTAGGATTTAAGCCTACTACCATAAAAGACCTAGAAATGGTTAAAGACTGGCATGGACAACATCTGAGTGATGGTGAGAAACAACGTGTAGAAATTGTGAACGCCATTATGAAAGATCCGGATGTGGTGGTGTTGGATGAACCAACATCCCGTGTTGATCATGACGCAACATCAAACAATAAGGGCAGAATTGAGAAAGCGCTAAAAAAATATTTTGTAAACAAGACTATTATCTATACTGATCACAACCCAAGCGAGACTTTTTGCGATAATAAAATTTATATTCCCAGCAGCAAAAAGATTGCATAAAAGTTGCAGAATTGCGCCTGCTATTAAATAGCAGGTACAGTCCGATTTAATCAACCAGTTCTTTTTGTTTTAATAATTGTTTTGCATTAGCGCGTGCTTGAGTGGTGACATCGACACCGCCTAACATTTGCGCAATGGCTTCAATGCGTTCTGTTTGGTTGAGCATGTGGATCTCAGTGACCGTGTGATTGTCAGAGCGTTGTTTAACCACTTGTAAATGATTTTCACCACATGCCGCGACTTGCGGTAAGTGGGTAACACATAATACTTGCGCATCAGTGCTTAAGCGTTGTAATGCTTTGCCCACTAATGCGCCAATTTTACCGCTAATGCCCACATCCACCTCATCAAATACTAAACAGGGCGTGGCCACAAATTTTGCGGTAATCAGCTGCAGCGCTAAACTTATGCGCGATAATTCGCCACCTGAAGCTACTTTATTTAGGGGTTGCGGTGGATGGCCTGGATTGGCGCTAATGCCAAAGGTGGCAGTTTCATTGCCTTGCGCATGTAATTCATCGTCGCTATAAGGATGGAGATCAATGGTAAATACGGCACCTGGCATGGCTAGCTGTTGTACACAAGCAGTGACTTCTTGCGCCAACTCTTCAGCCGCTGTTAAACGGGCTTTGGTTAATTGTTTGGCAAACTGTTGATAGTGTTGTTTGGCAAGTAGAATATGCTGGTCGATCTCTGCGATAAACTGTGCTTGGTTAGCATAGAGATCAGCTTGCTGTTGCAGCTGACAAAAATGTGCATATAACTGCGATGCTTCGACTTTATGTTTGCGTGCCACTTCATGAATGCGCTCTAAACGTTGTTCAACTTCATGTAATCTGGCAGGATCGATTTCTAATTGGCCGACGAAGTCGTTCAATTCACCACTGGCTTCTCTTAATTGGATCCCGGCGTTCTCAATACATTCATGCGCATTTTTGAGCCCTTTATTTTTATCCGCAAGCGGTTTCAGTACCATTTCCAGTTGACCGAGCCACAGCAGCACATTGCCTTCGTCATTATTTTCAAGTAACCCAAGTGCTTGTTCCCCCGATTCAATAAAGGTGCGGGCATGGGCAAGGTTATCGTGCTCTTTATCTAACTGCGCCAGCTCATGTTCACCAAGATGCAAGTTTTGTAATTCGGCAATTTGATAATGCAGTAAGTCGATGCGTGCTGAATCGGTTTTGCTGGTCATTAATAATTGTTCACGCTTGATCATCAGCGCATCATATTCTTTAAAAGCGGTTTTGACTTGGCTGACTTTGGCTTCGTGTTGACCGAACGCATCGAGTAAACGCAGCTGCTCCGCCGATTTTAAAAGTAATTGATGTTGATGCTGCCCATGAATTTGCACTAAATATTCACCTAGCAAGCGCAATTGTGAGGTCGTGACGGGGCGGCCATTAATGAACGCTTTAGAGCGGCCGTTGGCATACAAGATGCGACGGATAATACAATGAGCGCCATCATCGCTGGTTAGCTCTAAATCGGTCAACCAGAGAATGGCACCTGAAAGTGAGCTAACATCAAATGTTGCGGCAATTTCTGCGCTGGAGGCGCCCGGACGGATCATCTGGCTGTCACCGCGTTCACCGATTGCTAACCCTAGCGCATCGAGCAAAATGCTTTTACCTGCACCGGTTTCACCGGTGATCACCGTCATGCCCGTTGCAAAATGGATATCGGCGAAAGCCACCACCGCTAAGTCTTTGATAAACAAATGTTGCAGCATCTAAGCGCTCCAGCCTAATTTATTACGCAGGGTATAATAGTAATCATAATCAGTAGGGTGCAAGAGGCGCAGTTCTTTTGTTTTACGTTGGATGAGGATCCGATCATCGGGCTTGGCATCAAAATGCACTTGCCCATCGCAGCTTAAGCGTGGGTTCAGTAAATTGTCTGGCATTAAATGTAATTCAATTTTCGCATGACTGTCGATCACTATCGGGCGAGAACTTAAGGTATGTGGATGCATGGGTACTAATACCACTGCCTCAAGTGAGGGATGCAAAATAGGGCCTCCACCGGATAACGCATAAGCCGTTGATCCTGTGGGAGTGGCGGTGATCAGGCCATCAGAGCGTTGCCTATAAACAAACTGATCGTCGATAATAACTTGGAAATCCATCATTCTGGCGATATCGCCGGAGTAGAGCACCACATCATTGAGCGCGGTCCCTTTCTGGATGACCTCGCCTTGGCGCACTAACTGCATTTCTAAGAAAAAGCGAACCTCTTCTTGAAATTGGCCTCGTAAAATAGGTTCAAGCGATTGGGTTAGCGCTTGAGGCGAGATATCGGTTAAAAAGCCTAAACGCCCTCGGTTCACGCCCACCACAGGGACATCATTATCAACCACGACGCGGGCAGCGTCTAATAAGCTACCATCACCACCAACTACGATGACTAAATCGCATAAAGCACCAAGTTGGTCACGGGACACCGCTTTGGTTGATAAGCTTTGGGGCATCATCTTGGCACAAGACTGCTCCATCAGCACTTCGATATTCTGTGCCTGTAAGAAGACGACCAAAGAGGCGAGGCTGCTTTGGACCTCTGGATTGGCATGCTTTCCCATTAGACCTATCGTTGAAAATGCCAAGGTCATATTCTCTCCTCTAGACCCTTCACAGCTGAGTTCTGTGCGTTGTTGTCATCATTTCTCACCTCAGTCATGCATGAAGTATGCACCCCTTCAATTCGAAACTCGACGCCTAGCCCAAAAATCAGCTACTGTGAGTCTATATATTTAGTGACTAACCATTTAAAATGAAGGGCAAACCAAATTTAGGTAACCTTCAAACAAATTACAGTGAATAACCACATTAAACACAATGACTGCAAATAGTATATCCGAACGCGCCCAACTGCTGCTAAAGCATCTTGTAGAATTATATATCCGAGATGGTCAGCCCGTGGGCTCAAAAACGCTGGTCTGCGAAGCTTTTCCAGGGTTAAGCCCTGCGACGGTGCGTAAAGTCTTGTGTGATCTCGAAGAAAAGGGATTTTTGGCTTCACCGCATACTTCCGCGGGTAGGATCCCCACAACCGCGGGGATCCGTTTTTTCGTCGATAGCCTTTTGTCGGTACACCCGTTAAATGCAGGCGATGCCAAAATGGTTGAAGAGCAGCTAGATTCCTCGCAACCGATTAACCATTTGATTGCGAATGCTTCTAACGTGCTCTCAGAATTAACCCATATGGTTGGCATTGTCACAATGCCGCACCGTGAGCAGCAAATTTTACGTCATGTGGAATTTTTGCCCTTAGGAGACTATCGGGTATTAGTGGTATTGGTCTTTAATGACCGTGAGGTGCAAAACCGCATTATCGTCACCCAGCAAAAATACACAGCTTCTGAGCTAACGCAGGCCAGTAATTTTTTAAATCAACATTTTGTGGGCAAAGACTTATTTATCGCACGCCAAGAATTGCTGCAGTCGCTTAATCAAGATCGCTCACAAATGGATACCCTCATGAAAGCGGTCGTTGACGTTGCAAGCCTTGCTTTCAAACCCCAGAAGCAACAAGAAGAATACTACTTAGCTGGACATCAAAATTTAGTAACGCCCCATGGTGGTATTACCCAAATAGAGCGTGTTTTTGATGCTTTTCGGCAAAAACAACATATTTTACAATTGCTGGACAACTGCTTGCAAAGCGACGGTGTCCAGATGTTTATTGGTGAAGAATCCGGTTATGATGCGTTTCGCGAATGTAGCGTGATCACCTCATGCTACAAAATTAATGGTGAAACTGTGGGTGTGCTTGGGGTTATTGGTCCTACACGCATGCGCTATGACAAAGTCATCCCTATGGTTGAGCTCACGACAAAAATTTTAGAAGCGCTCTTGAAACCTGATCATTAATCCCCATATATCGTTTCTTAAAGATAAATAATGAGGTTGACCATGTCGGCAGATAAAAATAAACCCGGTGAAGATAGCCCTTCAACCCGTTTCGAAGAGGATTTCCCCATACCAGAAGATCATCTGATTGCTTCAGATAATCTTAATGAATTACAGGATCAAGTTGTCATTTTAAGTAAAACCTTAAAAGAAACCCAAGAAAAAGCAGATAGTAATTGGGAACGTTTGGTTCGAAAAGAAGCTGAGCTACAAAACTTAATAAAGCGTTCAGAACAAGACGTCGACAATGCGCGAAAATTTGGCATTGAACGCTTTGCCGGTGAAATGTTGCAAGTACTAGATAGCCTTGATCAGGGTTTGGCTTATAGCCAAACGGATAATATTACGGTTGATCATTTGATTGAAGGTATTAAACTAACCCATTCTGTGTTTATGAATGCTTTAGATAAACAAGGGATCAAGCCGATAGAGCCAGCGGTGGGTGACACCTTCAATCCTGCATTTCATGAAGCGATTTCTATCCAAGAAACCAGCGAATGGGAACCCAACCGAATTGTTGCCGTCGTGCAAAAGGGGTATATGCTCCAAACACGCTTGCTTCGACCTGCGCGGGTAGTGGTTTCAAAAGCCCCTAGCTAACGCATTGTGCACATAAAGTCAGTGATTAACCCTTGAATTGGCAAATTTTGCCCACATATTGATAACAAACCTTTTCGTTTTTGAAGCTTGGAGAAAGAATAATGGCAAAGAATGTAGTAATTGGCATCGACTTAGGGACCACAAACTCCTGCGTTGCTATTATGGAAAATGGCAAACCCCGCGTTATTGAAAATAGCGAAGGTGATAGAACCACTCCCTCTATCGTCGCCTTTACAGAAGATGGCGAACGTCTCGTTGGTCAAACCGCAAAACGCCAAGGCGTCACCAACCCTAAATACACATTTAATGCAGTAAAGCGTTTAATTGGTCGTAAATTTGATGATGCTAATTTGCGCGATACCCATATTTCATACGGTATTGCTAAAGCCGATAACGGCGATGCTTGGGTGGAAGGCCGCAATAATGAAAAAATTGCACCACCGCAAATCTCAGCGCTTGTTTTGGCAAAAATGAAAAAGACCGCTGAAGATTATTTGGGTCATGAAGTGACCGAAGCGGTTATTACCGTTCCTGCCTATTTTAACGATTCACAACGTCAAGCAACCAAAGACGCCGGTAAAATAGCTGGTTTGGAAGTTAAGCGTATTATCAACGAGCCTACCGCAGCAGCCTTAGCATTTGGTATGGATAAAAAATCCGGCGATACCATTATTGCTGTTTATGACTTGGGCGGTGGTACCTTTGACGTATCGATTATTGAAATTGCTGAAATTGATGGCGAACAACAATTTGAAGTATTAGCCACCAATGGTGACACCCACTTAGGCGGTGAAGACTTTGACGATCGTATTATCAATCATCTAGTCGATGAATTTAAGAAAGATTCCGGCGTTGATTTGCGTAAAGATCCGTTAGCGTTACAACGCTTAAAAGAAGCTTCTGAGAAAGCGAAAATTGAGCTTTCCACACGTGAACAAACCGATATCAATCTGCCTTACATTACAGCAGATGCATCGGGTCCTAAGCACATGAACCTTCGCTTGACCCGTGCAAAATTTGAATCGTTAGTTGAAGATTTAATCCAACGCACCCTCGAACCTTGCAAAGTAGCGTTAAAAGATGCTGGCAAATCGATTAAAGAAATCAATGCCGTTATTTTGGTCGGCGGTCAAACGCGTATGCCAAAAGTACAAGCACAAGTGGAAACCTTCTTTGGTCAAGCACCTCGTAAAGATGTGAACCCCGATGAGGCCGTCGCTGTGGGTGCTTCCATTCAAGGTGCCGTATTATCTGGCGACGTAAAAGATATTCTGTTGCTTGACGTTACCCCGCTTTCCTTAGGGATTGAAACCATGGGCGGCGTAATGACCAAGTTGATTGAAAAAAATACCACGGTTCCAACCAAGAAAAGCCAAGTGTTCTCAACTGCGGACGATAACCAAACTGCTGTAACCGTTCGTATTTTCCAAGGTGAACGTGAACAAGCGTCAGCTAATAAATTTTTAGGTCAATTTGATTTGACCAACATTCCACCCTCACAACGTGGTATGCCACAAATCGAAGTGACATTTGATATCGACGCGAATGGTATTTTGCATGTATCGGCTAAAGATAAAGCCACCGGTAAAGAGCAATCGATGGTTGTGAAACCTTCGAGCGGCTTAAGCGATGATGAAATTAGCAAAATGGTTAATGAAGCGCACGAGCATCAAGCAGAAGATAAAGAATTTGCTGAATTAGTGAGCGCGCGTAACAGCGCAGATAGTTTAGTACATGCTACTGAAAAATCGTTAAAAGAATTGGGTGATAAAGTTGAACCCAAAGAACGTGCTGATATTGAAGCAGCGATTAGCGATTTGAAAGATGCGTTGAAAAACAAAGATCTCAAAGATAAAAAAGCAATTGAAACCAAAACCGAAAGACTCACCGAAGCTTCTTCCAAGATGGCACAACGCTTATATGGTCAAGGCGATGCAGGCCAAGCAGGCGGTAGTGAAAGCGCTCATGGTCAAGGTAGTGCTAAAGGTGCCCAAGACGATGTCGTTGATGCTGAGTTTGAAGAAGTGAAAGACAATAAAAAGTAAGCATTCTTATTGAGTGTTGAATAGGCCCTACGCGCACGAAGTGTGTTCGTGGGGCGCTTTTATTTTAAATAGGTTGCGGAATGTCTAAACAAGATTATTACGAAACACTCGGTGTTTCACGAAATGCTGATCAAGCTGAGATCAAAAAGGCTTATCGGCGCATGGCTATGAAATACCATCCTGATCGCACACAAGGTGACAAAGGCGATGAGGAAAAGTTCAAAAAAGCCACTGAAGCTTACGAGATTTTAATGGATCCCCAAAAACGCCAAGCCTATGATCAATTTGGTCATGCCGGTGTTGATGGCTCGCACGGTACGGGCGGTGGTGGTCAGGGCGGATTCGGCGACGTCTTTAACGATATTTTTGCCGATATCTTTGGCGCTGCGCAAGGTCGTTCACGCGGTCAGCCACGTGGAGCTGATCTACGTTACACCTTAGAAATGAGCTTAGAGGATGCGGTGAAAGGCGCGAATGTCACTATTCAAGTGCCAACGTGGGTAGCTTGCCAAAGCTGTCATGGTAGTGGTGCTGCTAAAGGTAGCAAGCCGGTTACTTGTCATAGCTGTCATGGTCAAGGCCAAGTGCGCATGCAGCAAGGCTTTTTCTCGTTACAACAAACTTGCCCAACCTGTCGTGGCCAAGGACAAATCATTTCTGATCCTTGCAGACCGTGCCGTGGTCAGGGCCGGGTGCAAGATCAAAAGAAACTGCAAGTTAAAATACCTGCCGGTGTCGATCAAGGTGATAGAGTTCGCTTAAATGGCGAAGGCGAAGCCGCTCCACAAGGGGGTATTGCCGGTGACTTGTATGTTGAAGTGCATGTTAAAGAACATTCCATTTTTCAACGTGAAGGCGAGCATTTATATTGCGAAGTGCCCATTAGCTTTATTACCGCAGCGTTGGGTGGCGACTTAGAAGTACCCACATTGGATGGCCGTGTTAAATTACATATTCCTTCAGAAACCCAAACAGGCAAAATCTTTAAAATTGTCGGTAAAGGGGTGAAACCGATCCGGGGTAGACATCAAGGCGATTTATTGTGTCGGGTGATGGTTGAGACACCGGTTGATCTGAATAAGAAACAAAAAGATCTATTACGAGAATTCGAAACCCATTATGAAGCGCAGAAAAACAGTCCGCGTGTGAATAAGTGGTTTGGGAAAGTGAAAGATTTTTTCGATAAGATGAAGTTTTAAATTCTCCGATCTTTACCCTCTCCCGCTTGCGGGGGAGGGTTAGGGTGGGGGCGTTATTTAATTTCTATGATCCGCCTAATATTCTCATCCCTAATCTCAAACAATTCAAAAAACCCTAACGCTTGCATGGTCGGCATGAGCCCTAGCATATGCACCTTTGCCGTCGCATGTTCAGCTTTAGCTGCTTCGTTTTGCAGAATACGAATATTGGCCATAAAGGCAGCCACACTGCCTTTGCGGATTTTGCGTCCGCCTTGGGTAATAAAGCTTTCTTGATCAGGTAATACATCTTCAGGTCTCATGGCTTTTCCTGTTATTTTGTCAAAAAGAGAAATCTCTTGTATTCTATGCTTAAGTTAATATACCGCTCGCACTTGAAGGTGCGAACGGCATAATCTTGATTGAATGCTGCGCGCGAATTCGTTCGCGCTTGCTATCAGGGGGAAAATCGCGTTTTTCCCCCTGATAACCCCCATCGCGCAAGGCAGCACTTCTTCTATGCTTCGCATCTTGAAGTGTAATGGGTATATACATAGCTATATCATAAGGATTGAGTCATGTTAAGGATTGCTATCGCAGGTTGTAGTGGAAGAATGGGCAAAGCCCTAGTGCATGCAGCTACCTTGGAAAAGGGAGTTCAGTTAACTGCCGCCACCGTGACGCATAACAATTCGCTCATTAACACTGATGTTGGGTTGATTGCGGGTATAGAAGCAATCAACCTCAAACCCTCAGATGATATCCATAAAGTCATGGATCAATTTGATGTGTTAATTGACTTCACTATCCCCGCATCGACCCTACAGCATTTAAGCCTTTGCAAAAAACATCATAAAAAAATGGTGATCGGTACGACGGGTTTTAATGATGATCAAAAGAAGCGTATCGCAGAAGCAAGTGAAATCATTCCTATTATGTTTGCCCCCAACACCAGTGTGGGCGTAAACATTTGTTATGAATTATTGAAGCAAGCTGCAGCGGTATTAGGTGACACGGTCGATATTGAAATTATTGAAGCGCACCATCGCCATAAAATCGATGCTCCTTCAGGAACAGCGCTTAAAATGGGTGAAATCATTGCAGAAGCGTTAGGTCGTGATTTCAACCAAGTTGCAGTGTTTGATAGATATGGCACCACTGGTGAGCGCGAGCGTCAAACGATTGGTTTCTCAACCATTCGTGGGGGTGATATTGCAGGCGATCACACTGTTTTATTTGCGAGTAGC
>Ga0105045_10002590_pt1 | contig 15311 bp, 14 predicted proteins | sample MAT02_FD_78089 | JGI IMG/M metagenome (GOLD analysis project Ga0105045, IMG submission 78089) | Freshwater microbial communities from Lake Fryxell liftoff mats and glacier meltwater in Antarctica - MAT-02 (megahit assembly) | ecosystem: Environmental > Aquatic > Freshwater > Ice > Liftoff...
CTTGAAAAATTTAACTATTTCAAAGATAATTCATTAAAAATCAATTACATTTGAATAACCTAAAACCAATTTTAATGAAAACAAAATTACAAGTAAGTGTGTTGCTTGTTTGTCTTATTTCCCTTTTTGGAAATGCACAAGCCCAATTAACAGCATGCGACACGAATTATAACGGAATTCAATCTTTCAATTTAGATGAGGTTATTCCGTCACTTCTAAGCGGACAAGATCCAAGTCAATTTGAATATGCCTTTTTTGAATCTCAAATTGATGCTTCGACTCTTTCTAATTCCATCGTAAATACTGCAAATTACACAAACAGTTCAAATTCGCAACTGCTTTGGGTTTGGCTACTGAATATTCAAACAAATGAAGAGGCAATCGCTACTTTCAGTCTTGTAGTAAATCCTTTACCTATTTTAGTAACAGAAGTTGCTACAGCTTGTGACGAAAACAATGATGGTATTGCTATTTTTGATTTAACCGAGGTCATACAACTTACGCTCGCTGCTAATAATGCAACACCCAATACCATGTCGGTTACCTTTTATATCTCGCAATCAGACATGCAAAATCAAGTTAATCCGATCAGTACTATTTTTCAAAATCAAAATCCCAATCAAGTGATTTTTATTCGGATTGAAAATTTAGTTACCGGTTGTTTTTGGGATGGCGAATTTTATCTAATTGTAATAGATTGCACCAACGGTTGTGCGGCACCGACAAATTTAACAGTTTCCGCTATTTCTGAAACGGGAGCAATACTTAATTGGGTTAGTGCGTCACAAGAGGCTGCACATGAGATTTTTGTAGTCCCAGCAGGTTCGCCACAGCCAAATGCTAGTTCACAAGGAATCATCGTATCGCAAAATCCTTATCAATTGGTCGGTTTAACGTGTGCTACTTCCTATACTTTTTATGTTAAAACTTATTGCACCAGTCAAACTATTTCAGAATGGTCAGTAGGTAACACTTTTTCTACGGTTGAATGTGGATCTACAAATACTCCTTTTGTAACGGTAAACATCAATTCGTTCACAACGGAACAAATTCTAAATAATGTTATTTTAAATTCAAGTTGTGGCGTTATTTCAAATGTCGTCACCCAAGGACAATGCGGCGTTGGTTATTTTAATGCGAATCAAAGCGATTTTCCTTTTGAACAAGGAATGATTATTAGAAGTGGGTTGGCTTATTTTACAGAAGGTTCAATGAATACTGGCACTTCTTCGTCAACATGTTCACAAATTTCTGACCCAGATTTAGTGGCGATTATGCAAGGTGTTGGCGAAAATGGAAGTATTAATGATGTCACTTCGGTCAAATTTAATATTGTTCCGACTGAAAACATTTTAAGTTTTAATTTCCTTTTTGCATCTAATGAATATGGTCAGTTTCAATGTCAGTTTTCTGATGTTTTCGGATTTATCTTAACGGATTTGACTACTGGTCAATCTCAAAATATTGCGGTTATTCCCGGAACAACTACGCCAATTTCAACAACAACTATCCGAAATAATTTATATAATGGGAGTTGTCCTTCCGTGAATTCGCAATTTTTCAGTACGTTTAACATTAATAATGCTTCAAGCAGCGTCAATATGGCTGGCTATACGGTTCCGATGACGGCAATTGCTACTGTGATTCCAAATCGGGAATATTCTTTAAAATTAGCGGTAGGCGATTATCAAGATTCTTCTTTTGATTCGGCTGTATTTATTGAAGGTGGAAGTTTAGCCTTAGGAAACCAATGTAGAAATAACATTCAAATTGTTGCTTTTTTAGATGCGAATGAAAACGGTGTTAAAGATGCCAACGAATCTAATTTTGTAAACGGAAATCTGCTTTATCAAGTCAATAACACGGGCGATACGGTTGCGGCTACAGCTTCTAACGGCGTGTTTTATGTTTTTCCAGAAAATGATGCCGATACCTATGATTTTAACTATGAAATTTATGCAGAACTAGCTGGTTTTTATGCCGATCCCATCTCGTTTGACGACCTAGTTTATTTGGACACGAATGAAAATATTTATTATATTCCGATTGTAAACACGACACCTTATAATGATGTTGCCGTTTCTTTAGTTGCCACTAATCAACCTGCGGCAGGATTCAATTATTTTAATAAAATCTATTATACCAATAATGGGATTGCTCCTGCATCTGGCACACTAACTTTTGAAAAAGATGCGGTTTTACCTATCGCTTCTATTTCCGTTTCGGGAACAGTTAACAATCCAACTGGATTTACGTATACATACACGAATTTAATGCCCGCCGAAACAAGAATAATTAACGTAACAATGAACGTTCCGCCAATTCCAACGGTTGCTATTGATGATTTGGTGACGAATATGGTTACAATCAATTCGACTACTACGGATGCGAATATCGAAAATAACTCCGCTTCATTAACCCAACCAATTGTTGCTTCGTATGACCCGAATGATAAAAATGAAGCTCGTGGAAAAAATATTGAAATTGGTTCGTTTTCATCGGATGATTATTTGTATTATACCATTCGTTTTCAGAATACAGGAACCACCAATGCAACCTTTGTGCGATTGGAAGATTTGTTAGATGCTCAATTAGATCCAACTAGTTTGCGAATGGTTGCGGCCAGTCATGCTTATACCTTAGAACGAATTGACGCTCAATTGGTTTGGAATTTTGACAACATTCAATTAGTGCCAAAGCTTGTAAATGAAATTGCGAGTATTGGATTTATTCATTTTAAAATTAAACTAAATGCTGGATTTGCAATTGGCGATGTGATTCCGAATACGGCTGAGATTTATTTTGATTTTAATCCAGCGATTATAACCAATACGTTTGAAACGGTTTTTGTAGAAAATTTAAGCACGCCCGATTTTATGAATTCGGTGGTGATGCTTTCTCCAAATCCTACGAAAGACAGATTGAACATTCAATTAAAGGGAAGTGATTCGATTGAAAAAATAGCGATTTATGATGTTGTTGGAAAACGAATTTATACGAAAGAAAAAATTGATTTAGCAACGTATTCTGTTGAAATGACTTTGTTTAAAACGGGGATTTATTTTGTGGAAATTACGACCAAATCCAATCAAGTGATTAAAAAGAAAATTATAAAAGAATAATGTATTCAAAACCGTTTCCTACTGGAGACGGTTTTTTTTTGTACTACGATTCCCTGCCCGGGATTGTAGTGGAAAGCCCACAGCACCGAAACTCTAAAATGCTTAAAGCGGCAAAGCGACCGCAGGAAGCTCTTGCGGGTTTGTAGCATTTTTAGTTTTGGGGCGAGGACTTGAAACGGAAAGCCCGATTAGGCCCAAATAATCAGAAAAATACTTGACGGTATTCCCAAACTTTGGCAATGTAAAGTCCAAAAAAGACAATAGCAACCACGAATTTCATAAACGTGGAAGCCAAAAACCCGATGAACGAACCGGTTGCGGCTTTTAATGCTTTTTTAGAATCTGTTGCATCATTCATCAATTCGCCCACAAACGCACCAAGAAAAGGGCCGATGATAAAACCAAGCGGAATGGGTGCCAACAAGCCAACGACTAAGCCGATATTGGTTCCCCAAATACCGTATTTACTTCCGCCAAAACGCTTAGTTCCTTGGGCTGGAATGACATAATCTAAAATAGCGACGACTAAAGCGACTATAAAAGTAATTGTCAATATCATATAGTTCATAGGAACAGCTTGCGTGAGATATAAAAGCAATAATCCGACCCAACTGATTGGCGGACCGGGCAAAACAGGTAGAAAACTACCGAGAATCCCGACAAGCATTAAGAGGAATGAAATGAGTAAGAGTGCGTAATCCATAAAATAATTTATTACATTTGGCTTATCAAAAATAGTATGTATTGGTTTATAAACGCAATATGAACAAAATTCTTTCTTTTTTTTCTCTTTTACTGCTTTTTGGCTCGTGTCAGTATTTTGACAAACGCGTTCCAACTGAAGAAGAATTATTGCAAAAACGCCTCCAAGAAATTAATTGGAAAGAGGTCACCGTCTACCCTTCTGTAGCAAGTTGCGATAGCATTTTAGACAAAGAACAAAAAAAAGAATGCTTTTTTACGTTTATGACTGCTTTAATTCAGCAAAAAATTTCTTCTGATTCAATCTCGCCACGAGCCCGAATTATTGATACAATTCAAGTGCGAATTACAGTTAGTGCTTCTTCGGAACTTACTTTTGAACCGCTATTCAAATCGGATAGTTTACCGTATTCAAAAATAAAAATAGATAGCCTTATTCAAATGCGATTAACTAATTTCCCTAAAATTGAACCAGCTCAAAAAGAGGGAATTCCAGTAAAAACGGAGTTTATATTGCCTGTTGTTTTAAAATTGGAATAATTATTTCAACTTATGCAAATACATATTGACCACATTTTCGATTCCGAGGTAAAGCGATTCGCAAATTAAAGCGTGACCGATAGAAACTTCTAACAATTCGGGAATATGCTGTTTAAAAAACTGAATATTATCTAAACTCAAATCATGTCCAGCATTGATTCCTAAGCCTAGTTTATTAGCTAAAATGGAAGCATCAATATACGGTTGAATTCCGTTTTCATTCCCTAATCCGTATTGATGTGCAAAATGTTCGGTATACAATTCAATTCGGTCTGCACCGATTATTTTTGCACCTTCTACGATTTCTAAAACAGGATCTACAAAAAGTGAAGTTCGGATATTATTCCGTTTAAATTCTTGAATAATTTCAGTTAAAAAATCTTTGTGTTTGAGCGTATCCCAACCCGCATTAGAGGTTAACGCATCATCCGCATCGGGCACTAAGGTAACTTGAGTCGGTTTTAATTCTAACACTAAATCCATGAATTTAGCCACTGGATTTCCTTCAATGTTAAATTCGGTATGAACAACAGACTTTAAATCGCGTGCATCTTGGTAGCGAATATGGCGTTCGTCAGGCCGCGGATGAATGGTTATACCTTGTGCTCCAAATTTCTGAACATCTTTGGCTACTTGCACTACATTGGGCATACTTCCACCACGAGAATTGCGGAGTGTTGCAATTTTATTAATATTTACACTTAACTTTGTCATAAGGTTTAAACGATTAAATTACATATCATTTGCAAAAATACAAAGTTAAACCACGGAATTAATGGGTTTTTTTGATTAATTTGCAACGAAAATAAAAGGCTATGTTAGAAATAACAAATTATATCAACAACGACTTCAAAGCGTTTGAGAGTTCCGAAAAAATAAATTTTGTACAAGATTTTTTTTCAGATTTAACGTTCTCTCATTTTCCTGTAATTGAGGAAAATATCTACATTGGAAGTATCCCTGCCGATGACGTGGTGACTTTTGAAGCCGACAAATCGATTAAAGATTACCGCTACACGCTAGAAGGCTTTTTTGCTCGGTCCAATATGATTTGGCTGGATGTGTTAGAGGTTTTTGCTCAAAACAACACCAATTTAATTCCGGTTTTAGATGAAAAAAACAACTATGTTGGCTATTATGAGCTGAACGATATTGTTCAGTTTTTTGCCGAAACCCCTTTTTTAAGAGAACAAGGCGGGATTATAATTGTAAAAAAAGCCATAGCCGATTTTTCTATGAGCCAAATTGCTCAAATCGTTGAAACGAATAATGGAAAAACATTAGGTTTATTTATTTCTGAAGCAAGCACTGATTTTATCCAAGTCACAATCAAAATTTCGTTGGGTGGAATGAACGAGATTATTCAAACTTTTAGACGATTTAATTATGAAATTGTTTCTGAGCATCAGGAAGACAGCTATTTGAGTAATTTAAAAGAGCGTTCGGATTATTTAGACAAATACCTAAACATTTAAAGGTATGAAACCGCTAATAAAAGCGAGTTTTTTATAAAAACGAAACCTAGTAAGAGCATGCGATTCTATGTGACACCTAAAAAACAATAAAAATCGACTTATGAAAATTGCTATTTTTGGACAATATTATCAAAACGATACGCGGCCTATTATCAGAGATATCTTAGTTTTTTTTAATAAAAATAAGGTAGATTTAGTGATTGAAAAATCATTTTTAACGATTTTATACGAAGAAAAAATTCTTAAAAAAGAGTATCAAACTTTTTCATCTCACAAAGATTTAGATGCAAGTATTGATCTTTTGATTAGTATTGGTGGTGATGGCACGATTTTAAGAGCGGTAACCTACGTGCGAAATTCGGGCATTCCGATTATTGGTATCAATGCGGGAAGATTGGGGTTTTTAGCTAAAGTTCAAAAAGAGAATATTGAACTGTTTTTACAACTTATTTTAGACCGGAATTACACGGTTTCTCGCAGAAGTTTAATTAGTGTGGAAAGCAGCCCTAAAAATGAGGCGATTCGAGAATTAAATTTTGCCTTAAACGAAATATCAGTTAGCCGAAAAGATACCACATCAATGATAACGGTAGAAACATATTTGAACGGAGAATACTTAACATCTTATTGGGCTGACGGTTTAATTATTTCTACTCCAACCGGTTCCACTGGTTACTCGTTAAGTTGTGGCGGTCCCGTTTTAATGCCTGATGTTAAAAGTTTAGTCATCACCCCCATTGCTCCTCACAATCTAAATGCTCGTCCCTTAGTTATTCCAGACAAAACAGAAATAAGACTAAAAGTTTCTGGAAGAGAGCCACACTATTTGGTTTCGTTAGATAGTCGGATAGCGACAATTGATAATGATACAATATTGACCATTAAAAAGACACCCTATAAAATTAATATGGTCGAAATTCAAGACGAGTCCTTTCTGAGCACACTACGAAACAAACTTTTATGGGGAATGGATAAGAGAAATTAAACTTTTTTTACAAAAAACAGTAGCACAACTATACTACTCCTGATTTATTTCCGTTTTTTTTGAAATTAATTTGTGATAAATAAGCAATTTAATGGCTTTTACCTAGTCATAATTGTTATATTTGCACGCTATTTCAAAGCCGATGAATAGATTATTTATGTTATTGTTTTTTCTGATTTCAAGCAACTTATTAAAAGCCCAAATTAACGAAATTGGGGTTTTTGTGGGCGGAAGTAACTATATTGGGGATGTCGGTCCAACAACGTACCTTGCTCCGAGTGATCCTTCGTTCGGAATTATATACAAATGGAATCGAAGCACACGTCATTCGTATCGGTTTTCTTATACGTTTGGCAAAATTTCTGGTAACGATTTAGATTCTGATGTGGCTGACCGGAATCAAAGAGGTTTTAACTTTGAAAATACTATTCACGAACTTTCTGCAGGATTGGAGTTTGATTTTTTTGAATTCGACTTACACAAGCTAGGACCTCAATTTACACCTTATGTTTACACGGGCATTAGTTATTTTTCCTATAAAGAATTGTTTTATGTAAATAATGAGGCAGAAGAAGATTATACCGATGGATCTCTGGCAATTCCGATGACTTTAGGTGTTAAAGCAAAATTGAATAGACGATTTATTCTGAGTTTGGAAGCGGGCGTAAGATTTGCCTTTACAGATAATCTAGATGGAAGTAATCCGAAAAATGAAAATTTACAGCCACTTCAATTTGGCAATATAAATAGCAACGATTGGTATGTTTTTACCGGTTTTATGCTCACCTATACCTTTGGAGAAAACCCTTGTTATTGTCCTGATTAAAAATGATGTTAGAAGATCAAATAAACAAACAGAATTTACCCAATCATTTGGCCATTATCATGGACGGCAACGGGCGATGGGCCAAACAAAAAGGTTTGCTCAGGGCTCTTGGACATGAAAACGGTACAAAATCTGTACGTCAAACCGTTGAATGCTGTGCTAAATTAGGAATTAAAAACCTGACGTTGTATGCTTTTTCCACAGAAAACTGGAACCGTCCAAAATTAGAAGTAGATACATTAATGAATTTGTTAATCAAATCGTTGAAAAACGAGTTGAAAACACTTCAAAAAAATGAAATTAGATTAAACTCTATTGGCAATTTAACGCTTTTACCAAAGTCGGCTCAAAAAGAACTTTTAGAAGTAATTAACAAAACAAAAGATAATCAACAAATGACCTTAACCCTTGCTTTAAGCTACGGGGCAAGAGAAGAGCTGATTTGTGCCATAAAAAAAATTAGTGATAAAGTTAAAAATAATATAATTTCATCAGACAGTATTGATGAAGCAATTATAAATCAACATCTTTACACGCACAATTTGCCAGATGTAGATTTATTGATTAGAACCAGCGGAGAACATCGAATTAGTAATTTCTTGCTTTGGCAAATTGCCTATGCCGAATTATATTTTACAGATGTTTTATGGCCTGATTTTACAGAAGAAAATTTATATGAAGCTATTATTAGTTATCAAAAAAGAGAAAGAAGGTTTGGAAAAACAAGTGAACAAATTAAATAAAAAAGTGCGATTGAGAACCTGCACTACCTTTATTTTACTATTTTTATTAGGAAATATTTTTCAGGTAATTGCACAGGAGACAACGCCGTATGAAAGGGGATCGCAATACATTCTAGGCGGAATAGAAGTAACAGGAAAACTTACGTTTAACCAGCAAACTGTAGTTACTTTTGCTGGACTTGAAAAAGGCCAGAAAATTGTTGTTCCGGGCGAAGAAATTAGCTCAGCCATCAAAAAACTAGGAAAACTTGGTCTTTTTAGTGATATTGACGTTTATATTAACGACATCAAAGGCGACAGTATCTTTTTAGAATTGAGCCTTGTGGAACTTCCTAAATTAAGCGAAGCAAAAATTATTGGCTTGAAAAAGAAGAAAAATGAGGAGTTGCTTAAAGAACTTTCGTTAACAAAAGGAAAGGTAGTAAACGAAAATTTAATCACTACTTCTAAAAACTTTATTGAAAAAAAATATCAAAAAGACGGATTTTATAATACCAAAGTGTCAGCAAATATCATCCCAGATACAACCGCAAGCAATTTGGTTAAAATGGTAATTAATGTTGACAAAGGCAGTAAAGTCAAGATTTCAAGCATTGATATTGAAGGAAACGAGACCTTGTCTGACAAGAAGGTTAAAAAAGCCATGAAAAAAACCAAAGAGAAATTTTTTGGTCGAGTTTGGAAAGGCTCAAAATTTATTCCTTCAGAATATAGTCAAGATTTGGTAAACATCGTTGACAAATACAAAAGTGTTGGTTATCGTGATGCCCGAATCGTTTATGACAGTGTTAACTATCAAAAGGAAAACAATACGATTGCCATCAAAATGAAAATTGAAGAAGGCAGAAAATATTATTTTGGCGATATTAAATTCTTAGGAAATACAATTTACACAGATCAAGGATTAAACCGTTTGCTAGGAATTAAGAAAGGGGATACCTATAATGGTGTATTGTTGCAAGATCGAATTGCAAGCAAAAAAAGTCCTGATGCGGAAGACATTACCAATCTTTACCAAAATAATGGTTATTTATTTTCATCCATTAATCCGGTAGAAGTGCGAACCGAGAATGACACCATTGACTTTGAAATTAGAATCATGGAAGGGCCGTTGGCTTACTTTAATAAGATCACAGTTGTAGGTAACGACAAAACCAATGACCATGTAATTTATAGAGAATTACGAACCAAACCTGGACAGAAATATAGTAAAGAATCGTTAATTAGAACGATTCGTGAAATTGGGCAACTAGGCTTTTTTGACCCTGAAGCGATTGATCCAAAATTCAAAAATGTAGATGCTTCTGCTGGAACTGTAGATATTGAGTACAATTTAGTAGAAAAAGGTTCAAGCCAAATTGAACTTCAAGGAGGTTATGGTGGTGGCGGATTTATAGGCACACTTGGACTTTCATTCAATAATTTTTCTGCACGGAATATTTTTAATAAAAATGCTTATAGGCCTTTACCAATGGGCGATGGACAGCGAATGTCTTTGCGTTTACAAGGAAGTAATTTCTTTCAAACATATAGTTTATCATTTTCTGAACCGTGGTTTGGCGGTAGAAAACCAATGCAGTTATCCTCGTCAATTTCACACAGTAAACAATTCCTAAATAACTTTCAAAGTAACCGGATAGATAGAAGTAGAAGTTTTAATATTACCTCATTATCTATTGGAACAGCCAAAAGATTGCAAGTGCCCGACGACTTCTTTGTATTATCACAAGGAATTAGTTTTCAGTATTATGATTTAAACAATTATACCACCAATTTATTTACCTTCCCTGACGGAACTTCGCGAAATCTTTCTTATTTTATTTCGTTAACCAGAAATAATAGAGGTGTTAATCCGATTTACCCTATTTACGGTTCAGAATTTACTATTTCAGCAAAATTCTCGCCACCGTATTCATTATTTAGTAATATCGATTATAAAGATTTACCTAATCAAGAAGAGTATAAAGTAAAAACAACAACGGTAACTCAAAATCCGCAAACTGGCGATAATATGCCAATTGGGACCTATTTAGACGAAGGTGGGAATCCGGTAGAAAATTATCAAGACGCAGCTGTTGATGTAGGAAAAGTTGACCAAAAATCGTTTAACTGGTTAGAATTTTATAAAATCAAAATAAAAGGAGATTGGTATACAAAAATTGCTGGAAGTAATCAAAATGCATTAGTTTTAAGAACATTAGGAGAATTTGGTCTTCTAGGAGCTTATAACCGAGACCGAGGCGTAATTCCGTTTGAACGCTTCTTCTTAGGTGGAGATGGATTAGCCAATATTACACTAGATGGACGCGAAGTAATTCAAATGCGCGGTTATCCAAACTTTTCGCTATCTGGCCAAGATGGTGGTGTGGTGTACAACAAATTTTCGATGGAATTGCGTTACCCAGTCACCTTGAAATCGGCGGCATCCATTTATGTGCTCGCTTTCGCAGAGGCTGGAGCATCGTATAATTCGTTTAAAGAATACAATCCATTTATCATGCAACGATCAATGGGAGCGGGCTTGCGCGTATTTATGCCAGCGTTTGGTTTGTTAGGAATTGACTTTGGTTATGGCTTTGATGCACTACCGGGACAAACACAAAAAAATGGTATGGAAACACATTTTATCATTGGACAACAATTTTAATTGTTAATTTCTGTTATATTTACATATAATTTATAAAGTATGAAGAAATTAGTTTTTATCCTGTTTTTAACTTTAGCAAGCACACTCAGTAGTGCTCAATCTCGAGGCGTTCGAATTGGGTATATTGATATGGAATATATTCTGCAGAATGTTCCCGATTATACCGAAGCTAAAAATCAATTAGAACAAAAAGCTCAGAAGTGGAAGGTCGATATTGAGACCAAAAAAAATGAAATCAATACGATAAAAGAGGTGCTAAATAGCGAAAAAGTATTATTAACGAAGGAGTTAATTGAAGAACGAGAAGAAGAAATTACGTACTTAGAGGGCGAGCTTTTAGCATACCAACAAAAAAGATTTGGTCCTAATGGCGATTTAGTAGTTCAAAAAGCAGTTTTAGTTAAACCAATTCAGGATCAAGTCTTTACTTCGGTTCAAGATATTGCCGAGCTAAAAAAATATGATTTTATATTAGACAAATCCTCCGATTTAACCGTTCTTTTCGCTGCGAAAAGGCATGACATTAGTGACCAAGTTATTCGTTCGTTAACTAGAGCCTCTAAACGAGAACAAATGAGTAAGAAGGAACTTAAAGCACTAGAAGAAAAAGAACGAATTCAAGATTATGCCGACGATACCAATCCGGATAAGGAAGCACGTCAAAAAGTTTTAGACCAAAGGCAAGCCAAACGCGATAGTATAATGGAAGGACGAAAAAACGTTGCCGAACAAAGAAAAAAAGACTTCGAAGAACGAAAACGAAAAGTAGCCGAAGAACGAGAAGCTAAAAAGAATGGCACAGTTTCTGATAAGAAGAACACAGCCAACACTACGGAAGTAAAAGAAGGAGATGAAACGGTAGAAAATAAAAGTACAACCAGTTCCGAAACGGATTCTACTGACGAAAAGAAAGCAGATCCGCGGGCAGCAGCAGCGGAAGCAAAGAAAAAAGCAGATGAAGAAAGACAACGAAAATTAGACGAACGAAAACAACAATTGGAGGAGCGAAAACAAAAAATTCTGGCCGATCGCGAAGCAGCCAAAAAAGAAAGAGAAAAACCAAAAGAAAATAACGACGAGAACAAAGAAGAAAACCAAAACAATAATTAATTATAATAACTAGAAATTATGAAACAAATGAAGACTTTTTTAATTGCTACTTTTTTATTCATTGGTGCAAGCCAATCCATAACAGCACAGTCAAAAATAGCCCATGTGGATACGAATGAGTTGGTTAGCAAAATGCCGGCTATGATTGAAGCTAAAAAACAATTGGAAAATTTGGGCAAACAATACGACGTAGAATTCAAAACAATGGCTGATGAATACTATGCTAAATTGAAAAAATATGACGAAGAATCTGCTGCTCAAACTGTAAAAGTTAATGAAGATAGAGCAAAAGAGGTTCAAGACATGGAGAAGAGAATCCGTGATTACAGAGACACTGCTCAAAAAGAATTGCAAAAAAAAGAAGGTGATTTAGCCAAACCGTTGATGGATAAGATTAAAGCATCAATTGCAAAAATAGGAAAAGCAAAAGGTTACAATTATGTATTTGACGTAAACTCTGCCATTTTTTCAGATGGTACAGATTTGACTTCTGACATCAAAAAAGATTTAGGTTTCTAAAAAAAATAATCGCATAACTAAAAAACTGCTCAACCATGAAGATGGAATTGAGCAGTTTTTTTTTACTTTTGACAGATGCATAATTTAAATCCTATTGGTCTATTTGATTCAGGTATTGGAGGAACCTCTATCTGGAAGGAAATTCATACGTTGTTACCCAATGAAAACACCATTTACTTAGCCGATAGTAAAAATGCTCCGTATGGACAAAAGTCGAAAGAAGAAATCATTTTTTTGAGTAAAAAGAACACGGAAATTCTACTAAATAAAAATGCAAAAATCATTGTAGTTGCCTGTAATACAGCTACAACCAATGCAATCAAAGAATTGCGAAGTTTGTATGATGTTCCTTTTATTGGAATTGAACCCGCTATTAAGCCCGCTGCCCACAAATCGAAAACTAAAACAATTGGTATTTTAGCTACCAAAGGAACGCTAAACAGTGCGTTATTTAGTCAATCTGTACTCAATTATCCCAGCACTAAAATAGTTGAACAAATTGGCTACGGTTTGGTGCAATTAATCGAAGAAGGAAAAATAGAATCGGAAGCGATGAAAGAATTGCTAACGCAATATCTCTCGCCCATGGTGAAGCAAAACATCGATTATTTAGTATTGGGTTGCAGTCATTATCCGTATTTGATTCCGCAAATCAAGAAAATTATTCCGCAACATATAAAAATAATTGATTCGGGCCAAGCTGTTGCTTTACAAACTAAAAATGTATTATCAGAAAATAATACGTTGAATAAAGGATTGGGAAGTTCGAATCTGTTTTACACCAATAGCAACCCACAAGTGCTTCAAAAGATTATTGGTCTAAGGTATACAATTATCGAAGAAGATTTTTAATCCTCCTTAAACCAACTCGAATACATGACATAATTGGTAGAAATTCGCTCAATTTCACCTGCAAAATCAGATTGATTGATCTCCTTCACTTTTTTGGCTGGAACGCCAGCATAAATTGAACCAGATTCCACATGCGTATTTTGTGTTACCACCGCACCCGCTGCGATGATCGAATTGCTTTCTACAACGCAATTATCCATTACAATAGCTCCCATTCCAATTAATACGTTATCGTGGATGGTGCAGCCGTGAACAATCGCATTGTGCCCAATTGAAACATGATTTCCAATTATTGTAGGATGCTTTTGATAAGTACAATGAATAATCGCTCCATCTTGAATATTTACTTTATTCCCGATTTTGATAAAATGAACATCACCACGAACGACAGCGTTAAACCAAACACTACACTTTTCGCCAAATTGAACATCGCCAACAATCGTTGCATTTTCTGCAACAAAACAATCCGTTGGTATTTGAGGTGACTTTCCGTTAACAGCTTTTATGATCATAGAAATAAAATTAAAAATCCCTATGCTCTTTCAAACATAGGGAATATAAGTTACGGTAATCGCATTAGTTAATTGCAGGACAATTACATTGGTATTTTTCTCTTTTACAAAATAAATTAATCCCTAACGTAAGTTGGTGGAAACCCGCATTATCAAAACGCACATTTCCTGTTAAATAAGAATAGGTATAAGCAAACATAAATTGATTGTAATTTACACCAACAATTGGGGTAATATATTGTAATCGTTGTTCACCTCGATTAGTACCATCTAAAAACTCGGCACCATCAAAAGTTCTTCTGTACGACAATCCACCCCACATTCTTCCAAAATCTAATTCTTTATATACTTTTAAATTTAAATCAATTGATCTTTCTTTTGTAGCCTCCACAAATTGAAACATAACAGACGGCTCCCATTGCAATTGCTCACCGCCACCAAATACATAACCTGCACTCCATATATACTTTCTAATATTATCGCTTTCAAATTCAGTATATAACTCCCTGCGAAAATTATTTAAAAGATTTTTAACAGTAAAATGCGTATAAAATTCTAAATAATTATAAGAAGCTCCTAAATCTACGTTAAAGTAAGAATCTTTTTGTAAAACACCTCCAATAATCGGATCAAAGGGCTGATTGTCTAGAAAACTTGTTTCATCCAATTGACTTTGAATTAAAACGCCACTCAAACCGAAGGAAAGTTGATTTAAATCCAATTCACTTCTTGAAAATCTGATATGGTGAGCATATGTAAGTTTTACTCCATTTTGAGAATGATACCCATTTCTATCCGAAAATAAAATGGCTCCTACACCCGAACGTTCTCCCACACTGGAATTGAAACTTAACGTGCTCAATCGTGGTGCTTCGTCTTGTCCAAACCATTGTCCTCTGCCAGTTAAACGGAGCTTTGCGCAATTAGCAGCACCAGCCATAGAGGGATGGATTAAATAATAATTGTCAGTTAAATAATCTGAATACACGGCAATTCCTTCTTGCGAATAAGCTGCTTGCGTAAAAATAAATACGAGTAATAAATACTTCTTTTTGAGTTTAAGATTCATGGGCTTTTATCTTTTTAATGAAAAATGTGCTCTAAACACCTTTGCTGCTCCTTGCTCTTCATATTCAACGCTAAACCAGTAATCAGTTGATGGCTGTGCTTCCCCGTTGAAGGTTCCGTCCCATCCTACTCCTAACGGACTGATTTGTTTGATGAATTTTCCGTAGCGGTCAAATATATAAATTTTTGCGGTAGGATTAACGTCTCTTA
>Ga0105045_10002591_pt1 | contig 15306 bp, 16 predicted proteins | sample MAT02_FD_78089 | JGI IMG/M metagenome (GOLD analysis project Ga0105045, IMG submission 78089) | Freshwater microbial communities from Lake Fryxell liftoff mats and glacier meltwater in Antarctica - MAT-02 (megahit assembly) | ecosystem: Environmental > Aquatic > Freshwater > Ice > Liftoff...
AACCTCGCCCCGGATTTTCCGCTGTCGCCACGGGTCGATTTCGGTGGGCGCGATGCGCGCGCGCCACCCGGCGGGGGGCAGGTACCGCGTGTCACGCATCCCCAGCGGCTCGAACACATGGCGGCTGGTGTAGCGATCAAGTCGCTCGCCGGTGACCTGTTCCACCAGCTTGCCAAGCAGAATAAAGCCCAAGTCGCTGTACAGATACCGAACGCCAGGTATCGTGTCCGGTGCGGTTGCGAGCAGCTGCCGTTCCGCCTCCGCCGATGTGGCGGCCTCCTTGTACAGCGCCCGCCACGCCGGCAGTCCGGCCGAGTGGGTGAGGAGCTGACGCACTGTGATCCGCTCCGCGCCCGACGCCGTCCATGCCGGGAGGTAACGGACCACTGGCGTGTCAAGCGCCACGCGCCCGGTGCCCACCAGTTGCATCACCGCCGACGTGGTGCCAACCACCTTGGTCAGCGACGCCAGATCCCACACCGTCGACGCGTCGGGTCGGGTGGCGTCGTCGGCATCGAGACGGCCCGCGCCATACTCCGCGAGGACGCCATCCGCGGTGCCGACGGCGGCATACGCGCCAGGAAAGGCCCCGTCGGTGATGGCGCGATCGAGCACCACGCGCAGCGAGTCGGCGATCAGGGCCGCGGCCGCCCGATCGGCTGCGCTCCGTGACCGCAGATCGAGCGTTGCCGTGTTTGGGCGGGATCGGAGGGCGCACGACGTGGCCACGCCGACGGTGAGGGCGCCCGCGAGGAGCACCCGCCCAACGCGGAGCATCACCACGGGACGCGGCGGCGGGGTCGGGCTCATCGGGCGCCTCCTGCGGACGGCAGCGGGCGCTGCAGGCCATCACCGCGGGTAAAGAATCCCGGCAGTGTCACCGGAATAGTGCCCGTGATCGATTGCGCGCCGAACACGGCCCGCGCGGCGGCCCGCTCGAGCGCCTCGCCGCGACCGTACGTGACGAGATACGTTGATACGCCGGGCATCTGTCGGAGCTGATAGGGATTCCCACCCGCCACCACCACGAGTGTGCCCGACTGCGCGAGCTGTCCGATAAAGGCCGCAACCGGTGCGGGGATGGCCAGCCGACCGGCGCCTTCGAGGGTGCGCGTGTATGTATACACGATGCTTCGCGACGCGCGTGCGGCGACCCGGGTAAGGGAGTCCAGTTCACTCTGGCTGGTCCGCGGCGACAGGCGCACGCTGCGGACATTCGCCGCGAGCGCGCGCACTTCATTCACAAAGTCCGTGCCCGCCGCCAGCTCGGCGTCGGGCGCATACGTGAACACGGTCACCGATCCGTCGCGCGCCAGCGGAATCGATGACAGGCTATCGCGCAGTAGCGTGATCGCTTGCTCGGCCACGGTGCGGGCGGTCTGCCAGTGCTCCGGCGTCGCGACCTGGTCACGCAGCGAGTCGAGCGAGACGATCGGCCGTGCGATGGCTCCGGTGCGGAGCTTTAGATCGAGAATGCGGCGGACGCTGCGGTCGATCCGCTCGGCGGGAATGCGCCCCGACTCCACGGCTTGCACGATGGCGTTGACGGTGCGTGCCACGTCGGGCGGCATCAGCAGCACGTCGTCACCGGCCGTGACGGCGCGCACGGCCCGCTCCTCCACCGTGTAGCCTTTGGAGAGGCCGTCCATGGTCATTGCGTCGGTGACGGTGACGCCGCTGAAGCCCAGAGTGTCCCGCAGCAGCCCCTGCATGACAGGCGCAGAGAGCGTGGCGGGGGTACTGTCGCCATAGGCGGCCGGGAGGGCGATGTGCGCCGTCATCAGACCGGCGGCACCGGCATCGATCGTCGCGCGGAAGGGGACGAGCTCGACCGAGTCCAGTCGCGCGCGCGCCACGTTGATCACGGGCAGTCCGAGGTGCGAATCGACATCGGTGTCCCCGTGGCCGGGAAAGTGCTTGGCCGTGGCCGCCACTCCCGCGGACTGCACCCCGCGGACGAACGCAGCGGAGAGCGCCGCCACGCGCGCCGGATCCTCGCCGAACGACCGCACGTTGATTACCGGATTGGCGGGATTATTGTTGACATCGACAACCGGCGCGAAGGCCATGTGGATGCCAACAGCTCGTGACTCGACCCCAATGATCCGGCCAACGGCCTCGGCATTTGCCAGACGGGCACTCTCGTCACTGGCTGCGCCGATCGCCATGTTTGTCGGGAGCACCGTGGCCGTGCCGCCGCTCATGAGCGACGGTGCGAACACGCCACCTTCCAAACGGCCGAGCCCGGGCTCCACATCACTACCGACCAAGAGGGGGATACGGGCGCGCGACTGCAGGTAATTGACTTTGGCGGCGACTTCGATGGGCGAGCCAAGCGACATGACAAGGCCCCCGATGCCGTCGCGTTCGACCTGCTCTACGATCTTGAGAAAGCCGGCGTCCCGTGCGTTCGTAAAGTCACCCAGGACCCACACCATGATCATCTGACCCACGCGCTCGCGCAGGGTCAGAGATTTGAGGGTCCGATCGATCCAGCGCCGGTGGGCCTTCGGCAGGGGAACGCGCGGGTCGAGCGGCAGGGGGCCGGGTTGACGTTGGGCATTGGCTACCCCTGCGGCGCACACGAGCGTGGCAGCCAGCAGGACGAGGGAGCGGCAGGTGTAGGGAAGGCGTCGCATGAGGTGTTCGCGGTGAAGCGGGACGAGGCGCGACAGGAGCGCCGCGGGATCTTCGGGAGAGCGCGCGTGATAGCACACAAGACGATAAAGCTGGTACTGCTGCTGCTCGTGTCCGCCGCCTTCAGCGGCGGCTGCGCAGGACGCAACGCCCCGGATGGCGGGCCGACGTCTGATGATGAACTTGACGGTCGGGTGCGGCGGGTTGCTGACCTGAAAGTCCGCCCCGGTATTACGGTGCTGCTGGACGATAGCATCAAGCTGGTGGCGGGCAAGCGGGTGGCGCTCATCACCAATCAGACGGGCGTGGACGAGCGGGGGCGCCGCTCCATCGATCTCATGGCCACGGACCCTCGCGCCCAGCGCGCCGGCGTCAAGTTGGTGCGGCTCTTCGCCCCCGAGCACGGAGCACGTGGCACGGCGGACGTCACCAATCTCGGCGACGAGATCGATGAAAAGACCGGGCTGACGATTCACTCGCTCTACCAGCGCACCACGATGCCGCCCCCAGACAGTCTCCTACGGGATGTCGATGTGATGGTGGTCGATTTACAGGACATCGGCACCCGTACCTGGACCTACGTCGGGGTGATGCTCTACGCAATGCTGGCCGGCGAGAAGCTTGGCCTGCCGGTGGTGGTGCTCGATCGTCCCAACCCGATTACCGGCGCGCGAACGGAAGGCGCCCTGCTGGATTCTGCGCTCGCCAATGCCGACTGGCCCACGGCAGAGAATCGCGCGAACGGGTTTGCGCTGTATCCCATGCCGCTGCGCCATGGTCTGACCATGGGCGAAATGGCCCGCCTTTTTCAGGCCCAACTCAAGCTGGGGACGCGCCTCACGGTGGTGCCGATGAAGAACTGGCGACGTGCGATGTGGTTTGACGACACTCAATTGCCGTGGGTCCGTCCGTCGCCGAATATGCCGAATATCACGTCGGCCCTTCTGTATCCCGCGCTGGTCCCCTTCGAATCGAGTAATGTTTCGGTGGGACGGGGGACCGACGAACCGTTCCAGCGGTTCGGGGCGTCCTGGCTCCGCGCCGACAGTGTGGCTCGGCTGCTTGAGGACCTCTCGCTGACCGGCGTGCGGTTCAAGGCCGAGCGCTTCACGCCGGTCCAGCCGGGCGACAACAAGTTCGCAGGACGTGCCATTCCGGGGGTCCGGATCGAGATCACCGACCGCGATCGGGTCCAGCCGGCCCGCGTGGGGGCGGCTATCCTCTGGGCCATTGCTCGGACCAGCCCGGACTCCCTACGGGTCACAGCGCGAGGTTTTGACCAGCGGTTGGGCAGTGCGCGGGCGCGTGAGGCGCTGCTGGGCGGGGCCGACCCGGATGCGGTGATCGACCGGCTGTTGCCGGGGATCATCGACTTCGAGAAGGACGCCCGACGCTTCTATCTCTACCGTTGAACCGAGGGGAGTTCTAGCTTTCTCGGGCTACGGACTTTCAGGATCCTTCAACATCGTCGGCATGCAAGCTTTGTGGAGCGCCATCATTCGTGGGTACCTGCAAGTCATCGCCCCCGTGGCGGACTGGTTGGTGGCCCGTCGGGTGCGCCCCAACACCATTACGACAATCGGGACGATCTGCACCTGCGCGGCCGGGGTAATCTTTGCAACCGGTCACATTAGTATTGGCGGGTGGTTTCTGGGCCTGACCGCCATCTTTGATGTCTTGGATGGGACAGTGGCCCGGCGCACCGGCACGAGCACGGTGTTCGGCGCCTTCTACGACTCCACGCTCGATCGGGTCGCCGATGGCTTTCTCATGGGTGGCCTGCTCATGTTTTACGCCACCCACCCAGTGCATGCCAACCAGACGATGGTCATGGTGACTCTTGCCGGGTTGATCGCCACATTTCTCACGTCGTACACACGAGCCCGTGCGGAAGGGCTCGGCGTCGATGCGAAAGTTGGCACCCTGCAGCGACCGGAGCGCATCACCCTGCTCGCGGTTCCACAGGCGTTTTTTGGTCTGGCGCTCGATGGTTGGGTACTGGCCGGAATCGTGATTCTGCTCTCGGTCACCGCGTGGGTTACGGTGTTCCAGCGCATCTCGTACGTATACCGCACGACCACCACCCCTGGAGAATAGACGAAGTGTCCGAAACGACTCGCGGGACGTCCGCGCCCATCCCCCCGGCAACGGGGAAGCTCGCCATTTTTACGCCGGGTCTCGGCGCGGTTGCGACCACCTTCATCGCCGGGGTCGAGCGCGTGCGCCGCGGCCTGTCGGTGCCGATCGGGTCGCTGTCGCAGATGGCGACCATTCGGCTTGGCAAGCGTACCGAGGGTCGCAGCCCGCTCATTAAGGACTTTGTCCCGCTGGCGAGCCTCGATGATCTGGTGTTCGGCGCGTGGGATCCCATCCCGGATAACGCTTACGAATCGGCCGTCAACGCCGGCGTGCTCGAGAAGGCAGACCTCGAACCGATTGCCGACTTCCTCAAGAGCATCACGCCAATGCCGGCGGTGTTCGAAAGTCGCTACGTCACGCGCATCACGCGGGCGACGAACGTGAAAACGGGCAAGAACAAGCGCGACCTGGCGGAACAGATCCGCGCGGACATCCGCAACTTCATGGCCGCCAACGGCTGCTCGCGCGGGTCGATGGTATGGTGTGGTTCGACCGAGACGTACATCAAGGCCGGCCCGGTCCACGAGACGATCGAAGCGTTCGAAAAGGGCATGGAGGAGAACGACGATTCCATCGCGCCGAGCATGCTGTATGCGTACGCGGCTATCATGGAAGGCGTCGCGTATTGCAACGGGGCGCCCAATCTGTCGGCGGACTTTCCGGCCATGCTCAACCTCGCCATCGAGAAAGGCGTGCCCATCTCCGGCAAGGATTTCAAGACCGGCCAGACGTGGCTCAAGACCGTGCTCGCGCCCGGTATCAAGGCCCGTATGCTCGGCCTCGAGGGGTGGTACTCCACGAACATCCTCGGCAATCGCGACGGGGAGGTGCTCGACGATCCTGCGTCGTTCAAGACGAAGGAGGAGTCCAAGCTCTCCGTGCTGCACACCATTTTGCAGCCCGAGCTCTACCCGGAGCTGTACAAGGGTTTCTCGCACGTCGTACGCATCAATTATTATCCGCCGCGCGGTGACAACAAGGAAGGGTGGGACAACATCGACATCAAGGGATGGCTTGGCTATCCGATGCAGATCAAGGTCAACTTCCTGTGCCGCGACTCCATTCTGGCCGCCCCAATCGTGCTCGACCTCGCGCTGTTCTCGGACTTCGCGAACCGTGCCGGCATGAAAGGCATTCAGGAATGGTTAAGCTTTTATTACAAAGCGCCGCAGGTTGCTGCGGGACTTCAGGCGGAGCACGATCTCTTCATTCAGCAGACAAAGCTGAAGAACACGCTCCGCCACCTCATGGGTGAGGAGCAGATCACCCACCTCGGTCTGGAATACTATCAGTGACGTTTACGCGCGTGCGTCGAGCGGCGGCTTTCCTCACGGCCGGTCTCCTGCTGACCGGCTGTGGGGCGGGAGCGCCACCCAAGAATGAGTTGCGGTTCAAGACCGATGACTTTGTGATCCGGGTGACGCCCGAAACTCTCCCCACGCGCGCGCTCGAATCGACGTACTGGCGCGTCACGGTGCACGATCTGGAAACCGGCCTGCCCATCCAAGGCGGGCAGGGGCGAATCTTTGCCACCAACCGTGACCGCAAGACGGTGGCCAATGGTCTGGAGGAGACCGGAGAACTCGGCACGTACCGCAGCAACTTGATGTACGTCACTGCGGGTATGTGGGCGATGGCTATTCAGTTTCGTCGTGACTCCACGCAGGTCCTGCAGAAGACACAGGATTGGACGCAAGACATTTTATCGGCCGATGAGCCTGGCGACTTCACGACGCCGCAGTCAACGCGTTTACCGGAGCCGCCACCAGGCGCGTCGGCCGACACGACGCCTAAGGCACCCTGAGATGCGGCATTTTCACCGAACGTCGCTCACGCCCGATGCGGTGCTGGTGTCAGCTGATCAGCACTTCGGCGCCGTCGGACTTACGCGCGGCAGCGCCGATGCGCGTTCGCGAAGATTTAGCGGGACACTGGGCACCATGACGGTCACGGTCAAGATGGAAGGTGGGCACTATACATTCGTCGAGGTGCACACCGATCAGGTCGGCGAGAGCCGTCTCGATAAAAACGTCAAGAAGTTTTTCAACGCGCTGCACCGCGCGGCCGACCCGCGTCACACCATCGAGGCCGGATACTGATGGCGCGTGCGTCGCGCGCCACGACTGGTGGGGCCACACCGCAGCAGACACGGCCAAGCGATGCGCTGACCCGCGCGCAGAAAATCGAGCTGTTCTACTGGATGCGACTCACCCGGCAACTCGAAGAACGCCTGGTGAATCTGTACCGGCAGACGAAAGTGGTCGGAGGGCTCTTCCGCTCACTCGGGCAGGAAGCCGATGCGGTCGGCAGTTGTTTCGCCCTCGAACAGCGTGACGTCATGTCACCGCTCATCCGCAATCTTGGTGCGATGCTGGTGAAGGGGGCCACGCCGCTGGAGGTCCTCAAGCAGTACATGGCCAAGGGCGACTCTCCGACGCGGGGCCGTGAGTTGAACATCCACTTCGGCGACATCGGCGAAGCCGGTGTCACGCGCGGCTTTCTTGGGCAGATCTCGCCACTCGGCGACATGGTGCCAGTCATGACCGGCGTGACCATGTCGTTCAAGATGCGCGGTGAGGATCGCGTGGGCCTGGTGTACGTGGGCGATGGCGCCACTAGCACGGGGGCCTTTCACGAGGGCATCAACTTCGCCGCCGTGCAAAAGTGCCCACTGGTAGTCATCGTGGAGAACAATGGCTACGCGTATTCTACCCCCACGCACAAGCAGACGGCCGCCAAGCACTTCGTTGACAAGGCAATTGGTTACGGCGTGCTCGGCGTGCAGGCCGATGGCAACGACGTGCTCGCCACCTACGACGCCACAAGGCAGGCGGTCGAACATGCCCGCGCCGGGCACGGCGTGTCGCTCGTGGAATTGATCACCTATCGCCGCAAGGGGCACGCGGAGCACGACAATCAGTCGTACGTGCCGGACGGCGAAATCGCGCGCTGGGCTGCGGCGAACGATCCGATCGATCGCTACCGGGCGGTGTTGCGTGCTGAGCTCGCAGTCAGCGACGATGAATTCGCGGCCATCGATGCACGCATTCAGCGCGAGATCGACGAGGCGACGGACATCGCCGAGCGGTCGGGCACGCCCGACGCGCGCGAAGCGTTGCTCGGAGTGTACGCCGCGCCTCCGTCGGAGCAGCCGCTGTGGTTTCGGCGCGATGCCGACACCGACGCGTACGGACAGGAGCGCCCGGAGAGTTGGGGTACCTGGAACGCCGACGGAGGCAAACGCTGATGGCGGAGATCACGTATCTCGAAGCGATCCGCGAAGCGCTGTTCGAAGAGATGGCGCGTGACAAGAACGTCTTCTGCATGGGTCAGGATATCGGCGCCTTCGGCGGCGCGTTCAAGGTCACCGAAGGATTGATGGCCACGTTCGGCGAAGCGCGGGTCATCGATTCACCGATCAGTGAAATCGCGCTGGTTGGCGCGGCAGCGGGTGCTGCGCACATGGGGTTGCGGCCGGTGGTCGAGATGCAGTTCATCGACTTCATCGCCAACGCCTACGACATGCTCACCAACTACGTCGCCACCGCGCGCTATCGTGCCTTCCTGCCGTGTCCGATGGTGGTACGCGGGCCCAGCGGTGGCTACGTGCGCGGTGGACCGTTTCACTCGCAGAATCCCGAAGCCGGCTTCCTGCATACACCTGGGCTCAAAATCGTCTATCCGTCCACGGCGACCGATGCGAAGGGGTTGATGAAAGCCGCCATCCGCGACGACGATTGCGTACTGGTTTTTGAGCACAAGTATCTGTATCGGCGCGTAAAAGACGTGATGCCAGACGGCGATCACGTGGTGCCGATCGGGAAGGCACGCGTGGCGCGTGAAGGCAGTGACGTTTCCATTGTGACGTACGCCAGCACGGTGTGGAAAGCGCTCGAGGCCGCCGAACAGATGGCGGCCGAGGGCATCTCGGTGGAAGTCATCGATCTGCGCTCGTTGGCGCCGATGGACGACGAGGCCATTTTTCGCACGGTAAAGAAGACCAACCGATTATTGATCGTGCACGAAGACACGCGCACTGGTGGCATCGCCGGCGAGATCACGGCTCGGGTCAACGAGACCTGTTTCGAATGGCTCGATGCGCCGGTGTTGCGTGTGACTGCGGCAGATATCCCGCTGCCGTACGCTCCGGCCCTTGAGGATTACGTGCTCCCCCAGACTGCGGACATTGTGCGAGCAGTGCGGCGGCTCACGGCGTACTGAGTATGGCAGATTCTTCAAATACTCCACTCCCGGAAGACCGGGTGGGACGCAACATCGGCGTCGGTTGCTTCACCTGTTTCATCGGTGCGGCGAGTGGTGCGATGACGGGCGTCGGGATCGGCAAGTTGGTAGGTTTCTTTACGCGCTGCAGCGCACTGCCGGGTCTGCCCGCGTGTGAGTGGTGGGTGTTCGCCGGCTACGGCGGTGCCTTTGGCGCGGTGACGTTGCCGGTGTTGGCTTTGTGGCGCTTGCGTCGCGCGGATCGCGCGACGGATGCCGCCGCTTCACTTCGAGGATGACCGAGTGGCTCGTATAGACGTGATCATGCCGCAGATGGGCGAATCCATTGCGGAAGGCACCGTATCCCGTTGGCTGAAGAAGGTCGGCGACGCCGTGAAGCGCGACGAGGCGCTGTTCGAGATCTCCACCGACAAGGTGGACGCGGAGATCCCGTCCCCGTCAGCGGGCATCCTGATGGAGATCCTGATCGGCGAAGGGCAGACGGTGGAAATTCAGACGGTCGTCGCGCGTCTGGAAACCGACGCGGCGGCGGCGGCCGCAGCGCCGGCTCCGGTGGCCCCTGCTCAGGTGCCTGCCACGATCACCGCACCGGCTGCTACGCCGTCGCCTGTGGCGGCCTCCGCCACCGCGCCGACGATGCCTGCCGCGGCCCAAGCCCCCGCAGGGTCGCTCGAAGACCGGCTGCGCACGAAGTCCTCACCGTTGGTGCGCAAAATGGCCGCCGAACACGGTGTGGAGATCGCCGGGGTGTCGGGCTCCGGAATTGCTGGACGCGTCACGCGCAAGGACCTTGAGGCGTATCTCACGGCCAAGCCGGTGACCACGGCGGCCGCGCCAGTGCCGGGCGCCTCCATGCACGCGCCGACTGGCGTCGAGCAATACGGCCCGATGCCCACGCCGTGGGCGGGTGATGTAGTCGAGCCGATGAGCAAGATCCGTCGGTTGACGTCGGATCACATGGCGATGGCCATCAAGGTCGCCGCCCACGTGACGTCGTTTTTCGAAATCGACCTCACGCGCGTGGCGCGTATTCGCGCCGGCATGCGGAAAGACTTTGAAGCGCAGTCCGGCCAGAAGCTCACGTACCTGCCGTTCATCCTGCAGGCCGTCTGTCAGCAACTCAAGCGCCACCCGGTGCTCAACGCGGCGGTCGCTGGCACCGACGTCATCCTGCGCAAGCAAATCAACCTCGGCATCGCGGTCGCCCTCGAGCCCACCGGCCTCATCGTGCCGGTCATCAAGCGGGCCGATGAACTCTCGCTCACCGGGCTCACACGGAGTACGAACGATCTGGCCGCGCGGGCTCGCAGCAAGAAGCTCAGCCCCACAGATGTCCAGGACGCCACGTTCACCATCACCAACCCCGGTGTCTTCGGCTCCCTGTTCGGCACCCCGATCATTCCGGTGGGTACCACCGCGATCCTTGGTCTCGGAGCCATCGAGAAGCGCGCCAAGGTGATCACCGGCCCCGACGGCGAAGACACCCTTGCGATTCGAACCTGCGCCTACTTCTCGCTGTCGTTCGATCACAAGGTGGTGGACGGGGCGGACGCTGATCGATTTATGGCCGACCTCAAGAAAACGCTCGAATCCATCCCGGAATCGGGGGTCTGAGGCACATATGGCACGAGTGCTCAGTATGCAGGAGCAGCGCATCGCGACTGCAGATCGTGCCGCGTATCTCGCCGCACTCCCCGAGCGGCGCCAACGCGCAGCGGCGGTGCAGGCGCATTTCTGGGTCTTTGAACACGCCGGCGACCCCGGACGGTTTGTGGAGTTCACGGAGGCCGCGAGCGAAGGCATGCTCGCGACGGCCTCCGGGAGTGACGCAACGCCCGACGTCTGGCGCGAAGTGCAAGGAGGTTAAGATGCCCGCGCGGCAGATTACGATTGGTGGACGCGAGTGGCAGGTGTACCCCTCCGGTTTCCTCACCCAGTACGTGGGCGACGAATTCGGGTTGATCTTCGTGAGTGGCCACGGTGAGGAACGCCAGGTGCGCGTGACGCGGTACTCACCGGTCACGACCCGGGCCCGCGAGCAGTCGTTGGCCGAACTCGATGACGCGCAGTTGCGTGACCTCCATGCGATGTCCCAGCCTGGCGCACGCTCTCCCGAAGCCGGGTATCGCTCGTGAGCACCGTCGTCGTGGAAACCGGTACGCCCGGTACGGAACCGACACCGCGGTTCGTCGATTTGCAGGTGCACACCACCGCCTCTGACGGCGCACTGTCGCCCACCCGAGTGGTTGAAGCGGCGCGCGACGCGTTGCTCTATGCCATCGCGATCACCGATCACGATACGGTGGACGGTCTCGACGAGGCCACCGTCGCGGGCAATGCGCTCGGTGTGCGGATTGTGCCCGGCGTTGAGTTGAGCACGCACTTCGACGAGGACGAACTGCATCTGCTCGGACTGCACCTGTCGAACCGTGAGGTCATGCGTTCGGCGCTGGCAATACTGCGCGCCGGCCGTATCGAACGCGCGGAAAAGATCGTCGCCGTGCTCAATCGATATAGCGTTCCGGTCACGATGGACTCCGTACTCGAGGCCGCAGACGGCGGCGCCGTGGGACGTCCGCACATCGCCCGGGCGATGGTCGCCGGTGGCTGGGTACGCGACTTTCGCGAGGCGTTCGACAAGTGGCTGGGCTGGAATCGGCCGGCCTACATGGCGAAGGACCGATTCGAAGTCGCCGCCGCGATCGATCTCGTGCATCAGGCCGGTGGACTCGCGGTGTGGGCACATCCGGGCGAATCGGCGACGCCCTCGCGCATCCAGCGACTCGCTGAGGTGGGCCTCGATTCGGTCGAGGTGCTGCACCCCAGCCATCCACCATCGTTGTCCCAACGATTGTTCACGCACACCGAGGCCGCGGGGTTGCTCCCCAGTGGTGGGTCCGACTGGCACGGCACCCATGACGGCGCGCGGCGCCTGGGAGGGCAATTGGTGCCCAAAATCTGGCTGGACTGGCAGGATGAGCGCGTGATCCGGCAGGCCGCCGAGCGGGTTGTTGTGGTGCCCGGCGCGTGAGCGGGCGTCGTGTCGCGCTCGTCACGGGCGGCGCGCGTCGGCTCGGGGCGGAGATCGTGCGGAGATTGGCGGCTCGAGATTTCGATGTGCTGCTGCACCACGGCCATTCGCCGCGTGAGGCAGAGGCGCTGGCTACCGAACTGCGAGCCGCGCACGGTGGACGAGTGGACATCGTGCAGGCCGATCTTGCCGATCCGCACGCGCCGGCCCAGATCGTCCACGCGGCGATTGAGCGCTTGGGTGCGCTCGATGTGGTCGTCAGTTCGGCGTCCGTCATGCACGCCCGGGCGTTTGCCGAAGTCACGGCGGAGGAGTGGCAGCGCACCGAAGCGGTGAATCTGCGGGCGCCGTTTTTCCTGATGCAAGCGGCGGCAGCCGCGATGCGTGATGGTGGCGTGATCATTCAGCTGTCGGATCACCTCGCGACGGAAACCGGGTCCGGGCAGCTGATACCGCATGCGGTCACGAAGAGCGCGCTCACGCAGCTCATCCGCACGGTGGCGGTGGCCGTGGCGCCGCGACTTCGTGTCAACGGCGTGGCCCCCGGGCTCGTGCTGGCGCCGGATGGAATGTCTGAAGCGGCCATCGGGCGTTTCCTCCGCGACGTGCCGCTGGCACAGAGCGGGACGCCGCAGGCCATCACGCGCGCCATCGACTACCTGATCGACGCAGACTACGTCACCGGAGAGATCCTCACGGTGGACGGCGGACGCCATCTCCGTCGCTCACCGGGGCCCGCATGAGCGAGCCGCTGCCGATGTTCGCGCCGGCGGGTGCGGGCGAGCGACACCCGCTCTCGGAGCGCGCACCGCTACGGTTCGGACGGATCGTGATTATCGGTGGCGGATGCTACGGCTCGTGGTACAGCCAGCAACTCACGCGGGCCGTCGCGCGCGGCGCGCTCACCGCCAATGAGATTGTCGTGGTCGATCGCGATCCCGCCTGTCAGGTAGCGGTCGCACTCGGCGTCGGCGCGTATGCGACCGCGCCCGTTCGCTTCGTGCACGCCACGTGGGATGACTACGTCGCGGAGTGGCTCGCGCAGCGGCCGGAGGAGCTCGAGCGCGACGCGATGGTCCCTTCGCCGCTGATGCCGCATCTCTGTCTCGACTGGCTGATGCTGCGTGCCCGCCAGCGCTGGCCCGACCGGAGGCTGCGCGTAGAGCCACTGGGCACCACGCCGCCCACCCCTTGGGAGCGCGGGGCGCCCGACGGTCGGCACTATGTGTCGTTTGCCACCTGGATCTGTCCGACCAACTGCATCGAGCCGGCCAAGTGCCCTGCCACCAAGGGGCCCCGCGACTGGAGTCTGCCGCCGACACTCCATTCGTTCGTGGCTGACAACCCGACGCTCCAGGGCCCCGTTATCTTTCACTGTACCCATCGGACGTACGGCGTCGGGATGATCGACGCCGATGCGATTGCCCGTGCCGACCAGCAGGTCGCGCACTGGGGAACGTCGGGGCCGTGCCGCGTACTGATCGGCACAGTCTCCCACTGCCATGGAGCCCTCGGCGTGCTCGCCGTGGACTGAGCTTCTTCTTCCTTTCTGTCGTCATGTCTGAAACCCGTCCCGAAAACGTCATCATTATCGGCTCCGGCCCGGCGGCCTGGACGGCCGCCATCTATGCCGCGCGCGCCAATCTCAAGCCGCTCGTGTTTGAGGGGGAACCCGTCGGGACCGAGTTGCCAGGCGGGCAACTGATGCTGACCACCGATGTTGAGAATTTTCCCGGCTTTCCCGAGGCAATTAGTGGGCCGGATTTGATGGACCGCATGAGAGCGCAGGCCGTGCATCATGGCACGCGGGTGGAGTCCGAACTGGTGAAGTCGGTGGATTTGTCGCAGCGGCCGTTCACCATCACGCCCAACTATTCGGCGTCACGGCAGGCGCACACGGTGATCGTGGCGACCGGCGCGGCGGCCAAGTGGATCGGACTCGAAAGCGAAATCCGGTTGGCACAGGTGGGCGGTGGGGTGTCGGCTTGCGCCGTCTGTGATGGCGCCATGCCCTTCTTCCGCAACAAGCGGCTCGCCGTGGTGGGCGGCGGCGACACCGCGATGGAAGAGGCGATGTACCTCACGAAGTTTGCCAGCGAAGTGGTGATCATTCACCGTCGCGACAGCTTTCGCGCGTCGAAGGTCATGGCCAATCGTGTGCTCGCTCACCCCAAGATCCGCGTGATCTGGAACGCACGCGTGACGGAGGTGCTCGGTGAGGACTTCATCACTGGTCTGGCACTTGAACACACCCTGACCGGCGTACGTAATGCGCTCGAGGTGGGCGGATTGTTCGTGGCGATCGGGCACACGCCGAATACAAAGTTTCTGAACGGTCAGCTCGCCACTACGGAGTTTGGTTACCTCACCACCGCCCCATGGCGCACCGCGACTGAGATTGAGGGCGTCTACGCCGCCGGTGACGTCATCGACGATTACTATCGGCAAGCGATCACGTCAGCGGGCACCGGCTGCATGGCCGCGCTCGAGGCTGAACGGTGGCTGATGCATCACGGTATCGGCGACGGCGATGAGGTGCCGGCGGTGGTCGGTGCTGCCGACCACGCCTGATCATGCTGCGTATCCAGCAGTTGACGGTCGGCCCCTTGGCTGAGAATGCTTGGCTGCTCTCGGACCCCGAGTCACAGCGCGCGGTGCTGGTCGATCCCGGAGACGAGCCGGACCGATTACTCGCCGCGGTGGATGCTTCAGGGTGTACCCTTGAGGCGATCTGGCTCACCCATGGACATTTCGATCACATCGGCGGCATCGCCGGCGTGCGGCGCGTGCATCCGGTGCCGGTCCTGATGCACCCGGCGGATCAGTTCTTTCTCGACAATGCCACGCTCAGTGCGGGGCAGTGGGGTATCCAGCTTGAGGCGCCAGACGTCGTGCCCGAGCCGCTCACCGACGGCGGGGTGGTATCGCTGGGTGCCTACACGTTTACGGTGTGGCACGTGCCCGGGCACTCGCCGGGTCAGGTTGCGTTCATTGGCCATGGGCTCTGCGTGTCCGGTGACCTGCTCTTCGCCGACTCGATCGGGCGCACAGATCTTCCGCTCTGTGATCCGGCGGCGATGCAGCAATCGCTCGAACGGGTGGCCACCTTAGACGAGGTGACGCGGGTCCTGCCGGGGCATGGCGTGCACACCACCATCGGGCGCGAACTCGCTTCCAATCCATTCCTGCGTGGTCCGGCTCGACCGCGCGGCGCCTGAGCCATCGCAGCACGCGTTCCCTCCTCATTCTGACAGCGA
>Ga0105045_10002592_pt1 | contig 15302 bp, 13 predicted proteins | sample MAT02_FD_78089 | JGI IMG/M metagenome (GOLD analysis project Ga0105045, IMG submission 78089) | Freshwater microbial communities from Lake Fryxell liftoff mats and glacier meltwater in Antarctica - MAT-02 (megahit assembly) | ecosystem: Environmental > Aquatic > Freshwater > Ice > Liftoff...
CGATGCCCGTCAGCGCGAAAAGCGGCAGGAAAACCAACACGATGATCATCGTGGCATAGACGATGCCCGAACGGACCTCCATGCTGGCCGCACTGACCACTTGCAGGATCGGTTCAGGCACGGCGCGCTGCCGGTTCTCACCGAGGCGGCGATAGATATTCTCCACATCCACCACCGCATCATCCACCAATTCACCCACCGCGATGGCGATGCCGCCCAACGTCATGGTGTTGATCGAAAGACCGAAGGCGGCAAACACAATGGTCGTGAGCAGTATGGAAAGCGGGATGGCCGCCAGCGAGATCAGCGTGGTCCGCATGTTCAGCAGAAAGGCGAACAGCACGATCGCGACGACGATGAAGGCTTCCTTCAGCACCGTCTCCAGATTGGAGATTGAGGTCTCAATGAAATTCGCCTGACGAAACTTCACCTTGTTGGCGACCACGCCGCGCGGCATGCCGGCCTGCAATTCGGCGAGTGCTGCCTCGACCGCGCGGGTGAGGCGGATGGTATCGGCGCCGGGCTGTTTCTGGATGCCGAGAATGACCGCGCCGCTGCCATCCACACCCGCATCGCCGCGCCGCGCGCGGGCGCCGAATCCCACCTCCGCCACCTGGCGCAGCAGAATGGCCTGACCCTCCCGGAAGGCCACAGGCGCATTGCGCAAATCCTCCAGCGACGTGGTGCGACCCAGGTTGCGGATCAGGAACTCGCGGCCCGCCTGGTCCACGTAGCCACCACCCGCATTGGTGCCAAACTGGCGTAGTGCTGCGACAAGTTCCTCATGCGACAGGTTGAGGACGTGGAGGCGCTGCAAATCCGGCATCACAAGAAATTGCCTCACCTCGCCACCGATGGGGATGACCTGGGAGACGCCTGGGATGGTCAGCAGGCGCGGCCGCATCACCCAATCCGCCAGGGTCCGCAAATCCATCGCCGAGACCGAGCCATCGGCTGGCGCAGTCATTGCGACCAGCATGATCTCGCCCATGATGGAGGAGACCGGCGCCATGGTGGGCTGCACCCGCGGCGGCAATTGCCCAACGATCTGCCCCAGCCGTTCATTGACCTGCTGGCGGGCGCGCCAGATATCCGCTCCCCAGTCGAATTCCACAAAGACGATGGACAGCCCCACGGAGGAGACGGACCGCACCCGTGTGACGCCTGGCAGCCCGTTCATCGCCGTCTCGATGGGGAAGGAGACAAGCTGCTCGGCTTCCTCCGGTGCCATGCCCTCGGCCTCGGTCATCAGCACGACGGTGGGCTTGTTGAGATCGGGGAATACGTCCACCGGCATGCGGCTCAGGGTCCAGGCGCCATAGCCTGAAACCAGCAGTGCCAGGAGCAGCACGAGGAAGCGGTTGCGCAGCGAAAACGTCACCAGGAAATTGAACAACATCAGCGCACCTGGCCAATGAGGTTTGCACCCTGCACCACGATCCGCGCGCCCGGATTGACACCCGCCGTCACGACCACGCGCGTGCCGTCCAGCGGCTGGACGCGCACCTGGCGGGACGCGAAACGCTCAGCGCTGGTGTGCTCGAACACCACTGCCGGGCCTTCGGGGGAGCGGATGATGGCCGCCGCCGGCAGCACAATGCCGGCCACATTCTGCCGCGTGCGCAGCAGCACCACCACCGGCGCGCCGACCGCGATACCGGCGGGCGGGTCCATGACGCGGAAGTTCAACGGAATGGCCTGCTGCCGGACCGCCAAGCCCCGGCCAGCGAATTCCAGTTCGACGCTATGGCCGTCGCTCAGCACTGCGCTCGCGCCGGTGATGGCATCCAGCGTCGTGCGGTCGAAGGCCAGTGCCTCGACCCAGAGGCGCGTCGGGTCGATGATCTCGAACACCGCCTGCTGGCTGTCCACGATCTGCCCCAGTGCCGCGCGCACGATGGACACGTAGCCTGAGACGGGCGCGACAAGCGCCTCACGTCCTGACAGCGCCGGCTGGATGGCGGCACGGCGCTGGCGCACGCCGGCCAACTCGGCCTGCGCTTCCTGGATTTCGCGCTCGGAGACGCTGCCGCGCAGCGTCAGCAGGCGCGTCACACGGGCCGAGAGGATGGTGATCTGCGCATCCAGCTCGGCGGCGTTCTGCGCGAGGCCGCCGCGCTCGGCCGCGCTGTAGCTGGGGGTAACGTAGGCCATCACCTGCCCACGCTCGACGCGCTGGCCAAGTGTGGGCAGGCCGCGTTCGCCGGGCTCCAGGCGCCCGCTTTGGCTGGGCTGCACGCGGCCGGAAGCGTTGGGGTCGGGCACGATGGTGCCGATCATCTGGGTGATGGCCGAAGCCTCACCGACGACGGCGACCCGGGTGCGGACTGAGAGCAGGCGCTGCGAAGGCTTGGGCATGAAGACCGTGCCGTCATCCATGCGGCGCGGCGCTTCGGTCACGGTGCTCTGCGCCATCACGGGACTGGCCAGGATGAGCGCCATCACGCCGGTGACCAGGGCAGGCGCCTTGGCGCGCGCACGCGGGGCGGCAGGCTGCTGCGCGGGCAAGGGCGCTTCCTCTACCATCGCAGGCAAGGGCCGTGGCGCTGAAAGCCTCCCGGCCAGGACACCCAAGGCGAGAAGGGCGAGGCCAGCGCCCAGCAGCACCGGCGCCTCGCGCAGCGCGTCCAGCCAACCATGCGCGGCGACGGCGGGGCCTGCGGCAGGATCGGGAATGGTGAGTGTGCCGGCCAGAAGGTCCATCTCGTCCCCGGCATTGATACTGAAGACGAGGTCCGCCGCTCCCGGCTGTGCCAGTGACGGGTGGCGAACCGCAAAAAGGCCAATGCCGAGGCGCTCGGCCTGCGCATCCTGGCCGCCGATGGTAACGGCGACGGCACCATCCACCGGCGTGTTGTCGGCCCAACGATCCAGATACACCAGCAGCACGCCGCCGGGCTGCAACACGCCGACCAGTTCGAACAAGTCGCTCTCCGCCTCGACGCGCGGCAGGGCGGCGGCGGCGACCGGCGTCTCGTCATCATGGCCTTCATGCGCCGGGACGACGCCTGCGACGCCGATGGCCAGCATCGTGGCCAGTAAAACGCGGCGCAGGATCATGGTTCAATTCCGAGGATCTGGTTGATGGTGGAGGCGGCGCGGTCCCGCTCCACCCGGGTGCGGCGCCGGGCGGCATCGGCCTGTGCCAGTTGCGCGCGGGCGCGCACCAGTTCGATGAAGGGCACATTGCCCGCGCGATACGCGGTCTCGATCAGACCCGCCTGTTCGGCAAGGGCGCGGTGGCGTTGCTCGGTCAGGCCGGTCAGCGCTTCGGCATCTTCGCGCTGGGCACGGCTGCGGCGATCCGCGGCCTCAAAGCCTCGGGCGAGCGTTGCCAGGGAGGCTTCGGCCGCCGTTGCCTCAGCGCGGGCCGTGGCCACCCGCTCCTCGACCTGAGGTGCGTAGCTGAACGGGATGCGGATGCCGATGATGGGGCGGTCTCGCCATTGTTCGCCAAAGGAGTCCCGCTCGCGCCGCCAGCCGGCGAACAATGTGGGGTTGGCGCGGTCTCGCATCGTGGCCAGGCGCTCCTCGGCACGGGCGAGGTCCAGGTTGGCCCGTGTGAGGGCCGCCTGCGGCAGGTCGCGAAAGCCGATGCCGGGCGGCGGTGTGGCGGCCGGGCGTTCGGGCGGGCCGGGCGTCGGGTCCTGGCCCGTCAGTGCGCGAAAGGCGAGCGCTGCGTCGCGAGCTGCGCCCTCGGCACTGCGAAGCCCGGCCTCCGCCTCACGCAGGTCGGCCTGGGCGAGAAGCAGATCCGTGCGCGGCACCTGGCCACCTGCGGCCTGCCTTGCCACATCGCGCTCCAGGTTGCGGGCGGCGGCGAGCCGGGCGCGGGCGGCGTCGCGTTCGGCCAGGGCCACCGACCAACTCCAATAGGTGTCACGCAATTCGCCGGCCACCAGGATGCGCGCCTGGCGCAGGCGCGCGTCGAGCTGTGCATCCTGCGAGGTCACGCTGCCGCGCAAAGCGCGGGCCTCGCCGGGCAGCCAGAGTGGGGCTTCGATGCCGATCTCAAATTCCTGGTAGCCAGTGCTTTGCGGGTTCACCTGGGTGCGCCAGGAGGGATTGATGGAGGGGGCGCCGGGCAGCAGCGACTCCGAACCTCGGCGGCGGGCGGCCAGGATTTCGCGCTGGGCGGCCAGCGCGCGAATTTCGGCGTTGAGCTCGATGGCCTGTGCAAAGCCCCGTTGTAAATCTGCAGCACTTGTGGGGTCTGCCAGGGTCACGGCGACGAGCAGGATTGAGCCGCCGAGAGATGTTCTTATTTTGCTGGCCATGGAGTGGATTTGCCCGGATTTGGGTTACCGGTGGCAACGACTACGTGACAAAAGATTGCAAGCGGGCCTGAGCTAAAGAAGTCTGATGCTGCATTGATGGGAGCTTTCAGTGTCCGCTGGCTGCGCCACAGGGGCGAATCACAGGCGCGCGCGCGAAGCAGACCTAAAGCCAGGAGCTACGCGCGAGTGATGAGACCTGTGTGCGGAAGTGTTTGAAGCGGTGTGCCGCGATCTGATTCCATGAGTTCGTTGTTGGAAGAGACGCGATGACACGACGGCAGATTACTCAGGAGCAACCAGGGAATGGCGGGAAGGAGCCGCGGGGTGTTACGTCGCTGGACGAGGTCGCGGCCCTGGCCCGAGATGGACAAGAAATCAGCGGCGCCTCAAATGGGACGGCGAGACCCAAAACCTGGTGACGTGGCCGTCACTCGCCAGACTGTATTCGTCAGGTCGTCGGCGACGATCAGGGCACCGCGAGGATCAACAGTAACGCCGACCGGGCGCCCACGTGCATTGCCGTCCGAATTGAGGAAGCCAGAGACAAAATCGATCGCCTCGCCAGTGGGCATGCCGTCACGGAACGGAACGAAGATCACCTTGTAGCCGGAGGGCGGCGAGCGATTCCAGCTGCCATGCTGGCCCACGAACACCCCTTCGGCGAAATTCGTACCCATGGCTGGGGTTGAGAAAGCCACGCCCAGGGCCGCTACATGCGCGCCCAGGCTGAAGTCAGGCACAATGGCGGAAGCGACCTTCGCGGGGTCCTGCGGCTGCACGCGGATGTCCACATTCTTACCCCAATAACTGTAGGGCCAACCGTAGAATCCACCTTCTTGAACGGAGGTCAGATAATCCGGAACGAGGTCCGGACCAATTTCGTCGCGTTCATTCGCCACTGCCCAAAGCTGGCCAGTTTCGGGATGGAAGGTCAGCGCCGTCGGGTTGCGCAGTCCGGTGGCATAGGGTCGGTGCGCGCCGGTCTGCGCGTTGATCTCCCAAACCATGGCTCGATCAACTTCCGCCTCCATCCCGCGTTCTGTGATGTTGCTGTTGGACCCGATGCCGACATACAGCAGCTGCCCATCGGGGCTGGCCGTCAGTGACTTCGTCCAGTGGTGATTGATCGCCGATGGCAGGCGCGTGACAATCCTTGGCGGACCCGATGCCTCAATCTGACCATCGGCATAGTCAAAGCGGACCAGCGCATCCTGGTTGGCGACATACAGGATGCCGTTGACCAATGCCATTCCATAGGGCGCATTGAGACCCTCGGCGAAAATCCCGCGTGTCTCGTAGGTGCCGTCACCATCGGCGTCGCGCAGCAGGGTGATTCGGTTGCCGCCCGCCACCGGGCTCCGTCCCAGCTTCTTGATCAAACCCGCGATGAAATCCTTGGGGCGCAGCCGTGGCGCATTTCCACCCGAGCCCTCCGCGACCAGGATATCGCCATTGGGCAGGACCAGGGTCTGGCGCGGAATGCGCAGATCGGTGGCGATGGCCTGAATTGCGTAGCCCTGCGGAACCGACGGAAGGTCGCCTCCCCATCCGGCAGGCCTGGGGATCGTCATGACCGGCAGAAGGCCCCTTCGCGGCTCAGGAAGGGTCGGGTTGGCCCCGCGCTGCACTTCGCCGGGGGCCTCATCGCAGGCGGAGAGGGCAAGTGCGCCCATGCCCATGCCCAGTGCCCTGCGCTTCATGCTGAATCTCCGAGTTTGAACCGGGAATAGCCCATCCAGGACGCCATCAGCGCGAGCAGTGCGGTGGCGGCCGACAGGTAAGGGCCCTCCGGCATGCTCGCCCAGGCATCCTTCGCGTGGACCAGGGCGTTGATGAAGCCGAGACCCCACATGACAAGGAGGACGAGGACGTAGATGGCCTGGCGCTTTCTTTGCACAGCGCTGACCAGGAGCAGGTCGATCAGCGCCCATAGCACCGCGAAGGCGCCAGAGAACAGACCGCCTGCGATCAGCCAGGACGAAAAATTCGTCCACTGCACTTGGAAGCTGGCTGCGTAGGCAAGATCGCTGAAAAAAGCGCCCAGAAACAACGGGAGGGGAAAGGTGAGAAGAACCGCCTGCAACGGGTGAAGGGGCCTGATAAATCCCAGGGTAGATACTGCGATCAAGACGGCCCCTCCTGTACCGGAATAGACCGCATCTCGGCCGCCCGAACCCGATCAACGCGATGGCGGCAAGATCGTTGCCAACCTACTGCAAACCCATGCTCATCTGGGCAGGTGAACACCGCTGCAATCGCTCAGTGCATGCTGGTATCCGCGGAACGGCGATTGAAACGATCACCCGGCAGCGTCTTCAGCCCTGCGGCTGGTCATCAACTTCCAGGGCAGGAGCACGACACTGGCGGGTTGAAATCCATTTCGGGGAGGACCTGATGACAAGCTTGTTCAGAAGCGTGTGGTTTGCACGTGCCGTAACGATCGAATCCATGTCCAGGGAGGGTAACTGATGCCCTCCCATAGCCGCGCGCGCAGCCATTTTGCGCAATTCGCAAGCTTGGTGGCGGTCATCCTTATACTCGGTGGCACGCCTGTGCAGGCGCAGACCTCTCCGGCCAGTGGCGATACGGCGGCGGCCGGTTCAACCAGGGAGATCGCGGTCGCCCCCAATGCGCGCGACGCGCAGATCGCCGACCGTCTCGAACGCATTCTGGCAGCCAGCGGCTGGTTCTCGCCTCTCTCCGTGTCGGTGCGCGAGGGGATCGTGTTCATCGACGGGCAGACCGAGACGGATGACCGGCGGGATTGGGCACAACAGCTCTCGCTGCGCACGCAGGACGTGGTTGCTGTCGTGAACCGTATCGAGGTGCAGCCGACCATCAGCTGGGACTTCACCCCGACCTGGCGAGAATTGGGAAGACTGGTTGATCGCGCGCAATGGTTCGCGCCATTGGCTGTCGTGTCCGTGATCATCCTGGTGGTATTTTGGCTGCTGTCGCGCGGTGTGACGGTGCTGACGCGTCGCGCGCTGCAACGGCGCCTCTCATCACAGCTGCTGGTGAACATCGCGGCCCGCACCGTCGCTTTGCCGGTGATCCTCATCGGTGTCTATCTCGTGCTGCAGATCGCAGGCCTGACGCGCCTTGCCGTCACGATTCTGGGTGGCACTGGCCTTGTCGGCATTGTGGTCGGTCTCGCCTTCCGCGAGATCGCCGAGAACTCCCTTGCAAGCATCCTGCTGAGTGTACGCAACCCGTTCCGCACCGGAGACTGGATCCAGGTGGGTGGCTATGAGGGCATCGTGCAGAACCTCAACATGCGCACGACGATTCTGCTGACGCTGGATGGCAACCACGTGCTGATTCCGAACTCGCTGGTGTTCAAAAGTGTTGTCACGAATTTCTCGACCAATCCCGGTCGGCGGGCTGAATTTGAGGTCGGAATCGGCTACGCCGATTCGATCGTGAAGGCGCAAGATGTGATCCTCGACGCGCTCCTCGCTCATCCCGCTGTCCTCGATGCCCCTGAACCGGCTGCCATCGTGGACGAACTTGGGGCTTCAACAATCAATATCAGGGTTCAGTTCTGGTTTGACGGCCAGACCTATTCGCTCTTCAAGGTGCGATCATCCCTGATGCGGCAGGTCAAGCGCGCTCTCCAGGATGCGGGCGTCTCCATGCCCGACGCTGCGCGCGAGATCATCTTTCCTGAAGGCGTGCCGCTGCGCCGGGCCGCCACCACGGTCAAGGACAAGCCAGATGGCAAGGTTGCCGCGGACAAGTCCGATGCCCAGGCTGAGGCTGCAATCACCTCCTCGGGCGAGGGCGACCTCAAGTCGGAAGAGGCCGAATTGAAGCGCCAGGCCAAGGCTTCAGACCCTCCTGGAGGTGAGATTAATCTGCTCAACCCGAGCGACAATGCACCCACAAAACTTAGATGAACAACATGCGCACCTCCAGACGAGCCGGGCGGGGTGCGGCGCGTGAGCAGCCGGTGCCTGAAAGGCTGTAAAGTCGAGGTCACGGCACTGGTCGTGATCGCCAGGGGCAGGATGCCCAGGCTGGCCGACATCAACACCAGCCGCAGCATCATCCCCCGTCAACCGGACCAATCTGGGCCGCCGACGGCTTCACTATGTTGTCTGGCGGGCCAGGCAGGGGTGGCGAAGGTCGGCCGAAGACCGTGTGATGGACTCCAGTCGAGGAAGATTGCGCCGGGTTGTTCCACCCTCAGCCGTGCTTGTCGGGTCCATGTTCTGGCTGCACTGACCAGGCTGCCGGCTCGTCGTCTTTATCTGCCTCGGCCGCCGCTGCTGTTGCCTGCACATTGCCCGGCTTGTGATGGGCCGGCGCATAGATCGCGTAAACCTGCATCGGTGTCGCGCCGATATTGGTGATGTTGTGCCAGGTGCCTGCCGGGACGAGGACACACCAGCCATCCGAGACCTCCTGGTCGAAGGTCAGTTTGTCCTTCGCCTCTCCCATCTGAACGCGGCCAAGGCCAGCATCGAGGCGCAGGAACTGATCGGTTTGGGGATGGGCTTCGAGGCCGATGTCGCCATTCACGGGGATCGACATCAGGGTGAGTTGCAAATAGCGCCCGCTCCAGGCGACGGAGCGATAATGCGCGTTCTCCTTCGTCTCATGTTCGATGTTCGATGTTGAAGGATTGCGGCTCTGGGCCAATGTCTTCGATGGTCATTTGCGACTCCATTTCTGATGCGCCCCGGCCTCGCTTTATATCGATGGGCGGGTGTTCCCACGCCGAAAGCCGACCTTACGCTCATCGGGCGGCCACTTTCCTTGCGTGAGATCAACGCCTGAGACGACGGAAAGGACGGCCCTGGCCAAATTACCTTTGGCTGTCTCGCAAAGCTTTTTCCACCATTGCCGTTCAGCCGATCTTGCCGCTCGCGCGTTGGCACCGTGCGATCCCGCTTTCTTTGGTCCACGGCGACCAGGCGCCCCAAAAGACGACCACCATGCCTGACACACTCACGACGATTGGCAGCGGCTTGAGCAGGCAGAAGGCCGCGCTCGCCTGGGCCGTTGCTCCTTGGCGACACGGCGCCGAAAGGTCACTCTCCCTATGAAGGAGATGCGGGCGCCACGCCTCAAGCTCGATCTTGCGATCCTGCTGCCTGATGCCCAAAGCCAAGCCGATGCATGCGTGTGGCGTCTGGTCAACGACCTGAGCGGCCGTGATGGGGCGGCCGTGATGGGATTGAGCAGGCCCATGCCCTCCCCGCAATGGGCGGACACCCTGCCCAGCTTTGCATCCACTACGACCCGAGCGTGGCAAGCGTGGCCCGTGTGCGGGAGATCGCGCAGGGCGCCGGTGCGCGCCTGACGGAACACTTCGGCCATGTCCTGTGGGATCTGGAGGGTGTTCAGGATGAGCGGCGTGCGCGCACGGTCACGGGCCTGTTGTCCCGCCTGCAGGGGTGATGGAGGCGGATGCATCGGCCGCAGGCCCGGATCGCATCGAATTCGAACGGACGGTGACGTCTGAAGCGGTTCTGCTTGCCGCCCTCGGCAGGATGGGCGTGCGGATGCATGGTGCCGTCGCGCATGATGACCACGACCCTGGCGGCCCGTTGGGCGCAAATTCGGAGCTGATCTTTGCTCTCCTCAGCGGCGCCCTTCTGATTGCAGGCTTCCTTGTATCCTGGCTGACCGAGGTGCCCGCGTGGCTGCCGCTGGCGCTTGATGTCGGCGCCGATGGGCTTGACGGCCAGAATCGGCGAAGATGTCGTCCTTGTCGGCAAAGCAGCGCTCTTCGCGGAGATTGACGGGCCACCGCTGACGGCAGAGGTCAGCGCCATGGTCGCCGGCCTTGAGCAACGTGGCCGCACCACGATGGTTCTCCGCCGGGGCGAGCAGTATCTCGGTACCATCGGCCTGATGGGCACGCCGCGCGATGCCGCTGCCGGCGTGATCCTGCGCGTTCGCAAGCTCGGCATTTCTCGCATGGTGATGATGTCAGGCGAGAACCGCCGCGTCGCCAAGGCGGTGGCAATGCAGGTCGGGCTGGACGAGGCCTGGGGCGACCTGATGCCCGAAGACCAAGTCGCTACCACCCAACGCTTTTGGGCCGATCAGGAGGTGGCGATGCCGGGCGATGGCGTGAATGATGCGCCGGCCATGGCGCATGTGGCGGTGGGCATCGCCATGGGTGCCGCAGGATCGGATGTGGCCCTGGAGACCGCAGATGTTGCGCTGATGGGCGATGACCTCACGCGCCTGCCCTTCGTGATCGGGTTGAGCCGCGCGACAGGCAGCATCATTCGGCAGAACCTGTGGATCAGCCTGGGCATGGTGGCGCTGCTGGTGACAGCGACGCTGTTTGGCCTGCAAATCAGCGTCGCGGTGGTACTTCATGATGGATCGCCGCTGCTGGTGGTCACCAACGCGCTGCGGCTGCTGGCCTATCGCGATCCAACCGAGACGTAGGGCTGCCAGATGGCCGCCACCGTTCTCAAGGTGGGGAAGAGGTCGCTCAGTCCGGTTCAACCGGCATGGGAGCGGGAATGGCCACGCCGTCCGCTCGCAGCCGCGCCTGCACGGCGGTCACGGCTGTGTTCAGGGCGCTCTGCGTACACAGGCCCAGGATCACCGGATCGCGCGGCTTGATGTTTGTGCTGTTCCAATGGGTACGGTCGCGCACTTTCTGGATGGTTTCCTTGGTGGTGCCCAGCAGCTTTCCGATCTGCGCTTCCGGTAATTCGGGATGGTTACGCAGCAGCCAGGCAATACCGTCTGGCCGATCATTGCGCTTGGCGACAGGCGTGTAACGTCCGCCCTTCCCGCGCCCCTTGCCAACCGGCGTGGCCGGCGCGCTGAGCACGAGGCGCGCCGTGGACTCGCCCTCGCAGCGGGCGATTTCCTCGCGCGTGACCTGGCTGTTCGACACGGGATCGTAGCCGATGATGCCTTGCGCGACCTCGCCATCGGCGATGGCCTGCACCTCAAGCGGGTGCATCTGCACAAAATCGGCGATCTGCTCGAAGGAGAGCGACGTCTTTTCGATCAGCCAAACGGCGGTGGCCTTGGGCATCAGGGGCTGGGCCATGGGATGGGTTCCGTGGATGGGGAGGGGCCGCACGGCAAAACCGCGCGCCCGATGGGTGAATGCCCTATACTGTCCCCCCCGCCCCCGCGCAACGTCCAAGGGAGGAACACTGGGGCAGAAAGGAGCCTGTCGCGCATGTCCGAAGATGAACCGAGGCCCCGCAACTCATTCCAGCCCGCCCCGCTTGCCGATTGGGCAGAGGCGGATCTGCGGGCCTATATCAGTGACTTGACGGCGGAGATCGCCCGGGCGGAGGCGGCGATCTCGGCCCGTGCCCATCAGCGCGCGGCGGCAGATGCGTTTTTTCGCACGCCAAGCGGGGGCGAGAAAGGGGAGGCGTGAGCCCCCCTTCCCATGTCTCACGCAGCTTGTGCGATGGCCGGCTGGGTGGATTGGCCCGTCTGGATCGTGATGCGGCGGGGTTTCAGCGCCTCAGGCACTTCGCGCTTCAGGGCCACGTGCAGCAACCCGTTCTCGATGCGCGCACCCTGCACGACCAAGTGATCGGCCAGGGCGAAGCGGCGCTCGAACTCACGGCCGGCGATGCCGCGATGCACATAGCGTCGTGCCTCGCCTTCCGGCTGTGGTGCCTTGCCGGAGATGTGCAACGTGTCCTCACGGACCACCATCTCGATATCATCGGGGCCAAAGCCGGCCACGGCCATGGTCAGCACGTAGCTGTCCTCGCCAGTCGCTTCGATGTTGTAGGGCGGGTAGCCTGGCGCCTCGGCCTGCATGCGGGCGCCGTCGAGTAGGCGGGCGAAGCGATCAAAACCGATGGCGGTGCGGAGAAGAGGGGAAAAATCAACAGCGTTCATGAAGAACCTCCTGCGGAAGCAAGGTCCGGGTTGAGTGTCCCTGCGCCATCATCCCCATGCGGGCAATGCGGCCTCGGGTCCACGCCGGACCCCTGATGGGCGTCCCGGCCCCCATGAGTTGGACAGCGACGACCCAGCTTTCAAGAGGCGTGCAGCGCACAACAAAAGCCGCCCGGACCATGGGTCCGGGCGGCCAAACAACCATTTCGTGAAAGGCTGGGTTCAGGCCTTGCGCGTGCCGATGCTGGCGAAGCGCTTGTTGAACTTGGCGACCTGGCCGCCTGTATCCATGATGCGCTGCACGCCGGTCCAGGCCGGATGGCTCTTGGGGTCGATGTCCAGGCGCAGCGTGTCACCCGGCTTGCCGCCCGAAGTGCGTGTCTTGAACGTGGTGCCATCGGTCATGATGACGTTCAGTTCGTGATAGGCGGGGTGCGTGTCGGGCTTCATGGTCGTGCTTTCGGGGATGCGGCAGGCGGCGATGGCTGCCCAGCCGTGGGTCGGCGCGAGTTACGGCATCGGCGCATGGCACGCAAGGGCGGGCACGAACGGCCGCGAACGAGTGACGCGCTTAACCAGTCCGTCACGTCTCATCGGCCTAATGCGGGATAGCAAGCCTGGAGGGTTTCGTGTCCGTCTCGCGCGCCGATCACTCGGTGCAGGAACTGCGTCAGCTGATTGCCCTCCTGGAGCAAAGCGGGATGGCCCAACAACGCCCGGAGGTCCGTGCGCTGCTGGAGCGATCCCGCGCTATGCTGCGCCGCCGCCAGCCCGCGCCGGCCCGCTTCGCCCGCAAGCTGGGCGCACTGCTGGTCTTCGCGCTGGATGCCGCTCTGCTCGCGGCACTCCCCCTCATCCTGATCATCCTGATGAGCGGGCGTGCGATGCCTGCCCTCGGCCTCGCCGCAACGATTCTTCCGCCGCTCTGGGCCATGTTTCGATTGCGCCGTCATGCGCATTGGCTGGCAGAGGGCGCCCGATACCTGGCCTATCACCTGGCCTGGGGCTGGGACTGGTTCGCCGAGGCATTCTCCGCGCGCGCCATGTTCCGGCTGGAGGCACGCCTTATGGCGAACGAGGTCATGGGCGGTTGGCGCCAGCATCGCCGCACACTCTCTCACCCACCCGGGCTTGTTGATGTAGAGGCCTTTCTCGCGTTGGCTTATGGCGCGCGGGCTGCGCTGGAATTTCGGCGCGCCGCCGAGGCAGTCTGCCAGGCGCACGACTGGACGCTTCGCGGAAGCGCCGCCCTCAACGGTGCCGGAGATCGGTTGGTGAACCTGCGCTGGTCCGCGCTGATCCGGCTTTTCGGAAGCCTGGCCCGCTCAGGCGCGCTCTGGACCGAATTCACGCCAGATCAGTTGACCGACGCCGCCCCGGCGCAAACCCTGTACGCCCGCCCCGAAACAGAATCGGAGCCGCCCGAGCGCGCTCCCCGCCGAGTGGAACTGCGTGACCTCATCCGTCGCAAGCGGCAGGACATCACCACCGCTTTCGCCTGGAAGCTCAAGACCGAGTCGGAGATCACGCAGCGCGACACCTACCTGGCCCAAACCCGGGCGGAGATCGCCGCGCTGGAGCGGGAACTCGCCGCGCCCGGTGGGTAATCGGGTTCGTTCCGGCCGAATGAGGCGGCGTGCCAGAAGCTGCGGCTTCAGTGCGGCTTCTTTTCCCGCTCCGCTTCGCGCAGGTAATCCTCGGTGGTCTTGGTGCGTGGGCGTTCGGTGGTTGCGTAGGGGTCCAGCGCGGCGTTGGTCACGGCCGATACGCGGCAATCCTCACACAGGTCCAGCATGGCCAGTCGCGCGGGGTCCTGGAACATCCAGTGCCCGCTGGAGCTCAGCTTGGCCTTCACCCGCTCGATGCTGGAGCGCATGCCAAACAGCTTGCCGCAGCTGGGGCATTCCGCGGGTGGCTCCTCTTTCACCACCATCGGCCGCGCGGCTTCGGGGGCGAAGTTCAGGCGCGGTTCCAACGTGATGACCTTCTCGGGGCAGGTCACGACGCAGAGGCCGCATTGAACGCAGGCATCTTCCAGGAAACGCAGTTGGGGCGTCTCAGGATTGGCGGTGAACGCCGACGTCGGGCAGACCATGGTGCAGGCGAGGCACAGCGTGCAGCCTTCGGTGTTGACGAGAGCCAGGCCAAAGGGCGCTTTTTCCGGCATGGCGATTTGTACGGTGGCGCTGCCGCTGGCCGTGTGCAGCGCGCGGAAGGCTTCGCGCATCACCTCGCGCGGTGTGCCTTGGGGCAGGAATGAATCCGCCGTCCAGCCGGTGCGCAGCGGCCTGGTGGCCCGCAGCGCCTCGCCGAGGGTGAAGGGATCATCCGTCTCGATGGCCAAGGCGCGCGGCGCATCCCCCGCCAACCCCATGCCGCCCAGCACTGCGGCCAGATAATCGAGATTGCGGAACACACCCTCCGTGCCATGCCCACGCCTGGCCGGCATGAGAAGGCGCAGCCCCGCCGCCCCCCAGGCGAAGGCGCCGGCCAGCAGCGAGAGATCAAGCTGGCTGACCTCGTTCACACGCAGTGGCAGCACGCGGGCGGGCAGACCGTCGCCGTGGCGCGCGAGAGCATCGAGCAGCGCCTCACCATGCGCGTCGTCATGGATCAGCACGATGGGATCGCGCCCACCTGCTTCGGCAAAACCGAGCAGCATGGCGCGCATGCGCCGCGCCAGGGCATCAGCAGGGGGCAGGGCGTATTGGATGGCGCCCGTGGGGCAGACGGCGGCGCAAGCGCCACAGCCGGCGCAGATTTCGTTGGAAACATCCACCCAATCCTTGCCTGAGGGCGTGATGGCCCCCGTCGGGCAAAGGTCCAGGCAGCGGGTGCAGCCGGTCTTCTTGTTGCGACTATGGGCGCAAAGCCCCTGGTCGAAATTCACGAAGCGCGGCTTGTCGAAGGTGCCGACCAACTCGCTCGCCGCCGCCACGGCGCGGGCGACTGCGGCTGCGTCGGTCGGATCGGCGCGCAAATATCCCTGCCGCGTCTCGTGAAACAGCGCCGCGCGGCCGGAGAGGTCCAGGATCACGTCGCAGCGGCTTTGCGTGCCGTCCTTGCCAGTGCCCCAGAGATATTCGGCCCGTGAAGCTGGCGAGGCCGCCGCCGCGCCATCCACCGTCACGCTGAAATTGCCAAGCCAGCCGATTGCCGCCTTCGCGCGCCCACGCA
>Ga0105045_10002593_pt1 | contig 15300 bp, 12 predicted proteins | sample MAT02_FD_78089 | JGI IMG/M metagenome (GOLD analysis project Ga0105045, IMG submission 78089) | Freshwater microbial communities from Lake Fryxell liftoff mats and glacier meltwater in Antarctica - MAT-02 (megahit assembly) | ecosystem: Environmental > Aquatic > Freshwater > Ice > Liftoff...
ACACGCCGTGCGGCCCCGTCACCATGACCCGCTCACCGGGTCAGGCCGAGCGCGAGGGCGGCGGCTCGGGCGCGGCGGCCTCCAGGCGGACGACGACGGCCTTGCTGGCGGGGGTGCGTGAGCGGTGACCCAGGTGCCCGGCCGGGACGAGGACGTTCGCCTCCGGGAAGTAGGCCGCCACGCAGCCGCGGGCCGTCGGATACGCCACCGCGCGCAGGCCGTCCAGGCGGCGCTCGCCGTCGTGGAACTCGCTCACCAGGTCGACGAGGTCCCCGTCCGCCAGACCCCGGACGGCCAGGTCGTCGACGTGCACCAGCACGACCTTGCGCCCCCCGGCGATGCCCCGGTAGCGGTCGTTGTAGCCGTAGACCGTGGTGTTGAACTGGTCGTGGCTGCGCATGGTCTGCAGCAGCAGGCGGCCTTCCGGCACCCGCGGGTACTGCAGCTCGTGCACGCTGAACTGCGCCCGGCCGTCGGAGGTCTCGAAGCGACGCTCGTCACGCACGGCGTGGGGCAGCAGGAACCCGCCCGGCTCGGCGACCCGGTCCTCGTAGTCGTGGAACAGCGACGGCAGCACGCGGGCGACGTGCGTGCGGATGCGGGAGTAGTCCGCGGCGAGGCCGTCCCAGTCCGCCTGCGGCCGCCCGGGCAACGTCCGACCGTCCGCACCGACGAACAGCCGACGGGCCAGGCCGGCCAGGACGGCGGTCTCGCTGCGGACCTGCGGCGACGGCGGATCGAGCCGGCCGCGGCTGGCGTGCACCCGGCCCTCGGAGTCCTCGACGGTGACGACCTGGTCGGCACCGCGCCCATCGGCGCCGGCCTGGCTGTCCCGCTCGGTGCGCCCGATCACGGGTAGCACCAGCGCCGTCCGGCCGCCGTGGGCGTGCGTGCGGTTCAGTGTCGTGGACAGCTGCACGGTCAGGTCCACCTGCTCGAAGGCCCGTTCGGCCGCGGCCGAGTCGGGCACTGCGCGCACGAAGTTGCCGCCCAGGCCGAGGAACACCCGTACCCGGCCGGCCTGCAGCGCCTCCAGGGTGCCGGCGACGTCGACGCCGCGCTCGCGGGGCGGGTCGGACAAGAACTCCTCGCCCAGGGCGTCCAGGAACGTGTCGGGCATCTTCTCCCAGATACCGACGGTCCGGTTGCCCTGCACGTTGCTGTGCCCCCGTACCGGCAGCAGGCCCGCACCGTGGCGGCCGAGCATGCCGCGCAGCATGAGCAGGTTGGCGAACTCCTGGATGGTGTCGACGGCGTGGACGTGCTGCGTGATCCCCATCGCCCAGACCACGACGGTGCGCTGCGAGGCGCAGAGCAGGTCCACGACCCGCTCGACCTCGTCCTCGGCCAGGCCGGTCGCCAGGGTCAGCTCGGCGTCGTCCAGGCCGAGCAGGTGCTCGCGGTGGGCGTCCAGACCGCTGGTGAACCGGTCGATGAACTCCGCGTCCAGGACCATGCCAGGTGTGGCGGCCTCGCGCTGCAGCATGCGCTTGCCCAGCAGCTGGAAGAGGGCCAGGTCACCGCCCAGGCGCAGCTGCAGGTACTCGTCGGCGATGTCCGTGCCGTGGCCGAGCGCCTTGAGCGGGCGCTGCGGGTTCTTGAACCGCAGCAGCCCGGCCTCGCGTAACGGGTTGATGGCCACCACGGTGGCACCGCGCTCCTTGGCCAGCTCGAGCGCGCTCAGCATGCGGGGGGCGTTGGTGGCCACGTTGTGACCGGCGACCAGCACCAGGTCCGCGTGCTCCAGCCCGTCCAGGGTCACCATGCCCTTGCCGCTGCCCAGCACCTCGCTGAGGGCGACGCCGGAGGCCTCGTGGCACATGTTCGAGCAGTCGGGCAGGTTGTTGCTGCCCAGCCCCCGGGCCAGCAGCTGCTGGACGAAGGCCGCCTCGTTGCTCGCGCGTCCGGAGGTGTAGAAGACCGCCTCGCTCGGGTCCGTCCCCCGCAGGATGTCCGCGACCAGGCCCAGCGCCTCGTCCCAGGCGATGGGCTCGTAGCGGTCGGAGCCCGGCCTGCGGATCAGGGGTTCGGTCAACCGGCCCTGCTTCTCCAACCACCAGTCGGAGCGGGTGGCCAGCAGCTGAAGCGGGTGCCGGGCCAGGAACCCGGGTGTGACCGTGCGCGCGGTCGCCTCGTGGGCGACGGCCTTGGCGCCGGACTCGCAGAACTCGAAGGGGCTCCGGTTGCCCGGCGCCGGGTCGGGCCACGCGCAGCTGGGGCAGTCGAAGCCCGAGGTCTGGTTCAGTCGCGCCCAGGCGCGAGCCGTGACGTCGGCCCCGTCCTGCAGGACCCCCTGCACGGCCGAGGACACGATGGCCGGGATCCCGGTCGTCCAGCGGTCCGGGGCGGTGGTCCGGGTCGCGGCCGGGTCGTCGTCGTGGTCCTGCGCCGGTGCCGCGGTGGACCCCGGGTGGAACCTCTTGTCGGTCGTCATGCCCAGCACCCTCCCGGTCGTCCTGCGGTGACGACCGGCCCCACGGTAGGCACGACGTCGTTCGGTGCACGACCTGGGGCGGTGCCGGACACACCACGACCTGGGTGACCTGGACGACCCGACCGGGCGACCTGGCACCGAGCGGTCGGGGCGGTCAGGACGACCCGTGCGGGTCGTAGGCCGGCCGGTATCCCCGCTTGACGACGGTCTGGACCAGGGGCGGCTGCCCCAGGCGGGAGGGCAGTCGCGCAACAGCCATCTCGACGGCATGCTCGTCATCGCTGCCCGGCAGGGCGGTGGCCAGCTCGGCCCGGGTGAGCACGTGACCGGGTCGTTCGGCCAGCGCCCGGAGCACGGCGAGCTGCGTCGGGCGGACCTCGACGAACTCGCCGTCCAGCCGAGCGTCGGTCCCCAGGACCACCAGCCGGTGGCCGGCGACCGGTATGGGCCGGGCGTCGCGACGCGGCAGGCTCTCGGCGAGCCCGCGCACCATGGACCCGAGGCGGGCGCGCTCGGGCCGGACCGTCGCGACGCCCTCGGCCTCCAGCGGGGCCGTCGTGACGGGGCCCACGCAGCAGGCCAGCACCCGCTGCGAGCGGAGCTGGCCACCAGTGCGGCGCGTACGTCCAGGACGACGGCCCGGGCCAGCACGGAGACCGCAGCCGGTGCCGACGTGGAGGTCAGGGCGTCGACCCCGCCGCCGGCGGCGCACTCGACCAGCTTGTCGAGGGCGTTGGTGTCGGGCGGGGTCTGCCAGCGGTAGACGGGGACCTCGACGACGTCGGCCCCGGCCCCGTCGAGCGCCTCCACGAGGAACGGCAGCGGCTCGCCGTGCAGCTGCACCGCGATCCGGGCACCGGTGAGGTCGGTCTCGCGCAGCTGCTCGCCGACACCCCAGCCGTCGGCGGCCTCCAACCAGCCGCGGAAGCCGATCCCGGTCGTCACGACGACGTGGGTGGGCGGCTGCTCCAGCAGCGCGGTGCTGGCGCCCAGCAGCTCGCGGTCGTCGGCCAGGGGCAGCAGCCGGATGGCCGTGCCGATGACGGTCCAGGCGCCGCGGCGCTGGAGCAGGGTGGCCAGCTCGTCCTTGCGCCGATCCGCCGTGATGCCGACGAGGTACCCCTCCAACGGTCGCCCGCCCACCTCCAGGACGGCACCTGTCGGCCCCGGCCCCCAGGCCCCTCGAGCCCGTCGGGGGAGCCGGGCGGGACCACCCGTTCAGCCACCACCGGCCACGTCCACCTCGGTCGTGGCCACGGTCAGCGCGACGTGCACGACACCGCCGTGGACGCGGACGGCGTGGACGCGGACCCGCGTCGCCGGGTCCTCCAGGCAGTTGCCGGTCAGCAGGTCGAAGTGCTGCTCGTACAGCGGCCCGGCGTCGTTCGTCAACGCGCCCGAAACCCGCGACGACTCCGTGCGCTCCACCCTCGACGTAGCTGCGGCGGTGCCAGACGACCCGTCCCGCGGCCGCGTCGTCGGCCAGGTCCTGGCACACCTGTGGGGCGACCACGTGCACGTCGGCGCCCGCCGCCAGCATCCCCCGGGCGCGCCGGGCGGTTACCGGGCCACCACCGACCAGGACCACGCGGCGCCCGTGCAGCCGCAGGGAGAGGGGGAAGGGATCATTCACGTCAGGCCTCCGGGGCTCGGCGCAGCTGTCCGCCTGCCGGTCGGCCGGGCGACCCGCGGGACGCCAGGGCCGGTCCATGGGGCCAGGACCGGTCGTGAGGACACGGTCACCGGGTGTTGACACGCCGGTACCCGCCCGACATCAGGGCGACGCGGCAGCCGGGGTCGGCGGTGCCGACGCCGATGGCGCTGGCACACTCCCGTCATGCAGCCCCCGACCTCGGCGGAGCCGGGCCGCGTCGAAGCCGTGGTGCTCGCGGGCGGTGCCGGCACCCGCTTCGGCGGGGACAAGACCGCCGCGACGGTCGGCGGCACCTCGCTGCTCGGTCGGGCCGTCGGGTCGGCCGCGACGGCGGGGGTGGCCCGGGTGGTGGTCGTCGGACCCCGGTTGCCGCACGATGTCGTGACCGGCTGCCCGCTGTTCCTGACCCGCGAGGACCCGCCGGGCGCGGGTCCGGTGGCGGGCCTGCTGGCCGGTCTGCGGCACGTGAGGGCCGACGTCGTGGTCCTGCTGGCTGCGGACCTGCCTCACCTGCCGGCTCAGGGGTTGCGGGCCCTCGTGGCGCGGCTGACCGCCGACCCCGAGCTGGGCGCCGTCGTCGCGCAGGACCAGGACGGTCGGGCGCAGTGGCTGACCGCCGCCTACCGCGTCGCCCCGCTGAGGGAGGCGGCGGAGGTCGCGGTGGCTCAGGCCGCGGCTCGCGGCGAGGGGTCGAGGGCCCCCGGTCTGCGTCACGTCGTCAGCAGGCTGCGGTGGGTGGGCGCCCCGTTGGTGTCCGGGTGGGGCAGGCTGGTGGACGTGGACACCCCCGAGGACCTGAGCCGCGCACGGCTGGACGACTGGGCGGCGCGGCTGGTGCAGGAGCTCCAGCTGCACCCGGTCACCCGTGAGCTGGCCGTCGGCGACCTGGTCGACCTGGTGCTCGACCTGGCCCGCGACGCCGCGCACACGGTCGCGCGCCCGGCCGCACCCCTGACGACGTTCGCGCTGGGCGTGGCCGCCGGGCTGGCCGCGGGCGGCGGGCCGGACCGCGCCGCAGCGCCAGACCTCGCCGGCCTTCGCGACCGGATCCTCACCATGCTCCCCGCCGACGGCGACGGGTGAGCCGACCCGACCTCGACCAGGCGCGTCGTCTCGCTCGTGAGCTCGGCGGTGCCCGGGTGCCCCCTCAGGTCCCCGTCGCGCTCGAGCGGGCGCTGGGCCGGGTCCTCGCCGTCGACGTGCACGCGGCCTCGCACGTGCCCGCGGTCGACAGCTCGGCCGTGGACGGCTGGGCGGTCGCCGGGCCGGGTCCGTGGCGGCTGGTCGCGCCCGTGGCCGCGGTCGTCCGTAGCGGTCAGGCCTGCGCCGTCGCGACGGGTGCGCCGCTGCCCCGGGGGGGCGAGGCCATGGTCCGGCTCGAGGACGCGCTGGTCGAGCAGGGGCGCGTGCACGCGCCGCAGCCCGCTCCCCGCCGCGACGTGCGGCTGCGGGGCGAGGAGCTGCGGGCGGGGCAGGTGGTGCTGGCCCGCGGGTCCGTCCTGACGCCTGCCCGGGTGGGCCTGGCTGCGACGTCCGGGGCGGACACGGTGCACGTCGTCGTCGAGCCGCGCGCGGTCCTGCTGGTCACCGGGGACGAGCTGACGGGCTCCGGCGCCGCGCGGGCCGGTCGCGCCCGGGACAGCCTCAGCCACGTCCTGCCGCCGCTGCTTCACGACCTGGGGGCCGACGTGGTCCGGACCGCACGGGCCGGCGACGACGCCGAGACGCTGCGCGACGTCTTCGCGGGGCCCTACCGGTCGATCGTGGACCTGGTCGTCACGACGGGGGGCACGGGGCACGGTCCGTCGGACCTCGTGCGGCAGGCGCTGCGTGACGTCGGGGCCCGCACGGTGGTGGACGGGCTCGACGTGCGGCCCGGCGCGCCCGCGGTGCTGGCGGTCGTCCCCGACGGGCCGGTCGTCCTGGCCCTGCCGGGCAACCCGTTGGCCGCCGTGGCGGCCATGGCGTGCCTGCTGGGGCCGCTGCTGGACGGCTGGCTCGGCCGTCCTGACGACCCGTTGGTGGGGGTGGTGCCGCCTGCCGGTGTCGTGGCGGCCGCCTCGGGGACCTCCCTGGTGCCCGCCCGGCTGCTGCCCGGCCGGGCCGACGCGGTGCCCACCGGTCACGACGGTGCCGGGATGCTTCGCGGGCTGGCGGACGCGCACGGGTTCGTCGCCCTGGGGGCCGACGGCCGCTCGCGCTGGCTGCCGCTGCCCTGACCTCGGACCCGACGTCGCGGCCTCAGCGCAGGCGGGGGTCGAACGCGATCTTGACCGCGCCGAGGCGACCGGCGCTGCTCGCATGATCGAGCGCCTCGCGCCAGCGGTGCAGCGGGTACACCGCGCTGAGGACGTCGCCCTCGCCGCCGATGCCGTCGCCGAGCGGTGCCTCGGCCGCCAGGGTCAGGGCCCGGCCGAACGCGTCGCCGCTGCTGGCGTACGTCCCGACCACCTCGAGCTCGCGGAACCAGGCGGGGCTCAGGTCGGCGCCGCGCTGCGGCATGCCCGACAGCACCACGCGACCACCCGCCCGGGTGGCGCGCAGCGCCAGGTCGACCGAGGAGGAGGACCCCACGGCGTCCACGGCCACGTCGACCCCGCCCAGCAGGAACTGCTGGTCGTACCGCTTGGCCGCCCCCGGGAGCCGGGTCTCGACGGTCAGCGCCTGGGTGCTCCGGCGGACGCCGCGCAGGGCCTCGGCCGGCTGCACCACGTCGGTCGCGCCGAAGGCCCGGGCCAGCGACGCCTGGGCGCCGTGCTTGGCGACGACCACGATGCGACCGGCCGGGGTCAGGCGCCGGATGGCGAGGGTGGCGAACAGGCCCACGGCCCCGGCGCCGGAGACCAGGACGGTCTGTCCCTCACCGACGGCGGCCCGCTCGGCCAGCCTGACCGCGCAGGCCAGCGGCTCCACCAGCACCGCGCGGGCGTCGCTCAGCTCGTCGGGCACGACGTGCAGCTGGGAGCGGTGGGCGACCAGGCGCTCGCCCCAGCCACCCCCGGTGCTGGAGCAGTAGCCGGTCTGCAGGCCGGGTCGCAGGTGCCCCACCGTGACGCGGTCGCAGCGGTTGGTCAGGCCTTGGGCGCACTGCTCGCAGGCCTCCAGCCCGCGCGCGGCGCAGGCCAGCACGGGGTCGACCACCACGCGCGTACCGGCGGGCAGGTCCTCGATGTCGCGGGTCAGGGTGCCGACGACCTCGTGCCCCGGCACACAGGGCATCGACGAGACCCCGGCGAAGTACAGCGACGTGGACCCGGTGACCGCACCCAGGTCGGAGCCGCAGATGCCGCCCAGGTGCACCTTGACCTCGCCCCAGCCGTCGTGACGGACCTCGGGCTCGGGGCGGGTCAGCAGCCGGACGGGAGCGAGCGGTCCGACCAGCAGCCCGGGCACCGACCCGGCCGCCGTGATGGCGCGCGCCGCGGCGTAACGGGGGACCGAGCGGAACAGCTCCAGAGCCAGCATCACGGGCGTCATCCAACCGCACCTGCGACCGGCCGGTCGACGAGGGCGGTCCGCGACAGCCTCAGCCGGGCAGGTGGGCCTGCGAGGTGTCGATGTTCGGCAGCTGCAGGCGCGCCGTCCGACCCGCCGTTCGCCAGTCCTCGATCGGCCAGCGCAGCTTGCGGGCCTCGCGGAACAGCGTGACGTCGGGGCTCACGGCGGTCGGTCGTCCCACGGCCTGCAGCATCGGCAGGTCGGAGTGGGAGTCCGCGTAGCCGTACGCCTTGGACAGGTCGGCCCCCTCGACGCTCGCGTAGCGACGCAGCCAGGCGGCACGCGCCTCGCCGACCAGGGGCGGCCGCTTGAGGAACCCCGTGCAGCGCCCACGGGCGTCGACGTGCAGCTCGGCGGCCACGATCTCGTCGAACAACGGCGCCAGCGGGCGCGTGATGGGCGTGACGGCGCCGGTGATCAGGACGGTCCGGTGCCCGGCGGCCCGGTGCTCGCGGACCCGACGGATCGCCGCCCCGCTGACGCGCTGGAGCACGTGCGGGCTGAGGGTCTCGTCGACCATCTCCTCCAGGGCGCGCAGGTCCGCACCCTCGTAGCGGCGGTAGGCGCTGCGGATCAGGGCGCCCCGGTCGCGACGCTCGGCGCGCAGGTACAGGGGCAGGCGCGCCGCCGTGGCGGCGAGCTCCTTGACCTTGCCCGCGGTCGACAGCTCGGGCAGACGGACCCACAGATAGGTCTCGATGATGTTGGACGTCAGCAGCGTGCCGTCCATGTCGAACACGGCCAGCACGGGCGCGGCCTCGGGGTCCACGGGCTCCGCCGGGTCGCGAGGGGCGATGACACGGGGGGTCGGGCCGCCGGAACGGTTCCGCTTGCGCCGGATGACGTCGTAGTCGCGCACGCCCTTGGTGATGGCGGGGCAGTGCACCTCGATCAGGTAGTGCTCCCAGTCGATCACCGCGGTGTCGAAGCCGAAGAGCTCCTGGTCCTCGGGGTCCATCGCCCGGTGCAGGGCGAGCATGTTGTCGTCGACGAAGTACAGCTCGACCTGCGTGTAGGCCCGGTACAGGTCCATGTAGCGCCGCAGGAAGTCCAGCCGGCGCTTCTGGGTGTCCAGGTTGCGGGCGATCGAACGCACCGTGTCGCTGCGCGGGGCCAGCGACAGCGCGCCCTCGGCGACGCCGTAGGCCCGCTCGCCCGTGGTCAGCGCCCGCTCGACGATGCGCGCCCCGGGGAAGCGCCACGTCGCCAGCCGGACCGCGCCGCGGGAGTCCATGTCGAACGGGTGCTGGGCGAAGTACTCGCGGACGTAGTCGTACAGCTGCCGGAACGTGCACGGGTTGCGTGAGCCCGAGCTCAGGTGGCAGTACGCCGGTTCGCCGACCGGCGGGGGAGTGGCGGCGACGGCGATGATCGAGTTCACCACCAGGTCGATCGGCACGATGTCGATGACGGAGTCCGGTGCCGCCGGCAGCTCGGGCAGCTCGCCGCGGCCGTAGGCGAGGATGATCGGGTCGGCCATCTTGAAGCCCTCGATCCAGCCCGGGTAGGGCGTGGTGAGGGCGGACTCGATGATGCTCGGTCGGTACACCGTGGTGGGCAGGACCGGGGCGGCGACCTGCTCCACGACCCGCTCGCCGAGCGCCTTGGTGAACGTGTAGACGTCGGTCCAGCCCAGGGTGCGGGCGCGGTCCCCGCCCGCGGCCTTCTGCTGGTCGCTGACCCAGGTACGACGACGCTCCTCGGCGTCCACGGCCACCGCCAGCGGCCCGGCGCGGTCGTGGTGCTTCTCGGCCTTGGCCAGCAGCTTCTGCAGCACCGCGGGGGTGCGCGAGGTGTCCTCGATCCGGACCGCGACCCGCTGGGCGGCGTCGTACTCGGCCTGCCAGTCGACGGTGTGCTCGACCGAGGTCTCCATCACCGGGCCGCGTCGGCGGCCACCGACGTAGGCGGTGGACACGTGCACGTAGTGCAGCGGGCGGTACCCCGGGCCGTCGGCATCGCCGTCCTCGCGGCGCGCGGCCTCGACCACCCGGTCTACCAGGGCCTTGACGCCGATGACGTTGGTGTCGAAGGCGGACTGGATCGGCGGGTCGAACGACACGTCGCCCGCGCAGTGCACGACGACGTCCAGGTCCCGGGGCAGCTCCGGCACGGCACCCAGGTCGCCCGACAGCGTCTCGACGCGCGCCGCCGCCCCCTCGGGCACGTCGGCGAAGATCGGCTTGGCCAGCAGCTTGGTGACGCGGTCCTGCGCGGGCTGGCCGGACTTGGGCCGCACCATGGCGACTACGGTGCAGCCGGGGACGTCACGCAGCAGCTTGTGCAGCAGCGCCTCGCCGACGAACCCGGTGACACCGGTCAGCAGGATGCGCTTGCCGTCGAGGGAGTCCGCCAGTCGCATCCGAGCATCCAACCATCTGCCGACGGGCTCAGCGGGCCGCCTGCTTGACGGCGTACATCGCGCGGTCCGCCTCGGCCAGGACGTCGTCCGGGGTGCTTCCGGCGCGTCCTGACGTCCCGCCGACGCTGAGGCCGACCCCCGGTGTGCCCGCGAGCACGGGTGCCATGGCTGCCAGCAGCTGCTCCTGGGTCGCGGCGGGGTCGCGACGCCCAGGGGCGAGCACAGCGAACTCGTCGCCGCCCAGGCGGGCGACGAAGGCATCCGGCGTGGCGCGCAGCAGGCCGTCGGCCACCGTGATGAGTACCTGGTCCCCCGCCCCGTGCCCCCACGTGTCGTTGACCCGCTTGAACCCGTCCAGGTCGCACACGAGCAGCACGAACTCGGCGCCGTTCTCGCACGTCGAGGCCAGCCTGTGGTCGAAGGCGCGGCGGTTCCCCAGGCCGGTGAGCGGGTCGAGCCCCGCGACGAGGGCGAGGTCGTCGACGCTGCGGACGGCGCGCCAGGTCAGCAGGGCGACGGGGGCGCTGACGGCCAGGACGGTCAACCACACGGGGTTCTGCACCCCCGTGTCGGCGCCGACCAGGAAGCCCGCCGGGACGAGCAGCGCGAACGCCCCGGCGACGAGGACCCGGCGTCTGGCCACCTCGCTCTCGGTGGGCGCCCGCCCGCGGGTGAGGGACAACGCCATCACGACCAGGGCCCCCCGGGCGACGACATACCCCACGTCGGTCGTCCGCCCGTCGGCGTCCGAACCGCCCGCCGTGGCCACGACGAACCCGGCGTCGGCGCTCACCAGGCCCAGCGAGGCCACCACCAGCCACATGCCGGCGCGACTGGTCTCGGGCCTGTTCACGACGAGCACCCCGACGACCACGGGGAGCACCGAGGCCACGAGGAACGTCCCGGCCACCAGCTGGCCGGGCTCGAGACCGAGAGACGTGACGAGCCCTGAGGAGGCGGCGAACAGCAGCAGGCTCACCGTGCCGATGCCGATGTCCAGCCGCTCCTGCGGTGTCACCGAGGTCCGCCGTCCGACCAGGAGGACCACCCCCAGGAACAGCAGGATCGTGCCCGCCCCTGCCCACGCCTCCCCGCCGTTCGGGTAGGGAGCCACCCCGCCCGACCTCTCGCGGGCGGCGAAGACCTCACCGATCCCGATCAGGGTCATCCCCGATCCGACTGCCACGACCGATCGTCGGTAGCCCATCGGCGCGAAGGCGCACGCCACCGCCAGGCCGAACACCGTGAGTGCGATCGAGAGGCGGTCCAGGGCAGTCCGGACCACGACCTCGTCGATGGCCAGGTAGACGCCGGCCGCGACCGTGGTGAGGGCGACCACGACCACGCAGGCGAAGTCGGCCACGAGTGGGCCGGATGGGCGCGGTGGCAGCACTGTGCTTGGCCTCCATCGGTCGAGACCACGCCGGTACCCCCGGTGTCGGTCGACGACAGCCTGCGCCCGGGGACCGCCCCACCGCCGCCGGATCGGGAATTTCCCTCGGTCGCCACAGCGGACGCGACCAGCATCACGCACCCGTGGATGTGCGCCGCTCCACCCCCGGCCCGGACGTGGAAGGATCGGGACCGCAACGTGACCTGCCACACACCGAGGAGCCCGCGATGCCCATCGCAACGCCCGAGAGCTACGCCGAGATGCTGACCAAGGCCAAGGACGGTTCCTACGCCTTCCCGGCCATCAACGTCACCTCGTCCCAGACCCTGATCGGCGCCATCCGCGGATTCGCCGAGGCCGAGAGCGACGGCATCGTCCAGGTCTCGACCGGAGGCGCGGAGTACCTGTCCGGCTCGACCGTGAAGGACATGGTGACGGGCGCCAAGGCGCTGGCCGCCTACGCCCACGAGATCGCCGACAGCTACGGCGTGCAGATCGCCCTGCACACCGACCACTGCCCCAAGGACAAGCTCGAAGGCTTCGTCCGACCGCTGCTGGCCGCCAGCACCGAGCGGGTGAAGGCCGGTGGCAGCCCGCTGTTCCAGTCCCACATGTGGGACGGCTCGGCCGTGCCGCTGGAGGAGAACCTCCAGATCGCCGAGGAGCTGCTCGGCCTGTGCGCCGAGGCCAAGGTCGTCCTCGAGGTCGAGATCGGCGTGGTCGGTGGCGAGGAGGACGGTGTCGACAACGAGATCAACGACAAGCTGTACACGACCACCGACGACGCCATCGCCATGGTCGACGCGCTCGGCACCGGAGAGAAGGGCGTCTACATGGCGGCCCTGACCTTCGGCAACGTGCACGGGGTCTACAAGCCGGGCAACGTCAAGCTCCGCCCGGAGATCCTGCGCGAGTGCCAGGACGCCATCGCGGCCAAGGTCGGCGCCCCGGCCGGCAGCAAGCCCGCTCTGCTGGTGTTCCACGGTGGCTCCGGCTCGACCGCCCAGGAGATCAGCGACGCCGTCGACTACGGCGCGGTCAAGATGAACATCGACACCGACACCCAGTACGCGTTCACGCGTCCCGTCGTCAGCCACATGTTCAGCAACTACGACGGCGTGCTCAAGATCGACGGCGAGGTGGGCAACAAGAAGGTCTACGACCCGCGTGCCTGGGGCAAGTCGGCCGAGGCCGGCCTGGCTGCTCGCGTGGTGGAGGCCTGCCAGAACCTGCGCAGCGCCGGCAAGAAGCTGGGCTGAGCCACCCGGCCGGGTCGTGGCCGCCCCTCCGTCGCGGAGGTGGCGGCCACACCTGTCTCAGGCCGGCGACGACTCCGGGGGGTGGGCGCCCTGGCGGTGGAGGACGTCCAGCAGCGACGAGATCCGGGTCGTGTCGATCAGGAACCGCACCACGTCCGGCGGGTCCAGCAGCACGACCCGCTGCGAGGCGCGCGAGGCCGGCCGGGCCAGGAAGGCGACCAACAGCACGTGCACCGAGCCCGGTCCACCGGCCTGACGGGGGGTGGTCGTGCGGCAGGGGGCACCGGGCGGCGTCGGGGGACGCCGGGACGAGGCGGAACCGGGTGTCGCTGGGCCATCGACCGCGTGTCACGAGGCGGACGCCGCGGTTCTGGTCGTCGACCTGACCACCAGCCGCGTCGAGTACGCGAACCTGAGGACGCCAACCCCGCCCCGGCTGGTTCCGCACCGCCCCCTCGACGAGGGCCATGGTCTGCACGTACTCAGCGAGGTGGCACGGTGGGGCTGGTCGCCGACCGTTCGGGCAGGCTCGTCTGGGCCCAGCCGCGCGTCGGTCACGACCCGATCCACGACCCGACCGACGAGGAGTCCCAGTGAGCATCCCCACCGACCCCAGCCGCGGCCCCGGCCTGCTCGCCGGCCCCGCCGCCACCCTCCTGCCCGGGGGGCTGCACGACCCGGCCGATCAGGCCCTGACCGCAGGCACCCCCGCCGCCACCGTCGCCGCGTCCGCCCCGGCGTCCAGCCTGGCGTGGGCGGTCCTGGCCGAGGAGGCCCTGGCGCGCGCCGAGCGGGCGCGCACCGACGGCGACGACGAGCAGCGGCTGTCGCACGCCGTGGCGGCCTACGCCTACGCCCGCACCGGCTACCACCGAGGGCTCGACGCCCTGCGACGGTCGGGCTGGAAGGGCCACGGCCCCGTGCCGTGGTCCCACCTGCCCAACCGTGGCTTCCTGCGAAGCGTCCAGGCGCTGGCCGGGGCGGCCGAGCACGTGGGCGAGACGGACGAGGTCACCAGGCTCGCGGCGCTGCTGGCCGACTGCGACCCCACCCTGGCGTGAGGTCGGGGGGCGAGAGGCCGCGCGTCCTGCCGGAGCGCGGCCCCTCGGTGGACCCGGACCCCTTCGGGACCACCCGCCGACCGACCTGAAGGCGGCCGACGCGCGATCAGTGTGGCCTGTCACGGACCGTCGCACCAGGGAGTCAGTCGTTCGGCGCGGCGCGGCGGGGCGCGGCGCGGCCGACCCTCGCCGCGCGTGCGGTCAGGGGGCCGAGCACACTGGGGACCGTGTCTGCCGCTGAGAGCCCTGGCCGCGTCCTCGTCGTCGGCGGCGGGATATCCGGCGTCGCGTGCGCCCGACGTCTCGACGACGCGGGCGCGGACGTCCTGCTGGTCGACCGCGGGCGCCGCCTCGGTGGGCGGATGGCGGGACGCACGGTGGACACCGCGGTGGGCCGCCACGTCGTCGACACCGGGGCCTCCTACTTCACGGTCCGGGACGAGGGCTTCTCTGCCGTCGTGGACGACTGGCGCGAGCGCGGCCTTGTCCGCAGCTGGACGGACACGTTCCACCTGTCCGACGGCGAGCGCCTCGTGGGCACCAAGGTCGGGCCCGTCCGCTGGGCCGGCACGGCGGGGCTGCGCTCGCTGGTCGAGGACCTGGCGCAGGGCCTGGCCGTCGACAACCCCCGTGACGTCACCGAGGTCGAGCTGCTGGACGGCGCCGACGGCCCGGGCGTCCTCGTCGACGGCGAGCGCTACGACGCCGTCGTGCTCGCGATGCCGGACCCCCAGGCCGTCGACCTGCTGCCGGAGGGTGTGGCCGCCGCCCTGCTGGACGGCCCGCCCTGGGACTGGCGGCCGGTGCTCTCGGTCTACGCGGCCTGGACCTCGCGCTGCTGGCCGGACATCGACGGCGTGTTCGTCGAGGGGTCGGCGGTCGTGGACTGGGTGGCCGACGACGGCCGTCGTCGCGGCGACGGGGCCCCGGTGCTGGTGGCTCACACCACGCCGGTGTTCGCCGCCAGTCGCCTGGACGACCCGGCGTCGGCCGTGCCGCACGTGCTGGCCGACGTCTCGCGGGCGCTGGGGGTCGACCTGGAGGAGCCGGAGTGGGCGCGGGCGCACCGCTGGTCGCTGGCCAGCCCGACCCGGCACCGCCCGGCACCCGCCTTCGCCCTGACCGAGGACGGCACGGTCGGGGTGTGCGGCGACGCCTGGGGGGACCGCTCCCGGATCGAGGCGGCCTGGCTGTCGGGCCACCGGCTGGGTGGCGAGCTGGCCGAAAGGCTCGTCCGGGCCGGTTCCTGAGCCGTCTGCACTAACCTGCTGGGCAGGAACGGGTCCCGGGGCGGGTGCGTCGCGGGGCCGTTCGCACGTCACAGGGGGTCTCGCGGCCCCGAGCCAGCCGAAGGAGTCGTCGCATGCCCGGAGTCGTGCTGATCGGTGCGCAGTGGGGTGACGAGGGCAAGGGCAAGGCGACCGACGCCCTCGGCTCGCGCGTGGACTACGTCGTCAAGTTCAACGGCGGCAACAACGCCGGTCACACCGTCGTCATCGGCGAGGAGAAGTACGCCCTGCACCTGCTGCCCTCGGGGATCCTCCGCCCCGGTGTGGTGCCGGTCATCGGCAACGGCGTGGTCATCGACCCCGAGGTGCTCTTCGAGGAGATCGACGGCCTCACCGCCCGGGGCGTCGAC
>Ga0105045_10002594_pt1 | contig 15300 bp, 12 predicted proteins | sample MAT02_FD_78089 | JGI IMG/M metagenome (GOLD analysis project Ga0105045, IMG submission 78089) | Freshwater microbial communities from Lake Fryxell liftoff mats and glacier meltwater in Antarctica - MAT-02 (megahit assembly) | ecosystem: Environmental > Aquatic > Freshwater > Ice > Liftoff...
ACCAGGTGGGCGATCTTCTCCACGATCACCCGGGTCTTGCCACTGCCTGCGCCGGCCAGGACCAGCAGTGGTCCTTCGCAGTGCAGCACTGCGGCGCGTTGGGGAGGATTGAGGCCTTGCATGCGGTGGGTTCCTTGCTGGCGCGCATTGTACGGAAGGTGGCCACGCCCGGCGCCGCGCCCACGATAGAATCCCGCCATGGCCAAGCTCTATTTCTACTATTCGGCGATGAACGCCGGCAAGACCACCACGCTGCTGCAGTCGGCGCACAACTACCGCGAGCGCGGCATGCGGGTGCTGATCCTGACCCCGGCGCTGGACCATCGCGGCGGCAGCGGCACGGTGGCTTCGCGCATCGGCCTGAGCGCCGAGGGCGTGGCGTTCGACCGCTCCGCCGACCTGGAGCGGCTGGTGGGGAATGACATAACTGCCAGTGGCAAGCTGGATTGCATCCTGGTGGACGAGGCCCAGTTCCTCACCCGTGCGCAGGTCTGGCAACTGGGCGAAGTGGTGGACGAGTTGCGCATCCCGGTGCTGTGTTACGGGCTGCGCACCGATTTCCTGGGCGAGCTGTTCGAGGGCAGCCAGTACCTGCTGGCCTGGGGCGACGAGCTGATCGAGATCAAGACCATCTGCCACAGCGGCAAGAAGGCCACGATGACCGTGCGCGTGGACGCCCAGGGCCGCGCGCTGCAGCAGGGCCCGCAGGTGCAGATCGGCGGCAACGAGCGCTACGTGTCGGTGAGCCGGTCGGAGTTCAAGAAGATCGCGCGCGGCGAGGGGCGCATCGCCTCGGTGCAAGGCAGCCTGCCGTTCGACTGAGGCAGAGGCTGGCGCACCCACTCCGGGTCATCCGCGACAGCTGGCCTGGATCAGCAGGACGTCACGGGTGACCGTGCCGCCCTGGGGACGGTCCACGGACAGTTCATCCAGCAGGGTGGCGATCTCGGCAAGGGCCTGGGTGCGTTGACCCGTGCGGCAACGCACCCCGGCGGCCTCGGCACGTGCGCGCCAGCGCAGCTTGGGGATGTCACTGCCCACGCCTTCATAGATCGCCAAGGCTTCGAGCTGGGTCAGCGCCTCTGCATCCCTGCCTGTGCGGCCCAGGTGGCGTGCCATGGAGAGCCTTGCGGCGATGGTCCGCGGGCTGTCCTCGCCATAGCCGACCCGGGTGAGCCTGAACGCACGGTCGAAATGCACGGCCGCCTGTTCATGGTCGCCAAGTGAGCCCAGTACCTCGCCCAGGGTGCGGTCGGTCTCGCCTACTACTGGATGGCTGGCGCCGAACTGGGCGGCGCGCAGCGCTCGACATTCCTGCAGCACGGCCAGTGCCTGGTCCAGGCGGCCGGCCGCATGCAGCACCATGCCGTATACGAACAGTCCGTCGGCAAGGCTCTGCGAGCCGTCGGGGCCGCGCCAGATCTCAACCGCGCGGCCCACGTCGTCCACCGCCTGGTCCAGCTTGCCGCGCTCCCAGGCGACCACCCCCCGGGTGTTCCAGGCCAGTGCGGTCTCGCGGTGCAGCGGCCCCAAGGAGGCGATCGTGAGTTGCAGCAGGGGCTCGATCTGGGCCTCGGCCTGGGCGTAGTTTTCCAGGTCAACCTGGCTGGCGATCAGCTGGCGGCGCAGGGTCAGGGTGACCGGGTGCTGCGCCCCATGCACCTCCGTGGCCACGGCAAGGCCGGCGCTGAAAGCCGGCAGGGCCGAGTCGGAATCGCCCCGGAACCGGTACAGGCGGCCGCGGCTGGTGTGGATCTCGGCTGCCAGGGGATGCGGCCCGCGCACGTTGGCCTGCAGGTGCGCCAGCGCCTTGTCGAAGCGCACCAGGGCCTGGTCGGTACGGCCCAGGTCGGTGTCGATCAGGCCCAGGTCGTACATGTTCTCGGCCACGCCCACCTGGTCACCCAGGCCGGTGCGCAGCGCCAGCGAGCGCTCGTAGAATTGCTGGGCCACCTGGCGCCCGCCGACCAGGCGGTGGCAGCGCGCGTTCTGGGACATGAAGTCGGCCTCCTGCGCTGGCAGGCGGCTGCGCATGCGCGAGACCATCGGCTGCAGCGGCGCCATCACCTGCAGGCATTCGCTGGAGCGGTCCAGCAGCCGCAGCACGCGCCCGCGCTGGGTCACCGATTCCAGTCGCAACCCGTCCGGTATCGTGTCCAGGCCCTCCAGCAGTGTCTGCTGGCGCTGCATCAGTGCCAGTGCCTCCTGGTAGTCGCCCAGGCCGATGCGCAGGCGCGCGATCACCCCCAGCAGTTCGGCATGCGCCAGGGGCTGCCCGGCCAGTTCGCGCTCGCCGCGACGCTCGCCGGCCACCAGCAGTTTGCGCGCATCGAAGATGTTGCCCTGCTGCGCGGCACCGGCGTTGTCGAACAAGCCGATCACGAAATCCTGCATGACCTGGGCGCGGGTGGCCTCGCGCACGGCCTGGCGCCCCTGCCACAGGCTGGCTCCCAGGGCCGACAGCAGCAGCATGGCCACCGCGGCGCTGGCTACCAGGCCCCAGCGATGGCGCTGTGCGTACTTGCGGATCAGGTAGGTCCAGCTTTGCGAGCGTGCATGCACTGGCCGTCCCTGCAGGTGGCGCTGCAGGTCCAGGGCCAGTGCCTCGACCGAGGGGTAGCGCTGCTCGGGCTGCTTGGCCAGCGCCTTGAGCACGATGTTGTCCAGGTCCCCGCGCAGGCGCCGGGCCAGGCGGCGGGCCTCCAGGCTGGTGTCGCGCGTGCCCTCGGAGGCGCGTTGCGAAGCCTGCGAGGGCTTGAGCGGCTCCACCGCCAGGATCGCCTGCTCCCATTCGGCATCGGTCTGGCGGCGCAGGCGGTAGGGCTTGCTGCCGGCCAGCAGCTCGTACAGCACCACGCCCAGCGAATACACGTCGGTACGGGTGGTGACCACCTGGCCGCGCACCTGCTCGGGCGCGGCGTAGTGCAGGGTGAAGGCGCGGATCTCGGTGCGGGTGGCGCCGGGCGCGGGCTCGGCATCGTCGAGCAGCTTGGCGATGCCGAAGTCCAGCAGGCGCGCTTCGCCGGTGGGGGTTACCAGGATGTTGGAGGGCTTGAGGTCGCGGTGCACGATCAGGTTGGCATGGGCGTGGCTGACCGCATCGCACACCTGCAGGAACAGCTTCAGCCGGGCCTCGACCGCCAGGCCGTGAGCGTGGCAGTAGTCGGTGATCGGGATGCCTTCGACGTATTCCAGCGCCAGGTAGGGCTGGCCTTCGCTGCCGAACCCGGCATCGAGCAGGCGGGCGATGTTGGGATGGCCCAGGCGCGCCAGGATCTCGCGCTCGCGCGAGAAGCGCAGGCGCAGGTTGGGGTCGGCCAGGCCCGGGCGCAGCAGCTTGAGCGCCACCTGCCGCTGGTACAGCCCGTCGGCGCGCGAGGCCAGCCAGACCATGCCCATGCCGCCTTCGCCCAGCACTGAATCCATGCGGTAGGGGCCAACCAAGGTGCCGGCCTCGGGCTGGCCCGGCCGTTCCAGCAACGGCTCGGCCATGAAGTCGCCGCTGCCGCCTTCCAGGGCCAGCAGATTTTCCAGTTCCGCGGCCAGGGTGGGGTCCTGGCTGCGCAGCAGCTCGAGCTGGGCGGCGCGCGCGGGGGCTGCCAGTTCCAGCAGTACGTCGAGCAACGGTGACAGCCGCTGCCAGCGTTCGGCGTCCATGCTCATGGATGCCGGCCCGGGCTCAGGCGTCCTGCATGGCGGCAAGCAGGAACAGCCGGGCCTTCTGCCAGTCGCGGCGGATGCTGCGCTCGGAACGCTGCAGCAACTCGGCGATCTCCAGCTCCGACAGGCCGGCGAAGTAGCGCATCTCCACCACCCGGGCCAGGCGCTCGTCGGCAGCGGCCAGCTTGTCCAGCGCATCGTTGAGCGAGAGCATCTCCTCGTCCAGGCGCAGCGGACCTTCCACGTCCTCGGGGATCTCGGCCACCCGCTTGAGGTCGCCGCCGCGCTTGCGCGCCAGCCGGTTGCGGGCGTAGTCCACCACCACGCTGCGCATCGAGGAGGCCGCATAGGCGAAGAAATGCGCACGGTCTTCGAACCGTGCCTTGCCACTGCTGCCGATCAGCTTGAGATAGGACTCGTGTACCAGCGCGGTGGCGTCCAGGGTGTAGCCGTGCTGCCCCGACAGTTGCCGGCGCGCCATGCTGTGCAGCTCCTGGTACAGGGTGGAAAGGACGTGGTCCAGCGCGGCCCGGTCGCCGTTGCGCGCCGATTCCAGGAACAGGGTGATGTCGGCGGCATCGGCCATGGGGTCGTCCAGCGGGACCAGGGTGGAATATAGCCGCATTCCGGATTGCAATCCGGGGCCCCGCTCAACGCTGGCAATGCGAGCACCACACACTGGTGCGCTGTCCGATGCTGGCCTGTCTCAGCTTTCTGCCACAGCCCGGACAGGGTTGGCCGCCACGGCCGTAGGCCGAGAGCTCCTGTTCGAAATAACCCGGTGCCCCGTCGGGACTGATGAAATCGCGCAGGGTGGTGCCGCCGCGGGTGATCGCATGCGCCAGGATGTCCTTGATCGACAACGCCAGCGCCTGGTAGCGCTCGCGCGACACCCGGCCGGCCGCGCGCAGCGGCGCAATGCCGGCGCGATACAGGCTTTCGGCCGCATAGATGTTGCCCACGCCGACCACGGTGCGCTGGTCCATCAGGAAGGATTTGACCGGCGCCTTGCGTCCGCGGCTGCGCGCGAACAGGTAGTCGCCATCGAAGCCCGGAGAGAGCGGCTCCGGTCCGAGGCCCTGCAGCAGCGGGTGTTCCTGTCCGGATGCCTGCCACAGCAGGCAGCCGAAACGGCGCGGATCGTTGAAGCGCAGCACCCGACCGCTGTCCAGCGCCATCTCCACGTGGTCATGCAGCCTGAGCGGCGCGGCCGCATCCAGCACGCGCAGGCTGCCGCTCATGCCCAGGTGCAGCAGCGCGCTGCCGGCCGCGGTGTCCAGCAGCAGGTACTTGGCCCGGCGTCGCACGGTCTCGATGCGTTGCCCCTGAAGCAGTGCAGCCACTGCGGGCGGGATCGGCCAGCGCAGGTCCGGGCGGTGCAGGGTCACCGCAGTGATTCGCCGCCCCTGCAGGTGCGGCAGCAGGCCAAGGCGGGTGGTCTCCACTTCGGGCAGTTCGGGCATGTGCACAGTGTACGTAGGGCCTGAACACGCGGGCCCAGTCCGCGGCGCCCCCGGGGCGGGACACGAACGCCGGCCTGCGCGGGGATGCAAGTTGCGCGCGCACCCCGCATCATCGGCAACACGGCGCCGTATTGCGCCGCCTCGACGGGACTGCGATGCCGATTTTTGCCACACGCCCGCACCTTGCTGCGCGTACCCGCCATGCCCCCGGAGCGCCGCGAGCATTCATGCTGGCTGCGGCCATGGCCTGCCTGGGGACCTGGTCAGCGCTGCCTACGCCTGCGCTGGCCCAGGTCACGGCGACCGGCGACTACCTGGCGCGCATGGACAGCGACGGGGACGGCCGGGTCAGCCTGGCCGAATACCAGGACTGGATGAGCTACGCCTTCGACCGCATGGACGCCAACGCCGACGGCGTGCTGCTGCCCAGTGAGCTGCCCGGTGGCCGGGGCAAGCCGGTCGACCGCACCGAGTACCGTGCGCGCATTGCCCGCATGTTCAGCCGCCAGGACCGCAACAGCGACGGCTTCCTCGATGCGCGCGAACTCGCCGCCCCGCCGCTTTAAGGAGCGGGGCGGGCCGGCGCGTTGCGCGCGGCACCCTGCAGTGCCAGCCAGCACAATGCCACCGTCGTGGCATCGCCCAGGGCGCTGTGCCGCGCCAACGCCGGGACACCCAGGGTGTCGGCGATATGGCGGAAATCGAGGTTGGGCGGGACGTCGGGCCGCGCCCGGCGCGCCCGCGCAGCGAACGCATCGGCAAGTTCGATCCGGGGATTGGGAAGGGCGAAGCCGGTGAGGGCCGTCACGTGCGGGGCCAGCATCGCCAGGTCGAACGCCAGGTGATAGCCCAGCAGCCGGCGCGGACCCAGCCACAGAAGGAATTCGCGTACCGCGGGGGTCACCGACAGGCCGCCGGCTGCCTCGCCGGGCGTGATGCGGTGGTGGCGGATCGATTCGATGTCGAAGCCACGATCCGGTCGGATGCGCCGCTCGAACCGTTCCGACAGCACGACCCCTCCAGCGCGAACGGGCACCGCCGCAAGACTGAGGATGTGGTCGTGCCGCGGGTCCAGTCCGGTGGTCTCCACGTCCAGGCTGACCCACTCGTGCGCCGGCGCTGGCTGCAGCAGCGCCGCCCACTCCCCTTCGCCATGTTGGCTACGCAACCACCATCGGCGCAGGGCATGCATAGCGGCCTCAGTCCACCAGGTGGAAGGCGCGGCGCATGTGCTCGCGGAACTCCTTCACCACGTGCAGCGCGTCGCGCAACAGTTCCCGGTCCAGCCGGCGCAGGGCCCGGGTATCGACGTGGTTGTCGGGAACGCGCCCGGCCTCGAGCGCGGCCACCTGTGCCTCCAGCCGCATGCGCTGGAATATGTTGAGGGCCTGCGGCAGGTCGCGACCGAACTCGCGCGTCAGCACGTCAAGCGAAGTAAGCGCCTCGCAGCGCTCGATGCTGCCGGTGGCGCCGATGCCATGGCGCAGCGCCAGGCAGCGCAGGCCGTGCACGACCGGGAAGATCGCGCCCTTCTTGAGGTCGGTTCCGCGCTCGTCGCCACGCACACGACCGAAGAACGTCAACGGCGTGTTGAAGTTGAGCGTGGCCGACGCCAGGTGGTGCATCAGGATCTGGTCCTGTCCCAGCGCCATGAGGCTGGACTTGACCGGAGCGAACAACGCCGGGTTTCCGGCGATGGGCCGTGCATCGAGCGCGATCGACAGGTCCAGTGCCGCCTCGCCACCGTGGTGCTCTTGCCAGTGGCCGATGCGCGCCTGCCACTGCGTGGCGGTCATGCGCCAGTGCGGGTTGTCCACCATGACCTTGCCGGGGCACGGCGGGTAACCGACATCGGCCAGCGCGGCACTGAAGCGCGCCATGGCCTCGGCCAGGCCGGGCCAGTCCAGGTCGTCGGCGACCACCAGCGCATTGTCCTGGTCGGTCTTGAACAACTGCTCGCGGCGACCTTCGCTGCCCATCACCAGCAGGCAGATGCGATCACGGCGTTCGGCCGGAACCAGCAGGTCGAAGATCTGGGCCATCACCCGACCGTTGAGTGCGCTGACCAGTCCCATCAGATAGGGCATGCGCGCGCCGTGGGCGGCGAGGCTGCGGACCAGTTCGGTCATCCCCGCAGCGGCGCTGGCGATGTCCTCCAGGGTGTGGGCGCGGGCCAGCCGCAGGCTGATGAGGTGGGAGTGGCTGGCGAAATGCGAAAGCACCTCCGCGATCCCGAGCGTGCCGGCGATCGTGCCGTGATCGCGAACCACGACCCGCTCGATCCGGTGCTCGGTCATGCCGATCAGCGCCTGGAACAGTACGTCGTCCGAGCCGACGCAGACCAACGGCCGGCTGGCCAGCGGCCCGACCGGCGCCTCCAGCGGCAGCCGCTGCAGCGCCACGGCATCGAGCAGGTCGGTACGGGTCAAGATGCCGGGTTCATCGAAACCAGGATCGTCCACCAGCAGGCAATCCACGCGTCGCTCGCGCAACCGTGCGCTGGCTTCGGCGATGGAGGTCGCGGCGGTGACGCGCTCGGCCGGCGCCAGCTGCGCCTCGCCGACGCGGGCGACCATCAGTTCGGCCGCTTCGCGGCGATCGGCTCCCGAGACCGACAATCGCCCCTTGGTCGCGAGTCCCTCGTTGAAATAGGCGGCGAAGCGCGGGTTGTCCTCGATCAATCGCCGGAATACCTCGGCCGGAATCAGGAAGCTGAGGCACTCCCCGTCGGCGCGGTAGCTGAGGCGGGCGCGGCCCGCCATCACTGCCCACGCGCCGAACACATCGCCCGGACCGTAGTCGGCGAACCGCTGCCCACCGCCGGGTCCGTCGGCCTGGTAGGCATGCACGAGTCCCTTCAGGATCACGTGCACGTGCGGCGAGGGTGTGCCGGCTTCGATCAGCGTGCTTCCGGCGGCATGGAAACCAAGATCCACGCTGGCTTGCAGGCGCCCGCGTCCGGCATCGTCGAGCAGGTCGAACGGGGGCTGGGTCAGGTCGAAGCCGGGGACGGCGTCCATGCAACTAGTGTCCCGCGCTGCCGCGCAACATGCGTTCCAGCCCTGGCGGCAGAGGTCCAGCCCGCCAGCACTGTGCGCAGGCCCCTGCAAGCGGCGATGGACGATGGCCGATCACCGCGCGCACGCGGCACGCAGCAGGCTGTCATCGTGCGGCAGAGCGATCCAGCGTGCGTTGCGGGGCGCACCGTCCTGGTCGAACACCACCTCGTCGACCAGATCGGCGCGGCGCCGGCCGCCGCAGTCGAACACCGCGCCGAACTGGCGGGTCGGCTCCCAGCGAGCTACCAGCAGGACCTGGGTCAACACCTGGTCGGGCATCGCCGCATTGCGCCGGTCGAAGCGGTGGTCGATCGCGATCAGTCGGCTGGTCTGCGGCACCACGTAGGTCCACGGGCGATACCAGGCCCGCAGTTCGTTGGTGGACGCCACTTCGACCTGGTCTGGGAAGGTCGCGGTGACGCGGTCCAGCCAGGAATACTCGAGCCAGATCGCCATCGACAGCATGCCGGCGCCGGCCGCTGCGGGAACGGTCCAGCCGGGTAGGCGTTTGCGAACCAGCAGGTTCAACGCGAGGGTCAAGCCGGCCAGGCCGAACCCTGCCGCGACGATTGCTACCAGTTCCAACAGCATGTCGACTCCTCGCGAGGGCGCGTCCGTTTCCGGGCGCACCGATCAATGGTGGCCAATCCCTGCGGCACTCTACCGCGGCGGCGGATCCGCCCTGCGGCCGTCCTGCGCACATGAAACGACCCGCCCCCGCAGGGCGGGGGCGGGACCGGTGGGCGGCAGACTCAGTGCTGCGCGATGTGGGCCGCGCTACCCGCACCCCGCGGCACGCGGATGCTCTCCACCAGCTCCTGGATCCGCTCCGGCGCCGGCTTGGTGACCGCCAGCACCAGGTACGCCGCGGCGAAGTTGAGCACCGCACCGACGGCGCCGAACGAGAGCGGCGAAATGCCGAACCACCAGTTCTCGGGCGTGTTCTCCAGCATGTTGGTGCCGGGAACGAAGAACCAGCCCAGGTAGGTAAAGATGTAGATGCACGTGGACAGCAAGCCGACCAGCATGCCCACGATCGCGCCGGTGGCGTTCATCTTCTTGGAGAAGATGCCCATCATGATCGCCGGGAACAGCGACGAGGCGGCCAGTCCGAACGCCAGTGCCACGGTCTGCGCGGCGAATCCTGGTGGATTCAGGCCCAGCCAGGTGGCCAGGGCGATCGCCGCAGCCATCGAGAAGCGTGCGGCCAGCAGTTCCCCCTTCTCCGTTATGTCGGGCTTGAACGTCGACTTGATCAGGTCATGGCTGACCGCCGATGAAATGGCAAGCAGCAGGCCCGCCGCCGTCGACAGCGCGGCGGCAAGGCCACCAGCGGCGATCAGGCCGAGGACCCAGCCTGGCAGCTGCGCGATCTCCGGATTCGCCAGCACCAGGATGTCCTGGTTGAAGGTGACGACCTCATTGCCGGCCCAGCCGCGCTCGGCGGCGGTGGCGGCGAATTCCTCGTTGGCGGCGTTGTAGTACTGGATCCGCCCGTCACCGTTGAGATCCTCGAACGCCAGCAGCCCGGTCTGTTCCCAGTTGCGCATCCAGTCGGGACGCTCGGCGTACTCGATCGGCTCGGCGGCCGTGCCGGCAGGGTAGATGGTGCTGATGATGTTCAGGCGGGCCATCGAGCCGACCGCAGGGGCCACGGTGTACAGCAGGGCGATGAATACCAGCGCCCAGCCCGCGGACTTGCGTGCATCGGACACCTTGGGGACGGTGAAGAAGCGGATGATCACGTGCGGCAGGCCCGCGGTGCCCACCATCAGGGACAAGGTGAACAGCACCATGTTGAGGGTCGAGCCGTGGTGGCCGGTGTAGTCCTGGAAGCCGAGCTCCAGCAGCACCTGGTCGAGCTTGGCCAGCAGCGGCAGGCCAGACTCCGTGTGGGTGGAGAACAGGCCCAGTTGCGGCAGGACATTGCCGGTGAGTTGCATGGAAATGAATACCGCGGGGATCGTGTAGGCGATGATCAGCACCACGTACTGCGCCACCTGGGTGTAGGTGATTCCTTTCATGCCGCCGAGCACCGCATACACGAACACCACGGTCGAGGCGATCATCAGGCCGGTGGTCGCGTCCACTTCGAGGAAGCGCGAGAACGCAACACCCGCCCCGGTCATCTGCCCGACGACGTAGGTGAGTGAGATGATCAGCAGTGCCGCGACCGCGACCAGCCGCGCGCTGCGGCTGTAGAAGCGCTCGCCGATGAAGTCAGGCACCGTGAAGCGCCCGAACTTGCGCAAGTACGGCGCCAGCAGCAGCGCCAGCAGCACATAGCCGCCGGTCCAGCCCATCAGGTAGCTGGAGTTGCCGTAACCGACGAAGGCGATCAGGCCTGCCATCGAGATGAAGGACGCGGCCGACATCCAGTCTGCCGCGGTGGCCATGCCGTTGAGCACCGGGTGCACGCCGCGGCCGGCCGCATAGAACTCTGCGGTGGTACGGGCACGGGCCCAGATGGCGATGGCGATGTAGAGCAGGAACGAGCCGCCAACGAAGATGAGGTTGATCGCGAATTGATCCATGTGCGTGGCCTTATTGTTCGTCCACGTCGTACTCGCGATCGAGCCGGTTCATGTACCAGGTGTAATAGAAGATCAGGGCGACGAAAACGAGAATCGAACCCTGCTGTGCGAACCAGAAACCAAGGTCGGTGCCGCCGAAGCGGATGCCCGAGAGCAGCGGGCGCAGGACGATGCCGAATCCGATCGACACCAGCGCCCAGATCGACATGCAGATCCAGATGATGCGCAGGTTGGCTTTCCAGTACTTGGCCGCGGACTTGTCTAGCGTCATGTGGCGTCTCCTTTCGGGTCGGATGGGCGGGATCAGAAGGTGTAGCGGGCCATCGTGTGGATGCGCATCAGCTCGCCATTGGTGCCGGACTCCAGCGTGCGCTCGCCCCAGATGGCCTCCACGCCCAGGTCCAGCTTGGGATACGGCGACCAGATCAGGTTGGCGTGCACCGACTGGACCTCGCTGGTCACGCCGAAGCCGCTGGTGAGCACGTTGTTGTCGAACTCGGAGCGTGCGTAGAACAGGTTGCCGCGCACCTTCGGGTTGAACGCGTGGCGCAGGCCCACGTAACCGCCCCACGCGCTGACCGCGTCCAGGTTGCCGGAGGTGTCCAGCTCGCTGTCGGGGCCGATGGTGGCCAGGCCCAGGTAGCGGCCGATGCCGTCGCCACCGCTGAGCTGGTAGCGCAGGTCTGTGGAAGCACCCAGGTTGAACTTGCCGCTGACGGTGGCACCGAAGCCGGTATCGCTGCTGGAGTTGCCTGCGGTGGGCTCGTAGTTCAGCTGGCGGGCCATGCCGGCGACGCTGAAGTGGCCCCAGTCGCCCTTGGTGGTATAGCGGGCGATCAGGTCCGGCACCTGGCTGTCGCCGGTGATCAGGCGGCCGCCGCCGCCGACCGGCTGCAGCGTGGTCTCGGAGTTTTCCAGCGAAACCACGAACGGGCCGCTGGTGTAGCGCAGCTGCGGCTGGCGTACGAACACCAGGCCGTCGGTGGGGCCGACGAAGTCGACCGAGTCCAGCATCGCGCCCAGGTCCATGAAGTTGGACCAGGTCTGGCCCGCGAGCCAGTTGTTCCAGCTCGCGTAGGCGTGGCGAATGGTGGCGCCGTAGGTGTTGGTGGCGCCGGTGTTGCCCAGCGCACCGCCGAAGAAGTCCAGCTCCAGCCGCGCGCCCAGCTTGTCGCCGGAGTCCAGTTGGGTGCTGGCATCGAACCAGATGCGCGAGAACTTGATGTGGCTGTCGAAGTACGGATCCGGGCCGTTGCCGCCCACCGGGATCGCGCCGGGCACGTAGAAGTCACGTCCCGCCGTACCCTTGGCGATGTCGCCGTCGGTGGTCTTGGTGGACATCGCGTCCACCCGGATCATGCCGCCCACGGTGAAATTGGTGCCCGGGTTGGCGGCCGGGGTGATGGTGGTGGCCTGGATGGGTTGCGCGCCGGCCGGCAGCGGCGGCGTGCTCGCGCGCACCTCGGTAAGCTGGGTCTGGGCTTCGGTGATCTGGGTCTGTTGCTGCTGCTGCAGCGACAGCAGCGACTGCACCTGCTGCTCGAGCTGGGCGATGCGCGCCTCCAGTTCCGTTTCCTTCGCGGTCTGTGCAAAGGCAAGCCCCGGCGCGAGCAGCGCCACCCACAGTGCGGCGGCCAGTGGCCGCCGTGACATCGATGAAACTGGCTTGTTCGTCACCTCTCTCCCCCGTCCGGCAGCGCATCGTTGGCCGCTCGCTTGCAGCGGCTGCACCGGATCCTGAGCGAGGAAGCTGCGCAGGACCATTCGCCATTAGTCGAACGCCGCAGCCACAGAGCGTGCGCAGGCGTGTCGGGTAGACGAAGGTCTAAGCCTCCTGCTGCGCTGCGCCCGGCCCGAATGCGGCACACTGATTTCCCGGCTCTGTCCGCAGAGCACCACCGCGACCCACGGAGGGCGCCATGAGCGATCTGTATCCCGTCGACCCCGGCTTTGCCGCCAACGCCCGGATCGATGGCGAACGCTACCAACGCGACTACGCCGCATCCACCCGGGATCCGGATGCATTCTGGGGCGCGGCGGCGGGCCGGCTCGACTGGTTCAAAGCGCCCACCCAGGTCAAGGACGTGAGCTTCGACGTCGAGGACTTCCACATCCACTGGTTCGCCGACGGCAAGCTCAACGCCAGCGTCAACTGCCTGGACCGCCACCTGGCGACCCGCGGCGACAAGACCGCGCTGCTGTTCGAGCCCGACAGCCCCGACCAGCCCGCGCAGCACGTGACCTACCGTCAGCTGCACGAGCGCGTATGCCGGCTGGGCAACGCGCTGCGCAGCCTGGGCGTGCGCAAGGGCGACCGCGTCACCATCTACCTGCCGATGATTCCCGAGGCGGTGGTGGCGATGCTGGCCTGCGCGCGCGTGGGTGCGATCCACTCGGTGGTGTTTGGCGGGTTCGCCGCCCACTCCATCGCCGACCGCGTGTCCGACTGCGCCAGCAAGCTCATCATCACCGCCGACGAAGGCCTGCGCGGCGGCAGGAAGGTGCCGCTGAAGGCCAACGTCGATGCGGCGCTGAAGCTGCCCGGCACCAACACTGTCGAGACGGTGCTGGTGGTGCGCCACACCGGCGGCGCGGTGGACATGCAGATGCCCCGCGACCGCTGGTTCGATGCGGTGGTCGATCCGCAGCCGGCGCAGTGCGAGCCCGAAGTGATGAACGCCGAGGACCCGCTGTTCATCCTCTACACCTCCGGTTCGACAGGAAAACCCAAGGGCGTGCTGCACACCACCGGCGGCTACCTGCTCTACGCCAGCTACACGCACGAGGCGGTGTTCGACCTGCGCGAGGACGACATCTACTGGTGCACCGCCGACGTCGGCTGGGTGACCGGCCACAGCTACATCGTGTACGGACCGCTGGCCAACGGCGCCACCTCGGTGGTGTTCGAGGGCGTGCCCAACTACCCCAGCGTGTCGCGCTTCTGGGAGGTCATCGACAAGCACAAGGTGACGATCTTCTACACCGCGCCCACCGCCATCCGCGCGCTGATGCGCGAGGGCGAGGGCCCGGTGAAGAAGACCTCGCGCGCCTCGCTGCGCCTGCTGGGCAGCGTGGGCGAGCCGATCAATCCCGAGGCCTGGCGCTGGTACCACGAGGTCGTCGGCGACGCCCGCTGCCCGATCGTGGACACCTGGTGGCAGACCGAAACCGGCGGCATCATGATCACGCCACTGGCCGGTGCGGTGGCGCTGAAGCCGGGTTCGGCCAGCCTGCCGTTCTTCGGCGTGCAGCCGGCGCTGGTCGATCCCAATGGCGAGCACCTGGAGGGCGCCGCCGAGGGCAACCTGGTACTGCTGGATTCGTGGCCCGGGCAGATGCGCAGCGTGTACGGCGACCACCAGCGCTTCATCGACACCTATTTCCGCACCTATCCCGGCACCTATTTCACGGGTGATGGCTGCCGTCGCGACGAAGACGGCTACTACTGGATCACCGGGCGCGTGGACGACGTGATCAACGTCAGCGGCCACCGCATCGGCACGGCCGAAGTGGAGAGCGCGCTGGTGTCGCATCCGAAGGTGGCCGAGGCGGCGGTGGTGGGTTTCCCGCACGACCTCAAGGGCCAGGGTATCTACGCCTACGTCACCCTGGTCGCCGGCGAAGCGCAGACCGAGGAACTGCACAGGGAACTGGTGGCCTGGGTGCGCAAGGAGATCGGGCCGATCGCCACGCCCGATCACCTGCAGTGGGCGCCGGGCCTGCCGAAGACGCGCTCGGGCAAGATCATGCGCCGCATCCTGCGCAAGATCGCCGAGAACGCGCCCGACCAGCTGGGTGATACCTCCACCCTTGCCGATCCTTCGGTGGTTGATTCGCTGGTGGCAGATCGCAGGGTGAAATGAGCGCCCGCTGCGACAGCAGGAGCGGATTGTCCCCGGCACCCTCCTGCGAAGGGGGGAGCCTTCCTTTCGAGCCAGCCCCATGCCGACCCTGCTGATCGCCGACGACCATCCGCTGTTCCGCGAGGCCCTGCGCGGCGCGGTGCGGCGGCGGCTGCCCGGGGCCAACCTGTACGAGGCGGACAGTGTCGATGCGCTGTACGTGCTGGTCGAGGCGCACCCTGACGCCGACCTCCTGCTGATGGACCTCAACATGCCGGGCGCACATGGCTTCAATGCCCTGGTGCACCTGCGCGCGCTGCATCCGCAACTCCCGGTGGTCATTGTTTCGGCGCGCGAGGAGCCCGGCGTCATGCGTCGTGCGCTGGACCACGGCGCGCTGGGCTTCATTCCGAAGTCGGCTGATTCGGAGACCATCGGGCGGGCGATCGCGCAGGTGCTCGATGGCGAGCGCTGGGTGCCGGTCGAGGCGCATGAAGCCCCCGCCATGGGCCGCGATGAGCACGAAGTGGCGCTGCGCTTGAGGGAGCTCACGCCGCAGCAGTTCCGCGTGCTGCAGATGCTCTGCGTGGGCCGCCTCAACAAGCAGATCGCCTACGACCTGGGGGTGTCCGAAGCCACGATCAAGGCACACGTCACCGCGATCCTGCGCAAGCTCGGGGTCACCAACCGCACCCAGGCGGTGCTGATGGCCGGGCGACTTTCGGTGGATCCGGACCGCATG
>Ga0105045_10002595_pt1 | contig 15299 bp, 10 predicted proteins | sample MAT02_FD_78089 | JGI IMG/M metagenome (GOLD analysis project Ga0105045, IMG submission 78089) | Freshwater microbial communities from Lake Fryxell liftoff mats and glacier meltwater in Antarctica - MAT-02 (megahit assembly) | ecosystem: Environmental > Aquatic > Freshwater > Ice > Liftoff...
TGCAGGTCGCGTTGGTCGAAAGGTTTCGCAATCGCAGCGATATTGGGCTCCAGCACAAGCGAAGCCTGCGTATCCGAAGCCGCGAGATCATCTTCGCCCAGTTGCTGCAGGACGTTGCCGCGATCCCAATAGGCAAGCGTTAATCGCAATTCACTGGTGGGAATCGCATCGATTCTTTTCAGCGACGTCAGCATTTCGAAATAGAGTTGGTCCAGTCGAATCGCTTCGTCTAGAAAGATCCTTGCGTCGGCCAATCGCATGTCTTGAGCAGAAGTGAGCTCTGCATCCGCTATCGTGATTTCATCTTTTGCTAACGTAACCTCTGACATCCGATGATAGAGTCGCCGCAGAAGGTCAAGTGATACGACTTCATCTGCATCATCGAGAACGCGGTCTGCTTCGAGCGACGAGCCATCACGAGAGATAATCAAGACGATCTGACTACGTGAACGCTGCGCAGGAAAAGCCTTGTCGAGCAAACGTTCCGCGGCAACACTTGGCATGGATGCTGGCAGATAATCGAAGTCACCGTCGTAGGCAATATCCTTCCAATTGGGTGCAAACGATTTGGCAAAGACTGCCGCAATGATCCAACCAAGGACGATGGCGACCCGAAAACGAAAGACGAATCGCGACAGTTTATCGCCTAAGGGCGTTTCATTCGCTGATGGCGATTCGTGTTGCAAGGTCGACTAAGCTTTAGGCGAGTGAATTAAACGAATAACTCGATTATGGATTGGCATCGGTTGCCCGAACATCAAAGCCGCGAGAGCGTTCGCCCCGCCCTGCGTTCTCACCGCGACCGGCGTTGGTCTTTGTCTGAAACGCTCGCAACGCGGCTTCGAGAGACTGGGGACTAAGTCCGCCGGAAAGTTGAACGACTTGCACGTCGCCACTTGGCCGAGATGCTTCGTCAAGCTGCTTTACCATATCACAAACAAGTTGCAGCAGTGGCTCGCCTTCGGCGCTGATCAGAAGTGTGTTGCCGATTTCATCGACTCCGACGGAGAGTTTTCCTTTGAATGTAAAGTCGGAACCGCCTTTTGCTTGATCGCCCCCCGTATCGACTAAATCGCTGCCGTTGCCATTTCTGTTTCGCGGCGTCTGACGTCTGTCGCGGCTAGAGTCGCCGTCGGATTGTCCTTGCTGTTGAAACGCTTTGTCGTTGCTGCTTAGTAAATCGCGATAGGCGTCTTTCACGGTGTCAGCGATTTTTACGGCCTTACCAAACTTAACCGGCAGTAGTCGAGTGTAGCGAGTCTTTCTCTTGTTTACCGGTTCAGGAACATCCCACAAGGCGATTAACTCTTCAATCGTCTGCAATTGTTCAATGTCAGCACCATTGACGACGATTGTGTTCGTATCGATATCGTCAACGAAGCGAAGCTTACTTCCTTTTCCTAAACCAGAAGGCTCTTTCTTTTTTTCGTCGTCACCGTCACCGAAATACCAACGAAAGAAAGTTTCCTCTTGTCCGTTGTCGTCTTTTTCTAAGTCTTTGAAGTAATCAACCAGATTGAGTTTCATCCAACTCGCCGACGCATAACGAATCTTGAATACCCGATATGGCCGTTGAGGCGGGGTAAACTGCAGCATCAAACCTTCAAGACGATCAAGGGCTGCCGTGTCATTGCTACTCAAGCGTAAGTTCCCCGCTTGATCGACTTCGATTCGAACGGGCTCCGTTTCCGCATCGATATCTCTTGTTCGCGTTTCAAAACGCGTTCCCTGTCGGCCGGTTGTATCGGGTCCAAAGGCACGATCGAAATCCTCGACGTTGCTGATCTGAGGGAGTGCAGGCATTTTTGCCTTTGAAGCTTCGTCGACAATATCACCCTCTGAAACATTTGGACTTTGCATTGCGGCAAACTGATATTCGATGCTCGACGACCGGATCGCCGTGTTGTCTTTCGCATCTTCAGAATCCTTTCGTTCCCTCGGTTCGGCCGGCAACGCTTCCGCATCGGTCGAAGACGCTTCGTCTTCTGCTTCCCCTGACTCCCCCATCTCCTTCAGCGGGTCGGTAAACGCGTCATCAGATGGTAGCTCAATCGGATTCGGGGCAAGTTGATTGAATTGCTGCTTCAGGCGTTTGAGGTATTCCAGCGTCTCCGGTGTCGGTGAAGCTTCAATGACTCGAACGGTTCGCGGGTCTCCATCTGGTGGCGGTAGCTCGCCTAGTTTCACGAGCAGATTGCGGACCTCAGCCATCTCCATATCATTCGCCCATATAAGCACCTGGCGAAACCGCGTATTCGCGGCAACACGAAACTTATCCTCTTTCTTCTTTTTCTCATCCTCGTCGTTCCCACCCCAGTAATAAGAATAGCGACTTCGGCTTGAACTGCTTTCTTCTTCTTTTTCCTGTCCCATCAAGAATGAAATCGATTCCGCCACTTCTCTAGCGTCCAGTCGCCGAAGCTGAAGAACATCGAATTTTCGTCCGCTCCCGTCAAGCCGCTGGATCAACTGATCGATGATGTAACGATCGGCGGCCGATCCAGAAACGATGATCGCGCGGTTCTCATTATCAACTCGGGTTCGCGTGGTTGGCTCAAGTATGTTCATCTCTTGCAATATCTCGATCAACTTCGCTGGGTCGAGCGACGCCAATCGAAATACTTGGACCCGATTCTGTACATCTGCAAGCGAACTGATGGCGTTACTGGGTACATCCACTCGCTTCAAGAACTCGGTGGCAATCGCGATTCGGTCAGGAGGTGCCATGATGATGATCGAATTTTGTCGATTGTTAGCAACGACAGTAATCGGGGCGGGCTTATCCGCAGGTGGCGGTGGTTGGCCGCCGTTTTGTTGACGCATTTGTTGCATCATTTGCATTTGTTGAGGTGTCATCGGTTCCTCCTCCTTTTTCTCGATTCCAAGAAACTGTTCCAGCATCCGTTTTGCTTCATCAGCGGGGAGGTGCCGCAGCTTGAACTCTGGCGCGAGCGATTCACGGCTTGCAGCGCTTCGTTCTTGGCCCAACAACTCCGCAACGTGACGTAGCGTAATTGCCGAGTCCATGGCCTCAATGCGATTGGTCGTTGTCAGCGCACTTAGAGTGCCGTTTTTACTCATCATCGGTTTCAGTTCCGTGGCAAGCTTTTCCGCAGATAGCCAGCCAACATCAAGCGACAACCGTACGAAACTGTGAGGACTTACTTTCGACAACTCAAACTCGTCGACCCGTGGTACTAGTGAAGGATTAATCGAATCACATTTGACAACCGTTAGGCCACCGTCGAGTGACAACAACGTGTAACCGCGACCAAGCAGGTGACGATTGAGCAGGTCGCGAACTTCACCGACACCATATCGGCCGGGAGTCGTAATATTGACGCGATCCGCTGGCAGCTCTTGCCAGTCGATCGGCTCGGCAGTGATCGCCGATAACCACTGAATGAGCTCAGGCCAGGTTTGATTGCGAAACTCGAAAGCGACCTTCCCGTCTGTGCCCAAAACGGCTTTGCGTAGCTCTTCTGCGTTCGCGGGCTCAGCCTCCATCTCGTCTCGCCGAATCACTTTGGGAGGCTCACTTGGTTGATCGCCTGGCTTAGCGTCCGTCTTGATGTCGTCTTTCGACTTTCCACCTTCCTCTGGTTTGTTTTCACCAGGCTTGCCTGGTACTCCTGGTTGATTGGGAGGTCCTGGCGGCGTCGCCAGCGCCGGACTGGTTTTCTCGTCGCTGCGAGCTGTAACTTGCATCGAGGGGAGGGCTTGCAACGAAACCCCGACAAGTACAAAAACCAGCAGGAATAGATGAAAGCGAGCCATGAAATACAGCCTGTCTAGGAGCCGAGGATGCGGGTGACTAAGTATGCACTAGGCGATGCTGCGACACAAACCAATCCTCCTGGATTGGTACCTGATTACTTTTCCGCGGGAGTTCCTTTGGCTTTTTCGAGCAGCGATTGGGCAAGCTGGAGTGCCGGCTTGGCCCATGGTTTGTCGCTATAAAGAGAGACGATCCCTCGAAGCAGCTTTTCTTGGGATTTGGGGTCCAGCGCATCCTCGGCCCATTGAATTCGTGAAATCAGTTCATTTGCCCGCACGTCCGCCGGGGGCAGTGGCTTGGTGGATAAGCGTTGTAATTCTTGCCGGGCTGCACGGATCATGTAATTCAGTTCAGAAGACTTTTCATAGTGTTGGTTACTACCTGGCGGATCGTAGACATCAAGCCAATCGCGGAACATCGCTTGCGACTTTGCCGGATCGCGGTCGAGGTCTCTCATGGCTTCGAGAAAGATCTGTTCATGCGCAGCCAGATGTTCGTCACCTCCCTCGCGAACCACAGCCAAACGTAGGCGGCGCATCACTCGCGATGAATCTTGTTCTTGCAAGAATGGCACCACTTCATTCACACGAGGATCCGCAGGATAAAGCCGCTTGAACTGATCAACTTGAGTTCGCATCGAGACTGAATCTTCTTGTTGCTGAGAATCGAGGATCATCGCGTATAATTCGTCAGCGCCCGGCTTTCGCATGGACCAAAGAAACAACCCAGTTGCACCGATCAGTGCGCTTACCATTGCAGCGATCGACAGTATCTGCCAAACGTGATTGGTGCGCGTCGAGTCTTCATTGATTTCCCAAGTGCTCTTTCTTCGATCATGATCATCGACCGTGTTAAAGTGAGTCGCAGGCGGTTCTTGGATAACATCATTCGCAGCTGAACTTGCGAACGACACTGCGGTTTCTATGAGCGGCCGAGCAGAGTGTTCTTTCCTTGACGAACTCGGAACGGCAAGATCAGAATCATGACCGGCTTTGCGTGCCAATGGGTTACGATCGACTGCAGATGCTTCGATCGTAAGGTCGTGTCGCGATAAATTTTCGCCGGTTTGTTCTATTTCGTTGGAAGCGAGCGTTCGTGCCTTAGGAAGTGATTTTTCGACATGAGTTGGACCGTCGGCTGAAGATGGCTGGTCCTTAATTCTCGTTTGGCCATCGGCAATCCTTGTTATGGCCTCACTCGACATTTGTCGTTCTAGCCCAGCCCGAATCGCTTTCATGCGATTCATGACCGCAAGGGCGGTCGGTGGTCGATCGTCAGGCATCTTCTGAAGTAGGTCGTGAATCAGCTTAGTGATCTCATCTGGGACGTCAGGAACGATCAGATCCAGCGGCGCAGGATTTTCATTCTTTAGTGATTCAATAATCCGGTTCATCGACCGTCCCGCAAAAGGCGCCCGGCCAGCCAGGCACGCGTACATCACATTCCCCAATGCGTAGAGATCGGTACGAGGGGATATTGGGCCGTCACAGGCTTGTTCCGGGGCCATAAAGTCAGCCGTTCCTAAGACCGAACCCATCGCGGTTTGTTCGCTATTACCAAACAGCTTTGCGATCCCAAAGTCAACTAATTTCGGAGTTCCGTCAGTCGTGATCAACAGGTTGGCAGGCTTCAGATCGCGATGCACAACACCGAAGTTGTGCGCGTGTTTGAGGGCATTGCAAATTTCGATTGAAATATCCAATAGCACCGGCCAAGGAAGTCGCTTTTCTCTTCGAAGCCGTTGTTGCAAGCTTTCGCCAACGACTAACTCCATCGAATAGAAAAGTTGACCGTGTTGCTCACCGTGGCCGATCAACGAGACGATGTTAGGGTGCTTCAGTTTCTTTAACGTCTCGATCTCCGTCGAAAATCGCCGACGAAATCGAACGTCGTCAGAGACCGATGCGGCAATCACTTTCACCGCGACAACATCGCCGGTTTTCTCATGGGTCGCTTTGAAAACGGAGCCCATGCCTCCGCGTCCAATCGGTTCACCAATTCGATACGGGCCAAGAAATTCAAACGGAGCCATCAAAGAGTCTCTAGCAATGAGTAGTAAAGAGACAATTCTACCAAGGGACGCGGCTCAAGAGAAAATTTGTTCAAATATCCGTGTATGATCGCCTAAGTCATGATGGACTTGATCATGCACTTCGCGATCATTCTGCACATCGTTTTGCGTAGACCCTGGCCGTACGGTTCCAGTCACGAAACGAAAGGAGGCGGTCGATTACTCGCCCGCCTCCTGATGCTCATTTGATGAACGGCTAACGCCGCACGAACTTTTGGATCTAGTCCCGGAAACGGTCTCCGCCACCACTTCGTTCGCCACCGCCACTGCCACTGCCACTGCCACCGCCACTGCCACTGCGTGGTCCGCGATCGCGTCCACGTCCGCCTCGGTCGCCGCCTCCACCTCCATTGCTTCGCCGCGGGGGGCGATCTTCACCGCTGCGCTCACCACCTCGATCGTCTTCGGAAACCATGGCCGCCATTTCGTCTTCGAGGCCAAGTTCTTCCAACGCTTTCCGACGGCTCAGCTTCACGCGATCATGCTCATCGACGTCGATGACAAGTACCTTCATTGCATCGCCCACACCGACAACCTTATCGACGCTGCTGATATAGCCGCTGGACAGTTCGCTGATATGCACCAGTCCATCGCGACCGGGAAGGATTTCGACGAAGGCACCAAAGTCCTTGATGCTGCTAACCACACCGTCATAGATCTTGCCGATCTGGACCGTTGCGGTACATGCTTCGACTTGGCGCATTGCTTCCGCACCCGCTTCCTTACTTGAGCTGGCGACCAAGACGGTACCGTCATCATCCACTTCGATGACCGCGCCGGTCTTTTCTTGGATGCTGCGAATGTTTTTGCCGCCAGGACCGATTAGTGCACCAATCTTGTCCGGCGAAATCTTGGTTCGCAGCAATCGTGGGGCCGACGGGGCGGTTTCGCGACGAGGGCGAGGGATAGTCGTCAACATCTTGCGAAGGATTTCGATTCGAGCTTCGCGTGATTGCTTCAGCGTTGCACGAATGATGTCGTCATTGATACCGGTAACCTTTAGGTCAAGCTGAATGCCGGTGATACCGTTCTGAGTACCGGCAATCTTGAAGTCCATGTCGCCGAAGTGATCCTCGTCACCAAGGATGTCCGTCAACAAGCACCAATCGTCGTTCGACTTTCGAACCAGTCCGATCGAAATACCTGCGACAGGATTGGTGATCGGAACGCCTGCCGCCATCAAACCAAGAGTTGCACCACAAACCGAAGCCATCGAACTGCTGCCGTTGGATTCAAGGATGTCGCTGATCACACGGATCGTGTAGGGGAACTCTTCTGGCGAAGGAAGCACCGGTGCAACGCTTCGTTCGGCGAGGGCACCGTGTCCAATTTCTCGGCGTCCTGGGCCACGAATGGGGCGACACTCGCCAACGGAGTATGACGGGAAGTTGTAATCCAGCATAAATTTCTTGCTGAATTCTTCCTGCAGTCCGTCAACGCGTTGCTCATCACGCGACGTGCCCAAGGTGATCGTTATCAAAGCTTGGGTTTCGCCACGCTGAAACAACGCCGAGCCGTGAACGCGCGGAAGCAGGTCCGTCTCGCAGTAGATCGGACGAAGGCTGGTTCCATCTCGACCATCGGGTCGAGTTCCAGCGGAAATAAGATCACGTACAACTTTTTCTTCCAATTCATGCCAAACGGACTTGAAGCGACCGACTTCGAACGCGCCCGGAGCACTTGCATCGGGGATCACTTCGCTCTGCGCGCGATCACGAAGCGCACGTACCGCGGTTGCTCGGTCTTGCTTGCCAGTCGTCTGCTTGGCTGCCTTGAAGTCGTGGTAGTAAGCACTGCTCAGCCGATCCATCAAACCGTCGTCCGGTGGCGCGACGTAGTTCATCTTTGTCGGATTGACTTTGCGATAGAGCTCTTCCTGCAAGTCAAGAATTTCGCGAATGGCGTTGTGAGCGAAATGAATCGCTTCCATCATTTCGTCTTCGGGCATTTCTTGCGCAAAGCCTTCGATCATCGCGACTTGATCACGCGAGCCGCTGACGATCATGTCTAGTTCGCTGGCTTCCAGATCGCTGTGCGACGGGAAAGCGACCAAATGGCCGTCAACCTTACCGACTCTCACCGAGGCGATCGGACCTTGGAACGGTAGGGGGCTGATTAGCAATGCTGCCGATGCACCGTTCATCGCCAAAACGTCGCCGTCGTTCTGCATGTCGCTGGCGGCGACAAATGCTTGGACCTGGACTTCTTCAATGTATCCCTTCGGAAACAGCGGTCGGATCGGGCGATCCATCAAGCGACTGGCGAGCGTTTCTTTGGTGCTCGGTCGGCCCTCACGCTTCAAGAAACCGCCAGGGAACTTACCTGCGGCAGCTAGACGTTCACGGTAATCACACGTCAGCGGAAAAAAATCAATTCCCGGGCGGGCGGGGCCGTTCGCAACGGCAGTAATGACAACGGTCTCGCCGTACTGGACGATGACGCAAGCGGCAGCCTGTTTCGCAAGCTGGCCGGTTTCAAATGACAACACTTCGTTGCCAATTTTCTTTTCAACACGAACTTTTTGTGGATTCACTTCTTCTTTTCCTTTTCATCACCAATAAACACATTTCTAAACTACAAAATTCACCAACAATTTGACCTTCGCTCACTTCATCAGTGCGTAAGACCACCGAGCCACTGCGATTCGATTCAGCAGTAACCAGGTCGCTGTCATCAGCACAGTGTCGTGTGCCGATGTCGGCAGAATTTGCACGCCTTGAACAGCAGCGATAAGTCACGCTCATCATTCGCATCCCGCAATGATTTGTGCTCTCGAAGCACTTTGAAGAGAACGTGGCAGATCGCAGAACACGATCATCAAACACACCACGCGCGAGACGGATCCCAGCGACAAGGCAGAGCGAACGCTATACCGCGAACGCTCACCTTGACCCCGTAAGATGCAAAAACAGCGTAATTACTTGCGGATACCGAGAGTGCCGATGATGTCAAGATAGCGTTGTGGATCGTTTCCACGTACATAATCAAGCAATCGGCGGCGACGGCTAACCAAGCCGAGCAGACCACGACGCGACGAATAATCGCGTCGATGGGTTCGCATGTGTTCGGTTAGGCCGTTGATACGTTCGGTCAATATCGCAATTTGCACTTCAGGGGACCCAGTGTCCGCATCGGTATGGCGAAATTCGCCAATTACAGCCTGCTTACGCTCTTTCGAGATAGTCATTCAGTCTCATTCCCGTCAAAATCGTTGGATTCAAGGGCGTAAGTTTATCGATCCTGGCCCACGATGCAACGGCAAATTTGTCGATGTCAAAGCAGATTAAGTCGCCCAGTCTGCTGCAAGTACCCAATTATCTCTCTCGCTAATTCGCCCGCCGGGCGTCCATCACCGCCATTCAAGTGGATTTCCGCGCGATCGGGTGCCTCGTATGGGTCGCTGATACCGGTAAAATTCTTGATTTCACCGGCTCTGGCTTTTTTATAAAGACCCTTTGGGTCTCGCTGCTCACAGATTTCGATCGGGGTATCGACGAAGACTTCGACGAAGTCGCCCGGACTGCCGGCTTTCTCGATTTGTCGGCGAACGCGATTCCGGTCGATTCGATAAGGGCTGACGAAAGCAGTCAACACGATCAAACCGGCACTGACGAAAAGGCCACTTACGGCGGCAACTCGACGGATGTTTTCCTCGCGATCGATTGCCTCGAATCCAAGTCCGAAACGTTCGGCGAACGCTTGTCCGTGCTCGCTGGCAAGCATCTGCGGCGGGGCACAGAGGCCATGACGGACGTTGTCTCCGTCAAGCAGTGTTGTCGTCGCATTTTGCCTGAGAAGCATTTCGTCAAGCATGTTTGCAATCGTGCTCTTGCCGCAGCCGCTCAAACCGGTCAGCCAGACAACGGTCCCGCGTTGGCGTAATGTTCGTTCGCGATCCGCGCGAGTGACCTCGGTCGGATGCCACACAATGTCTTCAGGTCGAGTCATGCCATTCGTCGTTAGTGTTCTGCGGATGATTTAGGCAGAGGACATCATACATAGCTAATAGCGATTCGGGGTCGAAACATTTGCCGGCGGAAGCGGCTGGGCGATGCGTGTGCCTCCGTTTGAGAATGCGGCGTCAGTTTGCGAAGAGATCTGGCGATTCAAGGCAGCGACGCGTTCGGTAACCATCGGTTGCATGTTGTTGATCGCAAGGCTGCGCTGGTAGTTCTGTAGCGCTTGAGGTAAATCGCCGTTTGTTTCTCGTAGGCGGCCAAGCGCTAGCCATGCCCGTGCGTTATTTGGGTCTTGTTGCACAGCGTCTTCGAGATACTTTTGTGCCGTTTGGGGTTCATTGGCCTCTTGATAGAGTCGTGCAAGTTCAACTCGCGGTTCAGCGAAGGTTGGGTTCTGTGCCGCCCAGTTTTTCATCAGCGCGAATGCCCGATCGGGACGACCTGTATCGATCAGCAATACGGCCAAGCCGCGGTGGCACTCAACATGATTGGGGTCATGGTCCAAGCATTGATTGTAGAGAGCCTCGGATTGCCCCATCAACGCTGAATCCTTGCGCTGCAAGCCCAGACGGTGCGTTGTTGCAGCGAGGTTGTAGTATCCGTCTGCATTCTTGGGATCCGATGAGATCGCCTTCTGGAACTCTTGCATGGCAGCCGTGTACTGCCCTTGCTGGTAAAGCTTTGCGCCCTGCGAATTTTGTCCGCTCGCGGCCCATTGGCAGCCACCGAAAGTAGAAATGGTCAGCAGTCCCATCATCGCGATTGCTGCCTGGTGGGATACGGTGAGTATGATTGGGTGCAAAATGCCCATACCGCGAGGATTAGGCAAAGGTTTCGACGGGGCCATCGGTTGGGTTTTCCCAGTGCTTCGGACGCGACGCCAAATCGCAATTTGTTTTGATCGCGCGACCCTAGCAGTTCAGCAAAGGTGAACACAAGGCCGATTGCTATGATTCGCCCTCGCCGCTGCTAAGGACTGCCATAAAGGCCTTTTGGCTAATCTCGACATTGCCAATGGCCTTCATTCGTTTCTTGCCTTCTTTTTGTTTCTGTAGCAACTTGCGTTTTCTGGTGATATCGCCGCCGTAGCATTTGGCCGTCACGTTTTTACGCATCGCGGGCACCGTTTCTCTTGCGATTACGCGAGAACCAACCGCCGCATGGACAGCGACATCGCACATGTGTCGTTCGAATTCGGCTTTAAGTTTTTTTGCAACTGCACGGCCTCGTCGATCACCGTCGGCCCGATTGCAGACAATGCTTAGGGCGTCGACTCGGTTGCCATTAACAAGAATATCAAGGCGGCACAAATCAGCCGGTTCATAGCCAACCATTTCGTAGTCGAGCGTTCCATAACCGCGAGTACTGCTCTTGATTTTGTCATGCATGTCATAGATGACTTCGGCGAGCGGGATGTCATAGGTCAGCATGGCTCGTTGAGTACCAATGTATTCTTGGCTGCGTTGAACACCACGACGCTCCTGGGCAAGCTTCATGATCGCGCCGATGTATTCGATGGGTACAACGATACTGCAGCGGACGATTGGCTGGCGAAATTCATCAATGTCGCCAGGATCTGGCACATCCTGTGGCTTATGGATGATGCGAGTTTCGCCTCGCTTATCAACAATCTCGTAAGTTACGTTGGGTGCCGTTTGGATAAGATCGACGTCAGACTCTTGCTCTAACCGTTGCTGCACAATTTCCATGTGCAGTAGGCCCAGGAATCCACAGCGAAAACCGAAGCCAAGTGCATCACTTGTTTCCGGTTCAAAGTCGAAGCTTGGGTCGTTGATGGCGAGTTTTTCGAGGGCGTCACGAAGTTCGCTGAATTCCTGGCCATCGCTGGGGAACAGTCCGCAATAAACCATTCGCTTAGGACGATCGTAACCTGGTAACGGTTGAGCAGCCTTGTCGCCCGTTACGCTGACGGTGTCGCCGATATGCACATCGCTGAGCGACTTGATGTTGCAGATCAAATAGCCCCCTTGGCCCGCCGTCAATTCTTCGCACGGTTTACGCTGAGGGACGAATTGGCCGAGTTCGATGATGTCGTGGTGGCTGCCTGCTCGAATGAACTGGATTTTCTGATTACGTTTTACCGTCCCATTCATCATTCGAATGTACGTAATCGCGCCGCGAAAATCGTCGTAATTGGAATCAAAAACCATCGCCTGGAGCGGTTGCTTTGCATCGCCCTTAGGGGCTGGAACTCGATCGATAATCGCTTGAACCAAGCCTTCGATCCCGACGCCCGTTTTGGCGCTGACTCGGATGCAGTCATCGGGATTGATACCGAGTGATTGATGCATTTCTTCCGCAACTTCGTCGGGCCTCGCATATGCCAAGTCAATCTTGTTGATGACCGGTATGATCGTCAGGTCATGTGCCATTGCAGCATACGCGTTGGCGACCGTCTGAGCTTCCACGCCTTGGAACGCATCGACCAACAATAAAGCTCCTTCGCAACAGGCGAGTGAACGGGACACTTCGTAGTGAAAATCAACATGCCCCGGCGTGTCGATCAGATTCAACTGGTATGGCGTGCCACCGATGGTCATTTTCATCGCAACGGCACGCGCTTTGATGGTAATGCCGCGTTGACGTTCCAGATCGAGATCGTCAAGCAGTTGCTCTTTCATCTCGCGTCGAGTCACCGTACCAGTGAATTCAAGCAATCGATCGGCGAGTGTACTCTTGCCGTGATCAATGTGCGCGATGATGCAAAAGTTGCGAATATTCTTTGTCATAGGTATTTCGAATCAGCTCGACTATCGTGAGCGCGATCAGGCAATTCAAAAGGAAAGGGTTACTTTAAAGAAAACTGTTTTCGAGCATATCCGGCCGCACCGAGGTATCCGGCGTCTGCACCCAGTTTAGCAAACTGAATCGTCGTCCCTCTGTAAACGTTGTCAAACGTGCGACGTTTAAACTCATCGCGAGTGACCTGAAGAAAACGTTCACCAAGCCGTGAACCAGCACCACCAAAATCCATCGCACCACCCAACACGATGATTCCAGGGTCAAGTGTATGGACAAGCGTTGTGATTCCGATACCGAGCCAACGGGCTGTTTCGTCGATAATTTCGTTGGCAAGTGAGTCACCCTGTTCGGCTGCCTGGCAGACCTTCAGAGAAGTCAGTTCGTTGTCACCTCCACCAAGGCAACCGCTGAGTGAACTTGCCGCGCCTTCCTTCAACCGTTGTCGCGCTCGCATCACCACACCTGACGCCGATGCATACGCTTCCAATTGACCACGCCCGCCCCCCCACGCGCAGATCTGCGCGGTCGGCGATGGGTCAACGACCATGTGGCCGCACTCGCCTCCAAAACTATTGACGCCGTTAATGAGTTCCCCTTCGACGATGATTCCCGCTCCAACGCCTGTCCCAAGCGTCAGCAAAACCATCGAAGTAGCGGCTTCACCTGTCCCCAGCCAGAATTCTCCATAGGCTGCTGCGTTCGCATCATTGATGAACGAAACCGGAAGTCCGGCGAGCTTCGCCAAGCAATCCCTGATACCGAATCCCCACCATGTCGGCAATTGTGGGGGCGCAACTAACTTGCCGCTTGGTAAATCCATTGAACCGGGTGCACCCAGGCCGATTCCTGCAACCGCGCCGTCACTGAGCCCCAATTCTTCATGAAAATCGAGTATGACGGCCGCAACTCGCTGCATTGCTGCCGTCGGACCTTCGGGTTCGCGAGTCGGCAGCTTTTCATACGCCAGCGTTCGTCCGAGATCGTCAACGAGGCCGATTTTGATGCCAGTTCCGCCGACATCGATACCCCAAAAATAGGGTAATTTGGCCTTCCCGACGGAGAATAATGCAGGAGTTTCGCTCATCGCTGGTGCTAAATCACTACTAGGTAGGTAAAACCGTCTGTTTGAAATGTCGAGTTGAACTCCGCCGTGGGAGTATAGGAATCGTGGAACTTTGCCACAACGATCGTTTTTGCCTGCCTCGACGCGGAGTAAAATCGCGACACCCGGCGGCCAAATGAATCATCTCACCTTGCTATCGCTTAGTTTTCGGCCATGAAGATCGTGTATTTGACAGCTGGAGCGGCAGGAATGTTTTGTGGCAGTTGCATGCATGACAATGCTCTGGCTCGTGCGCTTCGACAGTTGGGGACAGATTGCATTCTCCAGCCACTGTACACGCCGATCCGGACCGACGAGGAAAGTGTTGCCTCGCAAGAGATTTTCTTCGGCGGGGTGCATATCTATCTGCTTCAAATGTTCCCTGCGTTTCGTTGGGTTCCGGGTCCGGTGCGACGATTGCTCGATCAACCTCGATTTCTTTCCTGGGCAACCCGAAGGGCGGCATCGACCGATGCGGCTAAGTTAGGCGACTTGGCCGTTTCAATGCTACGTGGAGTTCACGGTTCGCAGCGCGACGAGGTCGAACGCTTAGTTACATGGCTGCGACGCGACGTCCGACCTGATGTGGTTATCTTCAGTAACTTGTTAATCGGTGGGTGTATCCCGAAAATTCGCGAGGAACTGCCAAACACAAAGATTGTTGTTATTCTTCAAGGCGATGACAGTTTTCTTGAGCATCTGCCTCTGAAACAACGTTCAATCGCGATCGATGAATTGCAGACACTCGGCAAGAAGTGTGATTCGATTATCGTGAACACCGAATTTTACGCGAAGAAGATGGCTCAGTTATTGGAGCTATCACCCGATCAAGTTCACGTGCTTCCGTTGTCAATCGATACCGGGCCGTTTGCAAGTTTTTCTCCGCGAACGGTTTCAGCGTCGCCGGTCACTATCGGTTATTTGGCACGCGTTGCGCCGGAGAAGGGATTTCACCACCTCGTCAGTGCATTCATCGATCTCGCCAAACGACCTGGATGCGAATCGGTGCGGTTATGCGCTGCCGGATGGCTCGGACCGCAAAATGAAACTTACAAACAAACGCAAGAGACGCGAATCGCGGAGGCTGGGTTATCGGATCGTTACGAATACCTGGGAAGCCCCGACTTAAACGGTAAGTTAGATATGCTTCGGAAGATCGATTTACTTTGCGTACCAACCGAACATGACGAACCTAAAGGCTTGTTTCTTCTTGAGGCGATGGCTGCCGGTGTGCCTGTCGTTCAGCCTTCTACGGGTGCATTTCCCGAAATTGTAGAACGCACGGGAGGTGGCATGATCGTTGACGCGCGGCCTTCAAATTTCATCGCCATTGCGGATGTTTTAGAAAGACTTGTGAAGAATGTTGAACTGCGTCTCTCGCTGGGTGCCGCTGGGCAAAGGGCTGTCCGCGAGAATCATACGACGGGCGCGCAAGCAAAGTTGCTGCTTGAACACATTGATGGTCTCTAACGCCGCAATGCCTTTGAATTGGTCAACCATTAACAACAGATGGCTTTTATCTTCATGTAGGGTGCCATAAAACACGCGCGATGCTCTGCCGAGCCGGCAGGTGCAAACGCATCAGCGCGAGGAGGTTCTGCAAACTTGGCAATAACGAAGCCAGCA
>Ga0105045_10002596_pt1 | contig 15293 bp, 19 predicted proteins | sample MAT02_FD_78089 | JGI IMG/M metagenome (GOLD analysis project Ga0105045, IMG submission 78089) | Freshwater microbial communities from Lake Fryxell liftoff mats and glacier meltwater in Antarctica - MAT-02 (megahit assembly) | ecosystem: Environmental > Aquatic > Freshwater > Ice > Liftoff...
CCGCCACGTTACGCTGTGGTGCCTGCGGGGTAATCACGACGACCGCTCAACACTCACCCTGCGCGAGGCGATGCGAGGGCTCTTCGCGTCCAACCCCCGCGTCACCATCGACGCGACGCCGGGCAAGCACCACGCGATGGTGTTCGGACAGTCGCTGATCGCGGCGACGCACGGCGACACCCTGCGGGGCAAGCGGGGGCGCACGTTCCACGAGATCGTGACGTGCGACTACCGCAAGGAATGGGGCGCCACCACGCACGCACGCGGGTACGTGGGGCATGTCCACCACGAGAGCGTGGTCGAGGTCGGCGGCATGGTCACGGAAACGTTCCGCACCCTGGCGCCGAAGGATGCATGGCACCACGCGCAAGGGTACCGTTCGGGACGTGACGTTCGCCTCGACGTGTGGCATCGTGAGCATGGGCTGCACACGCGGCACATCGCGTCGATGTCGGAGATTCAACAGGCGATGGAGATCGAACGATGAGCACCAAAGTCTACCTATGCGCCCGGTTCGGTCGCCGCGCCGAGCTCCGAGGGTACCGCGCCACCCTGCGCGTGGACGGGTACCACTGCACCTCGCGGTGGCTCGACGACCCCGAGCCCGACACCGACGCCGACAGGGCGGCGCATTGCGTCGCCGACGTGCTCGACGCCGACGTGCTGATCGCCTTCTCCGAGGCGCCGGCGGAGTACAGCATCGTGCCGTACGCCGCGCGGGGTGGTCGGCACGTCGAGCTCGGCATAGCCTACGGCTGCGGGATGCCCGTCATCGTGGTGGGGGAGCGCGAGAATGTGTTCCACTCCCTCGACGAGGGCATCGATCTCGTGCCGTGCTGGCTCGACGCGCTCGCGGTGCTCGACGCGATCCGCGACTCCGGCGGTGTGCCGTGATCTTCCCCTGGCACCGAATCCTAGCGCCGGACTGGCTCGACGCCGAGCTGATGATCGTGGTGGCGATGGCGATGGCTGGCGTGTGGGTGATGGTGGCGGAGGCTCGAGCGCACCGCCGCGAATCCGACGAGCGCATCCACCTGCACGCGCGCCTCGCCTCGGTGGAGACCGCGATCGCGGCGTCGTACCCGAGCACGCTCGCCGAGCGCGTCGCCGCCCTCGAGGTCGCCGTGTACAGCACCAGCGCCGACATCCGCGAGCGCCTCGCCGTGGTCGAGGCTCGGCTCGATCACCGTCCGCACACCCAGACGCGGCGCAAGGACGGCAAGTTCGGCGCGCCCCTACCATCGGAGCCTGCGCCGTGACGAGAGCAAACCCCGAGACGAGATACACCGCCGAGCCCGTCTGCCCCCAGTGCGGGAAAATCCAGAAGGACGCCTACGAGATTGGAGCCGGGCACGAGGGCGAGCACGAGACCGACTGCGACTCCTGCTCGACAACCTTCGTGGTGTACCGCCACGTCTCGTGGACCTACACCACGAAGGTCGACTACTGCACCAGGATCATGGAGGAGTGATGACCGACGCCCTCACCGCTGCACTGATCGAGCTGCACGACGCCGTCGCGCGGCGGCTCCACGAGTCACCCACCCTGCGCCTGATGGCGGGGACACGCATCATCCACGCACTCGCCCGCGTCCGGGCGCTCACCATCAAGGCAACACCATGACCACCCCCATCGACACCGAGAAAGCGAACAAGCTGCACCGCCCGGACCTCGTCTCGCCGTGGCTGATCTTCTACGCCGGGCGCGCGATGGCTTACGGCGTCGCGAAGCACGGCGGCGGGATCACCGGGCGCGGGACGTTCTGCGACCCCGGCGAGCAGTCGATGATCGACACGCACGTGCGCAGCCTCGAGCGGCACTGGAACGCGTGGCGCCGGGGCGAGCACTGCGACCCCGATAGCGGGCTGCGGCACCTGGACTGCGTCTGCGCGCAGCTCTCGATCATCACCGACCTTCTGGGCGATCCCGTGGGCGGTGCACGATGACCACCTGGGTACTCACCGGTGACTGTGTCGAGAGCATGCGGGCGATGCCCGACTGCAGCATCGACGCGGTCGTCACCGACCCGCCCTATGGTCTGTCGAAGGAGCCTGACATCGCCGAGGTACTGCGCCACTGGCTAGCCGGCGAGGACTACGAGCACCGTGGTGGCGGTTTCATGGGCAAGTCATGGGACTCGTTCGTGCCCGGTCCGTCGGTCTGGCGCGAGGTCTTGCGCGTGCTCAAGCCCGGCGGACACGCGCTCGTGTTCTCGGGCACCCGCACCTACGACCTCACCGTGATCGCGATGCGGATCGCCGGGTTCGAGATCCGCGACCAGCTCGCGTGGATCTACGGCAGCGGCCTCCCCAAGTATCTCGACGTGGCGAAAGCGATCGACAAGGCGGCGGGGCACTGGAGAGGCAGAGCAGGAGAAGTGGTGGGCTGCAGCGTCTCGATGAGCGGGCCGCACTACGCGAGGACGGACAAGGGCGAACCGATCACGGACGACGCCAAGCGCTGGGAGGGATGGGCAACCGCGCTCAAGCCCGCGCAGGAGCCTATCGTCCTCGCACGCAAGCACATCGCCCGCAAGCACACCGTGGCGGCGAACGTCATCGCGCACGGCACCGGGGCGTTGCACATCGACGCGTGCCGGATCGGGGATGAGGAAAGGATCAACGCGCCGGCAGGGAACAAGCCCGGCTTGCCCACGTACGCGCTGGGTGGTGTGCGTGGTATGCCGCAAGACGCGGAGCCTAGATGTGCGGTTGGGCGCTGGCCCGCGAACGTGCTGCTCGACGAGGACGCCGCGGCGGTGATGGACGAGCAGCACGCCGGAGCGTCGCGATTCTTCTACATCGCCAAGGCGAGCGTGTCCGAGCGCGAGGCTGGTCTCGAGGCTGCTGGTCTGCCCCTGGTGAAGAACAGCGATCAGACCGGTCGCGCCGAGGGTTCGGCCGGGCTGAACTCGGGGCGCTCGGGCGCCGTCGGGGGCTCTGACGGGCGCCGTAATCACCACCCGACAGTCAAGCCCGTGTCCCTCATGCGACACTTGATCCGCCTCGTGGCGCCACCAGGTGGCATCGTGCTCGACCCCTTCGCCGGATCCGGTACCACGCTCGTCGCCGCCATCCGCGAGGGCACCCACGCCGTGGGCTGCGAGCTCTCGCCCGAGTACGTGCGGATCATCGAGGCTCGCACCGCACACGCCCTCGCCACCCCGGACGAGGGCGCATGACCACGACTAAGGCTCGATGTTGGCAGCACCGCCGGGTGATACCGTGCGCGCGGTGCCTCCTGCCCAGCCCCGCGTTCGTTCCCCGCCCGCGCATCCCCGCACCCACCACCGTCGTGCTCGGGCTGCGGTGGATCAGGGCGGGATGGGATCGGATCCCACTCCTCGCCGCCGTCGTGCGCCCGCCGTCGGCGTGGGCGATCATCGAGTACTGGCGCCCCTCGTTCTTCGCCACCCAGGACGACGTATGATCCCCATCATCATCTCATCCGTCGGCGCCCCAGACCCCACCGTCACCGAGCGCGAGGCCGCGTTCGTCGACACGATCCTGCGCCTGTCCGTGCGCCGTGCGTACGGCGACACCGGGCGTGGCACACAGCCCGCGCTCGGGGTGGCGATCCGCACTACGTTCGCAGTGTTCGGTGCTCTCGAACTGGCGCGCTCGAGCGCCATCAGGAGCGCACCGTGATCCCACGCCGCACCCCACACCGCCCCGGATCACCGCGCCGCTCCGACCCCGAGGCGGAGATCCAGATCAAGATCGTCGCGCTGCTGCGCTGGCACCAGGTGAGTTTCTGCCACGTCCCGAACTCCGACGGGCGGGCGGGCGCGAGGAATCAGGCGCGGCTCTCCAGGCTCGGCGTGGAGACGGGGATGCCGGACTTGCTGATCTTCGATCCGACGTCACCCCAGGGGTCGCACCGCGTCCGCCATCACAGCGCCGCGCTCGAGCTCAAGAGCGACTCGGGCAGGGCGACGCCGGAGCAGACGGCGAGGCTCGCCGATCTGTCCTCGCGAGGGTGGGCGACCGCCGTGGTGAAGGGGTACGCCGCCGCCGTGGCGCAGCTGCAGGCGTGGGGGTATCTGCCATGATCGCCGCTAGACCAGCCGTCGCCCGCGGTCGTCGAACAGCGCTGATGGATCCCACGAGCGGGGCACCGGTCGCCCCGAGTCCGCGCGGGTGTTGTACCCGATCACGGCGATCTCGCTCGAGCACGCCGTCACCGACGGGCGGATGATCCGGCGCCACACGTCCGCCCCGGGGTCGCTTAGGCGCTGGGACGACCACGCGCGGTGCGGCACCACGATCACGGGCTCGCCCGAGCCGGTGCCGTGCAGCACTGCGATCGCCCGCTCGAGCGACGCGCGCGCCCCCGCGACGAAAGCGGCATCGAGCGAGTCGTCGGGGTGACAGTCCGCAGCCCAGCCCAGCCCGATGTTGCCGCGGTTGCCGTGCGACGTCCGCAGCCCGCTCGGGTGCACCGCCACGTCCCCCGCCTCGCGCGAGTAGATGTCGTGGTAGGCGACCCCGCTGTAGCGCTCGAGCAGGGCGATGCGCCTGGCGTCGGTGATGCCCTTGACGGGGGACTTCTTGCCCGCCCACCGCCGCGCCTGGTAGTCCGCCACGCCGAAGCCCCCGCGCACCGCGGTGACGTGCACGGTGAGCACGCGCGCGAGCTCGCCGGCGCGGAAGGGGCGGGACGACAGGCGCATCGTGGTGGCGAATACGCCGTGGATGGTGGTGGTGGTGGCGTGCATCAGTACTCCGTGACCTCGCACCAGTCGATCGCGATCGCAGCCTCCCACGTGCCCGTGGCGGGCACCGCTGGGACGCGGATGACGAATCCGTCGTTGGCGGCGAGGATCAACGGATGCTGCCCGTCGGATGCCTCGCCGCGGAAAAGCATCGTACCGGAGGGCAGGATCTGCCCCGACAGCGACGCGGTGATCGGAGCAGTGCCGATCAGGTTCGCCAGTCCGTTCGTCTCGAGCGTCTTGGTGCCGACGCCCAACGCCGCCGTGGTGGCGATGCGGATGTCACCCGCGCCGACGAGCGAGGAGCCCATCGACGCACGCTTTTTGAACTGCGCGGCCGGGGTGATGCCCGTGCCTAGCGTGCCCTGCCCAGACCACCCGGACACACGCACCAGCTCGATGCGGATTGGTGCACCGGCGGCGAAGAACGTGGTGGATACGGCGGCGCCGATCTTGATCTCGTTGATGACACACAGCCTCGTCGCGTCCACCCACCTGAACTGGAAAATCTCCGCGCCTGCAGCTAGCGCTGCCGGCAGCACGCCTGTGAATGCGCCCATGGCGTAGTGCCCCAGGGCGCCGTGATCCGTCGGGCGGTTGGTGTTTCGGAGGGCGCGGAACGCCGTGCCGTCCACCTCGCAGATCGCCCCAGAGTTGCCTTGGATTTGCACAGCCATATCGCTAGCTCCATCTCCACGCTACGGACCACTGCCCGTAGAGTCTCGTACCGCGTTGCTGCGGCGTCGGTCTGTTGAGTCCGGTACCGCCGACCCTGGGGAATGCCAGGATATCTGCAGGCTGCTCGTGTAGCTCAGAATCGTTGCGTGCGAAGATCGAGAATCCTACGCCGGCGACGATGTCCCCGGCGGTGATCCTGATCGTCTCGTGCACGTGCTCATCGACGGAATGATCGGCGGTATTCGTGGGGCGCAGCCACGCCTGGAGCACCGAGCCCGCGACGATGCCAGCCTGCCCAGTGACGGCGAGCGTGACGTCGGACTGCCCAGGGAACACGCCGAAGTTTACGGTGGCGGTACCCTGCGCACCGCCGCCACCGCCCGGCGGCGCCACCCACGTGCCATCGGCGCGAAGGAAGTTGGACGTACCTCCGCCGCTGGCGGGCACCGTGCCTGCGAGGGACGATGTGAATAGAGCGACCATCGCCGCGAGCTGCGCCGATGATAGCGGCGAGGGGACGCCGGATCCGGCACCGATCGCCCGCCCAAGCGCCCGCCCAGCCGCCATGTCCGCGAGCTTGGCGAGATCGAGAGAGCCGTCGGCGACGCGGGCGACCGGCAGCGTGCCCGTCGTCAGATCGGCAGCGCTGCCGGTCGACGCGACAGCCACGAGCCCGAGCGTGGTGCGCTGCGCAGCCGCATCGGCGTCGTCGATCAGAGCGTACCCCGCCGCGGTGCAGGTGGCACCGACCACCGTCGTGCCGGTGCGGCGCAGTACGTTGCCGTCGGCGATCACGTTGACATCGAGCAGCGATCCGTCCGCGTCGAGCTGCGTCGCCGCACCGCCGCCGCCGGGTGGGGCGATCCATGATCCATCGGCGCGAAGGAAGTTCACCGTGCCTCCGCCCGACGCCGGCACCGTGCCGACGGTGGACGACGTGAACACGTCTACTCCGCCGCCCGGTGGACCAGGCGGACCCTGGGCACCGCGCGCCACCGATCCGATCGGCACGATCGTGACCTCCTGCTGCAGTCTCTTGCCTCGCTCGATCGTGACCAGTCGCGCGCGTCGTGGGGTGCTCATATGATCGCCTCGAGTCCGAGCTCGCCGAGCAGCTCGTCAGAGATTACAGACTCCGCCCAGCACCGGCAGTTGACGGGGGTGCCCGGCAGCCCCTCGGAGCCCGGCGGGGAGTCGTAGGGGAACGTCCGTCCGTCGAGCGCGCGATGGCTGGGGCGCACGCGTGCGTCGCCCTGCGAACGCCAAACGAACTCCTCGACCCCGACGGCGGTCGCCCGCGCGCGCGCTACCTCGGCGTGGAGCTGCGAGAGCTGGTGTTGCGCGATGACCTTGGTGCGACCTTCGAGCGTCCCGAACTTGAGCGGGATGCCCTCGCGCCGCCACTTCGACGCGAGATCCTCCGCCGACGCGCCCGTGCGCGCAGCCTCGATGATGTCCCTGCGCAGCCCGTCTGCCACCTCGTCGCGGACGCTGGAGATCAGCTCCGCCGCCCTCTTCGTCCACGCATCGATCAGAGCCTCGGCGTCGTACTCCGCGGCGTCCATGCGGGCGTCAGTCTTGGCGCTCGCCTTCGCCTCGGCGCGTACCAGTGCGCCCCACGGGCGCGACGCCGAAGCCTCGCCCTTGCGCGCGATGGCTCTCACGATGGAGACGATGCGCTTGTCGGGCCAAGCCTTGCGCAGCGCCACCCCGACGGCGCGGGCGTCAGCCTCGGTGCGCACGCGCCCCGACCCCACCGTCGCCCGCACGCGCTGGAGCAGCGGGCGCAGCGCCCGGCGCAGCTCGAGCTCGAGATACCGGGGCGGTGGTGTGCCGACGCGGCTGGAATGCTTAGGCATCGGGTGCCGTCTCCTCGGGCGCCGTCTCCTCGGGCGCCTCGGGCTCGGTGGCGCGGTGTGCAGTCGCCAGCTCTGCGACCTCGGCGAGGCTCACCATCTTGTGCGCGCCGAGCCCCCAGTATCCGAGCTGCTCGCGCTGGATCGCCAGCGTGATGGTGCGCGTCGGCACGCGGAACTTCTCGGCGGCCTCGCGCACCGGCACGAGATCGTCGGGCATCGGTCCGGTGCTCGGCGGCGGCTCGAGCTCGGCGCCCGGCTCGTCACCGACGGCGGCGACGGGTGGCGGCATATTCGGGTTGACGGGCGCCACCGCGGGGCGGGGACCGAGCACGCTCGATTCGCGCCCGCGGAGCGTTGCGAACGCGACGCCCAACGCCCCGAGCCCCTGATCGTAGGAGAGCTCGCCGGTGTTCACCTTGACGATGATCTCGAGCATGCTCGAGATCTGCGCGCCGTTCATCGCCGTGTCCTCGGGCGACGATACAGCGACCGCCACCGGCTCGATGTTCGCCTCGACCATCCCCGCCTCGAGGTCGAGCGGCTCGGCGTCGTCGTCCGCCTGGATCGACAGCGCACCGCTCACGCCCTGCGAGAATCGCTGCTCTCGCACCTCGTCCGCCGTGATGGCGCCCATCGCCACGTACGCCGTATCGGCGGCAGCGTTGCGGGCGTGCGCCTCGCTCTCGTGGGTGTCGGACTTCGTCCACAAGGGCGCAAAGTCGATCTCCCACGCCGTCGCATCAATGCCGCGCGCGGCGAAGTACACCTCGAGGATGCGGTCGATCGCGGGCTCGAGCACCTCGTGTTGCCACGCCCGCACGCCCGCGAAATAGATCTCTTGCGGACCGGACAACACGCCCGCGCCCAGCCCCGCCGGCGACTCGTTGAAAAGGATCTCGCGGGGGTATCTGCCCGCCGCCGCGGTGACGCGGTCGCGGGTGCGGTCCATGATGTCGGTCGCTCCGGCGAGCGTGATCGACAAGTTGCCTATCTCGTCCTCGGTGTCCATGCCGAGCAGCCCGAGGGAGTCGAGATTCTCCCGCACGCGCCCCAACACCTCGCGGATCTTCGCCGCGCCCTCGCGGGTCTGGTGGTCCTCTTTGTAGTTCGCGAGCTTCAGGTAGGTGATCGATGCGATATACAGCATCGACACCGCGTGCGACGCCGCGGCGCCGTCACGCCCGAGCTCGTCCCACACACGCTCCAGGATCGACGGACCCCAGCCACCGCGGTTGTAGAGCTGCAACGAATCGATGGGCAGCTGGATCGCCTCGAACGGGATCACCCGCGAGTGATGCACCAGCGTGGACGCGGACGCGAGCCCGGTGATCTGCCACTCCAGCGTGCGCCCGTACGTCGGGGAGAACAGCCCCACGTCCTGCTGCTGCGGCTGGGCGCGCTCTGCCGGCACCACGACCAGGCGCATGAGGTGGGTCTGCCCGGGCACGATCTGCATCACCTCCGACGCCACGCCGGAGCCGATGGCGGGGATCACGAGCAGCGCGCCGCCGTGCAGACGCGACCATTTCGCCGCCTGCGACAGCGCCGCGTCGATGCCGATGTCGTCGAGGGCGGAGCGGACCTCGGCGACGTCGATCACGGAGCCGTCTGCGGTGGTGACGGACTGGAGCGACCAGCCCTCGCGCAGGGCGTCGTCGACGACCAGATCCACGATGCGCGCCGCGAGGGCGTGCTGCTCGTACAGGACGTCGAGAGCCTGCCGCGTGAGCCGTGGGCGGCGCCCGAAGGCGATGCCGCGGTGCTTGTCGCGCACCCCGCCCAGCGAGCTGGTGCTCGACGTCCAGTCGTCCTGGCGGGCTGCCGCGGGCGAAGCGGCAGGCTTGGTGCGGGCGCGGGGCATGCCCCCAGTCTAGCACCGGGGCGTCAGTAGCCCCCGAAGTTGCGCCCGCCGGGGCGCTTGTCGTCCGTCCAGAAAAGCCGGGACATCGCCATCGACCACGCGTCGAGAACGTTGGGGCTCGCGGCACCCTCGGTCCACGTCGTGAGCTCGTGCTCGAGCACCCGGTGGTGGTGCCAGAATCTGACGCGCCCCTGCTCGACCTTGGCGGCGCATGGCGAGGCTCGCACCACCTTCGACTGCGTCGCCCACACGCCCCGGACCGGTGTACCACGCGAGCCCTTGCGGCCCTCGATCTTGACCTGGTACCCGACGGCGGTCGCCCACGCATCGATGTGCTCGTCGATGCCTTTGCCGCCTTGGTTGCGCTCGGCGATGATCTCCTGCACCCCCCACTCCTGCGCCAGCTCGACGAGTCGCGGAGCCCACACCCGCGGGGTGCCGTGCACCGCCTCGGTGTGGAGCACCCAGACCAGCCCGTCGGTGTCGAGCGCAGCGACACACAGCCCGCAGTCGTCCGATGTGTCTTTGTCGTCGATTGACGGATCAACCGCGAGCACCGTCATCACGAATCGCTCGCGGTCGAGCGGCGACGCGACGCGGTGGCGTGCAATGTCCTCGGGTGACAACAGCGCGCCGCTCTCCAGCAGCTCGCCCTCGAGCTCCTGCAGCGCCCACTTGGTGCCGCCCCACACGCTTTCCATGTTTTCGAGATTCGTCACGTTCGCGCGGTTGTCTGACGATCGCCCGCGCGTGACGGTGACGTTGGGCGCCCACGTCGAATCCTTCAGCAGCCGCATCATGATGGGCGAGGCGCGCGGCGTGGTGGTGATCAGCATCTCCGGGTTGCCTACGGGGCACTCGCCCATCGGGTGCGACGAGGGCATCAGGCAGCCACACGTGCGGTGCCCAGCGAAGATGTTGTCGAAGTTGACTATCGGTTTTTTCCAAGCGGCGATCTCGTCGAGCCACGCATAGTTGTGCTCGTACCCTCGCGACTTGTCCTCCTCCTCGGAGGTGAGCGTGTGCATCCGTCCGCCGAATGGTGTGTCGATGCGCCCCTCGTTTTTCTTGTAGACGAGCTCGTATCCGCGACGGCGCGCGCACGCCATCAGCCCCGACGGTCCCTCGACCATGACGTCGCGGACGTCGGCGAATGTCTTGGAGCAGAGCACGCCCAAGAAGCCGGCGCCCCAGTCCTCGATCTTGTCGAGCGTGTGCTCGGAGCCCGAGCGCGTCTTGCCTTCCATGCGCCCTGCGCAGCGCAGCCAGATCCCGCGGCAGTTCGCCGGGCGGAGTTGATTCGGTCTCGCGGTCAGCTGCCACACGCTGGCGACCAGGCTCTGATCCGCCGGTGTGATCTGGTCGAGCACGCGCAGCAGCGCCTCGTCTCCGTCGCGCTCTCGGATCTCGCGCAGCTGCAGCGCGGCGGTTCGGAGTTCGGCGCTCATCGTCAGCCCTGCAGCAGGTAGAGCGCCCCGGCAGATCCGGCTGCTCCCACCAGACCGTTGCCGATCCCCGCCCCCGCCGCACCTCCTCGCACGATGATCTGAGCGGGACTCGGAGTGACACCGCCGAGCGAGGTGACCAGCTCGAACTCTCCGCCGCCGTTGTCGGTGAGGCTCACGATCCCGCGGCGTGCGACGATCACGATCACCCCACCGCCACCGCCACCGCCACCGCCACCGTTGGTGGTGCCGTTGCCTCCGGCGCCCCCGCGCGCGGTGACGATGCCGTCGAAGGCCCCCCACGTGTGCACGATCAGCCCGAGCACGTCTCCGCCACCGCCTCCTGCACCGCCGACGCCTCCGGCACCGCTGCCGCCCCCGGCACCGCCCACCACCACGGACGCGCCCAGCGTCCGCCCCAGCACCGCCCGGTCGAGAGCACGCCACACACCCGGACCTCCGGCGCTCTCGACTACAGCCGTCGCGACCCCGGCAGCACCCGCGAGACGAGGCGGCGCGGAGCCAGCCCCGCCGGCTCCGGCGCTGCCTCCGAGGCTATTCGTCGCGTTCGTGCCGGCGTCGCCGTCTACGGCGGCGACGGTGCCCGTGGCTCCCGCTGTACCGCGCTCCCAGGACGACGCCCCGCCAGGCACCCCACCGGAGACGCCGAGCACACCAGCCTCGCCGCGCGCATCGATGGTGCCGCTGCCCGTCAGCACGCCGCGGACGAACACCGGATTCCCGCGCGTGCGCAGCGTGCCGGTGACGGTGAGGTTGCCGTAGAACATCGCGCGCGTGAGCGTGGTCGTGCCGGCGGCGATCGTGACGTTGCCGTCGGAGCCGTCGCCGAAGCGACCCGCGGCGAGATCGTCGATGACCTCCGCGTCCTCGACCGTTAGCGCGTTCAGGATCCAGTTGGTCGTGTTCGCTGGGATCGTCGCGCCCGCGACGAGTCCCTGCCCCGGCGCCGGCGGGACGAGTTTGGTGGGCAGCCCCGAGCGCGGTCCGCTGCTGAAGTTGGTATCGGTCGCCCAAGTGGGTCGGTTGCTGAACGGCATATGGTGGTCCTTTTACACGGCGAACACGAAGTCTAGGATGCCGGCGCCGGCGATGGCGTTGCCGGCGAAGTCGAGGATGCCGGCGCCGGCGATGGCGTTGCCGGCGAAGTCGAGGATCAGCGCATCGAGGCTGGTCGCGACGAGAGCGTACCCGTACGCCGCAGCGGTAGCGCGACCGAGCAGCGTGAGCAGCTCGACCGCCTCGGCGCTGGTGCCCACCACCGCGCCGATCGTGTAGCCCATCGGGTATTGCTCGGTGTAGCTGGTGGGGGCTGTGCCCGTGTACAGCTCTACGATCCGCTGGATCGTGTTCGTGGTGCCGCCGCTCGACAGGATCAGCTCGATCTGGATCCGCAGCAGCGTCCTGTAGCGCGAGTCGGTGGCGCCGGCGATGCGATCGAGCTGCAGGATCCCGCCGATGCGATCGAGCTGCGCACCGACGCCGTTGTCGACGTCGAACGCCCCGGTGACATCCAACGCCATGAATCGCTGCGTGTCGGTGCGCAGCGCCAGCGCCTCGACGAGCGCGACGAATCGGGTGTTGCGCACGAAGTGCAGCAGCCGAGCCGCCGCCGGGAACTGCCCCGTGGCGCCGTAGTAGATGACGCCGTATTCGTTGGCGGAGTAGGCGGTCATGTCATCCCGTGATCACGTAGAGCGATCCGACCCCACCGTTGCCGCCGAGCCCCGCGTCAGAGTCGGAGGCGCCCGAGCTCGCAGTCGTGCGGCCGTTGCCACCGCCACCGCCGCCGCCACCGCCGTCTCCGCCGTCTCCGCCGCGCCCGCCGGCGCCGAATCCTGAGCCGCTCGGCTGGGTGCTGCCACCGCCACCGCCACCGCCACCGCCACCGCGAAGCATCGATCCTGCAGAGCCGGACGCGCCCGCGGATCCGCTGGTACCGGACGCGCCACCGGCTGCGCCAGTGCCCGGTACGATCGCGTTAGCTGCTCCGCCCGCGCCGGCTGCGGTGAATTGGTTCGTCGAGCTCGCGCTCGCGCCGTGTCCTCCGCCGCCGCCGCCCCGCAGGGACCCGCCTCCGCCGCCGTTGAGCCCGGCGCCGGAGCTTGCTCGACCCCCGCCACCGCCACCACCGAACTCGGCGGATGCTCCGTCGACCGAGGTCGAGAGCCCCGATCGTCCACCGCTCCCGCCGGAGACGGACCCCGTCGACAGATCGACAGGCGCTCCGCCCTCGCCGCCCGTGTCGCCCGGGGTGCCGCTGCCGCCCGAGCCCGCGCTACCGCTGCCGCCCCCGCCACCGCCGCGTTGATTGACCGCGGCGTTGTTTCCACCGCCACCGCCACCGCCACCGAACGCGGTGACGAGATAGGCGCCGACGCCGAACGTGGTGTCGCCCCCAGCGGTGCCCGGAGCGCCGTCGTTGCCCGTGCTCCCGTTGCTGCCGTCGCCACCAGCTCCGCCGGCACCACCGGCACCGACCGTCATCGCCACGGTGGCGGGCAGATCGCCCGCCAGCATATCCACGATCACACACGCGGCGCCGCCACCCGGCGTGCCGCCGTACCCGACACTCTGCGCCGTGCCACCGCCACCTGCACCGCCACCGCCACCGCGCAGGATCACACGCACCGGCGTCGTGGCGGTCGCCCACGCGGGTTTAGTCCACGTGCCCGCCCCGGCGATGAGCCTCGACTGCACGTCGGTGGACGCCGTCAGCGTCGAGCTGTTGCTCACCGGCACCCAGCCCGTCGCGAGCACGCCGGAGCCCTTGCTGTACAGCGTGAGGTCGGGGCTCGGCGCGTCGGTGCGCACGAACACGGTGCCCACCGGCGCCGTCACGACGCCCTCGGGGGAGCCCGTGCCGTGCCGCAGCCATCGCACGCGCGAGCGGCAAGCGAGGATGAAGTCGTCGACGAGATTCGCACACTCCGCGATCCAAAACCTGGTGGCGAAGCTCTCCGGCAGCGCACCCACTGGCACGCCCGCGGCGTTGTAGTTGAGCTTGAGCGCGACCAGCAGAGACGCATTCGTCGCGGCGAACACCGCATCGGACGAGGTGAAGTCGAATGGATCCGGATTCGCCATCTACTTGCCCACCCACCCGGTCGTGCCGGTGCCGCTCTCCTTGACGTAGAAGCTGGTGCCTGCGCCGCCGTCGGTGCGGCGGAACGTCGAGCCTACCGGCGCCGCGACTGCGCTCTCGGGCGTGCCCGCGCCGGACAGATCCAGCGGTCCGGCGACGCCGCCGTGGCGGACGCCGAACACGACGCGCCAGTGACTACCGGTGCGCTGCCACCCGCCGATGACGGCGCTCGCCGAGTTGATGTAGTTCAAGTCCTCGACGCTGTTGAACTGCTCGGCCCAGATCCCCGTCGACGGACCGATGTTCCACTGACGCGTGGTGTTGTTATTCACGTCCGCCTTGCGGTGGAGGATCGTGAAGTTGCCAGGCGCTACGCCGTCGCCGAGGGTGAGCGACGCCGCCACGAGAGCCGCCGAGTTCGACGACAGCGCACGCACCCGGATGCGGGTGGCGAGGATAAAGTCGTCGACGAGATTGGCGATCTCCGCCGTCCAGTAGCGCGACGCAAGCGTCGGCGACAACGCCCCCACGGGCGAGCCCGACGCGTCGTAGTTGCGCTTGAGAGCGACGAGTAGATGGGCGTTCGCTGCCGCGAACGCTGCGTCGCTCGAGTCGTAATCGAATGCGGTGCCGGTGCCTCCAGTGGACATATCAGGTCTCCAGCACGATGATACGCGCGACGGCGTAGGTGGAGCGCTGCCGCGTCGTGATCGTGCGCCGCGCGGTGGAGTAGGAGACGCCGTCGAGAGACAGCTCGACGACGACGTTATCGACGCCCTCGTACCCCGCCGCTCCGATCGCCGCAGCCATGCGCCACGGCAGGACATCCGCGCCGATCCCGAAGACGATGGGCGCCTGCTCGAGCAGCAGAGCCGCGACGGAGTCGACGATCTCGGGCGTGGTAGCCTCCTCGGAGGTGCTCGTGGTGAGAGTCGCTCGGATCCAGATCGGCACCGCGGACACGCGATCAAACCTCATCGTTTGGGCGAAGCCGTAAGCGTCGGTGAGCACGACCGTCACGCCGGTGCCGTGCACCTCGGCGCCGGCTGGGCGCGCGGCGAAGATGGCTTCGGCGATCTCGGTGTTGTCGCCGCCTTCAACGACGGTGTTGATCGACTTCCCGGGGAGCCCGTTGGCGTCGACGACGAGCGTCCGATTCTCATACGTGCGTACGTACGTGACGCCGTCCACCGCCGCCACGTTGGCGTCGATGGCGAGCAGGGGACCTTGAGCGCGCCGGAAGGCCTCGATGCCGGCTCGGACGCGCAGCGCGGCGTCGGACTCCACAGCAGCGCCGATCACAGGCTGCGCGGTGGCGTCGAAGTCTCCGACGTCGGACCACCCGATCACGGTGTCGAGCACCGTCCAGTCGTCCGAGCTCACGGCGGGAGACAGCACGACGACCGCATCGGACGCCACCTCGCCCTCGACGAAGATCGAGATGCCGGCGGCTCCGATCACGTATGGACCATCGACTACGACCCACACCGAGCCGGTGCGGTTCCACCGGATGCGAACGCCGTCGTTGATCACCGTGCCGTTGGTTCCGGTGGCGAGCCCTTCGACGCGCGAGGAGATCGCCGGCGAGCGCGTGACGCCGAGCAGGCGCACGGTGCGATCGAGCGCAGCGCCC
>Ga0105045_10002597_pt1 | contig 15292 bp, 12 predicted proteins | sample MAT02_FD_78089 | JGI IMG/M metagenome (GOLD analysis project Ga0105045, IMG submission 78089) | Freshwater microbial communities from Lake Fryxell liftoff mats and glacier meltwater in Antarctica - MAT-02 (megahit assembly) | ecosystem: Environmental > Aquatic > Freshwater > Ice > Liftoff...
CCTGTAACCCATACATTACCCATTGTTATGGCTACGGAACCATAAATTTGGATACCCTCATTTTTATCTCCTACATTGTCGTATCTTGCTTTTACCCAAGGTGCCATTGCAAAGCCTTTGTCGTTTGGATAATCTGGGTCTCCACCAACAAAGTAGGCCAATGCTCCTTTTTTATCGTTTCTAAATGTTTGATCGCCAAAAGCTAATGTAGGTTTAAAAAACACCTTTCCATTATCATAATTATACGCTTCTGAAAGCACTTGCTCTGCAAAAGATTTGTAATCCCCGCCTTCTTCTTTCAGTTTTCCGATTTTAACCAAAGCATCGCACCAAGCCTGTTGTGCAGCATTTACTTCATCGTACGTAATTATACTTTGTGCACCTTCTTCCACATACACCAGGCCCAAATCATCAATAACTTTTTGGACACTTTCATTTGTTTGTGAAAGCACTTTGTCAGCTTCTTCTTTTACCTTTTGAGTTGCTTGGTCGCAAGAGGACGCCATAATTGCTATTGTCAATAGCCCGAAAATCATTTTTTTGTTCATTTTTTTAACTTTTATTGATTTGCCTACTTTTTACAACGGTGTTCAGCTTGTCCGTTAATTATTTAACAGTTCATTCTGCTTAATTGTTTGTCAGAGTTCAAAATTGCCATTGACGTTTTGCAACTACAAAAAGTTGGCGATTTGGAAGCACTAAACTGTCTGCCAGCACTGAACTCGATACGAAGCAGAAAGCTTCATTTAACCACTGAATCGCCAATTTTTTGTAGGTGATGTTAGGTGCTGGCGTTCTTGTCCACATTGCTTGTAAACCATTGTCGTTTTTCAGTTGTCGTGTCATTGAGTGTCGGCTGTGCGTTACGTATTTTTTATTTTTTAAGCGTTAGAAAATTTTTTAAAAACATTTTGTCCTGCAATGGATTTTCAATTTCTTTGACAAAGCTTTTGTTGCAGCGTTGGGTTGAGAGGCCTTGGCAAAAAATACAAATGTGCTACCAAATGCGTTGGCTTATGTATCTTTAAATAATTGTCCTTCTGTAAATAGATTGATGTCAATTGGGGTAATTTTTGTTAAGTCGGATTTGAATTTAACTTCTGAAACTCTCGGAGACTGTTCAATAAAGTGTGTCTGATAAATTTTATAACTTTGCAATATGAAAATCAAAAAAGCTTGAAATTACTCCAATTCTCGTTACCATATTTGAGGCTTTTGAAAATTCAACTTTTACAGCTTCCCCAACATTTGGAAATCTTTCTACCCACCTATTTTATTTATTTAATTTTAATACCCAATTAAAACTATTCCTTTTAATGGTAGTTGAAGTCTTCCATTTATATACAATGTTTCTAAAAAAGCAAAAATGCTTTCAAAATCATCAGTTCCAGCATAAGTATTCCTTACGGCTAATATTAAATATTCAACAGAAGGCTACATACAAGCTTGGAAAACATCTTTTAAAAATTGATTATTTCTGTATGCTCTACCAGCTTCAACTTCTAAAACAATTTTTAAATCTTCGCTTATTCCATCTGCATCAAAAAACTTATCTATTTTATTATTTAACCCAAATAAAACGGGTACTCGGATTTTATCATCTTTGCTTTTACTCTTTTAAATAGTGAATTTAATTAGTTCTAAATCTAATCTCACTATTTCCAATACTTTATTACTGCTATATTTAAATTTATGAGAATCTATTAGAGGATGATTGTTTTCAAAACATAGAATAGCTTCTTTTACTTGTTCAGTAATTCCGAAAGAACGAGGGAATAATTGATATCTCAATTTCATTAATTATTTTTCTGTTTTAAAAATGTCAAAGTTACAATTTACGATTTGGTTTTTATCAAATGTTGCCGCTAAAGTGTCAGCAGTTTACTTGTAGGAAGGTGGGTGGGTTTGGGTGCGGTTTGGCAAAATTAAATGTGGTATTTTTGTTTTGGCAAGTGCGTTGGCAAAATACCTCTTTTGGTTTTTTAGCGTTGGCTTGTGTGTCGAGCAAAACCAAATTTGCTAAAATATGCGTCTGGCTGTCTTTCTACTATGAGGCACAACTTACTTACATGCGCCACAAAGCTACATGACACCTGCGGTTTTTCCAAACTTTTTCCAAAAAATATTATATAATTACCCATTCTTCTCAGTTGATCTAGTGGACTGACTATATTTTCGATACTTGCGGATATCATCATCTTAGATCTACACATCGCTTAACTCGGCAGCTTTATTGTTTTGATTTCAAAATTACGCAACAATAATACCAATACCGCCATCATCTCATCCTATCAAAACCTATCCTTCCTAAAGATTCGACATCATAAAAAAATATTTCTACAGCCAATTCTAGCAAGCGTTTGATTATCATCGGAAGCCTGAGAACCCTTGGTTATAATTGTATTTGAGGAAGCTAAAGGCATTGGATTGCACGCCTATGAAAAAACTGTAGAAGCCATTGTTAGGTGCCCATCTTATATTCATCTGCCAGCAATGGAGGTTGCGACTAAATCCAAATTCTGGATACACAAATGATTTGTTTTTGATATCATAAGCGATATTTCCTATCGACATTGTCCAGTTTTTGGTCAGTGGTACGTTTCCGCTCATATTGATCGAGTGACTAGTCACGACGAATGTATCTCGTCTGTTGATAGGCCTTACTTCAAAGTTATAGTTATGAGAAATATTAAAATTGTCAAACCATATAGAAATTGGATCTTCTATAATGGTGGGACTTTTTTCGTCCTCAGTGGCAAAAGGGTTAGAACCTAGCGCTTCTTTTGCTAATTTCTGCTTTGCTTTGCGCTCTTCTTCTTGCTTTTGTTTCTTTAGAGCTGCTCCAGGATTGAGGATGTCTTTGATTCTGGCAAAGGTAACACTCGTAGTGAATTGTCCTCTGAATGAGCGAAACTCTAGCACTCGATTGCGATTGTCCCACACGGTCTGTTTTGTGATTTTGTCATTGCTATTATAAGCATAAGGGCTGTACATCGCACCGAAGTTAAAGTTGGTTAGCCCTTTGAGTACAGTAGTATTGCCTGTAATAGTAATCGGACTCCATTGGAAGCTATCTGCCGCAAAATTGTACCCGCCATTGATATTGATATTGTCAAATAGTCTAATATTGCGATCCGCAGTATCTTTTTTAGTCCTGTACTTGGCCTCAAAAATATTTAATAGCCCAAAGGTTATAGACTTCTGCTCTTCATTGCCACGCAGTGACCCGAATGGTCCATTCTCTAGGATACTATAGGTCTGTGGATTGTTAAAAAGTGGCCTCGTATCTGTATCCACCGTTCGCTCGTATGGCATCTTATTAGCAGGTGCATAATTGAAGTTGAGATTAGGTTTGAGCACATGGCGAATACCTCTGACAAAGCCCTTGTTAAATTTTTTCACCCCGAATATCTGCGTATTGATACTTATACTTGTGTTGATATTTCTGAAGGTAGTAAACCCACGATTAAACTCTTCTCTTGGGGCATTGAAGCCTAGCGTATCGTTTGTGATCGTATCTAGTTTTACTTTTGTAGGATCAAATACTCTTTTGTATTTTTTCATAAACCAATATTCTTCCACGCTTGCATTAGGCGATACATTCAGGTATTTGAGTACTCTGAAGTTAGTACTTAGATTTCCTCTCTGCCGCAATCCTGTCTGTAAGTTGTCAAGTGTCTGCTGTGTAAAAAGCGAAGAATCAGCTGTTCGTACAAAATTTCTAAAATCTGTATTGTAAGAAACCGCTATATTGTCTGTCCATACTTCTCGAGTACTATTTTTCTTTTTGAATGGAAATAAAGTATTTGAAGTCAGTGCCATATTAGGCAAGGTGATTTCCATTTGTCTCGTCTGAGTATTTTGACTGTGATTAAAAGATGCAGTAAACTGAAATGGTGTTGAGGGCATTGTGTGAGCAAAATTAAAACTAGAGCTGTAGGTGCTTGCTAGTACAGATTGTGCGTCATTAAATGCTCGTTGGTCGAGTCCGTTGGTTTGGATATTGATGCTTCCGCCAATATTTCTATAGGGATGAGATTTGGCATCTTGATTGTGTGTCAGCTGTAGCCCAAAAGATTTTAACGACTCCTTAGTACCGTCACTCGGGCGCTCAGTTATCTGATTGTTGTAGCTTAGCGTAGCCGTACCTCTGTAGCTGTATGATTTTGCATACGTGAAGTTGGACTGTAGTAGCAAACTACCTCGCGTGCTGATATTGCTGATCAACCTGAGATCCACACCATTAGATATAGGCATATAGTAGCCTAGTCCTCGCAGTGTGAACCCTTGTGCATCGCTATAATCATAGCTAGGGAATAGGATACCAGAACTTTTGCCTTTGGCCAACGGAAAAAAACCAAATGGCAAGATCAGCGGAGTAGGTACACCACCTAGTTCTAGCTGCGCTACACTGAGCACGGCCACTTTATTGGGTACAAACTTCAGTTTGCTTGCTCTGATACCGAAGTGAGGGGGATCGTGATTACAAGTAGTGATGATCGCATCTTTGTTGTATATCTCATCATCGAGCTCTATGCCCAGCGAATCCGTGGTTGCACCTATGTATTTGGTCGTTTCTCCTACGATGTTAAACTCACCTTCGGTGGTAATGGCATTCATTACAAGGCCTTTTTTAGTTTTGAAGTTGTAGCGGATAGATCTGAACGTAAAGGTTTTGTCACTTTCCTTAAAGGTAGGCTTTTCTTTGTTTTTAGATCTTGGCTGTACAAGCTCGTAACCTTCTAGGATGTTGTTTTTAAAATCTATGACTATGGAGTCAGCCTTGACATTGATCGATTGATAGTTGACCTCTGCATTGCCATATAGATGTATTTTGTTTGCGACTAGATCGGTGTAGGATGAATCTCGGGCACTATAGGCGACCTCATCGTCTAGCCCAGACTTGGATATTTTAATTTTGGTGAGCGGATCGATATTAAGTTTTAGGGTATCAAGACTTATGTTATTTGGATCTCCAAAACCATCCAAAGTATCTTTTGACAGCGTGATGAATGAATCTATTTTTACGGACAATTCTTTTTGCTGACTTACGTCAAAAGTAGTACTATCTGTGCCTATAACTTGTGCGTCACATACAGTTTTATAACATATTAAAAAAATAAATATTATGTAAAATCTTAAATTCAAGGTTATTAACTGTAACGTATTATAAAAAAGTTATATATTTGCACTTTATTTAACCGCAAAAATACTCTAATGGTAGCAGATTTTATCCATAGAAACGCTTTAATCTTTAGAATTGTCCTTCTTTTAACGATTCTAATGATGTTTTTGACACTAAACGCAAGTGATATTAATGTTAAAAATTTACTAATATCTAAAGAAACTTCCTCTTTGGATGTTATCATGATGCGCAATCTACCTACCATCAAGTTAGACGAAAGCAATTACGGAGAGTTACAAAACCTAGATTTGAGAAAAATCACCAAAGTCGTCATAGATGCGGGTCATGGGGGTAATGACAGTGGTTGCGTGGGCAAAAACTCAATAGAGAAAGAGTTGACTCTTAAGATCGCATTGCTTGTAGGAGAATTGATTAAGTCAAAATATCCTGACGTCAAGGTCTTGCAAACTCGGACAACGGATGTGTTTATTCCGCTTTTCAGACGCATTCAGTATGCTAATGAGGAGAACGCAGATTTATTTATTTCAATACATTGCAATTTTATTTCTAATCCCAAGGTCAGAGGTACAGAGACGTTTGTAATGGGACTCCATAGAGCGTCTGATAATCTAGAAGTAGCTAAAAGAGAGAACTCATCTATACTATTAGAGCAAAATTATGAGCAAAACTACGACGGTTATGATCCCAATAGCTCGGAAGGGCACATCATGATGTCGATGTACCAAAACGCATATCTTGACAGCAGCATAGAATTTGCTAATGACATAGAGTCCGATTATAAGATCAACCACCCGAGCAAGAGTAGAGGGGTGAAGCAAGCAGGATTTGCAGTATTGCGTAGATCGTCTATGCCCGCAGTACTTACTGAAATAGGTTTTTTGAGCAATGCCGAAGAGGAGGAGTTTTTACTTTCGGCCAACGGTCAGAAAACTGTAGCTACATCCATACTGATGGCTTTTGATAAATTTTACATCAAAAATAGCTCACTTGACCACATAGTGAAAGAAAAAGTACGAAAGGTTGAGAGCACGTCCAAAGTAAATCCAGATGTATCCGTCATTGTACCTACGCAGCCAAAATATGAAGTTAAAAGCAACGCTATCGCTGCACCAACTTTAGGATTATATAGTGTGCAGATTGCGGCTATAAGAGAAGTTAAAGCGGATATGGACTCAGCAGATTTAGCAAAAGTAGGAGCTTTGCGTGTAGTGAAGGTTGCAGATATGTACAAGTACTTAGTAGGCAGCTTCCCTAATCGCGAACAAGCAGTAGTGGCTCAGCGCAAACTCCAGAATCTAGGCTATAAAGGTGCGTTTCTGGTTATCAATAATTAATGTTTTATACAGAATGACAAACTTTTTTTGGTCGTCAATCGTTTAAAAGTCTATTAATCATAAAACATCATATTTTTAAGGATTTTATATGTCAAGAGAAATAAAAATAGGTTTACTCACATTGCTGGTTTTGATTACGTTTATATGGGGATATACTTTCCTCAAAGGTCGCAATCTATTGACTACCTCGACAGAACTATATACCACCTACACGGATGTAACTGACCTTAATGTCTCTTCGCCAGTTCTAGTCAACGGATACAAAATCGGTACAGTGACTAAGATCAAATTAAATCCAAATGACGTCAAAAAAATGGACGTTTACTATATCATATCCACTGAATACAAAATACCAAAGAATGCTAAAGCTGTTCTCAAATCTCTAGGTTTTGTGTCTGGAAAAGGTATTTTTATAGAGTTTGAAAAAGTATGCTCGGGTGCAGACTGCGTCGTCAGTGGCGATCAAATCTCTGGTGATAACCTAGGACTACTAGGTGCTATGCTTGGCTCTGACAATATCACTGAATACAGCACAGAACTAACCAAATCTGTCAATGCCATCATAGGCAATATAGGCAAAGAAGGCGAGCCAGGTAGTATCAACGAAACCATCCGTCAGCTAGAGCAAATCTCAAAAAACATAAATAGCATCACAGCTTCTACTAATACACTTATCAACAATTCGTCTGCAAACTTAGACAAAACGATAGCAAGTATGGCAAGTATTACTTCTAATTTTGCAAATAATAATAAGAAAATAGAAAGTATGCTCGCAAACCTTGATAAAATTACAGCTGATATATCAAAAGCTAACATGGGCACGACCCTAACTAAAACCAACGAAACGCTAGATGAATCCAAAATAGCCATAGCACAGCTAAAAAATACGCTCACTACCACCAACTCTACCATGGAGGAGCTATCAAAAACGCTCATTAAAATCAACAAAGGTGATGGCTCGCTTGGCAAACTGATGAATGACAAGGAACTTTACAATAACCTAGCTTCATCTACCAAAAACCTAGATTTATTATTGCAAGACTTGCGTCTAAATCCTAAGCGTTACGCACATTTCTCACTTTTCGGAAAGAAGCAAAATGCTTATACACTTCCAGATGAAGATCCTGCAAATAAACTTATCCCTGAGGGAAATCAACAATAATATTTTAGGTGATGTGGCATTAGCGGTTGGCTTTTAGCTTTTAGCAAATAGCATATTATATCTTCGCTGCCTAGGTTTTAATTACGTTATAATGTGTGCAGTTTTTCAATTTGCGAATTAAAGATTTAAATATTAAGTGATCAATTTTTCAAATCCGATAGTTGATACTTTAATATTGAATCATGCTATAGTTTGACAGGTTTAGAAAGGTTACTAAAAATAATCGTCAAATCAAACAGCTAAAACAGTTCAACTTAGAATTTTAAAATCTACGAAAAGCATATATACAAATATACTAATCAAAACATTACATAATGCGCCGTCGTGTATAGATTTCTAAGAAAAGGAATCTTTCCAAATAGGCTTGGCAGCGCTAACGGCTTAGCACCGAACTTGTATTGATAGATAGGGTTGATCGCCCAGTACATTTCAGCTAATATGGGATAGTTGTTAATCTTTAGTATTGATTTCAAACGACCTATATTAATACCAGTGGCTTTAATTTCTAGCAATTCTTTGACTGTACCTTTAGACTCACCGCAAGCTTCAAGTAGTTTTGTGTATAAAAAGCTAGGCAATAGATGAAACCAAGGTAGGCTACGCAATACCCTATTATTGCATATTTGCTGATGACCACCAAAAGGCATAGACCATGGAGGATAGGCAAAAAAGATAAGGCCTTCAGGCTTCAGAAAAGTCTTAAGAATAGGTATGAAAAGCTCTTGATCAGGAATATGCTCGATTACATCTTTTAAAATTATGATATCAAAAAGTTCCTCAAAATCTGCCTTAGGATCTATATCATAAACATTACTGTTGATAAGCTTTGCTTTACCAGCTTGGATATAATCAGATAGATTTAAAGTTGCAGTAGCAAACCTGTCAGACGACAACTCTATGCCGACAACCTCATCTCCGTGCTCAAGAAAAGCCATCAAAACTCCAGCTTCTGCACAACCTATCTCTAGTATGCGTCGAGGCTTACTGGTAGCTTTGGGTGTATTTTTTGTGATAAATGGGATGATATAAGTGCTTGTCACTTCCATTTGCATACGGAAGTACCTGCTCTTATCTGCATGAAAATCCAGCATCTGTATTACTTTGCTTTAAAAACTGGTTTACGCTTCTCGACGAATGCCATAGCTCCTTCTGTAGCATCGTCACTTCCTAGCGTCAAGCCGAAATCATTATATTCTCTCTCAAATCCATCTACTTGCTTATCAAAATATGCATTGACTAGCGCAATGGTTTGCTTGATGGCTATAGGACCTTTGGTCGCAATTTTAGCGCAGATAGCGAGTGCTGTATCTACTTCGGAACCTGACTCTACTACATGCGTCACCAATCCGCGATCCAGTGCTTCAACGGCATTAATCATATCCGCAGTGAGTAGCATCTCTAGCGCTTTGCTCTTGCCCAAGTACTGAATCAAACGCTGAGATCCGCCATAACCTGGCACTAATCCAAGATTGACTTCTGGCTGCCCAAACTTAGCATTGGTACCTGCTACACGAATATGGCAGGCCATTGCTAGTTCACATCCACCACCTAAGGCAAATCCGTTAACTGCAGCTACAACTGGTGCATGAAATCGCTCAATCTTAAAGAATATGTCTTGACCCCTTTTAGAAAGGTTTGCGCCCTCATCTGCACCAAAATGTGAAAATTCCTTAATATCAGCACCAGCTACAAAGGCTTTAGAGCCAGAACCCGTGATTATGACTCCTTTGATACTGAAATTATTATATTCTTTTGTAAAAAACGCATCCAACTCATCAAAAACTTGCTTATTGAGTGCGTTTAATGCCTCGGGACGATTGATCGTAAGTATATAGAATTGATCTTTTTGTTCGATACTGACAGCTACATTCATGGATTTTTATTGATTTCGATATTTAAAAAAGCAAATATAGTGAACTTTGGGTAAATACCCCAAAATAAGCCAAGTAGTGTGTATATTATAGTGTTTCTTTACTTATTATTATTCACCACAATAGCAGAATTTAAATGTTTGAGCTATATAAAACTTTATATCTGACAAGAAAAGTTTATCAACCAAGCCAAGATATAATACAACACTGCAATTTGCTACATAATATCAATAGAAAATCAGTATCTTTTAGCTAGAACTGCCTTATGGAGTCATTCTTTTTTAAGGATGTGACTAAAAGGTGTGCAGACCAGATAAGAAATAAAATTTACTGAAAAAACAAAGATCTATGCCTCGTGACTTAGACGACAGGATCGGTAAAAAACAACACAATAAGTTTAACTAAACGAGATTTTATAATTCAAAGTTATCAACTTCAATTATTTGTCCTGCTTGCAATGTATTGAGGTGAATATTTCCAATCCTTATACGTATCAAACGTAGCGTTGGGAAGCCTACAGCGGCAGTCATTTTGCGAACTTGTCGGAATTTACCTTCGCTTATAGTGACAGATATCCAGCTCGTTGGTCCGTGTCTTTCGTCTCTTATTTTTTTTATTCTAGGTTCAAAAGCTGGTGACGGATTTAATTTTTTAATATTGCAGGGTAGTGTTTTATACTTTCTGTTTTTTAAGCTTATCTCTACTCCATCCTGCAGTTGTTGTATGGCTTCAGCAGAAATCTCACCATCTATTTGAACGAAGTATTCTTTCTCAATTTTTTTACTTCTCACTTCTTCACTTACTTTCCCATCCGTAGTAAGCAATAGTAATCCCTCTGAATCTTCGTCCAAACGCCCAATTGACATAATGCCATCTGGAAATTCATGGAGCTCTCCCAACAGTTTTTTATTTCTCCTTATTTTCTGATTGTTCACAAATTGTGACAGATACCCAAAAGGCTTATGAATTATAAAGTGGCGGTGATCTTGTATCATTAACATAACTCTATTAAAAATTTATTTTTTTATTCTTTGAATTGCCTTCTCTGATGCCTATCTATACAATAGTTAGGATGTTCTGTGTTAGCATTTTTCACGAAAGTATCTTAGCACTTTTATGTGTGAAAGATTAAAATAATAGCTTGGTGCTTGGCAGTGTTAAAGATTACGAAGCACAAAACTGTTTTCCACCACAAAACTTTATGGAAGCACGACCTGTCCCACCATAGCGGGAAAGCTTCCTTTAAGCCCTGAGTCGGGAATTTCTTGTGAATGCTGTTATATGCAGCTATTCTTTACATTTCGTTAGTTTGTTACGGTCTAATTTACTTTAAATTTAAAATTCGAATGCAGTAATTATTTTTTCATTTTCTATGTTGAAAAATAGAACGCCATAACCGTTAAATTTGATGCAAGCGATTTGCCTGTCATTATTTGTATATTGAAAAATTTATGGCCATAGTTCCATTATACTTTTATGTTAAAAACATACGTTGTTTATTAATGTTTTCTTAGTTCCGCTGAAATAACGGCTGATTTAAACAAATTCATCTAAAATTATATAGTAAAGTCTTTCAAATTCTTTTACAGTACAACTGTTAATATCTTTGTATCTTGAACTTTCATAAATAAACCACTTTAAGAAGTCTTCAAAATTGTTGAATAATAGCTTTTCAGTAGATAAAGAATTCAATTCATTTATATCTATAAAAACAGGTTTGTTGTAGCCAAAAAATGTCTCAATAATTTTATGCCGTTCATTGTCAGAAAAATTCTTCCTTGTCAGTATTGAACGAAAGTCAGATGTATTAAAATTTTGACAGTGCTTAATTATTTCAAGTCCACATTCTTTTTTATTTCTGAAGTAAATCTGAATGTGTCCACTACGTTTTGGACAAAATTTTAAGTTCCATTTATTTAGTTCTTCGTCTGTCATCAATATCGTCTTTTATAGTGGCATTTAACGATTGTATTGCCGCAAATTTGCGACAATCTCAGGTGCAAATGTATAACGATATTTTTATACTCCCCAATCACCTAATGGTGATTTAACATCTGACTTTATTTTGTCTGCTGTATGAGTATATCGCTGTGTCCTCTGACAAACTATGACCGAGATATTCTTGGGTGCGCCTTAGGTCAACACCATTTATAATCGTACGCATAGCGAATGTATTTCGTAGGGTATGAACTGTTGAGCTTTCGCCTACGCCAGATTTTATGACTGCTTGATTAAGCACATTTTATACATTGCGATCACTATATTTGCCACCAGTCTGCCCTTCAAATAAGTAAAACTAGGGTTTATATATGTAGATATACGCTAGTAATAGAGTTTATAAATCGGCAATCTATACCATATATCATATATCCAGTTATAGAGCATTGGTGACTATTGCTTTATGGCTTCGCCGCCGATAAGTCGCAGGCGACTATCAGATAAAGAATGCTCATTATAGTTATAAATTGGAATTAACATATATAAAAAACACGCCTCATTATTAGCTAGGCGGACATGCTATCGTACTATATGAGATTAAAACCTCTCACTATTTAGATTCAAAGATAGTTTATTTTCCTATTTCCTAACCTATTTTATTGAAATATTTCCTCTTTTTTTTAGACAGATCACACCTGAAGTATTTAGATTTGTGCATTTGATACCATTATTTATCTAAAAGCAAACTGGAACTTCTTCGATTACAAAAGTCACATTTGAAAACCCAGGCATAGATGATCCCAAATGAATTTATGAGATAGTCCAAATTTTCGGTTCAGATTTGTTATACTGTGGTTATAAAAAAACTTGAATACCCCTTGCTACGGAACTACTTTTTGAGGAAGAGTCAATGAAAAAGATGGCATTTATTGGACTAATTTGTGGGTAAGATTAGCATAATATCCTTCGTTTATCTTTCATAATCTAGTATTAGTCTATAAAACATAAACGGTTTGCACAAACTCACTATCTTTGAGGTATCAATAGCGACATAGAAGTGAATATTTCCAATCAGTCCATATATAGAAGTTTTATCCACTGGAGAGATCGAGAGGGTTACTACCATAGCATATTTTGGTTTATCATATTTCTGATTATGATTATATCAGGGCTCAAAAGTATGGATTTAATAACTGCCATTGCGACCAGTGGGATCAATGTAGCGTTTTTTGCAGTAGTAGTATATTTTGATATATTGGTACTTTTCCCCAAGTATATGAAGGATCGCAAGATGTTAATACATTTCGGTACTTTGGCAGCAGTGGCATTGCTGTTGACACCCATCAAGACTACCCTACTCTACTTCGTAACCCAAGGCGACATAGAAGTACAGTCCCATTACCTCGGCAATCAGTTGTTTACATTTTTTACTATGTTTTTTGTAGCTATTTCAGCAACAATATATGGGATTATGAATGATTGGTTGCTATCACAACGCCAACAAAACGATCTCATGAACCAGAGTTTGCAGTCCGAACTCAAGTTTCTCAAATCACAGATCAATCCACACTTCTTGTTCAATACGCTCAACAGTCTATATGCACTAACGCTCAAAAAATCTGATCTGGCACCCGAAATCGTGCTCAAACTCTCTGAAATGATGCGCTACATGCTCTACGAATGCAATGAAAAGACCGTAAGCCTCAAAAAAGAAATCAATTATATGCAAAACTATATAGAACTCGAGAAGCTCAGACATGGTGACAAACTTATCGTCAATCTAACCATCGAAGGCAACATAGAAGAACAAAAAATAGCACCTTTGGTACTCATTCCGTTTATAGAAAACTCTTTTAAGCATGGATTGAATAGTGCACTAACACAGGGGTTTGTGGACTTGAATTTCAAAATCGATGAAGACGACTTTTCGATGACCTTAGAAAATAGTAAAACCCCTTCTATGCCCAAAACTAGCCTCGCAAGGTCTGGAGGAATAGGACTGATTAATGTCAGCAGACGTATGGCCATACTGTACCCTGATAGACATCACCTGAACATCACCGATAGCCCTAAAAAATACAAAGTAGAAATAAAAATCAATTTATCTAACCTTAACTAATAAATCCATTCAGATGATCAATGTATTAATCGTAGATGACGAACCACTAGCTATAGAAGTAATAGAAAACTATGTAAGTCAAATCCCACAGCTCCACTTAGTCAAGACCTGTACCAATGCCATCGAGGCAAACGAAGCACTGAAGGAGCATGTTATAGACCTGATGTTTCTAGATATACACATGCCACAGATGACAGGATTAGAGTTTTTAAAAACCCTCACCAATCCCCCTCATGTGATCATCACCACTGCACATCCTAACTATGCGCTTGAGGGTTTTGAGCTCAATGTCATAGACTATCTCATGAAGCCTATATCGCTAGACCGTTTTCTCAAAGCAGTCAATAAAGTGACAGACAAAATCACACCTCGTAAAACTGATATCGATAACAGCGCACACGAAAGCAGTGACGAATTTTTCTTTGTGAAAGCAGATAAAAAGTTAGTAAAAATCAACTTTAACGAAATCCTTTACATCGAAGGACTTAAGGATTATGTCATCATCCGCCAAGAAGGAGGAAGAGTCATCACCTTACAGACCATGAAAAGCTTAGAGGATAGACTGCCTGGCCACATGTTCAAACGTGTACACAGATCATATATCGTCAATATAAATAAGATTCAGGCCATTCTAGGCAATATGGTGGAAGTCACAGAAGCAGGCAAGATAAAGCAACTGCCTATTGGCAAAAACTATAGAGACGAATTGCTAGAACTCATCAATGACAATAAACTTTAGGTAAGTTTCGGCATCCTATTTTACATAAATATACCTCTCTTCCACATTGAGATTATCCCCTAGGCTGACTTCTACTTTTTGGTACCCTACGAGTAGCCATCTGCAACCGTCGTAGATACCTACGGTCTTGATGTGGTTTTTGATACCAATAAAAGAGCTTTCGTCGATGGTCTCGGGAGTTATATTTGGTAGATTGAGGAATCAATCTCTGACACCTGCTTTTAGCTGTTGTCCATCTAAGGTCTGTCACGAAAACAGTCTATAGGTTTGGTATTAATTATTAATTGCTTTCTAGTGAAGTGATGATCGTAGCATCACATGATTTATCTCCTCAGAGTTCTGGGACTTGGCTTATGAGCACATATACTTGACCTAGCTGATACTTAGAACCACAAGAGGTATAGTAATAGAGTTTGTCTTTGATGGAGTTGGGTTCTATACTAATTTTTGAGATGTACATATTGCTTATATTCGACAGCATCTGATCCATCTATGTCAATTTAAATACTGCCAACTCTTGTCTTAGAGTAGTGACACATTGATTATTAAAAGCGATAATCTTATCTACATTTACTACATTCACAAAACCACCGAAAGTATCTATCTGTTATATTACCTTGATACCTTCATTGCTTTTAACCAGGTTTGTTAAACATGGTTCGTATCTGACGTCATGTAGTCGTAATAATACCACTGGAACGTTTGACTTTGATCGATAGAAACTATGACCTTCACATCGACCTTTTATTCTACTATTACCCGCTTGATTGTATCAGATTGGCTGACTTTATATCTATCAAAAATAATTGCATAAGTCATTATTTCGCTCATATTCCAGTAGGTAATCGCCTGCACTGTAGAGTCTGCATAACTGATCTGCGCATTTAGGCTTATAGCCATCAGACCGCAGATAAAAGAAGAAGTTAACAGTCTAATAAAAATTTTGTAGAGAAATTTAAACTTTAAAAATCAAATAGAGGAAA
>Ga0105045_10002598_pt1 | contig 15291 bp, 16 predicted proteins | sample MAT02_FD_78089 | JGI IMG/M metagenome (GOLD analysis project Ga0105045, IMG submission 78089) | Freshwater microbial communities from Lake Fryxell liftoff mats and glacier meltwater in Antarctica - MAT-02 (megahit assembly) | ecosystem: Environmental > Aquatic > Freshwater > Ice > Liftoff...
AACGATTGGAAACACATAACTGGCCATACCGATCAAGTCCATTACAATGCAAATCGCAATATTAGGAAGTATTAATTTTTCTGTTTTCATATTATGTAATGATCAATAAAATTAAATAAAAAGAATAAGTATTGGTTGTAGGCGAGGCCGAACATTATTAAATTTTTCAAAGTTTTGGCTTAACAGTTGAAAGTTTGATTTTTGCTTTCTAGCTGAATTTACCACTGCTGGAAATAGGTGGTCCGCTTCTTCTGTAAATTTGACTGCTGCATTATTTCATGTATTTAATTTACTGGCCGGATAACATACACCAGCGAACTACAGGTTGCTTTATTTTTATACGCATTTATATTAGATTGTAGTCCTTTCGAAACAGCAGCCACTAAATTTCCATGGCCATTTTTATATTCCTCGCTTAGCATCGATATATAAAAGGCATCCAGCCACATTGGTATGAAATCGACCAGTTTTAATCCATGTTGGGCGGTCAATTTATCCACAGCCATGGGCGAAAAATGATACAAATGCCGGGGAACATCATATGCAGCCCAATGCGCTTTGTATTGTTGAGCATCTAGTGACTTATAATTTGGCAACGCTATCAAAGCTACTCCATCTTTCTTTAGCACTCGTTTTATCTGATCCATGTATTCGTGCAACAGGTGTACATGTTCCAGTACATGCCACATGGTAACCACATCAAATTTTTCTGTAGGAAGATCAAATAATTTATCCGGCGTTTCTGCCTGAAGATTATATTTATCCAAGCATATTTTTCTGGCACCTTCATCTGGTTCAAGACCTGTTACCAACCAGCCCGATTGAGCTGCTTTGTGTAGAAAAGCCCCGGTTCCAGTACCGATGTCTAGTAAACGCCCTGCCTGCAAACCTTTTTCCAGGTTATTTTTCATCAGTTTCATTTTCCAGTTAAGCGTATAGTTTCTTGCTAATTTGTACACTTTGTTTACCAAGCCTTTTTCTGTATCCGAATGAGAAATATAAGTATCCGATTTATAGTATGGGCCAATGGCATGCTGGTTGGGTGCATCCTGCGTAAAACGAAGGCTGCATGATTCACATTCCCAAATATCAAATATCTCCTTTGACACGGTGTAATCTTTACATGCCAATGCTTTTTGTATGGAAGTGCTGCAGCAGCAAGGACAGATTGTCCGGTTTATATTTGAGCCCATGAGGATTTTATAAGTGGCGGCAAAAATACAGCTTATGGTGTATAAATCGTTTTATGCAAGTTTCCCAAAAATGAATATTGTAAATGAAAAACCTTCGTCTCGTTAAGCAGTGTGTTTAAAGAGAGCGGCGCACTTCAAGTTTATTGGTTTGGAAAATTTTCAGCAATCAAAAAGATTCCGCAACATTTTTTTAAACGAATTCTTGCATTTATAAAATTTCTTATATAGATTAGAGTTAATATCAATCCTCCGCTTTAACATACAACGCTTAATTAGTACTTATGAATATTTTTAAATCCGACAGCTCTATTCTGCACCAGATTGCACCCATGACTTTTTTTTACCTCCGTTGCAGTGACTTGAAAAAGATTGATGGAAACCCTTTTTTAGACGCATTTTTATTTGCTGTAATTTCCAGGATCTTCAGCACATTATATTCTGTGATACCATATTCGTGCTTACCGTACATGCAGTTTTATTTATTTTGGATGATTGATGAAGCAAATACTATACCCCCTTAGACTTCAAAAAATTTAACTCAATCAAATTTTTTAAACGAAGGATAATCCCTGCCTTCAATCAATAAACAATTTCGGGATTCACCATAAAAAACAAAAACATGAATGCTTTAAAAAACAGAGTTCAGTTAATTGGAAATTTGGGTAACGAACCCGAAATCAAAAATATTGAAGGTGGTAAGAAATTGGCAAAATTCAGCATTGCCACCAATGAATCCTATCAAAATGCCAATGGCGAAAAGGTAAAAGAAACCACCTGGCATAATCTGGTGGCATGGGGTAAACAGGCGGAATTAGCCGAGAAATATTTGCATAAAGGTACCGAAGTGGTGATTGAGGGCAAACTCATCAACAGAAGTTATAATGATAAAGAGGGGAATAAAAAATACATATCGGAAGTTCAGGTGAATGATATGTTGCTGTTGGGTAGTAAGGAAAAGGTGTCGGATTAATGAAGTTTTCATTCAACCATCATAAACATCGAATATTGTTTGCTGCTGAATAAACATCATTCAATATTCGATGTTCCTTTAACTATAATGATATTTGCTTATTAAATCTCTTCTCATGATTCTTTCAGACTCTTTTCAGTTTGCATCTGACTTTATTAATTATACAAACGCTTCTATCTTTTTAACAGGAAAAGCGGGTACGGGTAAAACAACTTTTTTGAAACACTGCAAAGAAAGCAGCGTGAAGAATACTGCCATTGTTGCACCAACTGGTGTAGCGGCAATGAACGCCGGTGGTACCACCATTCATTCTTTTTTCCAATTACCATTTAATCCATATATCCCGGTCAGCAGAGGTTTTGATACACATGAAGGCGTAAATGATAAAAGCAGTTTGCTTGGCCGTCTTCGCATCAACAACGAACGCCGCGATGTAATGCAAAAACTGGAGTTGCTGATTATTGATGAAATAAGTATGGTGCGCTGTGACGTGCTGGATTCAATTGATGTTATTTTGCGGCATATAAGAAGCCTGTATTCCAGACCCTTCGGCGGTGTGCAGGTTTTACTGATTGGTGATATGTACCAGTTGCCTCCTGTTGTAAAGGATGATGAATGGCAGGCTCTTTCTCCTTACTACAAAAGCCAGTATTTCTTTAACAGCCAGGTAATTGAAACAATGCCGCCCGTTTATGTTGAGTTGAATAAAATTTATCGCCAGAATGATCCAATGTTTGTAAACGTGTTAAATCAGGTTCGCAACAATGAAATGGATCAGGATGGTTTTGACTTATTACACAGCCGATATTTACCCACATTCAATCCAACAAAAGAAGAAAATTACATTACACTCACCACCCACAATAATAAAGCAGATGCAATAAATTTTAAAGAACTTAATGATTTAAAAGGGTCGCTTCAAAATTTTAATGCGTTGGTTGAAGGAGAGTTTTATGAAAAATCATATCCGGCCGATTTGCAATTAAAATTGAAAGTGGGCGCCCAGGTTATGTTCATTAAAAACGACATGGAAAAAGTTCGCAGATATTTTAATGGCAAAATTGGCATCGTTGAAAAAATTGAAGAAGATACCATTAAAGTATTGTGTAATGGAGATCAGTTGCCCATTGAAGTAAAGAAAGAAAAATGGAGAAACATTCATTATGTGGTTGACAAAACTACCAACCTTGTTGAGGAAAATGAAATCGGTTCCTTTACGCAATTTCCGCTAAGATTGGCGTGGGCCATCACCATCCATAAAAGCCAGGGCCTTACTTTTGAAAAAGCCATCATTGATGCAGGTGAAGCTTTTGCACCGGGTCAGGTTTATGTTGCTTTAAGCCGGTGCACCAGCTTACAGGGGATGGTATTGCATAGCCGCATCAACAATAATAGTTTACACAGCGATAACCGTATAACTGCGTTTGCAAGAACCCAGAAAACGTCCGCTGTACAATTAGAATTACTTCATGAAGCCAAACACCTTTTTCAGTCGGATGAAATTAAAAGGTTGTTTGACTTTTCTACCTTTTTGCTTGATGTTAAGGCCGTGCTTTCTTTTGCTACGATACAGGTACAATCTTTTAATACGGTATCATTGCCTTCGATAGAACAAATTTATACAGCAATTGCAAATGTGGAAATGATTGCCAAAAAATTTGAACCACAGCTCACCCAACTTGTAGAACAAGCCGAACTGCCTGAAAAAAATATTGATTTACAAAAAAGATTAACTGCCGCCGCAAATCATTTTGGAAATGATCTGGAAAATATAAAATCTAGCATCAATACCTGTCCTGCTGAAACCGATAGTAAATTAGTTGCTACCGATTTTAATAAGCTATTACTGGATTTGTATAACGGCATTTGTTTACGATTGCACCTATTGCAAGGATGCCGAAATGGTTTTATCGTAGACGAATATTTGAAGCATAAACGGACTTACATCAAACCTTTCTTATCGGCCAATGCTTATGCCGGTAAATCTACACAGGTTAAAACCAATAGTCCACATCCTGATTTATATAAAATGCTTCGCAAAAAAAGAGATGGCATTTGCGATGAAAAAAACATACCGGTTTATCTTGTTGCAGCTAGTAGCACTTTGGAGGAAATGGCCCTTTATCTCCCGCAAACATTGGATGAGTTAAACCAGATCAGTGGCTTTGGACCCGCAAAGACAAAGCAGTATGGCGATGCCTTTATTAGTATTATCAGAGAGTATTGTGAGTTGTATAATTTGCATACCAATATTGAGGCAAAGCCCATAAAAATAAAGCGTTCAAAAAAATCAGCCGAAATCAAAACAGATACAAAAACATCGAGTTTTCTTTTATTTAAAGAAGGCAAAACAATTGAAGAAATTGCACAGGAAAGAAATATGACTGCGGCCACGGTTGAAGGGCATCTGGCTTATTTCGTAGGCTTAGGTGAAATAGATATCAATGCAATTATATCCATTGAAAAACAGGATCTGATAAAATCCTCAATAGATAAATTTGGTCTTGCGTCCACTAAAGATATTAAGGAGAGTTTACCGGAACATATAACTTATGGAGAAATAAGGATGGTAACAGCCTCGCTAAAAGTGGTGACCTAATTTTTAAAATATATTTCGACCTGTTCTTTAAACTCAAGATTAGGCTTTGCAGGCTATGCACATACCATATTTAATCGGAACGCTTCTGGTAATTAATATTTCTTTTTGAAAAATTTTTACTGTAGTCGTTTATTAATCCAAAAAAAAACCAGGGTAGAAACCCCGGTAATTTTTAATCCGTACCCTATGAAAACTATCTTAATAAAATATTTTTTAATTTTTGTGGTAAAGTAGAAATATTTGGATCCATCATGTATAAAATTGAATGATACAGAATTTATGCCAATATGCGTAACCCTTTACACGCCTGCGTTTCATTAGTGTTAGCATAAATCGAAAATCCTCTTTTTGGAATTTTTTTCCAAAATACAGAAAGCAAATCTGCAAAGTATTTTCACAAGAATCTCCAAATTTCCATTTTTTAGAAGGTATTTTTAGCACATGATATTGATCTTTTAAACAAAGGCATTGGCTTTCGTCTTTTTTTAAAAAGGCAAACAAGTATGATGTAATGAAATTCAGGCTCACAAAAATTTGATCAGGAATAAAAACTAATCAACAAACCAAAATAATTATCGTTCCAGCCTTCCACCATTTCATCGTACGCTTCATCCGGAATATTGGTATGGCTTAATTCTGCAGATGTCCCCTGTTTATGAACATGTAACTTTATGGTTACAATTGAATCCTCTTCCTGGTCTCCGAAATACCATTGCTGCACAATTTTCTTTCCTTCTTCAAAAGCTATGTTTTTGCCAACAATACTTCCTTCCCATAATGAGAATTCACTACCTGGGTCTGTGCTCATTTCAGCTTCTTCGCCGGTCCAAAGTTGAATGGTTGCGGGTAAGGTTAATGCGAGATATACTTCTTCCGGAGGTGCCGGTATGATATAGTATTTTTTAAATTCCTTCATTTGTTATAACATTTTTTTAAAGATAAAGTGGTTTTTACAATCAACAATAAATGATATCTGTTCATGGTTATTAAAAGAACTACCTTAATCGATTCAATTATTAAAATGATGAACAAATTTGATTTACTGATTGATAGTTTTCTTGATAATAGGATTGGAATAGACAAGAATTTTATAAGTAAAAATTTGTCAGAAGGCTTGCAACAAAATATTGTGCTATTACAAAAGGATGGCCTAATGACTGCGGCGGGTATTGGGAATGAAGTAGTGATGAATGCCTCGCAAAAAATGAGGGGTGATAAAATCTATTGGATGGATAAAACTCATTCAAATATATTCGAGCAGGAATTCCTTTCTCATGTTGAAGATTTTATTGAATACCTTAACAGGACTTGTTATACCGGCATAAATGGTTATGAATTTCACTATGCTGTGTATGAAGCAGGTAGTGGTTACAAGCGGCACAAAGACCAATTTAAAAATGACAGCAACCGAAAGTATTCACTCATTCATTATTTAAATGAAAACTGGGAAGAGGAAAATGGCGGTAATTTACTGGTTTATCAAAATGATTCTGTGCAACAAATTCGCCCAGACTCACAAACGGCTGTTCTTTTTAAAAGTGATGAAATGGAGCACGAAGTTTCAAAATCCAATCGCGACAGAATGAGTGTAACAGGATGGTTAAAACGGAAATAGATTGATTAATTTATAAACAGGCATCACGAAGCATTTTCATGTAAACGTGTCCTTTTTCTCTGGCAAAATTAATATTTCGATTTGGTATCTCTTCCGGATTTTTATAATGTTCCAACGCTTTGTCAATACTCGCTTCCCGCAATAAATGCAACATCGGGTAAACGGATCTGTTAGTATAGTTAGCTGCATCATTTAATGGTGAATTAGCAAACTGGTAGAGTGGGTGAAAACTAGCAAGTTGATAAATTCCATCGTAGTCATTACTTTCTAAAAATTCTTCCGCTAATGCAACCATATTGAGATAGTCATCAAAACTTTCAAACGAATTAGGATAGATCAAAAACGTTGTTTCGATAGTGTCATTATTATCTAACCGGTCTAATTCACTTAAAAAAGAGTCTGTTGAAAATGTTGAAAATACTCGGGTGTCTACTTCGTAATGCACGGCCTGCTGCTTTATTACATTGGCTGCAAATGGGCAAAAATTACTTCCGACAATTACATCGTTGATCCATTTTTTTGTTTTACCAATTATTTGTTCGGATGATTCCATTGATACACTTTTTTTTAGTATAAAACTAACGCTTATTATTTCATCCTTTTTTCGTTTAGCTGGATGCTTCGCTTAGTTTTTACGAAGACAAGCAAAAAAAAACGTTGCAGGTAAAATTTACCTGCAACGCTTTTTTAATTTTTTTTTATTTAATCAACTTTGAAATCAACCTTTACATCTCCCCACATTAGCGACACTCCACCAGATGGCGCAATTGAAAATGTCATTTTTTCTGTAAAAGTCGCTGATTGAGCGGGTGTGGAAAGTGTACGTAAAGCATCTTCTGTTTCTTTGTAACCATTTGATCCCCAAAGGTCTGTTTTCTTGTTAAATATAATGATCCATTCCTTTTCACCAGGAATCGTGTAAAAACCATATTTACCGGCTGCAAGCTTTTTACCGTCAATAGTTACGTCCTTACTTACTTCAAAGGTGGTTGCTTCGTTGGCTCCTGTACGCCAAACTTCACCAAAAGCTGCTATTTCCTTACCTACTGTTCTTCCTTTTGCAGACGGTTGACTATAATCAATCGTGATGTTTGTACCTGTTGTTGTAGTTACAGTTGCTTTAGCAGGCGGACTCGGCCTTTTACTTTTATCTTGTCCACAGGCTGTCATTGTAATTAATGAGGTTGCTGCAATGGCTAATAAATAAACTGACTTTTTCATATATTTTTTTGGTGTTAAATTACAAAAATTGATCCAGTATCCAACATTGCTATGAATCAAAGGAAAAATAATTTTGGGAAAATAGTTAGTAATTTTACGAACGTTTGACCAATTAATGGCTAATATAATATGAACTGTGTAGGATAAAGAGAACTTTCGTTTATTAGAATCTTTCAGTAATCAATTAAAGCCTCCTTTCGGAACATTTTATCAAATGATTACCTTTATAGACCGAACTACTGTCTGTAAAATTATCGTCCAAAGTCATCTTGTACCCTCACAATATCATCTTCATCACTTGGGTCGCCGGCATCTGTATGTCGCCATATTTCTGCAACAATGCCCCATCCGTCTAAACCAATAAGTCGGTGACGTTCGCCCTGCTTTAGTTGAATGATGTCTCCTATGTTTAATTTAGTAGTGTCTTTTTCCTCATTAGTATCGCTGGTAATTACACCGGCTGCGCCACCAATCAGTTTCCATATTTCGGCACGGCGATGATGATACTGCCAGCTCAATCGCATTTCCGGAGCAACTATTAAAATTTTTGGACTTAGTTTACCCGTTATCGTTAGTGCTTCTTTTGTAAGGTGAGTAAAATACAAATCAATAAATTTATCTGCTTCTGCTTCGTCTAAAACAAAAAAACCACCCCATGGCCGTGTGCTGTCTTGTTTATCTACTTTCAAATTTAGTTGATGAAGATATTCTGCAACATTTTCAAAAACCAATTCCTTGGGCGTTTCTGGAGAGAAATGAAGTGACATGTATTTTTAATTTTGTTATGGATCGTTACTTTTTTGTTTTTATTGAAACCGTTTTAAATATTTCAGTAATTTTTGGAGGAGATGAAAATTTTTTAATTAATTGATAATCATTGTTTTATATAACAACTGTAAATTACAATAAAAATAGTCAACTTTAAATTGATATGCCAGCGGGTCAAACATAAAATATCACCTACCCATAAACACCATTAATATTTGAACATCGCTTGGATTGACGCCCGAAATACGGGAAGCCTGCCCAAGTGTACGGGGTTTTATTTTAGTGAATTTTTGTCTTGCTTCGTTACTCAACGAAATTAATTTATCATACCGGAAATTATCCGGTATAATTAAATCTTCCAATTGACTCATTTTAACTACCAATTCCCTTTCCTTATTAATGTAGGTTTCGTATTTGGCTAATATTTCTACCTGTTCAAGCGTTTCTCTGTCAAATTCCTTTAAAGCAACTTTTACTTTTGGTATTACTTTTATCATTGCATCTAAACCAATATTGGGTCTAAGTAAAAGTTGCAGCGCCTTTTGTTTAAACACCAATGCAGACGATGCGGCAGTTTCCAGCAAAGGATTTACTTCATCCGGCTCAAGGAAAATATTACTTAATATTTCTCTCGCCCTATTTACTGCGTCAGTTTTCATTATAACCTTGTCCATTCTTTCCTGCGATGCCAAACCTAATCGATAACTAATTTCGGTTAAACGAATATCTGCATTGTCCTGCCGCAGTAAAGTTCTAAATTCTGCCCGGCTGGTAAACATACGGTATGGTTCATCGGTTCCTTTATTGATCAGATCATCAATCAAAACGCCAATATATGCTTCACTTCTTTTCAGCACAACCGGTTCCAATTCACGTGCTTTTTGGTGTGCATTGATCCCGGCCATTAATCCCTGGCAGGCTGCTTCTTCGTATCCTGTGGTTCCATTAATCTGACCAGCAAAAAACAAGTTGTCTATCAGTTTCGTTTCCAGATTAAACTTTAATTGAGTAGGTGGAAAAAAATCATACTCAATCGCATAACCCGGCCTAAACATTTTACAGTTTTCAAAACCTGGCACTAATTTGAGTGCCTTATACTGAACCTCTTCGGGTAAAGATGAAGAGAATCCGTTTACATAAATTTCTATTGTGTTAAAACCTTCCGGTTCTACAAACAATTGATGCCTATCTCTTTCTGCAAAACGATTTATTTTATCCTCAATACTTGGGCAATAACGTGGACCTGTTCCCTGAATTCGTCCCTGAAACATTGGGCTCTTTTCAAAACCTGTTTTTAAAACTTCATGTACAGCACTATTTGTATAAGTTATCCAGCAACTCCGTTGGTCTTTCGCTGCAATTTTGGGCAGATCAAGATAACTAAAACCTATAATATCCTCATCTCCTTTTTGCTCTTCCATCTTTGAGTAGTCGAGGCTTCTACCATCTAACCTTGCTGGCGTGCCCGTCTTTAAACGATCGCTTTCAAAACCAAGTGAAACCAATTGCTCAGTTATACCGGTTGCAGCTTTCTCTGCCATTCTTCCACCACCCAACTGTTTTTCTCCTATATGAATGATACCATTTAAAAAGGTGCCGTTTGTTAAAACAACTGATTTAGCTTTTACTTCATGTCCAAGACCCGTCTTCACACCCACTACCCTTCCGCCCTTAACTATCAATTCACCAACCATATCCTGATAAAAATCTACATTCGGTGTATTTTCCAGCATCTCTCTCCACTTGGTAGCGAAAAGCATGCGATCGCTTTGTGCCCTTGGACTCCACATCGCAGGGCCTTTTGACCTGTTCAACATTCTAAACTGGATCATACTTTGGTCGGTCACAATTCCGCTGTATCCTCCCATTGCATCAATCTCTCTTACAATCTGTCCTTTAGCAATACCGCCCATTGCCGGGTTACAACTCATTTGAGCAATGGTTTGCATATTCATCGTTATGAGCAATACTTTACTACCCAAATTTGCGGCTGCGGCTGCGGCCTCGCATCCTGCGTGACCGGCACCGACTACTATTATATCGTATTGTGGAAACATTTATCGTGCAAAGTTAAAGTAACTGTATAGTATTAACGGAGGGGCAATTAGCCAAATTTATTAAGTATTTCTCTTTCCAATAAAATATCTTCCAAGCTAGTTCCGGAGTTGAAACTATTAAATTCTTCTTTATCAAGAGTTGAAATTATCTCAAGATTATTTTTATTCTGGATGATGTAATTCTCTATTTCCGTTTCACTAATAACATTGGACTTTTCGATTTTATCAATCTTATCAATCATTTTTAAGCAGACTGAATAACCTGTTCCACTAAAGAGTCGGTTAAAATAAGGCTTCACGGCAATTAGTTCAATTTTATTACCTGATGCTTTGACGGATTCAATATTCTGTACCCTGATATTTATAAAATTCCAGCAGAGCAAGAGATCTTCTTCAATATTAAAATCAAAGTAGCCTACAGGTACAATGTGATCGAATTGCCAGGAGGTACCAAAATTATCCCAATTGAGTTCTCCCGTAAATTGCAATTCAATCCATTTTCTAAATTCATCAATACTTAAACCAAAGTAAATAGCATAGGAAGGACTTAAATTTTTTTCCAACACATAACGCCTCAGGGTAACCTGCCACTTCCTTTTCTCCCGAAATTTTAATATATCATCGGTTATTTCAGTTTTCGGCGTCCATTTTTTCCTTTCCATTACTGTAAAAATAAAATTGTTTCAGTAAGAAACTGTTACTCGTGAAACATTTACTCAAAAAAAATTTTCTTTTTCAATTTTGATAATCTTTAAAATCATTAAATAACCCAATTAATAGCAGTAGAAAAATAATGTTTCAATAAGAAACTGTTACCCGTGGAACATCAACCAAGATACAACTTAAGATATTTATCCTCAGCTTCCGTCATTTTGCGCTTATCTGAAGGATTCTTATCCTTATACCCGCAAAGGTGTAATACCCCGTGAAAGATAACTCTGTGTAGCTCATTATTAAAGGAAGTACCAACTGATATTGCGTTATCCTTAACCCTTTCCGCACTAATATAAATCTCACCTTCAACTGGTTCTAAAGCTCCTGAGAGACAAAACGTAATAATATCTGTATAATCGTCATGTTGTAAAAATTCCTTGTTGAGGGATAATAAAAATTCATCCGAACAAAAAATATAACTCAATGACGAAAATAGCACACGTTCTTCCCTAAATAACTGACTAATAAATAACTTGAGGCGCCTTTTTTCAGATAGTTTTATAAGTGAATCACGGAAAAAAAAATGAACTGCCATAACATATTTTAAAACATCTAAATTATCAAACAATTCTGATTGATACCTTTGCACCAACTAAAATAAGTAGAATGGACAGGCGGCTTTCAGATATTAAAGTAGGTAAAACGGTCATTATTAAACATTTTGAAAAAGATGAAATATTTCTAAAACTAATGGAAATGGGCTGTGTACCTGGTGAAATACTTATAATAGATCATGTTGCACCTTTGGGCGATCCTATATCAATACTAGTAGCAGGCTATCATTTAAGTTTAAGATTAAATGAAGCCGAAAATATTTGGGTTGAAGAAATTGAAACAATATCCTTAACCAAATTATCATAACTAATTATGAAAATTGGGCTTTACTTTGGATCATTTAATCCTGTTCATATTGGACACTTAATTATAGCCTCCCATGTAGCCAATACTACAGATTTACAACAGGTTTGGTTAGTAGTTTCACCTCACAATCCATTAAAACCCTCTAAATCATTACTCAATGAATATCATCGGTTTCACCTTGTTCAATCTGCATTGGAAGGTGAATCAAAATTAAAAGCTTCAAATATTGAATTCCAACTACCGAAGCCATCTTACACAGTTGATACAATATCATATTTGAAGGAAAAATATACTCAGCATGAATTTGCAATTATAATGGGTAGTGATAGCTTTTGTAACTTACCAAAATGGAAGAACTATGATGTTATCGTTAAAAACAACCCCCTCTATATTTATGAACGCCAGGGATTCAAAATAGTTAATGACCTAAATGCCAATATTTATACATTGAATGCCCCGCTCTTACAAATATCCTCAACCCAAATAAGAGAATTGATTAAACAAAAAAAGTCTATCCGCTATATGGTTCCAGATGTTGTGAAGGACGAAATAGAACAAAATGGATACTACAAATAAAACAAACCGGCTTAAAAAATCAAACCAAGTAATAGACAAAGCAAAACAATCACCGGAGCCGGTATTTTAGTAAAGCCCAGTAATAGTATGGTTCCACCAATTACACTGAAGTTAAACAGACTTACCATATTTAGATGTAAAATGGAAATATCCTTTAAGAGATAAAGTGTAGCAGCCCACATGAGTCCAACTACTACAGCGTTTATTCCTTCAAGTGCTCGATAGACTACCACAAATTTTTTAAAATACTGCCACACAGGAAAAAAGAAAAGAATCAACAACAGACTGGGAAGAAAAATAGCAATAGAACCTATAATACACCCTAATAGCTGGAAAAACTTACCATCGCTCTTTAATGCTATGCCTCCTGTATAAGAAGCAATAGAGAAAACAGGTCCCGGCATTGCCCTAACTATTCCGGCACCGGTTAGTAATTCGCTTCTATCTATTCTGATTATATTTTGTTTCTTATCAATAAATTTTCGTGCGCTCGGACGGGCCACATACTGGTCCAACATCAGGGGTATTAATACATCTCCGCCACCAAAAACGAAACTTCCAAACCTATAAAAGTTCTCAAATAGATTATATGCCTTCCGGTGGGGCCAATCCTGCTTACGGGCTGTTTCACTGACTACACCCGCTATTAAAAAAACACTAACAAATAACCAAATATTTCTCCACCTAATTTGTTTGGGTTTGACCTTTTCTTTATCCGGTATACGCCTATTGCTAAAATTGGTTGCTATACCACCAAGTACTATCATCAATGGAAAGACCCACGGTGTTTTAAAAAAAAAATAAGTTACTGTCATAGCAACCAGCATTATAATCTGCGTAATAGGATTCTTCACAGCAATTTTAAAAGCCTTTATGCCTGCATAAGCTAAAAAACCGATAGCCATCGGCTGAATAAACTGAAATATACTGGTGCTTAAATTAGCTGAACCAATTTCACTAACTAAAAAAGAAAGTGCTCCCATAAGAAAACAAGCCGGGAAAATCCAAACAAGCAATGTTAATACAGCCAAGGAAACACCGCCCCTTTTATAACCTATTAAAGTAAGAACCTGTGTACTTGAAGCACCAGGAAGCATCTGGCAAAATGAAACATAATCCATTAACTCCTCTTTGGTAAGGTCCCTTCTTTTATCAACAAAGGTTTTCATAACCATCCCTAGATGTCCTAGCGGTCCACCAAAAGCAGTAACACTATGTATTAAAATTGCCTTTAAGAATGATATGTGCCGGATTAAAATCAAATAATTATAATCCTAAACTTAGCAAAATTGAACTTCATCGGTAAATATAAAATCATTAGAAAAATATAAACTAAACTGTCTTATTTTTTTAAACCAATTTCTCTTAGCCTTTCATCAAGATACTCCCCTGCAGTAACATCAGGGTAAGCTTTCTTATGCTCCGCATCTATGCATACTTCCAGACATTGAAGACTCATTTCCGACTTTGGATGAAGAAAGAAAGGAATCGAAAAACGTGATGTATGCCATAATTCTCTTTGGGGATTAACCACCCTATGTGTTGTACTTCTTAATTTATTGTTCGTTAACCTTTGTAACATATCTCCAACATTCACAACAATCTGATCAGGCAAAGATGTAACTGGTATCCATAAATTCTGACGGGAAAGTATTTGTAATCCATCAGCGGAAGCACCCACCAATAATGTTATTAAATTTATATCCTCATGCTGCTCTGCACGAATGGCACTTGTTGGTTCAACAGTAATTGGGGGATAATGAATGGCTCTTAAAATAGAATTTCCATTAAATATATAGTCGTCAAAATAATGTTCATCTAACTTTAAATAAATAGCAATCGCTTGCAAAATAGAAGTGCCAGATTTTTCAAAAGCACGGTAAGCAGCTAAAAGAGTCTTATCAAAAAAAGGAATCTCCCACACACTTACATTCGCTGGATATTGATTTTCCTTGTAACTCTCACGGGGGATTTGACCATATTGGAAAAACTCCTTCAAGTCAGGCGCATCGCTACCTTTTGCATGTTCTTTACCAAAACTTGTATAGCCCCTTTGCCCTGCTAATTCAGCAATTTCATACTCCAACTTTTTTTCCAGCGGCAGGGAAAAAAACTCCTGTACATACTTATATAAATCTTCAATCAAAGTATTTGAAATTCCATGATTTTTAACTGCTACAAATCCAACCTCTTCATAAGCAGACCCAAGCTTCTTAATAAACTCATTTTTTTTACCAAGGTCTCCACTTAAAAAGTCTGCAAGATCTACTGAAGGAATTGCCATAAATTTAAAAGTTTTAAAAACAACGATAATAATAATTACTAAATTTTTTAGTAATAAATCCACTCGCAAAAAATATATATTATACTACAAATTATACTGACGGCTAATTTCTAACATACGATCAATTGGCTTCCTGGCCAATAATCGTAAATTTTCTTCCATTTTGATTTCTGGTAACTCATACTCCATACATATATATAACTTTTCAAGCGTATTCAATTTCATATGAGGACAATCGTTACAGGCGCAACTATTATTAGGAGGCGCAGGAATAAAAGTCTTTTCGGGACTCTCCTTTTGCATCTGGTGCAATATACCCGTCTCTGTAGCTACTATAAACTCCTTACTTATACTTTGTTGAGAAAACTTTAATAATCCCGTAGTACTTCCAATATAGTCTGCTATGGCCAATACAGGCGCCTCACATTCGGGG
>Ga0105045_10002599_pt1 | contig 15288 bp, 6 predicted proteins | sample MAT02_FD_78089 | JGI IMG/M metagenome (GOLD analysis project Ga0105045, IMG submission 78089) | Freshwater microbial communities from Lake Fryxell liftoff mats and glacier meltwater in Antarctica - MAT-02 (megahit assembly) | ecosystem: Environmental > Aquatic > Freshwater > Ice > Liftoff...
TCGTGCGCACAGGCGGAGGCCCGCGTGGTCATGGTCGGTCGCAACACCGCAAAAACGACACACGCCGCATCGGTAGTGATGAATCGCACCGGCTCGCGCCAGGTGTCGGTGGAAACAGCGGATCTGTTGTATCTCGAGGAACAGCACGCGCTCGTCGCGAGGCTCCGCGCTCAACATCCGGCGCTGTTTGCCCTGGTAAACAACGCCGGCGCGCTGTTTCTGGAACGAGAGGTGACACGTGACGGGTTTGAGCGCACCTTCGCACTCAATCATGTGGCCTATGTCACGCTGGCGCTCGGACTGCTGCCATGTTTGTACGCGGGGGCGAAAGACGGCGATCCGGCGCGCATCGTGAACATTGCGTCACGGGCCCACGTGGGGGCGTCGATCGATCTGCAGGATCTGCAAGCGGCGCACGGGTATTCGGGCTGGCGCGTCTACGGCCGTTCAAAACTGGCCAACATTTTGTTTACGAACGCGCTTGCTCGGCGTGTCGACCCACAGCGTGTTACCGTGCATGCCGTGCACCCCGGACTCGTGGCATCGCGCTTCGCCGCAAACAACGGCACCATGGGGCGCGTGCAGCGCCGCATCATGAACTGGTTTTCGGTCTCTTCGGGTGCTGGCGCGGACACGGCTGCTTGGCTGCTCGCGTCGCACGAAGGCGCACGGCAAACCGGAGTGTATTGGGTGCGCCGCACACGCACCCAACCATCGCCCGCGGCGCAAGACAGCCAAGTCGCTGACGATCTGCTGCGCACGACCGGCACGCTCGCCGGTATTACACTGGATGTGCCGAGCGTTCCCGAGGCACACACTACATGAGCCTGACGCAATCCGTACGTGTCGCGGCGCGTTCAGCGCGCATTACCTGGCACGTCGTGCCACTGCTGTTATCCTTCCGCCGCGACCAGCAGCGCTGGATCTGGTGGGGGGAACCCACCGTTCGCACGAACGCGGCGCATGCCAGACGGGCGAGGCAACTGGTTCACAGCATCAGTGCCCTCGGTCCGGCGTTTGTGAAGCTCGCGCAAATCTTTGCGGCGCGCGCCGACCTCGTGCCCGAGCCGTACCTTTCAGAATTGGCCACGCTCACCGATCGTGTTCCGCCCGTGTCGTGGGCGTCAATTCGCCGTGCGCTGGTCGAGGCGTACGGTGAGTCGCCAGACACCGTGTTCGCGTATATCAATCCCGAACCGCTGGCCGCCGGCTCGCTCGGACAAGTGCATCGCGCCCGCGTCAACGAGCGGGATGTCGTGGTGAAAGTGCTCCGACCCGGGGTCGAAGCGGTTGTACGCCGCGATGGCGCCATCGCCGCCTGGCTCGCGGACCGTGTATACGCGCGTTTCCCGCATCATCATGTGAATGGCGTCCGCGTGGTACTCGCCGAGTTCCGCAAGCGCGTGGAAGAAGAAATGGACTTCCGACGCGAAGCCGTGCAGTGCGAACGGATGCGTGAGCGGTTTCGTGAAGACCGTCGCATCCGGATTCCGCGGGTGGAGAGCGCTTTCACACGTCAGCGCGCCATGGTCATGGAGTTTCTTGAAGGCACGCGCGTGGACCAGCTGGAGGCCCGCGTCGCCGCAGGCGACGTGCAGCCGGCCAAGCTCGCCGAAACCCTGATCGAGACCTACGCGCGCATGATGCTGCGCGATGGGGTGTTTCACGCCGATCCGCATCCGGGCAACCTGCTGGTGGCGCCCGATGGCGCGCTGGTGCTGCTCGATTTTGGCATGGTCATCGACGTGGATACCACCGTTCGTCGTGCGCTGTTCAACACGGTGCTCGCCGCGATTCGTCGTGACGTGCCCGCGACGGTGGCAGGATTTTATGCGCTCGGGCTGGTGACGCCCGGTACGCCGGTGGCCACCATGGAGGCGTTGGTCAGCACGCTGCTCGAGATTGCGTACGACAGCGGCACCACTGCCGAACGTGCGCAGGTATTGGCTGACCGCGTCATGCGCGAGCTGTTCGACTGGCCGATCGTGTTACCGGGCGAGCTGGTGTATTTCGCCCGGACCGCCGCGCTGATTGAAGGGGTGGGCGCAAAGTATGACCCCGCGTTCAACAGCATTCAGGTGGCGTCGCCAGTTGTGTTGCGCATGCGGCGCGAAATTCTTGGCACGCTGTTCGGCGGGGAGCCGGGAGAAGATCGGCTCGTGTCTGTCGCGCGCGGCTTGGGGGCGCTGGCGGGCACCGCGTTCTCGTGGCTGCGGTCACGGACCGCGACGCGCACCGCAGTTAGAACACCCACTCCTTGAACAGGTCAAAACCAACCTGCATGCGGCGCGTTGAGGCACCGCCCAGCAGCGCGCTGCAGGGACTCGGTCCGGGATCAACACCCACCTGGCCCGTCAGACCGGCCGCAATGCGATACTCCACGGCAACGCCGTACCACAGGTTCAGTGCCTGCGCCGCCGCGTTGCTGGCGACACCACGACACAGCCCGGTGTCCAGCCGCAGGTAGGTGCGAACACCGATCTGCACGCCCGCCGTGACGCTCAGATTATCAACCAGTGAGAGTACCCCCAGCTGTTCACCCGACTGTCCGCCTGCGGTATTGAGCTGCACCGTGTTGAACACCGGCAGCAGTCGCTGCAGCGGCCCCTCCGCCAGGTTGCTCAACGTGGGAATCAGCACACCGGTGACGGCGCGCACCGTTTGCTGACTCTGACCGTCGAGCGCAAACGTTGGTGCACCAAACACCAGCAGCGAGATAAACTCCGATTCCGGCGCCTGCGCGTAGGCCTCGTCCTGTGTACTGAGCGCCAGCGTTGGCTTCTCAAGCGTACCACTTACCGCGACATCGATCGCCACATCACGTCCATCCACACCGCGTACGATATGCCGCGCGCGCACGTTCACGACGGGATTGAGCGCATCCTGCGGAAAGAACCGCACACTGCCGCTCTGAATCTCGAACGGTCGCCGCACCACGCCGAGATCGAGTCGGTAGGTGCCGCGCTCGGCAAACAGCTCGCCGTCGAGCGAGAGACGCTGTCCGTCGGCCTGGAGCACGGTGACCTCGCCCGCAAGCTTGACCGCCGCCTCGATCGTGCGAACCCAGACATCATTCCCCATCCGCACGCGGACGTCGCGTGCTTCGAGATACTCACCAAGCGAGGAAAACTGTTCGGCTGCCGTAATCACCGTGGGCAGCTCGTCGGGCCCGAGCAACGCGGTGGCCTCGGGCGAGTTCAGGTCGAGCACCGCGCGTGTTTCGGTGAGGTCGAGCACGAGGTTCGCGCGTGGCACAAACAAGTCAGCCGATACCGTGGGACGCTTCAGCTTTCCACCCACCGTGACGGTGCCGGACAGATCGAGCTCCGTGCCATCGCGCTGCCGCGCCAGTTGCACGTTGTTCATGGTCGCGTTTAATGACACACCAGGATTGTCGCGCAGCGGGCGACGCACGGTGGCGTTCAGATGCAGACTGTCGCCGGCGCGCGGTCCACTCTGGAAACGGAACTCGCTGACGTGCAGCGAATCTCCGCCCGCCACAAAGGCGAGCCGCGCATTTGTCGGCCGGATACCGAGAACTTCGCTGAACAACGTACCACCGTCGAGACGCAGTGTGCCGTCAAAGTTGGGCTGGTCGAACGTACCGGAGAGCGCGAACCGCCCGTGAATAAACCCGTCCAGGTCGCGCACGTCGGCCACGCGCAGCGGCAGATCGCGCAGCCGTACGGAATCGGCCACGATACTGCCATCGAGTGACTCCGTGTAGATGCGATCACCGACCACATCCTGAAGCCGCAGGTCAGCGGGAAGGGTAAGCGAGCCTCGCAGTGACCGTCCGACCGTATCAAAAACCGAGGCGCTGACGTCGAGCTGCTGCGCGGCGTACTTGGCGTCCAGACGAACGCCGCTCAGCGACACTGCAGCCGTGCCGAGCGAATCGGCGACAAACTGCGCGACGAGGCGTGGATCCTGACGGACCCCGGAGAGATCCGCGCGTCCCGTCACCAGGCCGGGCAACCGTTCCGTCCCCAGCGCGAAAGCCGCGACTTCACCCGCCGGAAAGCGATCGAGACGCAGATACGCATCGATCGGTTGATCCAGCGGCACGTTTGCGCCGAGGGCAAGACTTCCGCCCTGATTCGACACGAACGCAAATGAATCAATCGTGAAGCCGCTCGGCCGATCGCGCAGAACGAGCGGCTGTGTATTCGCCCACTGCACGTCGGCATAGGTGAAGGCCACGGAGTCACTGCGCACAAGCAGCGTGTCATCGCCGCGCGCGAACTGCCCGCGCAGTCGCAGACGCGAGGTATCGCGGGCCAGCAGATCGAAGCGCAGGGCACCGCCAGCCGGCGTTGCATCATCAATGCCGAAGTTCACCGTCGCGATGCGCAACGCGCCGATCCCCTCAACGGAGTCGGCACTCGCCGCGGCGACAAACGTTGCGACACCCGGCAGGTTGTCTGCGCGCGCCGAACCGAAGAGGCGGCCGACCACGATTGTCCCCACGCGCACCTGATTGCCGGCCACGGCAATGCTGGTCAGATAGTCATGGAAACTGCCTTCGCCATAGATGGACGTATTGAGATCGCCAGAGAGAGAGTCGGCACCATATCCACGCACGGTTTGCGCGAGCGCCGTGTCGACCTGCGCAATCATTGCGGCGAGTCGGGGAAGCTCGGCGCGCACCAGCGACAGCGAGTCCATGCGCAGCGAACCACGAAACGATTCGCGCCCTGCGGAATCGCGTGCGAGCCCACCATTGCCTTCGAACACCATGCCGGGCGCCTCGGCACGCAGCGAGTCCACCAGCAGCGCGTCCACACCCCATGTACCGTACGAGAAGAGCGAGAACGGCGTGTGCAGGTTCGACGCTGGTTGCACCACCGCAGCGGACACCGAAGCGGTGTCGACGATCCCGTTGCGACCCCGGCCGGTGAGCGCAAGCGTACCCACCAGTCGCGTGCTCGGTGCCATGCGTTCCAACAGCCAGGGCTGCACGTTGAGCGAGTCAAGCGTGACGATCATGTTCGTCCGCCACGCCGCCGTGTCGCTGCGCTCGTCGCGCAGGCCAACAAAGCCCTCCGCACGCACCGTGCCGGCACCGCCTTCCGCGTGCGTCACTCTGGCGACGAACGGCAGGCTGTCAAGCGAACCGGCGCCTTCCAAACTGCCGCGCAGCATGCCGCGCGCGACAAACGCGGTATCGAATCGTGCGAATGCAGCAAGATTGACGGGATCAAACGCGAGCGCGACGTCGGCCTGCGTGGTACGTCCGCCCCACCGCACCGCCGAGCGTCCCGTCACGGCCGAGACGTGCCCTGCATCGTCGGTCCAGCGGAGCGTGAGATCGCGCACATCCGCCGATTCAAGCGAGGCCGACGCGATGCGTGCGCTGCCCGAGACCATGCCATTTACCAGCTCCGGCAGGTCCGGCACCACAGTACGAACGGTGCGCAAGTCGACCGACAGATCCGTGACGAGAAGATCGCGCGCCGTGGGGTTCACACCAATGGCCACGACGCCACTCGCGCGCAGCCGCGATCTCGCACCCGGCGTGACGACATCTTCAAACGCGAGCAACAGCGTATCGATTCGTAGCGCCTCAAGTGATCCACCCGCACGCGCGATGAATCGCCCGGTGATGCGTCCATCGAGTTCCGGAGGCAGCAGATCTTCGGTGAGACGCGCTGCCAGGGCCGTCGTCATCGGCGCGAACGCGAGAGCGACATCACGCAGCAGGAAATCGCGCGGCCGCGTTTCCATCGTGATCGTTCCCTGTACCGTCGACTCCATCGCGTCGGCGTCGAGCTCGGTAAGCGCGATCTCCAGGTGGTCGCGGTTCTCGAGTGTGCGAAGCCGGACCTTGGCCGAGGCACGACCGGTAGTGGGCAGCACCAACCACGTCCAGTTGATATCGGCGAGCGCCACGTCCGGCGCGTCGATCGCGACATCGTAGCTGACCGGACCGGGCTGCCCCCAACCGATGGTACCGGCGGCGGCCAGCCGCGAATCGGGGAGCAGAACGCGTGACGCGCGAAACGTCAGCGAGTCGTCGTACCACTGCAGTTGTCCCTGCAGATCGCGCACCGTCACCGGTGGGTCGGAGACGACGAGCGTCGCGCTGTCGATCGTGAGCGTACCGGGCGCATCGTCGGGTGTGACCGCATGCAAGTTGCGCGCGACGAGTACGCCGATCGAAATCGTCCGCCGCAGCAGCAGGCCACCGGGCACGCGGCGCAGATCGTGCAGAGTCTCGTACACCGCGGTCACACTGTCGCGTTCCGCACCCACGAACAGCGGGTGCGGCTCCCACGGCAGCGTCACCACGATCTGTCCGTTGCGAAGCACGACCTGATCGATGCGCACATCATCGCCCAGCCGCGGTGGACGTGGCGGCGATGGTGGCCTCGACGGATCACCCGAAATCAGCCACTGCAGGTTGAAAGGTCCCTCGAAGTCCTGATTGAGGTCGAGCTGCACGCTGTCGAGCTCAAGCGATGTCATGCGGACCACACCGCGCAGCACGTCACCGACGGAGAGTCGCCCCCGCACGCGAGCGGCCGTGAGAATCGGCACACCGACACTGTCGACCAGTTGCACGTTGCGCGCATCGATGGCGCGCGGGTTCACACTCACCAACTCACCGATCACCAGACGTCCTCGGCCCTCGAACACACTGTTGGCAGCAGCAACGATCGTGCGCATGAGCCGCGCCCGACCCGCGTCTGCGCGCATGAACCACAGCACAAGTCCGCCCGTGACAAGAACAGCCGCGAGCACGGCGCCACCGGTCCACTTCGCGATGCGCACGCCGCGTCCCATACTAGAACGCCTGTCCAAGACTGAAGTGAAATACGAGGCGCGACAACGCACTGCGACTGGAAGACGGTCGGAACGTGCGCGGGCAGCCAAAGCCGCCGATCGCCAGTTGCTCTTCAAATGTGAGTTCCTGACCGGGACTCACACAAATCACATATGGCACAGCGGCGCCATCGCTCGCGCGCTGCAGGTTGTCAAACAAAAAAGCCTTGCCGGCGTCTGCCCGACGCGGGTTGTAGCCGATATCAACACGAAACGGGCCCAGCGGTGTGTCGAGCCGCACACCCAGACCGGGCGTCGCGCGCACTTCCTTCAATGCGAACGCCGCCACACCGGTGGCCCACACCGCTCCGGCGTCGAGGAACGCCACCCACTGCAGCTCGTTCGACAGCCAGCCGAAGCGCCGGCGGTATTCAAGGTTGCCGATCAACGAGCCCGTACCGCCCTCTGGTGACGGCAGGCGGGCCGAGGCATCGGGTCGTACCACCAACTGATACGAATTGCCGAACGGCACCGAGTCGACACTGGCACGATCCACGCGATACACGACCGGGCCGAGCAGGTTCTGCTGATACCCGCGCACGGTGTTTTGTCCACCGGAAAACAATCGCTCCTGTGGCGGCAAAAACGGGACGCCAGACACGCGGAACGCGTTGGGCGCGTACACCTGCGACCACTGCACACGTGCCGCAATGGTCCCGCGGAAAAATCGCGTGAACCCGGTGGCTTCGAGCGTGGGGCGATAGAAGGCGTATGGGGCGAAGCTGTCCGAGACTTGTGCGAGCCCCTGAAACGCCGTACTGCCAACTCGCGCGTCGGCGCGCACGCGTCCACCAACGCGTGGATCCACACCTCCCGACGCACGATCGTGACTGATCGAGACATTGAGCGCGCGCGTGGCGTTGCCCTGCCGCGCGAGCGCGAAATCGGCCGGCTGGCACAAGGCAAAACGAACGCACGCCAGCACCGCATCGGTCACGGTGCGACCCGATTCATACTCGGCTGAGGTACTGAACGACGTATGAATACCGAGGAATCGGGAGACGCCGATCGAGACACCGATATCCGTTTCACGCTGAAACGCGTTGTATTCGCCGCGACGCTCACTATATACGTTGAGCGTGGGCGATAACGGCAGTCCGAACAACAACGAGTTTGTCAGCGAGACGCCGAGATAGTAGTTGAGCTCCTGACTGTACGGATCATCGCGCAGGAATTGTGGGCACAACCCGGGCATTTGATCAACGGGCGTACCAATGCCAAGTCGCGACGCGCGCGCAGTCAGCTCAACACGCCGACCAGGACCGAGAAATCCGCGATCGGTAACCCGTCCCTGCAGACGTCCGCACTCCAAGGTGCCCCAGCCGGCGCCGACGCGAGCGGAGCGCGTGCGCGCCTCCGCCACCGAGATTCGCAGGTCGATCGTGCTGTCGCTGCGACCCTCAGGGGGCGTTACCGTATCGATGAGCACAAGACGAAAAGCCTCCGTGCGATACAGCGCGCGCTGCGCTTCGAGCACGTCGCTGGCGCGATATCCAACGCCCGGTTCCAGCCGAGAGAGGCGCACCACGTCGGCGGAGTCGAGTCGTGCGCCGCGACGCGGAACGGGCGTGATCTCCACACTCAACGTACCGGTGCGCAATGGCACGCCGGTGGTAAACGTGAACGCGAGGTCCACTTCCGCCTTGGCGGTATCAATCGTGACCGCATTCGCCGGCGATCCGGTTCGCGCGTAGCCTGCGTCCTGCAAACGCGTGACCACGCGATCCGTCACCGACTGCACGCGCACACGGTCGAACACCTCCCCTTGCAGGGCGCGCATCCGCGCAGCGAACGGCGAGCCGTCGGCGCTTGAATCGGGGAGTCCATTCGCCACCACCGAGCGAATGCGCGCTTCAGGTCCGGGCGTGATCGAGAAGAGCACTCGCACGCCACGCGGCTCACGCCCAAGCGATGGCGTGACGCGCGCAGTGAACCATCCGCGTTGCCGATGCAGCACCGCGATGCGTAGTGCATCAAACTGTAATTCCAGCGTATCAACGCAGGGCGCAGATCCGATTCGCAACAGTCGCGTGAGCAGCGACGGGCCCTGGGAGGCAAGAATGGTTGACAACTCATCCGTGTCAATCATTGAGCCGCTGAACTCGATCGACCGGATTCGGTCAGATTGCTCGCAGCGCGCCGCGGGCTGCCCGAACGCACGGCCACACGGGATGAGCAGCAACGCCAGCACCACCAAGACCACGTTCGGATACATGTTCAGACACACGCCCAAGCGGCGCCCCTCGGCGCGGAGCAGGCGCTGAGGGGCGCGATGCTGACGGTGAAATCCCGACATACGCGCATGCACTCCTGAAATCTCTCCTCCGGCTCGTATCTGCGCCACACCTCAGCGCACAGAGGCACGCATAGTGCAAGATGACAAACATCTGTACCACTCTCCGCGTGCATTTGATCCGTCGCCCGGTGCATTGGTGAGCCTGCTGCGTTGCCCTGATCAGCGCACCCTGCCAATCGACCTCGGCATCACGATTGACCCAGCGCATCAGTGCCGCACAGCACGCTGCTGAAGACGTCGCTGTCCACATTGCCGCCGCACAGCACAAACCCGACACATTCGCCGATGAGGCGCTGTGGGTCCTGCAACAGCGCGGCGAGACCAGCGGCGCCAGCGCCTTCTGCGACGTTGTGCGTGCAGGAGAAAATCAGACGCATCGCCGCGGCGACATCGGCATCGCTCACGCGCAACAGCCGCACCCCGGATGCGAGGATGATTTCGAGCGCGTGGGTATCGGGGGTCCGACAAGCCATTCCGTCCGCCAGCGTTGTGGTCACCGCTTGCGACACCGCGTGGCCTGCATCAACCGAGAGCGCGTACGCCGGTGCACCGCTGGATACGACACCGATCAGCTCCACGGGGTGCGCCAGCGCGCGCTTGGCGGCCAGGGCGCCGCACAGTCCGCTCCCCAATCCAACCGGCACATATAACCGCTGCAAGTCTGGAACCGACTCCAACAGCTCCAGCGCCCACGTGCCAACCCCGGCCACGAGATCGAGGTCGAAACTGGGCACGCGCAGCCACCCGCGCGCTGCGGCAAGGTCCACCGCAGCTTCGATGGCCGCCTGAAAATCGTCTCCCATTTCAAGCACTTCCGCACCAAGCGCACGCATCGCCGCATTCTTATCGCGGCTATTACCCGTGGGCACGACGATCGCCACACGGAGCCCGTGCTGCCTCGCCGCGAACGCGAGCGACTGCCCATGATTGCCGCGCGTCGCCGTTACGATCCCGGCGATCCCGGGGCGCTCACGGATCAGCCGCTCCATGTACACCAAACCACCGCGCACCTTGAACGCGCCCACCGGTGTGTGATTCTCATGCTTCACCCAGCAGGCGCCTCCGACGTGTGCATCGAGCAGCGGCCAGCGTTGCTGAGGCGTCGGCGCAAACTGTGCGTACACGATGCGCTGCGCCGTGCGAAGCGCGTCGAGACCGGGAAGCGGTGAGGGGGCAAGTGTCATGGCACCATCGGGCGCAGCAGGGTGTTTGTTGATACCATACTCGCATCAGCCGAGTCCAAGGGCTCGCGAAGCGGCATTATCTTTACAAGTTACGCTGCCTGCCCCGCTGTGCACGCCTGCCTCCTGCCGACTCACCTCCCGATGTCACCAGCGAACCGTTCCGCGCCGCTTCTGGCCGCACTCGCCACGGCGATGTTGCTTCCCGCCACGCGTGTTCTCTCCCAGCCCGCAACCGTTCCAGCGCAACACCCAGCCGTGCAGGCTGCGCTGACTACGCTTGAGCGCGAGAACAGCTGGACGCTCGATCAGCAGATCACCCTGTGCGAGATCCCGGCCCCGCCCTTCAAGGAAGCGGCGCGCGGCGTGTACTTCCGCCAACAACTCATGGCACTCGGCCTCGAGAAAGTCCGCGTCGACGGGGAGGGCAACGTGATCGGAGAGTTGCGCGGATCCGGCACTGGTCCGACCGTCGTGCTCAGCGGTCATCTCGACACCGTGTTTCCCGAAGGCACCGACGTGAAGGTGACACGCGACGGCACGATGCTGCGCGGACCCGGGATCGGCGATGACTGCCGCGGCCTCGCCGCCACGCTCGCGGTGACGCGCGCGCTGACGCAGAACGCGGTACCCATCGCCGGTCGACTGTTGGTGATCGGTACCGTTGGTGAAGAAGGTCCCGGAAACCTGCGTGGTGTGCGCGCTCTCTTCACCGGACCGATGCGTGACTCCATTGACTACTTCATCAGCGTGGACGGGACGGGCATTGCCATCACCAACGGTGCCGTAGGCAGCGCGCGCTACCGCTTCACGGTGATCGGTCCCGGTGGACACAGTTATGGCGCGTTCGGGCTGGTGAATCCGATTCACGCCGTGGGGCGTGCCATCGCGGCCATCGGTGATCTTCAGGTTCCGGAGACGCCGCGCACCACGTTCAGCGTTGGCATCATCACGGGCGGAACATCCGTCAACACAATTTCCGCCGACGCTTCTTTCGATCTCGACATGCGTAGCGAGTCGTTGGCCTCGCTGCAGGAGCTCGATGCACGCGTGCAGACCGTCGTGGCAAAGGCCGTGGCCGACGAGCAGGCCCGCTGGCCCAAATCACGCGGACAGCTGACGCTCAAAGTTGATACGATCGGCCTTCGTCCAGCCGGCAAGACGCCCGACTCGGCGCACATTGTGCGCGTGGCACAAGCGGCCGCTGACGCACTCAGGCTCTACGCACCGCTCAACGCTTCCAGCACCGATGCCAACTTCCCGATCAGTCTCGGAATCCCCGCGATCACCGTGGACGGCGGCGGCGTGGGGCGTGCCGCGCACTCACTCGAAGAATCGTACGATGACCGGACAGATGGATACAAAGGCCCGCAGTGGATTCTGCTGCTGGTGAGCGGACTGGTCGGTGTCCGCGGGCGCTAGCCGAACAACGACGCGACATCTGACGCCGCGAGACGATCAGGGGCATGCAGCAACCCGCATCGTGTCGCGGCTTCACCAATGAGAGAGGCCGCGTCTGCACCGCCGGCCCGCAACTCACGCAGCGATGTGTCGTTGGCCGCTTTGCTGAGTTTGCGCCCATCGGCGTGCCTGATCAGCGAATGGTGGTAGAAAAGCGGTGGTGTCCCGCGACCCAGCAACCGCGCGAGCATGATCTGCCGACCGGTTGAGGCGAGCAGATCTTCGCCGCGAATCACCACATCAACGGCCTGGTTGAGATCGTCCACCACCACCGCGAACTGGTACGTCCAGTGTCCAAAACGATCGCGCACGAGTACATCGCCACAATCGTGCCACGGCGTCTGTTGCTGCGCGCCGAGTGCCAGGTCAACGAATCGCACGTCACCGTCATCGAGCTGAACGCGACGCGCTCGCGTGCTGTCCGGCGCTTTCCGATTGTTTCGACAGGTGCCGGGATAGGCCGCCTCGTCGCCTGGCGCTGTCGGCCCGGTGATCGCCTGGATCTCGCGGCGTGAACAGGTGCACGCGAACAATCGATGCATGGCGTCGAACTGCGCGAGCGCCGAATCGTAGGCCACGCCGTTGTCGGACTGCCGCAGTCGTGTCGCGCCCTGTCGGAAGTGCCCGATATCCCCTTCGTCGGGCACAAAGCCCAACCACTCCAGATCCTCGAGCAGCGCCGCTTCGTACTTCGGACGACAGCGTGAGCGATCGTGGTCCTCGATGCGCAGAACGACCTGACCACCGAAGGCGCGCGCGATGCCCCACACATGCAGCGCATTTACCAAATGCCCAAGGTGCAGATACCCGGTGGGCGCGGGTGCAAAACGGGTGCGCCACCCGGTAACCGGTAACCGGTCTCCGAGCGACACACCCGTCTGTGGTGCCACGATCAACGCGTCAGCCCCACAGGCGGATCAGTTGCCGCCGGCGGCGCGCGTGCCGTAGAACGTGTTCGTCACGAGCTTGAAGGTGCCATGCGACTGCGCACGGAACAGTACCTCAGGTCCGATCAGGTACAGCGTGCCCTTACCCACCGTGGCTTCAGCAATGGCGACGCCGCCCTGCAACCGCTCCTGTCCCCACGCCCAACCGCTGCGCAATGGCTTGGGCACATCAAACGTGGCGATGGCCCGGACGCCCTTCGCGGCCGCGTCGGCGCCAAGCTTCATGACGGGGCTGTTGTCGAACATCACGATGGGGCGCGCGTTCATGCCGAATGTGGCCGGACGTGTGGTGTCGAGCGCCACCTGCAACAGCGAACCTGGAATGTAGTACTGCTCGTTGGTCAGCGGACGACCGTTGTCGAGCAGATGATTCTCCACCGGCAACTGCAGATGCTGTGCGAGCGACGTTGAGCTGCCGATCGTCACGACCTGACCGCCTTGTTCGAGGAAACGCGTTAACTGTGGAATCGTGCGCTGGGCAGACACGTTGCCAAGCGCCGGCCAGAACTCGCGCGGAATGAGCGTGGAGTCGGCCGCGGCTGCACCACCTCCGGCGAAGCCACCATCCCCGCCGCCACCGCCACTACCACCGCCGCGCGCCGGACGCAACGCCGGAATGCCGCCGTCCACGAACACGAGCACATCGTACTTCGCATTCAGGTTGCCGGCGTCAAGCTCCTTGGCGTACACGGTGGTGAACGGCATCTCGAGTTGCTCAAGAATGAGGCGCGTCCAACCGGCCGGCATGGCACCACCGTAACGATCCCATACACCAACGCGCAGCTGCTGCACACGTTCGACCGAGGCGGGACGTGCGTTGGCAGCGGCGAACGAGACGCCGAGTTCGCGCGCCGCCTGAGCTACGACCTGATCGGCCGCGCCGCCGGCGGGAATGAACCACGAACCGGCCGGATACGTCGTGCCACCCTGCGTCAGCGCCGCCGTCGTGCGGAACAGCGCCGCGTTGCGCTTGGTCAGACGATTGGCCACGGTCAGCGCATCGTTCACCGACGCATGCACGAGATAGCCAGCGCTTCCTTTCGCGACCGTGCCCGGAATCATCGCGGTCACGTCATTCACCAGCTCGAGCGCGCCCTCGACGTTGTCGAATACGCGGTCGTATTGCATGCCCATCTGCATGGCCAGCGTCCATCCCGCGTTGTCGTACGGTGGAATCGGCGGGCCACCGGGGAAGCGAAAATCATTCGGGTGATCCTGCGGCTCGAACATATCGAGCAGATGCGGTCGGAACGCCTGCGACGCATTGAATACCCATGAGCCGGCCGGATATTGCTTGCCGGACACGGTGAACGGCGCGGTGGCGCGATGTACCACGACACCGGACTTCTGCAGCGCACGCACGAACTTCGTGGCCGTCGCGAAGTCCGGCTGCGAACTCGGCAGGATGTACGCACGCGGGTTGCGATCGTCCGGTTTGCGCAGCACACCGAACATGGCTTCGTTCGACCCCGCCGGCGCGCTCGCCGACGCGGCACGCAACTTGGCCATGGAATCGTTCAGCGCCGCGATACGCGACGGCCAGATGGTCCACGAATCTTTCTTGCCGCTGGCGATCTGGTCCCGTCCCATCTTCCAGCGATTGTACAGCAACGTTTCGCGATATTTCGACGCTACATCCAGCACCGCGCGGTTGGCGGTCAGGGAATAGTCAATGGATTGACGGAAGCGCCACAGCCCCGGCTCCACGGGCAACGGCTGATCGCCGCTGCGCAGCTGACGGTTGGCGACCAGCGGCACGCGCATGGGCGTGGGATTGCCGATCGTTTCCGTGAGCAGGCCGATCATGTTGTGGAAGTACACCGTGGTACGAAGACCACCGTTCCACCACGTGGAGTAGTTCGCGCCGCTGCGCATCACCGTGCCACCTTTTTCTTCCGCCACGAAGCGATTGTGCATCGCCGCTCCCACCACATCGAGTCCCGTGATGATGAGCGGATGGAAGTTGTAGTTCGCCGGATCGCGGAACGGCGGCGCAAACATCACCGCGCCTTGTGGTCCTGTCTGGTGATGGTTGTACATGATCACCGGGTGCCATTCCATGAACAGCTGACGGCTCATGTTCTCCGTTTCCTTCAGCGCGTTCATGTATGAGTCGCGATTGTTGTCGTGACCGGCATACTTCTGATACAGACGCGGCAAGCCACCCGTGCTGCGACGCAGGCTGTCAGGCGAGCGCATGTACCAGTCACTCACGAGCTCCATACCATCCGGATTCGCGTGCGCCATCAGAATGATACAATCGTCGAGGAAACGCGTCGTCTCGTCGTCTGTCATGCTGGAGAGCTGCCAGAACGTTTCAATCAGTTGCTGCGCGCCAAGCACTTCGGTGGCGTGCAGGCCGCCATCAATCCAGATGATGGCCTTGCCCTCCTTCGCCAACCGACGCGCTTCGGCAGAATCGATCCCCTCCGCGAGCGACAGCCGCCGCGAGATGTCTTTGTAGCGGGCAAGGTTGCGATGATTGGCCGGGCTGGTCACGATTGCCATGATCTGCGACCGTCCTTCTTCCGATACACCGATGGTATCGAGGACTACGCGATCCGATTCGCCGGCCACA
>Ga0105045_10002600_pt1 | contig 15288 bp, 9 predicted proteins | sample MAT02_FD_78089 | JGI IMG/M metagenome (GOLD analysis project Ga0105045, IMG submission 78089) | Freshwater microbial communities from Lake Fryxell liftoff mats and glacier meltwater in Antarctica - MAT-02 (megahit assembly) | ecosystem: Environmental > Aquatic > Freshwater > Ice > Liftoff...
GCAAATTGCGGAAGTCATTTCCGAAGCATGATCATTCAATCAGCCCAGGACGGTCTAGATCTGCTTGGTAACCTGTATTATGAAGGATTCGATAAAATTGTAATTCTAGAGAAAAATATTGCTTCTGGTTTTTTTGATTTGAAGAACGGAATGGCTGGAGAGATTCTCCAAAAGTTCTCAAATTATCGTGTGCGATTAGCTATTGTTGGTGATTTCTCTATGTATTCCTCGAGAAGTTTAAATGACTTTATCTTTGAGAGCAATAAAATCGGTCACGTCAATTTTGTAGGTTCTCTTCCAGGAGCGATATCGAGGTTGTCCAAAAATTAAATGTTGCGTTTCTATCTATCCGCGTATAGTTTAGAGATTGCCAAATGATTGCCCATTGAGAAAGGAATTTAATTAAATACATGAGTTTAAAACTTGCATCATTCTGCTTTGTTATTCTCTGCTCCGGATTTTATTCTACATCCGCCCAGCTAAGGATCGTGTGTATCGGAAACTCCATTACGCAAGGAAAGATTGGATTAAAATCGGATAGCAGTTACGAATATAGCTATCGTCCGTGGTTGTGGGAGAAATTAATACGAACAGGATTCAGTGTGGACATGGTGGGTTTTCATCCCTACTTTTTCGATGAGAAGAATGGCAATCTTATCTTAAAGTTTGAAACAAATGGAATTCCTTTTGACCGCGATAGTGAAGCTTACTATGGCATCACGAGTTCCGGTTTTCTACGTGGTAGCACGTCCTTTAGTAATTGTTTTTTTAATGCAGAACCAAACATCTTAGTCCCCAACTTTTAATACTGACCCGTTATTTACCCTACCGCTGCCGATGAAATTACGGTAAATGTTTCTGGCCCTGCAAAGTTGGTCGGTTTAGATAACGGAAACCAATCTGATGTTACCGCTTTCAAGTCAAACAAACGAAAGGCGTTTGCGGGGAGGCTTCTTGTTACAGTTCTGGCAACTGGCATGCAAGGTGAAGTTACATTAGCGCTAAAGGCCGCGAATTTTAATTATGCAGAGTACTCGATAAAGGCAATTTCACCAACGAAAAAGATAGTGTCCAATAAGAAAAATTAATTTTCAATAGAAGTTATCATTTCAACAGGGTTGATCAGGATGGATATACTAAGGTTGATATTGACAACTTCATTCTACTTTCCATCCGGTTTAATCATTATAAAGTAATTTGTATTTACACCATTTTGTTTTTCGTAGGCATCGGGAAGTGAGATTATACCTTTGGGAAATTTCTTGCTGTAAACATCATAGTAATAATACTGAGCAACAATTTGTTTTCCTTTTTCTTTTGTAAACGCTTTCACCCAAGCAGGTATGGTTGATTTGAAAAGATTGTCTTTTCGTTCGTAAGCCACAAAAACGATAACGGGCTCGTCTACACGAAAGCTCATGTAATTGGTAACATTTGCAGTGTCGTACAAATCGCCTTGAATGAAGGTTAAGTTGTTGTAACCTTCCACTTCGCTGAAGTTAACTTCACCATCCGTATTTCTCCACAAAGATTCTCCGAGCACAACTTTGGCCAAAGGAAAAACCTCACCTTTATAATTCCTGACTTCTGTCATAACCACTTCATTCGGCAGCTTATTTTTTATTTCAAGTGTAAACTGTTTTGCTTTCTCATCTCCGCGATCTTCATCGTGTGCCATTATTTCAAATGTAAAGTTTCCCGTCTGTACAGGAATACCTTTAATCAATCCATCCGTCAAGATCAATCCCGCTGGCAACTTACCTTTTTCAGTCAACTCAAATTGTACAACACCGTTGCCACTCGCTGAAAGTTTCTTCTCATAATATCCGCCCTGCATTCCTGCAGGTAGTACATCTGTTATGAAACTTGTTTTTATATTTGTCTTCACAATCGTGGATGTTGAAGTTATTTTCCCATTGTTGTCATACGCCTTGGCTTCAATACTCACATCACCAGAAACCATTTTGAATTGAGCGATGAATGGTGCTTTGTTAATAGTTTGTAAGAGTTTATTATTCACGAACACTTCAATCCGTTCGATAAAACCATCCGGATCATTTGCTTCGATCTCCACACTAACCAGTTGATCTTCTGTAAACCGTGTCTTGTACAATGGCGATTTAAAATAGACTGTAGGGTATTTATTTCCATCATTGACTTTCGAATAGGCCCAACCAGCAAGATCTTGTCTGCTTGTTGCTATCCATTGCACACCATGCCCAACACTTTTGAATTCAGTGAAAACAGGATTCACTCCGGTTTGCCAGTTCGCATCCAGACTATAAGGATCACCATTTAACGTACGCAAAACGGATACCTGTTTATTAAGGCTTCGCGAAAACCAATCCGTTTCACCTTTGTTTGTCCAGATGGGTACATGTTTAATTTTTTCAGGATCGCCACTAAAATCTATTCCCATTGGAAGTGCCGCTGCAAAATAGTTGGGGTATCTTTTTATAAACTCCCAGGTACCTGCCGCTCCCATTGAAAAACCGGTGATGTAAATTCGCTGTGGATCAGCTTTCCCTGTGCTAATCAACTCATCAATTACAGCTTTTAAGTTTTCAATATGCTGAGACCATCCTCTGCTCGTCTGTGGTGCAATCAAATAGGTAGGGATTTTTTGTTCGTTCAAACCGAAGTTGTGCCACATGCGAATGGGTGGATCTACTGTACTGCGCAAAGTAGCGTGGTAATCCTCTCCGCAGCAGCCGTGAAGAAATATAGCTACTGGATATTTTTCTCCTGGCTTAACGTTTGAAGGTGTATAAAGATAATATTCGGTTGAATCGCGCTTCTGCCATTTCCATTGCGGAAAACCTTTGTAGTCAATTTCCTGGCCTAGAAGCGCGGTGCTATCAAGGAGAAGGGTGCTTATAAGAATAAATGATACTGTTAACTTTTTCATATTACCTCAGATTATTATTAATGTATCGTTTGATATATATTAAGATTGCCTATATTTTGTATTACAGTGTTCTGCTGGTAGCTGTTATACTGCAATATTACTTAGTCCTTCATTTTGTTTTAGTAAAATTTGGTTTCTGGCCAATGAGTCTGACGCAAAGAATTGGCGTTTTCAATCTTTGCATACAAAACTATTTCCATTCTTGAGGTTGCTGAGCTTCAAGAGTTAGTGAAAGTTCAAGAAGAAAAACAACAGCGAACAAAAACACTTTAGGTAGCTTCATCTAAAATTTGTAAAGGAATCAATTTATGTATAAAATGTTAGATATGCATCCTGCCATATCCTGAAAAGAAGGATCACTAGTGCCTTTCCACGGAAGAGCCATATCCAATCCAGGAATATTTGTTTTTGAACTGTATCTACCTTACTACCCTTGCCAAAAAGGAAAATATACAATATAAAAATTGCCTCGTTCTGAATTAGATTTACACGAAATAATGTGTTAACAGAATGGAAAAATAAGCAGTAAGAAGAAAAGGGAGGATGAGTACTTCCACAAAAAATGGGATGGTGTTTCGAAAGTAGAAGAAGCCTGTTCTTAAAGCAAAACAGGAAGTACCAAATGATTTTTTACTTTGGCTATTATCATCTAAACAGGATTGATTAGGATGCAATAGTTTTATTTTTAAATCAATTTGCGCCTATGGTAAAATTCAAAAAAGCATTTATTTTCTTATTGGCCTTCTGTCTAATTAATCTCCTGCCCTTTATTAGTCGGGCACAATCTGTTGACTACGCTGTTCATCCTGATGGATCTTTTGAAGTTTCCGGAACCTCTATAACCTTGAAAGATTGTTATCCATCCCTTGGCAATGAAAATATAATGACAATACGACACGAACAGGTTGTAACCAAAAGTAATGCAAAGTTAATTTATCATCTCGCCAAAGGCCGACTAGAACTTTTATTGGAAAAGAAAGATGGCGCAGTTTCATTGCAAACCTCTTTTACAGGAACTGCATTCGACTTTGCAACGATTTCTCCCATTGGAAATGCTAAGGTAATAGGTGCCAATCGTTTTTTTAGAAATGCAGAAGCCATTATGGGGCAGGCTGGTGTAAGTGAATGGCCAAAAGAGAAAAAAGAAAAAAGTGCGTTGATGATAGGGCTTATGCCGGATGATGGATATTCGTTAATTGTAGCTACCAGAAATTTAAAAAAATACACTTCGTATTCTGAAGTTTTCGCTACTCAATCGGGCAAGGATAAAAGAATAAGCGTCTCTATTCAAACGGAGAAGATTAAACCTGATTTACTGCCCACGATTTTTTTTACTGAAAATGAATCGGTGTACGATGGAATGCGAAATGAAGCAGGCAAAATAGCCATTGCTATGAATGTAAAAACCAGTAAGCCTCAATCGTACCATTGGTGTTCATGGTATTACACCTTCAATTACCTCACCGAAAATATGTTGGCCAGTTACCTGAAGGGCTTTGAAACATTGTTCCCGAAAGTGCCTATTCAAACGGTGCAAATTGATGCCGGCTATCATCCTCATATTGGCGATTGGCTAGAACCCAGTGAAAAATTTCCAAATGGCTTGGAGAGTTCGGTGAAAGATATTCTTCAAAAGGGTTACAAGGCGGGTGTCTGGATTGCGCCTTATATGGTGGGTAACAGAAGTAAAATTTACCAGCAACACCCTGACTGGATTTTAAGGTGGGGAGATAAATCGCCTCTTATGTTTATGAATTTTTATGACGAGAGCAGACTCTTTGGCGCATTAGATGAAGAAATTTATACGTTAGATACCAGCAACCCGGCTGTGATGGAATACTTACGAAGTGTATTTAGAGCATTCAAAAAAATGGGAATCACTTTTTTTAAAACTGATTTTATGCTTTGGGGCGATCAACAAACACAAAACCTGGCGCGGCACACGCCAGGAAAAACTTCGATGGAATATCAGCGTGAATTTTATGATATGATTCGGGAAGAGATTGGTGCGGAATCTTTTTGGTTGGGATGTATAGCACCCTACGCACCTATGATAGGATACGTGGATGGCATGCGAATATCCGCAGACATCACCTCCAACTGGAAGGGCGGTGCTAGCATGTACAAGGAGTCTGTCGGTTGTCAGCACTTTAATAATGTATGGTGGCAAAACGATCCAGATGCCATTATCTTACGGAAAAAGTTTAATCTCATGACCGATAGGGAAGCCGAAAGTCTAACGCTTTGGATGGGTATGCTCGGTGGAATGATTAACACATCGGATATATTAAACGAGTTGCCGCCAGATCGGCTAAAACTTTTTCGAGAATTGGAACCTGCTTCAGAAAAATGGACGTCAACATTTCCATTTATAGATACACCAACAAAGGCTGATGTTATGCTTAGAAAATATTCCTCAACAGGAACCTATGCTGTATTATTTACCAATAGAAAAGAGGAAGCGATAGAAGAAACGTTTGCTGTCAATACATTAATTAACCAGCAAGCAATGGCCTGTTACGAGTGGACTATCGCGGGCAAAACAAAAACAGCCTTTCGCGACAGCATTAACATTAGGTTAAATCCGCATGAGAGCAAATTGTTTTTCTTTACTATTGATAATAGAGACATTTCAAATTTAACGATAGGTGGAAAATAGTTCTTGTCAGAAGGGGAGGCCCCAATGGGTTATTTCTAATTCTTGTTTCAAAAAAATGCATCATGAGTAAAAAAGCTGATGCGCATGCCGTCATGATAGAGCAGGCTAGTTCTCACAAATGAACTTCGTACCTTTCTACTCTTATAACTACCAACCATGAGAATTATCACCGTCCTTATTTTTTTCTTTTCATCCTTCAGCAGCCTTTTTGCACAAAAACTTCAAGTCACAGATCTAGTCCGAATGTTTAGCTAAAAAATAGGACATAAGCATATAGTTTTAGATCAGGAATTAGAACCAATTTTGGGAGGCATTTAAAATCAATCAAAGTTATGCAGGCCTTTTATTGAAATTTTACTTTTACTACGTTCACTGCACCGCCCACTAGCTCGAAATCAGCATAAGAAGACTTCTCAACTTGATTAATAGTAAACGGAATTACCTTATCACTTGCTGTTATGGATATAGGTTTTGCATTTTCTGGCAGAAGTATATGGCAGTTTATTTTCTCACCGCTTCCGGTAATCGTTAACTGAATTAATTTTTGATCGGGCTGATGAATGTAGGTGTACGCTACATACCCTTTGGAAGCCGCATATCGAACCGTGGCTTGCACGGTATCTGATTTGGTTTCAATCCAACGTGGAGAAAGGGTAGGGGCAGAATATTTTTCTGTGCCTGGTGAATCTTTTACACCAACCAGTCCTTCAATGAATGCTGCCATGTTCGTTGCTGCTGCCCAGTTGTCAGGGCCACCATACGACACGGGATTTACGGGAACATAATGTGGTTGGTTAGAAAGCGAAATTCCCAATACTGTATAAATGGTTTCATCTTCTACAGCATGTAAAATAATTTTTGAAATTACTTTATCAGGTTGAGGATTATCGATAGCACACCAGCTTATACCTACACCTTTGCTTACCTCGTTCGATCCATACCAGGCAATACCGGAGTAATCGGTTTTTAGTTCTGAGAACCACCAATAGGTAAGTTGTTTGTCCATCAAGATATATCGAGTTGCTTTTGTACCATCGGCATACACCAATGAAACCACACCAGAAACATTTTCTGACGTTGGTTTACTCGATGTGTGTAGCATGTAGATAGAAGCAGCGGTTTGATTTACAGGAATTTCAACTTCTGTTGGATAACCTTTTCGTTTTGAAACTGCGACTACCGACTTGCGATCATTCTTTTCCGGATTGATAATGTTGAATTTAATGTTTGCAAAATTTTGCTCGCCAATGGGCATCTTACGTAAATCATCACCCGCCCGCTGCGAGTTCATCCACGGCATAGAATTTTTTCCGCCCTTACTCCACGTATCCATGTTCGCAAAGGGTTGGAGGTTCAGTGGTTTGAAAGTTGGTGCTGGGGGTGGAGGAGGTATCGATCCCGTATAGGAAAAATAGATTTTGTTATTGTGTTTTTTACCAAGCTCACACATACGTTGAAGAATATCAACGCCATATTTTTCGTAACCATTTTCAAAAGCTCCTCGCGCCAGTTCACCTGCTACATGTCCGCCAACGCCACCATTCATGTATTGCCACTTATCACCATGCGAACCAAATCCTTTTTCGAATGGAGGATAGATGGCATACCATTCGCCAGGTGAACCGATTGGTAAATTGTTTTTTAAGGTAAGGTATGATTCTAATATGGCCTTACTTTTCTGGTGGCCTATTCCCAGATTGGTCGAGTATGCGTTAGATTGCGCAAGCTGGGATTTTTCATCTACACCTAAATTTCTTTTAACTGTAGGGTCTTCGTCAATGAAGTGGGTATAAAATTTTCCGTTCCACGAAAGTGCATTGAGACGCTCGTTGATTTCAGTGGCTCGTTTTCTGAATTTCTTTGCGTCATCAACCAATCCCGCTTGTTCATACATCTCCGCCAGTTGGTTGCACGCCATAACGTAGGCAGTATTATCACCAAAGAAAACACCAAACTTCGATTTTACCGGATCAATAATCATCGTATTACTCATGCCAATGTTGGGCGTGTATTCATCGTCTACTTGAAAATCCCAGGAGTCAATCGTGTACACGCGTTTTAATAATCCAAAGCGATTGCTCCAGCGCGCGGGGTCGTTCATACAATAATTTAGTGCACGTGCTGCCGAATTTAGTTTGGCTTTCATCCAGGCGTCATCGCCTGCCGCTTTCCAAACTTGATAAATTGTTTGTACATAAATGTATTCCGGATGGTTTTCCGTGGGTTGGCGCACAAAATATTTGTCCCCGATTTTGCGGGTATACCCCATTACCGAATCGCGGGTTTTAAAATAGTCTACGTTGCTCATGTATGCTACAAAACTCCAGATCATGCCATCTTCGCGCTGCGCACCCTGCATTAAATCAGCAAACTCATTTCCATAGCCATAAAAATATTTTAAGCCTTTCATGGTGTGGTAATGGTCTAGTCCCCAGGGAACAAAGTACCGGTAATTCTTACCGTTCCAATCTACACTCCCCGTGTGGGTTTTCATGCTGGAGTAGAATAAGTCAAACATTTCCTTGTAGTAGCCACCATCATTTAGGGATGTAACGGCATCGACTTCAAAGCTCAACATTGAAACAATGTTATCTTTTTTATCTTTTAAGGTGATCGTGTGTTTCCCCAAAGCGCCAGCAACTGCAAAATTAAAAATAGGTTGAACCGATGCATTGATATACTCGGCACCATTGCCATCTGTAATATGAAGTGTTTTTCCCGAAGCTTGAAGTATGTAGAGAACATCCAATGGCTTAGCATTTAGTACCGAAGATGGAAATTCTGAATTAGTACTTAGGACTATTTGTATTTTATTATTTTGAGCTTTTAGATTGAATGACCCCAACACCAAAATAAGTAGGCACACGTTTAATTGTTTTACTGAATCTAAATTTTTGCTTAGTTCCATGGATTATATTTTTGGTAATCGCAAAAGTTACGACATTGAGTTTACGTAATTGTCCTGTACTTTCCTGTGATATATAAAACTGAGAACTACACGAGCAGGACAGAGAAGGATATTATAGTTCAATGCTTTGTTTATTTTTCAAAAAAAAATGAACAGACGAAAATTCATTGCCGCATCGATCACCACAGCAGCAGCCCCAGCAATGATTGCTTTGGGCACACCAAATTATGATGTAAAGAGTAAACGCTATCAAAACGGGAAAAGTCCTTGGCCCATTTGTTTAGACACTGCCACCATAAAGCCGGCTGATGGCATAGAAAAGAAAATTCAGATTGCCTCGGAAGCAGGATATGATGCGATTGAACCTTGGGATTGGGAACTGGAGGAATATGAGAAAAAGGGCGGCAATCTGAAAGCGCTCGGAAAAAAAGTAAAAGATCTGGGCATGTTTGTGCCAAGTATGATTGGCTTATGGGGATGTCTTCAGCCAACATTGGAAGAATTTGAAAAATCGTTGCCAGCAACGCGAAACCGTATGCGCATGGCCAGCGACTTTGGGTGCGCACATGTGCAGGCCATTCCAAATCAGATTGGCGAAAATTATGACACCAAGTTTGCCGCTGATTGTTATCGAAGGCTATTGGATATTGGTCAAAAAGAATTCAATATTATTCCCGCTCTCGTATTTGTAAAAATGTTTCCATTAAAAAGAATGGGGCAGGCTGTTGGAATTGCATTAGATGCTAACCATCCACATGCTAAGATCATTCCGGATGTCTTTCACATGTATATAACCGATGGCGGATTTGAAGGTATTAAATTATTGAAAGGGGAGATGTTCGCCATTTTTCAATTTAATGATGCGCCCTCTACCATAGTTAAAGAGCAAATGGAAGATAGACATCGGGTTTATCCGGGCGATGGCATTTTGCCGCTCCCGCAAATATTAAGAGATCTGAAGTCAACCGGATTTTCAGGTTGTATTTCAGTTGAGCTGTATAACCCTGATTATTGGAAGCAAGATCTTTTAACCGTTGCGCGAACAGGACTACAAAAGACACTTGCTGTTATTGAAAAAGCTAGTGTTTAAATATATGCTCTGTTTCTATACTAGATATATGGACAAGAGGGTAAATGGCGAGATTGGATGTGTTGGTTAAGGGAGTATCGACTTCAGAATAATATTTTAAACGCTCAAATTGCCGTATTAAATATAGTATCGTTGAGCATGATAACCTGCAGATGCTCTAGAATGTATATTAAGGGCATCTCTAAAAACCCTTGCTTTCATTACCTCAACCCCTGCCCCTTCTCCAGAAGAGAAGGGTAAGCGGAGTTTTTAGAGATGCCCTTAAGTTCTGCTAACTTGAAAAATGAAAGTATTAAATTTCCTTAAACGAAGTATATAATGAAACATCAATTATCAAATCACCAAATCGAGTCCTATCAGGAAAATGGATTTGTCGTAATTCACGATTTTTTAAATTCGGAAGAATTGGCGCAATGGCGTGATGCAGTGACTGATGCCGTTGTTGAAAGGAATGGAAAAAAACTACCTGACCGTGATTTGGTAGGGGGTGAAGATTCTCTTACACAGGATCCGGATGCAGATTATTTTAATAATGTTTTTGATCAGTTACTTAACTTATGGCAAAGTAATGATAAAGTAAAAAATATCATGCTGGATCAACGTATCGGCAAAATGGCTGCGGAGTTATCGGGTGAAGAAGGAATAAGAATTTGGCATGACCAGGCATTAATTAAAAAACCCTGGGCGAATCCTACTTCATGGCACATAGATACACCATATTGGTCTTTTAGTAATCTTAGCGCGCTGTCAATATGGGTTGCACTTGATGACGCTACATTAGAAAATGGTTGTCTGTTTTTTATACCGGGCTCACACAAACTAACCTCTTTCCAAAATCCAGGAATAACAAAAAATATGGGGGCTATATTTGATTTCTACCCTCAGTTTAAAAAAACCAAAGCAGTGGCTGCTCCAATGAAAGCAGGAAGTGCTTCCTTTCACAACGGACTTTGTATACATGGTGCTCATGCTAATATGACTCCTGGCTTCAGAAGAGCTATGACTTGTGCCTATATGCCAGATGGGAGCACTTTCAATGGTCAGAAAAATATCCTTTCCGATGAACAGGCCGCAAAACTTAAAATAGGTGATTTGCTGCGTGATGATTTTCAAAACCCATTAATTTATTCTAAGGTTAACATCAACAGTTGAATAACTTTTAAAGTTTGAAAAGCAAAAACCACTTTCATATTAAATATTTCTGCGCATGGTGGGGTCTTGACCACCTGAGTACAGCAGGGATGTTAAGAAAAATAAAACAGGGAGGCTTCGATGGGGTGGAGATAGGTATTCCACAAAATAAAAAAAACAGAGAGCTGCTCAGAAAACTTTTAATTGAAAATGAACTAGAGGTGATTGCACACCAATACTTCGCTAACCACACGAATATTAGTGAATACAAAAAGCAGTTTACATACCACGTAGAGGCTGCGGCTTCTTTTAAACCTGTTTTGATTAATTCTCATACAGGTAAAGACCATTGGCCAGTAAAAGAGAACTTAGCACTCGTGGATATAGGAAATGAGATTGGAGACAAGTATGGTGTAAAAGTTTTGCATGAAAGCCACAGGGGAAGATTTTTGTATAGTGCATCTGCTTCCCTTAATTATTTCGAGTTACATAGAGATCTGAAAATCTGTGCAGATCTGTCTCATTGGGTTTGCGTATCAGAGTCTCTTTTAGAAGACCAGCAGGAAGCTCTTCAAGCTGCTATTCTTAAAGCGCATCATATACATGCACGCATCGGACATGCGCAAGGCCCACAAATCAATGATCCGCGAGCACCGGAATGGGAACTAGAGATAAAGACATTCACCGGATGGTGGCAACAAATTATTGATCGAGCAAAAGCAGATCAATTTCCTTATTTCACAATTACTCCGGAGTTTGGACCATTTCCATATATGCCCCGGTTGCCTTATAGCCTCGAACCTTTGGGTAACCAATGAGAGATTAATCTTTTTATAAAAAATTACCTAAAAAGGACTCTTCATTAATCATTCTGATATCCTACTATTCCTTTGACCCAGACGATGAAAAAAAATTTTTCGATAGATTTATGATAGTATCAGAATATACAATGAGCCATGCATTTTGGTTTCTTGTGTTAATATTGATTTGTAATGCGGGATGCAAGCCCATTCTATAAATTCCGTGACGAACAGCAAAGCTGGATGTCATGAAGATCATCTTCGACACCGACATGGAATCGGATTGTGATGATGTAGGCGCGCTTGCTTTGCTTCACTATTAGGCGGATAGTATTCAAGCATAGATTCTGGATTGTACGGACAATTCAGGTAAGGTGCCGTATGGTGCGGACGCTGTGCAAGCTATTAACATCTATTTCGGAAAACCGAACATTCCCCTTGGAAGTCGGCAACCATTTTGTGTTTGTGAAGCATCCTATAGCGCGGCTGTCTTTGCAAAAAGCCTGGTGCCCGTGTTATACCTAGATAATGTTTCGGATCGTGCTAGAAGTGAATACAAATTAGCCATTAGGCCCAGAAAGAGGATGCTGATTTTCATTCTTTATTTTCTTAGCACGAAAGGTAAAGTGGAATTTATTTGTGGGTATCCTGATCTTTACTGACCATGACATTACAGGATAGAAAGCCACGTATTTTAGTTCACTTTTATACCAAGAAGTTAACTTTGATTAGTTAAAAGCACGGAACCCATGAAAAGTAAAAAAACCATTTTCATTAATTTTAATAGGTTCGGTATAGACAAAACCACATTGGACAGATGTAGATTCTGTTCCGGAAGCGCTCTTGAAGCCGCCCAAAAATTAATGTCGCATTTTTTTATCAGCGTAAAGGGGGGAGTTTGCAATGTAATTACTAAATGAGAACGAAATTTAAAATAGATAAGTGACATTACAACTTGTATTCTTTTGCTTGGCTATAGTTCACCTCAATTTTATTCTTCATCCGCACCGCAATCAGGCTTTACAGGCTGGTATATATGGAAGATGAAGCTAACCGGTTTGTAAAGCTGGAGTTTAAAAATGGGTATATATTAGAAAGCTATAACCAACCCGAACGTTTTTAAGTGTTTTGAATAAAAAATTATAGCTTTCATAACCATAAAATTGTAAACATCATGACTAAAACCAGGCGTCAATTTTTAGCCAATTCCACTAAAATTTTAGCTGCTACCAGCTTTGCAGGATTAGTGCCTGCAGCTGCATCTTCTACCTATGCTGCTACACCAAAACCTTCTAACAACGATAAAATTGTACTGGGTTTAATTGGAGCAAGAGGTCAGGGAATGGCGAATTTGCGCCAAGCATTAAAGCAGCCGGGTGTTGAATGCGGTGCTCTATGTGATATTGATGATGCCATTCTAACAGAAAGAAGCGCTGAAATTAATAAGATACAAGGAAAGGCTCCGGTGGTATATAAGGACTTCAGAAAATTGCTGGACAATAAAGACATTGATGCAGTGATTATTGGTACACCCGATCACTGGCATTGCTACCAGATGATTGCTGCCTGTGAAGCCGGCAAAGATGTGTATGTTGAAAAGCCTTTAGCAAACAGCATCGATGAATGTGATTTAATGGTAGCTGCTGTGCGTAAGTACAATAAGATAGTTCAGGTAGGGCAGCAGCAGCGCAGTGGCGGTCATTGGCAATCTGCTATGCAGTTTATAAAGTCGGGTCAGTTAGGAGACTTAAGGAAGACACAGGTATGGGCCAATTTTAATTATGGTGCCGGTCAACCTAAAGTACCAGATACACCAGTGCCGGCAGGCGTAGACTTTAACATGTGGTTAGGCCCTGCCCCAGATCGGAGTTTTAACAAAGCACGATTTCATAGCTCCTGGCGTATGTTCTGGGATTACGGGGGAGGTTTAATGACAGACTGGGGAGTGCATTTAATGGATATGGCTTTATGGGCAAAGGATGTTACCAAATTACCTTTGTCTGTTGCTGCATCAGGTGGCAATTATGCTTTTCCCGACAGGGCACATGAAACCTTTGATACCATGAGCGTGACGTATCAAATGCCCGATCATAACATTACCTGGGAACATGTAGCCGGTATTGAAAATGGGCCTTGGGGTCGTAACTACGGATTAGCATTTGTGGGCAATGACGCAACCCTTGTAATTGACCGGTCCTCGTGGGATTTGTATCCGGAATCTTCAGGAGGTAAATATAAAGTTCCTGCTATGCCACGCCAAACAGGCTATGACTCTCATGAAGCTCATCTTAAAAATTGGATTGAATGTTTGAGGACACGGAAAGATCCTAACTGCACGATAGAGATGGGAAGACTAACCGCAATCTATACCCACATGGGTAACATTGCTTTACGTACAAACTCTAGATTGGTATGGAATGAAGGCAGCAAGAACTTTGGAAACAATGCTGCTGCTAACGCCCTACTGTTACCTTCTTATCGTAAACCGTGGGCGCTTCCTAAAATATAAGAGCTGATATGAAATCAATTGTATCACGGAGAACTTTCGTTCAGCGGACGATGCTTGGAAGTCTTGGGTTACTTGCTAGCAATAGTTTATTGCAAGCTGAAGATGGAAGCGTGCAATTGAAAGAGATAGGTTTGATTCTAGGCGTTTTACGTAAAGAGCTGAAAGCCGATTGGGAAGGTACCTTACGAAAGGTAGCTGCAATGGGCTACACACATTTGGAATTTGGTAATTACTATGGAGAAAGTGCAGCCTCATTTAAACAGTTTTTAAAAGATGTGGGATTGAAGCCATTAGCATCAGGCAACGCTATGTCACCGATGAAAAAAGAGGATGTATTTAATAAGATGGTCGAGGACGCGCATTTCTTTCAAAAAAAATACCTTGTTTGTTATTGGCCTTGGATGGATTCGGGGGAAAATAAAAAGTTGGATGATTTTAAAAAAACTGCAGAAGATTTGAATAACCTTGGCGAGTTGTGCAATAAGAATGGCCTTCGCCTAGCTATGCACAATCACGATAAAGAATTTGTTCCAGTACAGGGCTATGAGTGGGGATATGAAGTTCTTTTGAAAGAAACAGATCCTGCCAAAGTAGTGATGCTGCTCGATTAATATTGGGTAACCAAAGGAGGTGGAGATCCTATTCGCTTATTAAAAAATTATCCTGACCGCTTTGAACTGTTTCATGTAAAAGACATGGATACAACACCTGAAAAATCATTTACATGTCCTGGCTACGGCAGCATCGATTTTAAAGAAATATTTGCACAAGCGAAAAAGACAAATATCAAACATTACATTGTAGAGATAGATGATTCACCAAACCCCATGAGCTGCGTTCAGGATAGCATCTCATACTTAAAAAAATTAAGATACTAATCTCCAATTCTAACTATGTACATTTCGTCTTAGTATTTTTGTTAGATTCAAATTGCAACCTTATACCTATTAATATAAAACAACTAAAATGATCAAACACAGATTTTCCCCAATTACAACATCATTATTATTCTGCTCAACTCTTTTTATAGTTAACAGTATACAAGCGCAGTCCTCTGGTGATGAAATGAAGCCCGGCATGACGGAGTTTTATGAGCCTGTTCCAGCCGTAGTTACGCCTGGCAAACCGGCAGCAAATGCGTTTATAACGGCACCTTCAGATGCTATTGTTTTATTTGATGGAAAGGATCTTTCTAAATGGAAAAGTAAGGATGGTGGGCCAGCCAAATGGGATGTAAAGAATGGTGTGTTCACTGTAAAAAAGGGCACAGGCGACATCAGTAC
>Ga0105045_10002601_pt1 | contig 15285 bp, 12 predicted proteins | sample MAT02_FD_78089 | JGI IMG/M metagenome (GOLD analysis project Ga0105045, IMG submission 78089) | Freshwater microbial communities from Lake Fryxell liftoff mats and glacier meltwater in Antarctica - MAT-02 (megahit assembly) | ecosystem: Environmental > Aquatic > Freshwater > Ice > Liftoff...
GCTCAGGGGTGCACGACGAGCGTCGAGCCCTGCCCGTCGTCGCGCCGGCGTACCTCGATCCCCACGTGCAACTGCTGCTTCATGGCCTCGACATGGGTGATCGCGCCGACCATGCGGCCAGCGGCGTGCAGCTGGTGCAGGGTCTCGATGGCGTCGTCGAGCGCCTGGGCGGACAACGACCCGAAGCCCTCGTCGACGAAGAGCGCCTCGAAGCGCTTGCCGCTGGAGTTGCCGCCGTGGCTGACCACGTCGGCCAGGCCGAGCGCCAACGACAGCGAGGCCTGGAACTGCTCGCCGCCGGACAGCGAACGCGTCGAACGGGGCCGGCCCGTCTGTGCGTCGACCACATCGAGGTCGAGCCCGAACGCACGTCGACCGTCGCCAGGCTCCTGGGCTCGTCGCAGGGTGTAGCGCTGGGCGGTCATGCAGTGCAGATGGACATTCGCAGCAGCCGTCACCCGGTCCAGCTCGCGGGTCAGCACCCACCGCTTCAGCGACATCGGTGCCCCGTTGCCGCCGTTGCGACAGACCTGGAACGCTCGCTCGACCAGCTGTGCCCGGACGCGCAGGTCGCCTGAATCGGTCACGAGCTGGTCGTGGTGACCGAGCGCCTCGACAGCAGCATCGCGAGAGGCGTCCGCGCCGGCGAGCTGGTTGGCGGCGATCCGGTATGTCTCGGCTGTTGCAGCGGCGACCTGGGAGATCGCTGCGACGTCGGGGGGCTCATCGGGGATGCCCTGGTCGGTGAGCGCCCGCAACGCGCCCGCAGCCTCGGTGCGCGCCGAGGTGTGCTGCTGCACCGCGGTGCGGTGAGCCGCTTCGTCCTCGGCGTTGAGGTGCGCAACACGGGCCGCCTCCACCGTCTCGAAGCGGCTGCGTTTCAGTTCCGTCGCGAGTCGCTGCTCGATGGACCCGGCGTGCGCTGCCGCAGCGGTGTCGGCGCTGAACAGGGCCTCCAGGCCGTCGCCGAGTTCTCCGAGTTGCTCGAGCAACACGGTGGCCCGCTCGACGTCATCCGGGTCGATCCCCTCGGCCTCCTGTTCAGCAGCGCCCAATGCCGCCGCGGCCGCGTCCATGTCGCTGGCTGCGCGTACTGTCCGCTCCGACAGCTTGGCGAGCGTGTCGCTGTGCTGCTGGATCGACCACGCGATGGCTGCCTGGTCGCGCTCGAGCGTGCTGAGCCGTTCGGTGGCGGCGTTCGCCTCGGTGAGTCGCTCCGACGTCGCTGCCCGTCGCTCCTGCAGCTCGGCCAGTGTTGCGTCGGCAACGTCGCCGAGGTGCGAACGCAGGCCTGCGATCGTGGTCTCGTGGCGCTGCACCTGTTGCGCGGCCACGTCCCGGGTGGCGCTGGCGTGCTCGACGTCGTCGAAGGCGACGGTGGCATCGTCTCCGGTCGCCGCCGGGCTCGGATGGTCGACCGACCCGCAGACCGGACACGGCTCGTCGTCCTCCAGGGTCTCGGCCAGCCGAGGTGCCTGTGTGGCGACGAACTCCCGGAGAAGCCGTTGGTGTTCTGCGGTGGTCGTACTCAACGTCGCCAGCGCGCCCGTCTGTGCGGCGAGGAGTTGGTCGAGCTGCTGTCGCGACCGGATCTGGTCGTCCACCTGACTGATCGCTGCGCCCAGTTGATCTGTGGCGACAGCCCGTTCCCTCACTCCGGGCAGCTCGCCCTCGATGTCCTGGCGGTGCTGTTCGCCGGCCGCTCGCAGGTCGCTCGTCGTGGTCGTCTGCTCGACCAGCGACCGATGGGCCGTGGTGGCCTCGGAGTGCGCCCGCTGTGTGGCCAGCAGCGCTGCCAGCGCAGCGCGCTGCGACTCGTGGGCCCGGCGCTGTTCCTCGATCGTCCCCTGGATGCTGGTGACGGTCGCGGCGCCGGTCTCGATGTCGACCCCGAGTGACGAGAGTGCTGCGGCAAGGGCGTGGAGCGCGCCGGTTCGTCGCTCAGCAGCAGACGCTGCGGCATCGCTGGCGGCCTCGTGTTCGTCGGCTGCTTCTACCACCGGCCGCGCAGCGGCGGCATCGTCGGCGGCAGCCAGGCGGGCTGCGATCACGTCGCGTTCGGCGTCGAGGTCGACCAGTTGCTCGCGGCGCCGTGCCGCCTGTTCGAAACGTCGTGCGAGTTCCTCGGTCTCCGCCCGTGCGGTCGTGGCGGCGTTCGCGTCGACCCGGAGCTGCTCGGTGTCTCGGCGCAGCTGCTGCAGTGGGTGGTCCAACGACTCGAGGTGTGCGCCGATACCTGCCCGGTCCGCTGCCTCGAGGCCGTCGGGAGGTTCGACACCCAGAGTCCGGGCGACCTTGAGGAGGCCGTTGCATGCGTTCTCCAGCCGTTCGTCGATCCTGGTGTCGGTGCTGCCCAGCTCTCGGCGACACGCCTCGGTCTCGGACTTGAGGTGCTCGACGATGTCGTCGAACACCCTGGCGCCGAACAACTGGCTGAGCAGCGCCTCCCGTTCGCGCGTGCCTGCGAGCAGGAACTTGGAGAACTCGCCCTGGGGGAGCAGGATCACCCGCTGGAACTGTGTGGCGTCGAGCCCGATCAGCTCGGCGCACGCAACAGAGGTGTCGCTCGCCGAGGAGGCCAGGTGTTCGGTGCCGCTCGCGGTGAGCCGGACCAGGTGTGCCCCCGCCGGTTCGTCCGCGAAGCCCGAGCCCTTCCTGGCGCGCCGACGCTGCTCGGGGTTGCGCGTCACCACGTAGCGCTCGCCGCCGCACTCGAAGGTGAGGGTCACCTCGGTGCGCGTCTCTGCGGTCACGTGGTCGGAGCGGACGCCCTTGGATTCCTTCAGCGGCATCGCGCCGTAGAGGGCCCAGCACATGGCGTCGAACACCGTTGTCTTGCCGGTGCCGGTGTCGCCGCTGACGACGAACAGGCCTCGTGGTGCAAGTGCCTCGAAGTCGATCTCCTCGATACCGGCGAAGGAGCCGAACGCTTCGAGCCGGAGCTTCAGGGGCTTCATGGGGTGCCGCCGGCGAGTGCAGCGCCGGTGGCAGTCACCAGCATGCCGTCGATGTCCTCGGGTGGCTCGCTGCCCTCGGCCGCGGCCCAGAACTGGCGGACGGCCTCGATCGGCGGGAGCTCGCTGACGTCGATCGGCGCGGCGCCCACGTCGGGATCCTTGCCGTCGGGCATGAGCCGGACCTCGACGATGTGCGGAAAGCGTCGGGCGAGCGTCGCCCTGGCGTCCAGCACCGTGCTCCGGTCGGTCACCACCGCCCGGACGAAGCAGTCGTGCGCGTCGTCGAGGTCGCGTGACCCGAGCAGGTGGGCCATGGCGCCCTCGACGGTGCGGACCCTGCGGCCGACGCCCACCGGCACCTGCTCGATCGTGGCCGTGCCGTCGGGTTCCATGTCGATGACGACCACCGACTTGTCGTGCTGCTCGGAGAACGAATAGGCGAGCGGCGTGCCCGAGTAGCGAACGGTCTCGGCGCCTGCGGTCTGTGGTCGGTGCAGGTGACCCAGCGCGGTGTAGGAGAAGCCGCCGAAGACCGTGGAGGGCACCTCGCCCGTGCCGCCCACGACCAACTGACGTTCGGACTCCGACGGGGTGGCCCCGGTGACGTAGGCATGAGCGACGGCGAGCGACCGTGGTGCGCCCAGGGATTCGCGTGCGAGAGCAGCAGCTGCATCCAACACCGAATCGTGGGTGCGACGCCGCCGCTGCTCCACCAGGTCGACCGTGCTGTGGCCCTCACCAGTGTGGCCCGGATCGCTGGCGTCCTCGTCCGCACGGCCGTCGCCCGGATCGCGGTCCCCCGCACCGGTGCCGGCGTCACGCTGGTCGACGCCGAAGCCGTCCGGTGCGGCCTGCGGGTCGAGGAACGGCAACAGGGCCAGGTCGAGCGGCCCATCGGAGAACTCGTGGGTGATCACCTGGCCCACGCGCTCGTAGCCGCCGCGCAGGTAGAAGCCGCTGGCGTCCAACAACTCGGAGTAGGACGCCACCCGGTCTGCGCCGTCGTGGTTGCCCGTGATCGCCGCCACGACGGCACCGGCCGAGCGCACCCGACGCACCGTGGTGCGGAACAGCTCGATCGCGTCGACGGGGGCGATGGCCCTGTCGTAGAGGTCGCCGGCGATGACCAGCAGCTCTGCACCCTGATCCTCCACCAGGTCCACGAGCCAGTCGGCGAATGCCTCCTGGTCGGCCCTGAGCGACATCGGCCCGAACTGACGCCCGAGATGCCAGTCGCTCGTGTGGATGATCCTCATGGTGTTCGTGCTCCCACGTCCCGCTGGCGGGCGCATGCCCGCTGCAGAACCTGTCTCCCGGTCGTCGCACACGGTACCGAGGGGGTCCGACACTCCAGATAACCCTCGCTCGGGACGGCCCGCTCCAGCGAACGCCATCACCCGAGAACGCCATCACCCGAGATTCCGATGAGCTTGAACCGTTGGTGCCGCAATCGTGAATGGTTCGACGAGTGTCGTCGACAGCGCTCAGTCCGTCGGGTCGACCTCGACGAAGATCTCGCCGAACTCCAGCGGTGGGGGTTGGTCGATCTGGTCGTAGGTGCACTCGACCGGTGTCTTGTCGGGTCGCCAGCGCAGGAAGCGCGCAGGGTGGCGGAACCGGCCCGAGGTCACGTTCTCGTACGTGACCTCGGCGACCAGCTCGCAGCGCACCGGCACCCAGTCGGAGTCCTTTCCCGCGCTCCAGCGGCTCACCGCGCCCGGCAGACGAACCGAGCCGCCCCCGGCCTCCCCGGCGTCGTCGATCATCGCCTGGCTCAACCAAGGGTGCACCTCGAGGGCGCCGTCCTCGAACGCCGACAGCTCACCCTGGAGCGTCCGACGTCGCGAGGCGGCGAACCCGCTGGCCACCCCGATGTGGTGCAGCCGGGGCGACCCGCCGTCGGGCCCGCCGTCGTCGAACAACCCCAGCAGCAACGACCCGACACCGCCGTCCTTGTGGAGGCGGTAGCCGGCGACCACACAGTCGGCGCTGCGGTGGTGCTTGACCTTGAACTGCACACGTCGGTCCTCGACGTAGAGGCCGTCGAGCGGTTTCGCCATGACGCCGTCGAACCCGGACCCCTCGAAGCGTTCGAACCAGTCCCGGGCCACTGCAGGGTCGGTCGAGGCAGGGGTGAGATGGATCGGCGCCTGCACCGAGCCGAGCAGCTGCACCAGGGTGTCGCGCCGTGCCGAGAGCGGCAGCGGACGCAGGTCGAGGTCGTCGAGCGCGAGCAGGTCGAACGCGACGAAGCTGGCCGGTGTGGTTCTCGACAGCATCTCGACCCGTGACGCCGCAGGGTGGATGCGCTGGCCCAGCAGGTCGAAGTCGAGTCCGCTGGTGGTCGGAACGACGAGCTCACCGTCGACCACGCATCGTTGTGGCAGCTGGTCGCGCAGCGGCTGGAGCAGCTCGGGGAAGTAGCGCGCCAGAGGCCGCTGGTTGCGGCTGGCGAGCTCGACCTCGTCGCCGTCGCGGAACACGATGCAGCGGAACCCGTCCCACTTCGGCTCGTACAGCAGGTTCCCCTCGGGGAACTCCTTGACGGCCTTCGCCAACATCGGGCGCACCTCTGTGGACACGGGGAGCTGCATCACGACGTGTCTAACACCCGCTGGGGCAGGAGACTTTCGAGGAGCCGCTCGGGATCGTCGTCGTCGATGAGGAGTTCGCGTACCCGAGGCTTGGCCAGTCCGCGCTCGACGGACTCGTCGATGAAGGCCAACAGGTGGTCGTAGTAGCCGTTCACGTTCAACAGGCCGATCGGCTTGGGGTGCAGTCCGAGCGAGGCCCATGAGAGCACCTCGAACAGCTCCTCGAGCGTCCCGACGCCGCCGGGCAGCGTGAGCGCCGCGTCGGCCGCGTCGAACATGACGCGCTTGCGCACGGTGATGTCGGCGACCAGCCGCAGTTCGGACAGACCGCCGTGGGCGATCTCACGCTCGGCGAGCTGGTCGGGCAGCACGCCCAGCACGTGACAGCCGTTGGCGAGCGCGGCGTCGGCCAACAGTCCCATCAGGCCGATGCCGGCGCCGCCGAAGACGAGATCGGCGTTGCAGCGGCCGAGGAGCTCGCCGGTGAGGGTCGCCGCGGCCGCATAGGCGGGGTCGTCGCCGAGCCGGGACGCGCAGTACACCGCGATCCGCGGCCGCCGGGGAGTGCTCACCCGACGACGGTACCCGGCGGGCTGGGGCCGCCGCAGGACGCGACACGGCCGGACGCGGCGCGGCCGCAGGAGCGAGCGGGGTTTGGGGGCCATGAGCACCCACGGGTACCGTTCGCCTCCATGGAGCATCCCATTCGCGAGCGGGTCGAGGACCTGCACCGCCGCCGTGAGCAGGCCCAGACACCGGGCTCGGAGCGTTCGATCGCACGTCAGCACGAGCGGGGCAAGATGCTCGCCCGTGAGCGCATCGACCACCTGCTCGACGAGGGGTCGTTCCACGAGCTCGACATGCTCGCCCGGCACCGGGCCGGCGAGACGCTCCCGGAGCGTCCCTACGGCGACGGCGTCATCACCGGGTGGGGCACGATCGACGGCCGCAAGGTGTTCGTGTTCAGCCAGGACTTCACCGTCTACGGCGGCGCCCTGGGCGGCGTGTTCGCCGAGAAGATCCACAAGCTGATGGATCTGGCGCTCAAGGTCGGCGCCCCGGTCATCGGTCTGAACGACGGTGCCGGTGCGCGCATCCAGGAGGGCGTCGTCTCGCTCGCCAGCTACGGCGGCATCTTCTACCGCAACGTCAAGGCCTCGGGCGTCACCCCGCAGATCTCGGTGATCATGGGCCCCTGCGCCGGTGGCGCGGTCTACAGCCCGGTCATGACCGACTTCGTGTTCATGGTGGACGAGACCTCCTACATGTTCATCACCGGTCCCGACGTCGTGAAGCAGGTGACCGGCGAAGAGGTCTCCCAGCAGGACCTGGGTGGTGCACGGGTGCACACCGGGACCTCGGGCGTCGCGCAGTTCATCTCGCCCGATGATCGGGCCGCGCTCGACGACGTGCGCTACCTGTTGGGGTTCCTGCCGTCGAACAACCTGGACGAGTCGCCCTTCGAGCCCACCGACGACCCGTCGGACCGGCGTTGCGAGGAGCTCTACGAGATCATCCCCGATTCGGCCAACCAGCCCTACGACATGCGTGACGTCGTGCGCTCGGTGTGTGACGACGGTGACTTCTTCGAGTACGCCGCCGCCTGGGCCGGCTCGATCATCTGCGGCTTCGCCCGCCTCGGTGGCTCCCCGGTCGGCATCGTCGGAAACCAGCCGGCCATGTACGCAGGTGTGCTCGACATCGAATCGTCGTCCAAAGCAGCTCGCTTCGTGCGTACCTGCGATGCGTTCAACATCCCGCTCGTCACGTTCGTCGACGTGCCCGGCTTCCTCCCTGGTGTCGACCAGGAGCACAACGGCATCATCCGCCACGGCGCCAAGCTGCTCTACGCCTACTGCGAGGCCACGGTGCCGCGCATCTCGGTCATCACCCGCAAGGCCTACGGCGGTGCGTACGTGGTGATGGACTCCAAGTCGATCGGCTGCGACCTGGCCTTTGCATGGCCCTCGGCGGAACTCGCGGTGATGGGTGCCCAGGGTGCGGTCGAGATCGTCAACCGACGCGACATCGCGGACGCAGACGATCCGGTGGCCAAGCGCGCCGAACTGATCGACGTCTACGAGGAGAGCCACCTGAACCCGTGGGAAGCGACAGACCGGGGCTACGTCGATGACGTCATCGACCCCGCCGAGACCCGCGTGAAGCTGATCGCCGGGCTCGAGATGTTGCGCTCGAAGCGCGAGGAGCTCCCCAACCGCAAGCACGGGAACATGCCGCTGTGAGTGCGTTCGTCGGAGCGATCAGCCCCGAGCCCTCCGACGAGGAAGCCGCCGCGATCGTCGCGGCCGCCCAGACGCTGCTGTCGGGTGGCGGCGAACAGGGGCCGTTGCGCGACCCGGTGTCGCGTTGGCGCTTCTCGGGTCGGTGGTGGTCGCGCCCCGTGCCCGCCCGACGCGTGCGTCCCTGAACAGCTCCGTAGCCTGGGTGCGGTGAGGCACATGCCGGCTCCCGAGGTCATGTCCGTGGCGGACGACGAGGTCGTCGTGTTCCGTGGCGCCGAGTTCGAAACACACGACGGGTTGGCCCCCGACACATGGGTCGAGGTGGACAGCGGGACGGTTCGCACACTGCCCCGCCGGGGCCAGCTGTTGTCGCGGATCGCCACGGTGAACGACGTCCACCTCGGCGAAACCGTGGCCGGTCACATCAACGGTGCCGACGGGATGGCCACCTTCTCGGTCGAGCTGGGTGAGCTGCCGTATCCCGAGACGATGAGCGCGGGCGCCATCTCGGAGATCCTGGCACTCGACCCGGAGGTGGTGGTCGCGAAGGGAGATCTCACCTCGCACGGCACCCGTGAGGAGTACGACCGCTTCCTGGAGCTCTACGGTTCGGCGTTCGGCGAACGGTTGCTGCACGTTCGGGGCAACCATGAGAGCTTCCATCGACTGGCAGCAGCCGCGTGGCCGACACAGGAGCGCCAGCTGGAGGGAGCGGTCGTGGCGGTGCTCGACACGTCCCGCGACGGCCGTGTGAACGGTCACCTCGATGTGGACCAGCTGGACTGGTTGGACGAGCTGGGCGCACGCGCGGATCGACCCGTCCTGGTCTTCGGCCACCACCCCGTGTGGACCCCGGCGGACGGGCCGCGTAGCGACGACACCTTCGGCATCGTGCCCGACGACAGCGACGCTCTCGTGCAGGTGATGGGCCGGCGCAGTGCCCTCGTGGGCTACTTCGCCGGCCACACGCATCGCAACCGGGTCGTCCACGTGCCGGGCGCGCCCGGGGTGCCCTTCGTCGAGGTGGCGTGCGTGAAGGACTTCCCCGGCAGCTGGGCGGAGTACCGGGTGTACGAGGGGGTCATCCTGCAGGTGCACCGCCGGATCTCGACCCCTGCAGCGCTCGCGTGGAGCGAGCGGACCCGGGCCATGTTCGGTGGCGCGTACCCGGACTACGCGCTGGGGCGCCTCGAGGACCGCTGCTTCGCCATCGACACCCGGGACATCGGCACATGAACCACGACGTGACGGGCCCCCTCGGCGACCTGCGGGTGATCGACGTCGCGACCGTCGTGGCCGGGCCCGGCTGTGCCCGCTACCTGGGCGATTTCGGAGCCGATGTCATAAAGGTCGAACGACCCGGCGGCGACACCGCACGGGGCCTCGGGTGGCGGGCGCCCGAGGACGACGTGTCGCTGTGGTGGAAACTGCTGGGGCGCAACAAGCGGGTGATCGAACTCGACCTGAAGGACCCGAGCGACCTGGCGGTGATGCGCCGCCTGTGCGACACGGCAGATGTCCTGGTGGAGAACTTCCGACCCGGCACGCTCGAACGACTCGGGCTGGCACCCGATGTACTGCACGCGACAAATCCCGGACTCGTCATCACCCGTGTCACCGGGTTCGGCCAGACCGGCCCGTACCGCGACCGCGCGGCGTTCGCGACCCAGGCCGAGGCGCTCTCGGGGTTCGCTGCGATCAACGGCGAGCCCGACGGGCAACCGTTGCTGCCGCCGATCGCCCTGACCGATGAGATCGCCGGTCTGGTCGCCGCGTTCGCGACGATGGTGGCGGTGCACTCGGGCACCGGTCAGGTCGTCGACGTCAACCTGATCGAGTCGATGCTGCAGCTGATGGGCCCGCTGGTCCCGCTGTACGGACTGCTGGGCCAGACCCAGGAACGTCTGGGTGCGGGCATCCCCTACACGGTGCCGCGCAACACCTACCGCAGCAGTGACGGCACCTGGATCGCAGTGTCCTCCAGTGCCGAGTCGGTCGCCCAACGGGTGCTGGAGCTGATCGGACTGGGTGGCGACGCACGTTTCGTCGGGTTCGAGGGGCGCGTCGCTCACCGCGACCTGATCGACGAACGCCTCGGGGCCTGGATCGCGTCGCGCACCGGGGCCGAGGTCCTGGCCGAGTTCGAACGGGTGCACGCGGCAGCTGCGCCGGTGTACGACATGGCCGACATCTTCGCCGACCCCCATTACCGCGAGCGGGCCTCGATCACCACCGTGGATGGTGTCCCGATGCCCGACGTGGTGGCCCGGCTGTCAGCGACGCCGGGGCGGGTTCGTTGGGCGGGGAGGCCCCCTGACGCCGACGGCGATGCGATTCGCGCCGAACTCGCCGACTGATCCGAACCGGGCCACCGATGGCGAACCGGGCCACCGATGGCGAACCGGGCCACCGATGGCGAACCGGGGGCGGAAGTGCCTGCCAGGGCACGCTCCAGGGCCCCGAGTTCCGCCGCCGGGGGTTCGAGGGACTCACTCGGCGATAGCGACCTCGATGCGGTCCTGCTGCCACTCCTTGGCTGACGTGAGCGCGAGCCGAGCCTGCTCCATCAACTCGTCGCTGGAGAAAGCGTGAGCGGGGTAGCAGGCGACCCCGGCCCACATGGTGTGGCTGCCGAACCTGCTGACCAGGTTGCGACGCACCCGTTCGACGGTCCAGACCGCACCGTTCTCGGGGGTGTCCTCCAAGATGATGGCGAAAGTGCCGTCAGCCAGACGGCAGGCGGTGTCGGCGTCGCGCACGGTCTCGCGGATCGAGTCCGCTGCCCGACCGGGGTTCGCCGGTCCGGCGCCGGAGCCGGCGAGTCCCTCGTAGATGTCGATCAGCGCAATGGCCACCGGTCGCAGATGCCGACGGGCCGAGGCGATGCGGGCATCGAGGGCCACCCGGAAGTACGCCTCGGAGAAGAGTTGGGAGTCCTGGTCGGTGAGCGTCGCCAGGTCGTCAGGCCGATCGGCGGCGGAGGGTGGCGGGGTCGCCGTCTCGGCCTCGGCGACTGCAGCGGCCGAGACGGAGAGCTCGGCCTCGAGTGCACCGATGCGCGTGCTGGCTGCATCCAGTTGGGTCGCTCTGGTCGCCAGCTCGGAACGCAGCCGGTCCTCGCTCGCCTCGTGCAGTACCAGGAGTTCTTCCAACTCGGAGCGGGTGTCCTTGCCGGACAGCGCGAGTGACCCCGCTCCCAGTGCCAGCACGCCGGCGACCAGGCCGACGGAGGGAGAGGGGAGTGCGACGGCCACCACGCCGGCGCAGGCGCCGAGGAGACCGATCACGAACGCGAATACACGGCTGTTGACCACGGGTCTCCCATCGGCTCGTCCCGGCGTCGAGTGAAACCTTTCCACCCGACGATCGTCCCATCGCGCCGTGGTTGCACCGTATCGTCGCTGCACAGCATGACGGCCGGACCCATCGGGTCCGGCCGTCATGGTGTGCGTTCACTCACAGCAGCGGGGCGGAGCGGAGGCCACGAGGCTGCCAGCACCTGGGAAGCGCTGGAGGCTGTTGTAGGAGGGAGAATGTGATCCCCCGCCCCATGTGCCCCGGCTGTGTTGTACCGGCGGGGGCGAAACCACCGGCACAGGAGGTATCGACAGCCGGCGGCCCGGCTTGACGACATTGTCGGAGCTGGCTGAGCTGCTTCTCAGCAGGAGCCGTTTCCCGGGGCCATGCTGGTGCGCCGACAGCGTGAGCATGGCGGGGCCAGATACCGCCATACCGCCGGACCGCACGTGAGCGACCGCGCGGGGCAGGACCGAGCGGGGCAGTGATGGGCATCAGAAGAGAGTGGGCATCGACAGCGTGGGCATCAGACGAGAGTGGGCATTGCAGGAGTGGGCATTGCAGGAGTCGGCATGGAACTGAGTGCACTGGGTCGTGCGGCATCGTCGGTGCTCGCCCAACAGGATGAGGACGCCCTGCTGTTGCTGGGCCCGGACTTCCTGCCATGGATGGTCCTGGCGTTCGGCGCTGCGCTCGTGATCGGACCGCTGTTGGCCCTGGTGCGGCCGCCGCGGCCCACCGACGGGTCGACGCCACGGTCCGACGCCGCGGCCGGCGAGGACGGCGTCGCCCAGCGGCCGCCGCTGGCGCGCACGGTGGCCATGATCGTCATCGGCGCTGTTGCGGCGGTGTGGGGTCTCGCCAGTCTGCTCAGCTGAGCTCGCTCCCGATCGGCCACTGCGTCGGATTCAGGTCAGTCGCCGCCGCCGCCGCCACCGCCACCGCCGCCGCCAGCGCCGCCGGCAGCACAGCGCACCGCCTGAGCGGTCACGAGCCGCGCCAGTTCCCGCTGGTCGCCGCTCAGGACCAGCTGGTTGAACGCTTCCTCACCGAGTTCATCGATGATGCCGTCGACGACACAGTTCGCGATCTCATCGGGAAGACCGGCCTCGGAGAACTGGGACAGCACCTCGTCGCGGATGCTGTCGAAGCCCGCATCGGAGTCCTGGGCCGGGCAACGGGTGCCCGCCGGGGGCATGACCAGGTCCACCAGGTAGTCCACCACGGCGGTCTCGATGCAGCTGCCACCGCGGAGGAACGCAGTGTGGCCGTCGCCCTCGTAGGTCAACAGCACTGCGGATTCGAGTGCGTCGGTCATCTGCTCAGACCACTCGTAGGGGGTGGCGGGGTCACCGACGGTGCCCACCACGAGCACCGTCGGCGCCCCGGCGCCGGTGATGGTGGGCACGGGGTTCTCCGCGAGCGGCCAGTCCAAGCAGCCGAGCATGCCGAATGCCACGATGCCGCCGAGGTTCGGTGCTGTCGCCGTGACCCGTTCCGCCGCGGCGAATGCTTCTTCCTGGCTGGGTCGCCCGGGGTCGTCCGCGCACGAGACCATCGACTGCGCGTCGGAGGAGTTGTCGTAGCTGCCGTCGGGCTGACGGCCGATCTGGCGGTCCACCAGTGACAGCAGCGTGCTGGCTCCGCCGTCGTCGAGTTGCGACATGGAGGTGGCGAGCGTGCCCCACAGGGTCGTGTCGTACAACGCGGTGGCCACCGCCAGGTCGAACAGGTCGGGGCCCAGTGTGCGGGTCCCGGACTCGGTGGCGACCTCTACAGGGTCTGCGGCCAGGCCGACACGGATCGTGCCGATGGAGGCTGCCGCATCAGGTCCCAGTGTGCAGCCGGGGTCTGCGTTGCAATTCCCGACGAAGCTCGCCAGCGTCCGTTCGAACCCCTGTGCCTGGGCGAGCAACTGCTCCTCGCTCGTCATCGCGGGGCTGACCGAGCCGTCCAGCACGAGTGCTCTGACACGCTCGGGGAACAGGGTGGCGTACACGGCGCCGATCGAGGTGCCGTAGGAGTAGCCGAGATAGCTCAGCTGGTCGTCGCCGATGGCTTCGCGCAACACGTCGACGTCGGCCGCGACGTCTGCGGTGCTCATGTGCTCGATCATGTCGCCCGCTCGGCGTTCGCACCCCTCGAGGAACTCCTGCTGGTCCTGCACCGCCTGCTGCACCTCTTCGGGGGTGTCGGGGGACAGGTCGCCGTCGAGTTGTTCGTCCTTGGTGGCGTCGTCGATGCACCGGACCGGGGTGCTCTGGCCCACCCCCCGCGGATCGAACGACACCAGGTCGAAACGGTCGGTCAACGATTCGGGGAACGCCGGCGCTGCGCCGGCGAGGAACTCGATACCCGATCCGCCGGGTCCGCCGGGGTTCAGCACCAGTGAACCGATGCGCTCCTCGGGGGTGCCGGTGGCGGCGGAACGGGCGACGGCCAGCTTGATCTGCTCACCCGACGGCTCCCCGGGATCCAGCGGGACCTCGAGCGTCCCGCACTGCAGATCACTCAGCGCAGCGACATCTCCACGACAGTCCGACCACTCGATCGTCCCGTCCGTGGTCGGCTCGGGCTGCACGCCCTGGCGCTCCTCGGAGCGCATCGAGGTGGCCGCTCCATCCCCGAGGTCGGCACATCCGGAGAACAGGAGCACCGTCGCGAGCAGGGCGCCGAGAGAGAAGCGTGAGCGGGTCACGGGTGCGCAGGCTAGCGATCGCCGGGGTCGGGCAGACGCCGGCGATCGTCCATCCTCGGGGTCCTCTCAGGAGCCGTACCATCGGGTGATGCACGTGACGATGATCGCCACCGGAGGGACCATCGCCTCGACCCGACGTGACGACGGAGCGGTGGCCGCCACGCTGAGCGGTCAGCAGCTGCTCGCCGCGCTGCCGCCCACGGGCCTCGACGTCGAGATCGTCGAACTGGGGGTTGCGGGGAGCTGGAACCTCTCATCGGAGCTGGCCGGATCGGTCGCGGGCGAGGCTCGTCGGGCGCTCGAGGGTGGCGCGGTGGGCGTCGTGGTCACCCATGGCACCGACGTGTTGGAGGAGACGGCGTGGCTGGCCGAACTCCTGGTGACACCCCACGTGGAGGGCCCGGTCGTGCTCACAGCGTCGATGCGACACGGGTCGGAGTTCGCTGGCGACGGCCCCCGCAACCTCCACGACGCGCTGCGGGTCGCGGCGACGCCGTCCGCCGCCGGTCGGGGCGCGCTGGTGTGCGCCAACGGCGAACTGCACCACGGTCGGTGGGTGACGAAGACCCACGCGACAGCGCTGGCGACGTTCGCCTCTCCCGGACACGGACCGCTCGGCGAGGTCGACGAGTCCTCGGTGCGGTTCTCGGTGCCGTCGCCCAAGCCCCCGCCTCAGCTGCGCGAACCGTTGTCGGGGGTCGTACCGATCCTGTGTTCACACTGGGACGCGGACCCCGACCTGGTCGAGTGGTATCTGGACGGGCGCGCCGACGGGTTCGTGATCGAGGCGACCGGGGCGGGCAACGTCAACCGGGGACTGGCCGGGGGTCTGCTGCATGCGCTGGAGCGCGACGTGCCCGTCGTCGTGGCCAGTCGCTGTTCCGGCGGTTCGGTCACGCCGATCTACGGCGGCGTCGGCGGGTTCGCCACGCTGCACGAGGCCGGGGCGGTGTCCTCTCACGGCCTCGGAGCGGGCAAGGCGCGGCTGGCACTGCAGGTCGCGCTGGGCAACGCCGGCCGCGGCGGCGCGGCGGCGCTGTTCGAGCGCCTTGCGAAGAGTGCGTGAACCAAGGCCGAGCCTGCGCAGAGTCCGTGGTTCCGCTCCGAGGCCATGGGTCCTGGATCGAACGCCTGGCCGGGTAGGTGTAGTCCCGGGAGTCGGGTCTAGCATCGTGACGCTTCGATCCGGCCCGGTGCGGGAGGATCGATCCGGGTCCCACCCCGACGAGCACACCGAGACGCCGTGAGCAGGCAGAGAACCAAGAAGAATGGCGGGCTCGCCACCCTGACGCTGGGCGCGCTGGGCGTGGTCTACGGCGACATCGGCACCAGTCCGCTGTACGCGTTCCGCGAGACCTTTCACGGCGACCGGCTGGCGGTGGACGAGGCGAACATCATCGGGGCGTTGTCGCTGGTGTTGTGGGCGCTGATCGTGATCGTGTCGGTGAAGTACCTGCTGTACGTGCTGCGCGCGGACAACAAGGGCGAGGGCGGCA
>Ga0105045_10002602_pt1 | contig 15283 bp, 7 predicted proteins | sample MAT02_FD_78089 | JGI IMG/M metagenome (GOLD analysis project Ga0105045, IMG submission 78089) | Freshwater microbial communities from Lake Fryxell liftoff mats and glacier meltwater in Antarctica - MAT-02 (megahit assembly) | ecosystem: Environmental > Aquatic > Freshwater > Ice > Liftoff...
TCCGGCCGTTGCTTGACGTGGATGCAGGGGACGACATCCCTTGGCGCCGATGCTGCTGCCAGGTCACGCGTATGCCGTCGAATAGCCGAGGTTGAAATTTGCAGGGCCGACTACGGGGTATTCCTCGAAGATATCTGCCCGCAGACGAGTAGGCTACTTTCTCACAAACTGGGTGGACAACACGACTTAAGGGCGCTGCAGTGGGAGTTACCAAGTCAACGTCAAGAATCGAAGGCTCGGCTGTCTCTTGCGGCTTAGATGAAGGCATCTCGTTCTGTTTTGATGAGCGCGGACAGAACGGACCTTTGGGATCGCGCAGTCGGGTTAGAGGGAACCAAGTATTTGCCAGCCATTGCGGGCCCGCAAGATGAATCGATTCCGTGCCGATTCTGGAACATCTGGCACAGACCAGCTGCTTCCGTGTGGGAAGTTGGGCCGCAACACCTTCGACAAGGCGCGGCTCGTGCGCGGCTCCGGGAACGACGCCGTCATACGGGTATTGATTGCTGAGACAAGGAAGTTCGTAGCGTGCGCGTTCAACAGAACGTTATGACGCACTCGAAGACGAGCTCCGCGAACTTCAAATTATTCAAGCCGAGCGCGGAGCAGGCCTCAGTGATCGATGCTCCCTCGGAATCGTGGTTGCTTGTGGTGGCAGGTCCTGGTACGGGCAAGACGCAGGTCGCGGCGATGCGCCTCGCGCATCTCATCGACGCGGGCGTCCAGCCCGCACAGATCTTGGTACTCAGCTTCTCTCGCAGTGCGGTATCGACGCTCACACGTCGCATTGAGACATTGCAGACTGCAATTGACAGCACAGTCGAAGATCTTCGCCACCTTGCGATTCGCACCTTCGATTCCTGGGCGTTCCGAATCCTCAGGCAAGGTGGTGCTGCTGTTCCTGATTTGCTCGGACGACAGCATGACGAGAACATCCAGGCGGCAACACGTGCTCTTGGTGACGAAACCAACACCGTGTTGTCGGAACGCCTCTTAGGCATCCGGCATGTAATTGTCGATGAATTTCAGGACCTGCCCGGTGTCCGTGCTGGCATGGTCATCGAACTTCTGGCGAAGCTCAATTCTCATGGGCACCGTGTTGGATTCACTGTACTTGGAGATCCTGTCCAGTCCATCTATCGATGGGCTACTCGCGCCAGAGGGGAGCCGGCACCGGGAGACCCATGGCAAGACCTTAAGACCCGCATGGGCCCGGGCCTCCACGAGGTTTCGCTGACCCGCAACCACAGGTCAACCGAGAAGCTCGCGACAATGGCTGCAAGTCTGCGCAAGATACTCCGAAGTGAGGAGCTCACCGCCGAGAAGAAGTTGGCGGCGATGCAGCGCTTTCTGGAGGGTCTTCCGGCGTCGTCGCCAGAGACGATGCTCGGACCTGATTGGCTGGTCAAACTCCCCGAGGGATCGGTTGCCATCCTCACCCGCAGCAACGGCGAGGCCGTGCGGGTGACGAAGATGCTGCTCGGAGATATCGTCGAGGCTCCGTCGGCGCGGGTACGGCTGCGGACCGCTGGTGCGCTAGCCGTTACGCCAGCTTGGATCGCCGCGCTTTTAGCCCGATTCAAGCCGCTAACGATTGCGCGTTCGACTTTTGACATCGTGTATGCCAAGGCAGAGGAACAGATTGAGGCCGCGGCACTTGCTTCGCTGAACATGCCGCCGCGTGAGGTAGCTTGGTCAAGACTCGCCCGCGCAAGCGGCGCACCAGACGGAACGACGGCGATTGACATGGATGCACTTCGGGAACGCTTGGCGTGGCCGGATTCGTTCCCCGACGATCAGGTCTCCGAGGATGCCGCTGTTTATGTGACTACCATCCACCAAGCTAAGGGCATGGAATTCGACAATGTCGCCCTGCTCGATCCTCGCCCCCGCGAAAAGGACGAAACACCGGAGGACCCGCTGGAGGCGGCCCACGTTGGCTTCGTCGCAATCACTAGGGCGGCAAATACACTCGTCAGAATTCCATCGGGCTGCATCTACAGGGCGCCGTATGAGAAGGTGCTGCCGAGCGGGAGAAGTCGTTTTCTTTCCTGGGGAAAGATGACGAACCTGCAGTTCGGCCTGAGCGGCGATATCGATCCCATGAGCTTCGTCGACGGTGAGTTCCATGGCAGTGCCGATAACGTCTTGGAACTGCAGAACGAACTTGTCGCCAACGCGGCCATCATCCGTGGGCACAAGGTCATCCTCAAGCGGCTCGAAACCTCAGGCAAAGGCTCACGGGCTCGCGATGTCCGTTTTGAAATTTTTCTGCAGGATGGCAATCACGAGGGGCGGCGCCTTGCGCGTACGACGCAGCAGGTGACCACCGACCTGCTGGATCTTCTGTGGGATAAAGGGCTCTTACTGCCGAACAAGATCTTCAATCTGCGGATTGGAGAAGTCGTGTCGCTTTCCGCGCGCGGGGACATGGATCCGGTCGTCCCGCAGCCGTGGCAGTCGAGCCGCCTATGGCTCGGGATCACGCTCTTCGGCACCGGCGACTTCAAGACCTGGAAACGCAATGGCAAATGAATCGTCACGGCGGGAACAAGTCAGGTCGGAGTTGGCAGCAGCCGCCAGTGCCTTGCTCGTGGGGCCGCTCAGTCCGGAGGAGATCATCGAGTCCGCACCGGTCGATACCTACCTGACCGGCATCCTCTGGCCGCGAGGCGCGCCTGTGGACGGAATCGATGACGACACCGGCCTTGACTCCGGAAGCGATCCAGCGTCCGGCGTCGAGACAGCCGTCCCGGGGTATCGGGCAATCCGCCCATGTTCGATCGGGATCACCTTCGCCGTCGGAAAGGACGCGACCGTCATCGTCAGCCTCGGCGAGACCTCGAGATACGTGCCAGTGGAAATCGAGGGTTCTGACCCCGGGAATGGACACGGCATAGGACCCGCTTCAAAGCCTGGGCAATCGAGAAGGGCATGGGCTCGCCAACGGTTGGGATACTCAGTGCGACTAAGTTCCAAGGCGAAAACAGACACGGCCAAGATCAGCGAGTTCCTCAACCCTCAGGGCGCGCTGATCGTCGATAAGCGACTGGCGCTTCACATTCGTAGACGCGTGGGTCCTGATCAGCAGGTCTTCACCGTGACGCTGATCAACGAAGAGTCTGACGACGAGGAGTCCGGATCCAGGGACGCCCAGTGCCTGTTCCAGGCAGAGCTCGTCGTCGAGGCCATTGTTGACGGCGCGCCCGGCATACAGCCGAGAAAGGCGCCCCCGATCACCAGCAGCGATGAAGACTCGCTCACGAACGCACTCCTGTACCGGGACGTGCGGGAGTTTGCCGTCGGACATGGTATCGCGGCCACTTGGTCGCAGGACGCAACGAATGCCGCGAGCGAAGTCCGGACGGCTTGGTTGCCCGAGACTCATGTCCTTGGCACGAGTCCGGACGGACACGCACTCTTAACGACGTTCCGGCAGTCGCATCCGGATACGTTGAAGGCCGAATTCCTCGGGCGTGAGTCCGATCGTGCTGCCGTCACGGCTTCGCTAGACGCGTTTGCAGAGCGCTACGCGCTGTGGATCGAGCAGTACCTGCGCGCGCGAGTCGACCAGTTCCACGGTGATCTGAGATCGGCAGCCGAGAACAACCTCGATCGGTGTGTCTCGACCCTGGAGCGCATCCGCGCCGGCGTGGAAATGCTGCGCAAGGATGACGCCGTGTGGGCGGCTTTTGCCTTAGCCAACACGGCGATGGACCGGCAGTCGCGGTTTCGCGCAAAGGAGCACCCGAAGCCGCTATTGTGGCGACCATTTCAGGTGGCATTCATGCTGTTGGTCATACCCGGACTTGCTGATCCGAAATTAGATGATCGCAAGTGCATGGACTTGCTGTGGTTCCCCACCGGTGGAGGCAAGACCGAAGCGTATCTCGCCTTGACCGCATTCCAGATTTTTCACAGGCGGCTGACCAACGAACATCGTCGCGAACAAGGTGGTGTTGATGTGCTCATGCGGTACACGCTGCGGTTGCTGACAGTGCAGCAGTTCCAGCGCGCGGCATCGTTGATCGCGGCTTGCGACGTGATGCGTGAGGCCGATGCCCGCCTCGGGCAGGCGCGCATCACGCTCGGGCTCTATGTGGGCAGTGACGCGACGCCCAACAAGATGGAGGACGCGCGGAAGGCCCTGGACGAAGAGCATGCAGACCAGAAGCCCAAGTCCACACCGCGTCAACTCCTCCGCTGTCCGGTTTGCGGATCTGAATTGCGCGGGACGGCCTATCAGGCCGATCCGCTGCAGCCTCGCATCGATATTGTCTGCAGCAATGCTGAATGCGAGACCGGTGGCCGTCCGTTGCCCGTGCTGACCGTCGATGCGACCATCTACGCGAACCCGCCATCTTTGCTTATCGGCACGATCGACAAGTTCGCACAAATGCCACGGCGTACCGACATCCGGCGTATCTTCGGGCTTGACGGGGGTTCGCCGCCCGGTCTGATCATCCAGGATGAACTGCACCTGATATCAGGCCCGTTGGGGTCGATGGCGGGCCTGTATGAAACCATTGTCGATCTCGTCTGCACTCGCGGCGACATCCGCCCGAAGGTGATCGGATCGACGGCGACCATCGGGCATGCGGCGGCCCAAGTGCGTGCGCTGTTCGACCGGAGCGTGCTTCAGTTTCCGCCGCCAGGGTTCGATGCGTCCGACTCCTTCTTCGCCGTGCGCGATGCCGATGGTCCCGACAGGCTATACATCGGGATCCCAACGGCTGGCCGCAGCCCGAAGTTCGCACTGCAGGCGGTGATCGCCGCGCTTCTGCAGTCTGCGGCGACGCTTGTCGCGACCGGCAGGGCGGATGACGCGTCGATCGATGCGTACTGGACCTGTGTCGCGTACTTCAACAGTCTGCGTGAACTCGGCGGCGCTTACGTCCTGATGCAGGACGACGTTCCACGGCAGATGGAATTCCTTGCCGGACGGCTCAGTTCGCCCAGACGCATCCTTGAACTCGAACCCGAGGAGCTGAGCAGCCGCAAGTCCTCGCGCGAATTGCCGGGCCTTCTGCATGCGCTGTCCACGACGCTCACGCAGTTCAAGGCAGACCCATTCGAATACCCGGCGCCGAAGGATGCCGTGTTGGCATCGAACATGATCTCCGTGGGTGTCGACGTGCCTAGGCTCGGCCTGATGGTGGTCAACGGGCAGCCCAAGTCGACTGCGGAGTACATCCAGGCCAGCAGCCGCGTCGGTCGAGGCATACCCGGGCTCGTGATCACGCTCTACAACTTTGGCCGGCCGCGAGATCTATCGCACTTCGAGCACTTCCGGAGCTACCACAGTGCGCTCTATCGAAGTGTTGAGGCGACTAGCGTTACACCGTGGGCACCTCGCGCCAGGGACAAGGCACTTCACGCCGTCGTCGCTTCGGTAATGAGGCACCTCGTGCCAAGCCTCGATGGGGACGAGGACGCAAGCCGTTTCGACCCGGCGAACCCCGCGGTCAAGACACTCATCGCTTCGATACTGGCCCGGGTGTCGGCCGCATCGGACGGCATGGAGGCTGCCGACACGCAAGCCGATCTCGACGCGATCGTCGACGAGTGGGCGCGCCGCAGTCAGGATGCCAGGTCGTCGTCGGGTCGACTGCGCTACTGGGAGAAGAAGGCGCCTTTCGGCCGAACCGCTCCCCACCTCATGTGCTCGGCGGAAGAGGGCGCGGCTACCGGCAATCTGGCATGGCCGACGCCCAACACGATGCGCGAAGTCGAGCCGTCGACAGCGTTTGTCCTCAAGGTGATTTCACGGAAAGCCGGGAGCGCATAGTGGCCACCGCCAAGAAGACGTTCCGTACGGGCTCTGGCACCGCAGCTATCGCTGGCGTGGAGCCCCTCGGCAAAGTGCGGCGTTCGCAGTTGATCGCGACCTACGGTATCGGCGCGATCATCGATCTGGAGAAGGGATCCTTCATGCCCATGGGGTTGGAGGACTGGGAAGGTGCGACTCGGCTTCCATCGCTGACGATCGGGGAAGCGCGTCTCCAGGCCCAGCTCGGGGTCAGCCACTTCCGGCTGCCTCCAGTGACCGAGGACCTCGGGCCGTCGGGTCGCGTCGACCCCGCGCATTCGGCGCCGGCCATACGATTCCCGGCTTGGCATGAGTGTCCGAAGTGCCACCGGATTGGTACCGAGGGGAACCCGTTCCAGTTGTCCGCTGACGGTAGTCAGCTCGAATGCACTGGTCAACCCGGGCGGCCGGTCTTCACGACCCCGGTCCGTTTCGTCCTTGCCTGCCGCAAGGGCCACATGGATGAATTCCCGTGGGCCTGGTGGGCGCACAGAAGGCGCGGCGAGGGCACCTGCGACCGCCCGGCACTGGAGCTCAAATCGCGCGGCAAGTCCGCCGCGCTAGCCGATCTCTATGTGCGTTGCCGATCGTGTGAGTCCTCGGAATCGATGGGCGACGCGTTCCGGCCCGAGAGCCTCAAGGGCATGAAGTGCCGCGGTGTGCGCCCGTGGCTTCATGACCGGGAGCCGGATTGCGACGCCCTGCCGCGGGTTATCCAGCGCGGCGCTTCGAACGCGCATTTCCCAGTTGTCGCTTCGGCGCTCTCCATTCCGCCCGTCTCCGAGGCCACGTTCCAGATCATCGAAGGACATTGGATGACGCTCGGCGCGCTCCCTGCCGAAGCAGTCACGCCGGTCCTGACCAACCTCGCGAACACTTACGGCATACCGCTTGACGCCCTCATGGCGGCGTACCGAGAGAAGCAGAAGATCGAGGGAACCCAAGGCGAGTTCACCGACGCGGGTTCACGGGCCGAGGAGTACGCAGCACTTTCGAACGACCGCGACGACCCGATCGTCGGCGGCGTTGTGCCGCAGTTCTGCAACGATGTCCTTGAGCCGCCTGCTGCGATCGCTCCCTGGTTCGATCTCGTCGGTGCGGTCTCGCGTTTGCGAGAGGTGAGAGCGCTTGCCGGCTTCAGCCGCATCGAGCCCTACCCGGTCAGCGGCGAGCGGATTGCAAAGGCAATTCAGGATGGACTTGTCTCGCCGCTGTCGAAGGCGCCGCGCAACTGGCTGCCGGCGGCAGAGATTCGCGGCGAGGGCCTTTTCCTCAGATTCCGGAACGAGGCAATCGACGCGTGGGTGACGGCAAATCCGGCCATCGCAAACCGCGTCCAGGTACTGGAGACGCGCTCCAATGCCGTTGCTCACGAGCGCGGATACCTTCGCGACTACCGCATCACGGCGAGGCTCCTGCTCGTCCACTCCTTCGCCCATGCGCTGATCCGGACGATCTCGATCGACTGCGGATACTCGTCGTCCGCACTCCGCGAACGCCTCTACGTCAGCGAGGCAGACGAACTGCGGCCGGCGATGAACGGCGTGCTGATCTACACCGGATCGCCCGATTCGGAGGGCAGCTTGGGCGGGTTGGTCCGCCTAGCTGAACCGGGGCAGCTGGAGAGGATCGTCCTGCAGACCATACGCAATTCGGCTTGGTGCGGCAGCGACCCCGTGTGCCTGGAGACAGACCCTGCTCAGTCCGGCGATCGCATCAGCGGCGCTGCCTGCCACTGCTGTCTGCTCGTCCCCGAAACCGCGTGCGAGAAGTTCAATCGTGAGCTGGACCGCACGATGCTCGTGGGCTCGCCCGAGTCTTCCGAGTTCGGTGAATGGCAGGGCTATTTCGGCACTCTGGCGGACTGACCCGATGGCAACACTCATCCCGGATCAACCCAAGGACTGTAAGTACGGCGAGCGCATCGTCTATGAAAAGATGGGCCGTGATCTCGACGCAGACTGGGTCGTGATGCACTCACTCGGATTGCACGGCCATGAGACGAAGATCTGGGGTGAAGCCGACATCGTCGTGCTCTCTACCAAAGGCTTCTTCTCGCTTGAAGTGAAGGGGGGTAAGGTCTCCTGCCTGAAGGGCGTATGGACCTTCGGAGAACCTGGCGGGCTCTCGTACCAGAAGCGAGAAGATCCCTGGACGCAGGCCAAGGGCACCATGTTCGCTGTCCGGCAGAAGCTGATCGATGTCGATGCAGCATTTGGCGACGTGCTGGATGGATTCGGCGTCGTGATGCCCATGGAGACGTTCACGACGACTGGTGCCGAAATCGAGCCGGCAGTCCTCCTGGACAAGCGCGAGTTCCGAAGGAACCTCAGCTATTACATTGGCCAGCTGCAGCGTCACTGGGTGGCGACCTATCAGGCCAAGCACGGCCGCGCACCGAGACTGCCCACGCGTGCAGACATCCAGCGAGCCCGGCAGATCCTCCGGCCTGATGTCGATTCCGCCTTCAGCATGGGCAGCTACCTGACGGGTGTCGAGTCGAGACTGGTGCAGCTCTCCCGCGACCAGATTCGCGCGTCGCGGCGCATGTCTGCCAACCCGCGCACCATCGTGAGGGGCAAGGCTGGCACGGGCAAGACGCTGATCGCCGTCGAGCGAGCCCGACAGCTTGCTGCAGAAGGATGCAGAGTCCTGTTTCTCTGTTTCAACCAGCTGCTGGCCCAGCACCTTCGTACAGGCATGTCCAGCGACCCGCTCGGCAGCAAGATCGATGTGCACCACGTGCACGCGCTGTACCGAGAAGTGATCGCCAAGGCCGGCATGCTGGATCGGCTCGAAGCTGCACCGAACACGCAGGAACTGTTCGCCGAAGTGTTCCCCCGGACATTCGTCGAGGCAGCCCTGGAGTGCGGCCTTCCGTCATGGGACGTGCTCGTGATCGACGAGGCCCAGGACCTGCTCACGCCAGACAACATCGACGCCTTCGACCTGATGCTCGGTGACCCGGGTATCAACCGTGGGCGCTGGCACATCTTCTTCGACCGCAACCAGAACATCTACGGTGTCGATGTGCAGGACCGTGTGGAGAAGCGTCTCGCCGAAGCACAGCCTGCCTTCGATGACTTGTTCGAGAACTGTCGCAACACGCGACAGGTGGCCGTGCAGGCATCGATCCTCTCCGGCATAGATCTCGCCATCGAAGGTGCACCCGAAGGCCCGGAGTGCGACAACTTTTACGGCCGGGACCGCAAGGCGCTGCAGACCATGCTCGATTCCACCGTGGCCAGACTCTTGAAGCAGGATATCCGTTCACAGGACATCGCCATACTCTCCACGCGGACGCGTGAGAACTCACTTGCCGCGGGCGTCAATCAGCTGGCCGGGGTGGCACTTGTCGATGCAGCCACTGCGAAGGACGGCGACATGATCTTCTCGACCATGCATGCGTTCAAGGGCCTGGAACGGCTCGTGGTGCTGGCTGTCGATGTTGAGGGAATCGGCGAGCCGGAGCGGTCGATGCTCCACTACGCCGGGCTGTCCCGAGCACGCGGTCTGCTGCACGTCCTGCTGCCGGATACGGCACGTGCGTCGTATGCAAGGCAGGCCGGGGCCTTCGCCACCAGGATGCCCGCCCACATGTCCAACTCGGAAACCTCCTGACGGCGCCGCTTCGATGGAAGAAAGTCGATTTTTCGAACAGCTGGTTCTCAACCCGCGGGGGGCACGAAGGAGAAGGTTGTCGACCAGTCGACCGGCAGTAACTGAGATCAATTCATGGGAGAGGCGTGATGCAGAACCAGATCTTCGATGCGCTCGTCTCCAAGCTGGCAATTCACTTCGGGACGTGCCATCCGCTGAACAGCGGGACTGGGGTTCGCTTCCAGTCTGCCAAGCGAGGCAAGCTCACCGTCTATCACGCGAACCTCGCCACAGGAAATCAGGCCGAGGTCGCGTTCGAACCGGCGACCATGGCCAAGCGTCTGGCGATGAGCGAACGGGAGCTTCGGTCGTTGATCGGGGATTTTCGGTCGAGGACGGGCCGCGATGTTTCGCCAGATCCGCAGTTCAACTGGCCGCGGGCCGGCTTTGCCAACGCACAAGATGTCGACGCCGTCGTCGCTGCCATCGAGAAGAGCCTTTTGGCCGCTCGATAGGTTGAGTGGCCCGGACTCGAAACATGCGCGCGTACATGTTGGATTGTGGAAGTTCCGGCCCAGTTGAAAAGATGGAGGTGGCTCACTCGGTGAGCTTTTGATGGGTAACGATGCAAAGATGAACTCGGTGCAGTACTCATGACGATCGACTTCCACGCCGGGCTGCGTGTGCGCCTGAAGTCGAATCCGGCTCGTGTTGGCGTGCTGTCGGGCGAGAAGACCGGGAACCCCGTGTCACCGCGGTGGCAAGTGATCTTTTCCGACCGGACGGATTACGTTCCGGGCCTCGCGCTGGAGCCGGTACCGGACGAAGGATCGAACCCCTTCGACGACATGCGCCAGTTGCGGTTCGGCAAGTCACGGGACCTGCGGTCCGCGTTGACTCATGCGCGTCTCGGCGGGAAGCTGGCCGATCTCATCTACAGCTTGTACACGACCAACACCGACTTCTACGCCTATCAGTTCAAGCCCGTGTTGTCCTTCCTGGATTCGCCTTCGCGCGGCATCCTGATCGCCGATGAGGTGGGGCTGGGCAAGACGATTGAGGCCGGGCTGATCTGGACCGAGTTGCGCAGCAGGGAGGACGCACGCAGGTTGCTCGTGCTCTGCCCGGCCATGTTGCAGGACAAGTGGCAGCAGGAGTTGGCCGACCGCTTCGGCGTGGAAGCGCGTAAGTGCAGCGCGCTCGACGCCGTCGAGGTGCTCGAGCAGGCCGCAGGCAATTCCCGGGCTTCCTTCGCGATGATCGCCAGCATGCAGGGCCTGCGGGGGCTGTCGGATGCGCCTGACGATGACGAGGATGAACAATCATTGGCTGCTCGGCTGCGGCGGGTGGCCGACGACAGTGCAGGTGACGAGGCGCCACTCGATCTGGTGATCATCGACGAGGCGCACTACATGCGTAACCCGGAGACGCAGACCGCGCGACTCGGCCAGATGCTGCGGCGCATGACTAACAATCTCGTTCTGTTGTCTGCGACGCCGGTGCACCTGCGCAATTCGGACCTGTTCCACCTGCTGAACCTCGTGGACAGCGACTCGTTCCCGCACGAGTGGTCGTTCGACCACGCGTTACAGGAGAACGCGCCGCTGATCGAGTTGCGTGACCTGCTGCTTCGGGGTAAGCCGGACATCAAGGCCATCGAAGCGGCCCTCGACAGCATTCGTGGCTCGGAGGTTGCTGGACGCAGTGAAGCGCTCCAATTCTTGCTGGCGTCGCCGCCAAATGCGGAAGCGCTTTCATCCGTCAGCCATCGTCTGTCGCTTGCAGAGCAGATCGACCGGATCAATCCGATTACCAAGGTCGTCACCAGAACACGCAAGCGGGATGTGCACGAGCGCCGTGTCGTTCGACAGCCCGTCGCCCTGCGCGCGGAAATGTCACCAGTCGAAGCCGAGTTCTATGGTCAGGTGACAGCGGCCGTGCGGAAGTACTGTCGGGATCTCGAAATGGCCGAGGGCTTCCTCTTGACGATTCCCCAGCGGCAGATGTGCAGCTCGATGGCTGCCTCGTGCCGGTCATGGGCGCGGCGCAGCAGGGCGCTTGAAGACGAGATCGACCAGATCCTGTGGGATGCGTTCGGTGAGGACGCAGCCACCGAGGGCAAGGACCGCAAGCGCCCGAATGCCGACAGCCTGATCGCTCAGCTCTCTCGCATTGCCAGGGACGTGGGTGACTTCGACGCATTGCGCCGGCACGATTCGAAGTTCGAGAAGCTTCGCGACCAGCTGCTCGAATACTGGAAGCGCAACAGCGCCGCCAAGGTCGTGCTGTTCGCCTACTTCCGGGACACGCTGACCTACCTCGCCGAGCGCTTCGCCGAAATCGGCGTCGAATCGGTCGTGCTGATGGGGGGAATGGACAAGCCTGCTGCTTTGGCACGGTTCAAGGCAGCAGACGGGCCGCGCCTGCTGCTCGCATCCGAGGTCGCGAGCGAGGGCATCGATCTGCAATTCTCCTCGCTGCTGGTCAATTACGACCTGCCGTGGAACCCCATGAGGATCGAACAGCGCATCGGGCGCATCGATCGCATCGGGCAGAAGGCCGAACGGATCGTCATCCTCAACATTTTCCTGGGTGGTTCGCTCGACGAGCGCGTCTATGTCAGGCTGTTCGAGCGTCTGCGGATATTTGAGCGGGCACTCGGCAGCATCGAGGGAATTCTCGGCGAGATGGTCCGAGAGATGAGCTTCGATCTCCTTCGCCACGACCTCACCGACGAACAGGAAGTTGCGGTGATCGAGCAGACCTGCGTCGCTGTCGAGCAACGGTCGAGGATCGAGGAGAGCCTGGAGCAGGAAGCGGGGCGCCTTGTCGCGCACGGCGACTATCTGCAGCAAAGGATCGCTGCTGCCAGACAGCTGAACCGGTACGTGACATCGGATGACCTCCAGTCCTATGTCAGCGACTTCATAGACGAGCATTGCCATGGGGCACAGCTTGTCCGCGTTCGTGATGGCGAGCCGGCCTTGTGGGAAATAGACCTCGGGCCGGTGGTGCGTGCTGGTTTCGCCGATTTTCTGGAGAAGGAGCGCCTTCAGGGCAGGACGAGGCTCGCGACTGCAGCGAGCGGGCGGCAGCCCTGCGTGTTCGAGAACGTCCTGAAAAAGACTCGGACCGACGCCGAGTCGATCTCCCAGTACCACCCGCTCATCGCCTACGTGCGCCGCCGACTCGAAGCCGACGAGCGGCATCGGCATGCAGTCGTCTCGGCTCTACGCATTGCTTCAACAGCCGTTGGTGGCATTGCGGGCGGAGCGCATGTGTTCGCGGTCCATCGATGGAGTGTCAGTGGCGAGCAGGACTCCGAACGGCTTGCCTTCGAGGTCAGAAGGCTGGATGGTCAGCAGGACCTGTCCACCGACGATGCCGAACGCTTGGTGACGGTGGCAGCGATGCAGGGGCAGCCCTGGCCGGCGGCGCGCGGACAGATGAACGGCGGTGTAGTCGGCGACGGGTTCGAGTGCGTCATGGATATGCTTGATCGCAGGTACCAGGAATTCACTGAGAGCGCAGGGCGCGAGAACCGCGACAGGGTGAGCTTTCAGCTCGACCAAGTCGACAGGCAGGAGGCCCGCGAGATCCAGCGATTGCAGGAACTGATCTGGCGGCTGCGGGTGCAGAACAAATTGCGGACGATCAAGGCCAACGAGGGACGGGTAGCGAAGGTCCGGGAACGAGCTGTCGAGAGGCGTGCGCGCCTGCGAAACCGCAGGGAGTTGAGGCACGAGTCGATGCTCGTGTGTGCGGGGGTGGTGCTGGTCGATTGAGTGGGGCAGGGAGAAAAGAAGATGAAATTTGGAAGTCAGTTGAAGGATGCGCTGAAAGCCCTCGGCCTCGGCGCACCGAAAAAGCCTGAGCCGCCAGAGTCGGCTTCCGGCAGCGCGTGGCCGGGCTCGCGGGCCCCGAATGAGAACCCCGGGCGCCGACCGACCGGGCGGTCCGAGCCAGAAGCCCGGCGCGAATTCCCGCAGGTGCGACGTGCCTCACCAGCCCCGACCGACCACATACCGATGCCGGGCGGTACGCGATCTGCGACGCTGCCGCTCTCAACGCGCAAGACGCCGGTCATAGCGCGGCCTGTGCCCGTTGTAAACCCTCCGCGGCCGAATACCCGTCTCACCCAGATCGATGCGTTTCGACCCCACCCGCTGTTCCAAGATGATCCTGGTGATGACGCAGCCTTGCCAGCGCTGGCCAACCGAGGCATCGAACGCCAGTTGACCGCCGACCCGGACAACGAAACGGATTTGATCATCGGACTCGACTTCGGCACCTCGGCAACCAAGGTCATAATCCGCGATCCCCTAGCGGCAACAGGCGTGTTCCCCGCGCGGCTCAACGGCGGGCGTCCTGGCATCGACGGCCATCTGCTTCCGTCCCGGATCTTCCGGACCGGCGATGCGTACTCGCTGGCCCAAGGAACCCATCGCATCACTGACCTCAAGCTGCGGCTGCTAGCCTGTAAGGCGAAGAGCCCGGTGACGGAATTCAATGACTGCTGCGCTTTCCTTGCGTTCGTCATTCGCCGTGCGAGAGGGTGGCTGCTGTCCGAGCACAAGGACATCTATGGCAACCATGCCCTGAACTGGCGACTGAATCTCGGCCTAGCCGCACGGTCCTATCAAGACAACGACACCGTGACGCTGTTCCGTCGCCTCGCGTGGGCGGCCGCCAACCTCGCGGCCGACCCCGAGGCGGAGTCGATCACGGTGCAGACTGCAGACTACTACCGTCTTGCGTCGCTTGCCGTTTCCGAAGAGAAGGGTCCCGAAGAGGTCGAGTTCGGCTGGGGGGATGTGGACGCGGTGCCCGAGGTGAGCGCCCAGTTGCAGGGTTTCATGTCGTCAGCGCGCTGGGATTGGCGCTCCCGCCCGGTGATGATGCTGGTCGACGTGGGCGCAGGCACCGTGGACTCCGCTCTGTTCCACGTGCAGATGCCGCAGGACGGGCAGGGCGTGCTGACCTTCTATTCGAGCCGCGTCGAATCAAACGGCGCGATGAACCTCCACCGTGCGCGGGTTGACTGGTTGCAGGCACTTATGCCGCCCGGCAGAGAACATGCCAAGGCAGACGAGCATCTCTCTGCCATCGCGAAACCGACCGACAGGCTGCGCCCAATCCCTGAGTCGGTGCGTGACTATCTCCCCGGATATGAGATTGAACTTGTCGGAAAGGGCATTGACGAAGAATTCGGAACCGGCCGCTACAGAACTCAAGTTGCTGGCAGCATCAACGACGCAAAGGTCGGCAAAGGTCTGCCCGCCTCGCAACTCGACCGAGTGCCCCTGCTGCTCTGTGGGGGCGGTTCCAGAATGAAGTTCTACGGCGGCATTGGCAAAGCGATCAACGATACGCCCGGCTGGAACGTCAGTGTCGAGGTGATGCGCCTCCCGGTGCCGCAGGATCTTGTCGACACCGGTTGGCACGCCGATGATTTCGACCGACTCTCGGTCGCCTACGGGCTGAGTCTGGCCGGCAATGGGGAGACGACGCTTGGCAGGATCGTCCGTGACATCGATGTGCCGGAGGTGAAACCCTATAGGTCTGTGAAACGCGAGGACAACTTTGTCTCCAAGGACCAGATGTAGTGGCGGGAGAAGTTGCCCCGAGATGTAACAAATGACAGACATCGTCGACCGGAAAACGCGATCGCGCATGATGGCCGCGATCGGACCTGCCGATACCTTGCCGGAGATGGCTGTCAGGAGCTACCTACATGCCTGTGGCCTGCGTTTCCGACTGCATGACAGGCGTCTTCCGGGCCGTCCCGACATCGTCCTTGCATCACCGCGTATTGCAGTTTTCGTGCATGGCTGCTTCTGGCATCGACATCCGGGCTGCAAGTTCGCGACGACA
>Ga0105045_10002603_pt1 | contig 15282 bp, 10 predicted proteins | sample MAT02_FD_78089 | JGI IMG/M metagenome (GOLD analysis project Ga0105045, IMG submission 78089) | Freshwater microbial communities from Lake Fryxell liftoff mats and glacier meltwater in Antarctica - MAT-02 (megahit assembly) | ecosystem: Environmental > Aquatic > Freshwater > Ice > Liftoff...
GGGTTGTTGGTGCGCTTCGCTAACACCAAGAACGGTAAAAATTTTGCACATTCGCACATTACGTTTAAACTTGCCTATATTCGCAAGTTGGCAACAACGCTTCCACAACTCAAAAAAGAAACAAAATGATACACCAAGAGACCCTAAAATTCTTGGGAGATTTAAAAATCAACAACTCAAAGGAGTGGCTTGACGAAAATAAAGCAAAGTATTACCTTGCAAAAAATGACATTCTTGCCTTGGCACAGCAATTAATAACGGCAGTTGAAGGTTTTGACCAGACGATTTCGGCTGCTAACTTAGCGCCCAAAAATTGTATAACCAGGTTAAATCGAGACCTGCGCTTTGCTAAAGACAAAACGCCTTACAAAAATGACTACTACCTAATATTAAACAAGAATGGAAAAAACAGTCCATCAGCGTTTTACTACGTGCATATTGAGCCAGACGATTGCTTTGTTGGAGGCGGGCTTTGGAATCCACAACCTGAACAACTAAAAAAATGTAGACAAGAAATTGATTATAATTTTGACAAATGGACAACAATTATAAATAACGAGACTTTTAAAAAATACTTCCCCAGTGGAATTCAAAGTGTTGGTATTTTGACAAGAATTCCCAAAGGTTATGATGAAAGCAATCCTGCAAGCGAGTTTTTAAAACTGAAAGGGTTTTGCACCAAGGAAAATATAACCAATAGAGAAATAATGAACACGAACATTAAAGATAAAATAGTTGATTACTTCCAGGCGGTAAAACCATTGATTGACTTTTTAAACAAAGCCGTCGAAAGTGATTAACGAAAACCTACTGGTAAAATTGGGTTTGGTAATAGCCGGGCTGGGCGCTGCTGGCTTTTCCCCGCCCGTGCCCTCATAAAAGGCCATTGCGCATCGCAGCAAGGCTGACGAAAGTCACAGACTTTCGTTTATTTGTTGTGACAAAGTCACAGACTTTGCACAGCGGCGACTTTCGTTTATTTGTTGTGACAAAGTCACAGACTTTGCACAGGGGCGACTTTCGTTTATTTGTTGTGACGAAGTCGCAGACTTTGCACAGGGGCGTTTATACAAAGTCGCAAACTTTGCACAGCGGCGACTTTGCACATCAGCACAACGGATGACTTTGCCCAGCTGGGATCCGGCCATCGGACAATCTACCCTAAATTACTGTTATCTTCACCTCGATGTTGCCCCGGGTGGCCTTGGAATAGGGGCACACAATGTGGGCGCGGTGGACGATCTGTTCGGCCAGCTCGATCTCGATGCCCTCTAAGTGCACTTCCATCCGGACCGCGATGGAGAAGCCCTGCAACATGCTCACGTGGGCGGTGACGGTCGATTGGGTGATTTTATCGTATTCCCGCTTGGCCACGGCCTGGATCGAACCCCCGAAGCAAGCTGCGTAGCCGGCCGCGAAAAGTTGTTCGGGATTGGTGCCCGTCCCGCCGGGCCCGCCCAGTTCGGCCGGAACTTGCATCGCCATGTCAAGAATTCCATCGGCCGATTTGATGTGGCCCGATCGTCCACCCACGGCGGATGCGGTGGTGGTGTACATAATTTGGTTGGTTTCCATAATTTTTGGGTAGTGTTTATCTATTTTTTTGGATTGTTTCGCAAATATCATCAATAAGCGCGGCCAGATGCCCCTTGCATAAACTTGATAAACGCTTTATTGACCACTTGGTTGCCGCCCGGAGTAGGGTAATCTCCGGTAAAATACCAATCCCCAGTGTGCCCAGTGGCGGCTTGGTGCAGGTTTTCCACCGTTTGGTACAGTACTTTTACTTCGGCTATTATATGGGCGGGGCGGACGATCTGGGCTATTTTATCGGAAACTTGTTCGTAGGTGAACGGCGCGTACAATTCTTTGACGTGGTTGGTCATCTTACTCGGTTCCAACGCCAACGAGTCAACGCATTTGTGATATACTTCTTCGAGCAAATACTGCTTTTTGGTGTCGCGGAGCAGGGCCAAAGCCGCCCGGAAAGCGACGAAATCCTGCATTCGGGACATGTCTATGCCGTAACAATCGGGATAACGGATCTGGGGCGCGGACGAAACGACCACTATCCGCTTGGGTTCCAGCTTTTCCAGCATGGTGATGATGCTCTTCTCCAGCGTAGTTCCCCGAACAATCGAGTCATCGATGAGCACAATGGTGTCCTGCCGCTTGCGGATCACCTCGTAGGTGGTGTCATATACGTGCCCGACCAGTTCGTCGCGGTGGGCGTCGTCGGTGATGAAGGTGCGGAGCTTGGCATCCTTGATCACCAGCTTCTCGATCCGGGGGCGAAAAGACAGCACCGCTTCCAGTTCGGCCCCTTTCATTTTCCACTCACCGACGGCTTTGAGGCGCTGGCCGATCAAATAGTCTTCCAGCCCTTTGATCAGACCCAAAAAAGCGGTTTCGGCAGTGTTGGGAATATAAGAAAATACGGTGTTGTCCAGATCGTAGTCCACGATTTTTAGAATGTCGCTGATCAGCAATCGGCCGAGTTCCTTGCGTTCTTGGTAGATTTCTGGGTCATTACCCCGCGAAAAATAGATCCGCTCAAAACTACAAGCTTTTTTGGGCAGTAGATCCGTGATGGGATACTCCCCATATTCGCCTTCTTTGCTGATGATCAAGGCATGGCCAGGCGTGACTTCCCGAATCTCTTCATATTGGCAATCGAAGGTGGTCTTGATGGCCGGCTTTTCTGAAGCTACCACCACTACTTCATCATTGGCATAATAATAGGCTGGTCGGATGCCGGCCGGGTCGCGGGCCACAAATGAGGCTCCGTAGCCAGTCAGGCCCGCCATTGCGTAGCCCCCATCAAAATCTTTGCAAGCCCGCTGCAAAACGCGGTGCAAGTCAATGTTTTTCTCCAGCAGTTCGGTAATTTCTTGGTTTGAGAAACCCTGCTCGTTGTACATGTCAAACAACCGCTGGTTTTCCATGTCCAAGAAATGGCCAATTTTTTCCAGCACCGTCACAGTATCGGCTTTTGCCTCGGGGTGTTGGCCCAATTTGACCAACTTGTCAAATTGATCATCCACATTGGTCATATTGAAGTTGCCCGCCACCACTAAATTGCGGCTGCGCCAATTGCTGCGGCGGATAAATGGGTGAACGCTCTCGATGCTGTTCTCGCCATAAGTCCCGTAGCGCAAATGGCCAAGCCAAACTTCGCCCATAAAAGGCACATTTTGTTTTAACCAAGCGGCATTGCTAAATTTATCGGGATGTTTTTTTTGGGCCTTGCTAAATTTTTTTCCCATTTTCTTGAAAATATGGGGGATTGGTTGAGCTTTTATGGAGCGGATGCGGTGCATGTAGGACAGGCCGGGCTTGGGATTAATCACAATGTTGGCAACTCCCGCCCCATCTTGCCCCCGGTTGTGCTGCTTTTCCATCAAGAGGTACAACTTGCTGACCGCGTAAGTGGGAGTGCCGTACTTCTCAATATAATAGGAAAGCGGTTTTCGGAGCCGGATAAAAGCAATGCCGCACTCGTGCCGGATAAATTCGCTCATGAAAGTTTGTTTGAAAAACCCCCCAAACTTACTTCATCCCCACAAAACATTCCCGCCAAACAATGACTTTGCCCAAAAAAGACCTCCCAGGCCAACGTAGGTGCCTAGCCGAGTAATTGTCGAATAAATCCCGCTTTGCTTTTTACTTGGCCATTTAGTTTAATTTTGCTCGCGGGTCAGGACAAGGCAAAGTCGTCCGAAATCGCCTATAAGCCAGTCATACAACGATTATCAGCCAATTTATGAGTTCCAAACAAATCGACTACCTCAACATTGGTCTCATGCTGCTCACCACGGCGTTGGCTTTCGTATGGCCATTGGAACAGCTCGTTTTGGCCAATATATTGCTGGCCCCGGTGCATTATCTGACAGAACTGGCTTGGTTGGAAAAACGAAATTTTTTCATTGACCATCGGCGCGACATCATCGTACTGGCTACGTTGGCGGGCTTTTGGTTCCTCAGCATGCTCCTGATCCACACGAAATATTACCCTTGGGCCAACGATTGGTACCAAGGTCTGAGCGGCTATTTCTTTTTCCCGGTGCTGGATTTAATCCGGGTGTCGAATGCTTCGTTCATGTTCATGGCATTCATCTATGCGTTCTGTTTGGTGATCAAAAACCTCGTTTGGCAAATGCTGTTTATTGCGGCTTTTGTGGTGGTTTCGTTGGTTTCCGAACCGATTGTTCTTTTTCTGGGGGTGTTTTTGGGCTCGGTCATCCATACCTATTTTTTCACTGGGACCTTTATCCTTTCGGGTGCGCTCAAGAACCGGAGCATCCCGGGCTTAGTGTCGGTCGGGGTGTTCGTGCTTTGCGGTTTCTCCTTTTTCTTGGTTCAATTTTTCCCCCAACAATTTAGCGACAGCAGTCCCTACTGGCAGACGGCCATGCACAAATCAGGATCTTTGCGCTTGGTGGTGGAGCAATTGTTGGGGCTGCTCTACCCGGGCCAAGTGACCGACCAACTGGTGGCGACTTCCAATGCGGGGGTTTCGGTGCTGAGTTTCCTCTCTTTCATGTACACGTACCATTACCTGAACTGGTTCTCCAAAACTACGGTGATCAAATGGTACAAGATCGACCGGCGGGCCACGGTGGCAGTGGTGGCGATGGTATCCTTTTCGCTGATCTTTTATTTTACCAACCGCATCCTCTATTATTATTTGATCGCCTTGTATTCCACCGTCCACTCGGTGATGGAGTTCCCGCTCAACTACCGTTCCTTCGTGGCCATCGGCCAAGACTGGCCCAAGTTTTTTGCCAAACGCAGCCCCGTTGAGTTGCAGTGAGCAGTTATTGGGATTGGCAACGTAAATTGCACCTAACAAACCCGTCATTTACTCGCTCGGGCATTTACACCATGAACACACCATTAAAAAAGGCGCTATTGGCCGGACTCATTTTTTGCTTCACCTGTTTGGGTGGTTGCCAAACCAAACTTGGGAACAACGATCAGCCACAAGCCAACAGCCCAGAGTACCTGCACCGCTCGGTCAAAAAGCTGACCGATGTCATTATTCACGACATTTTCTCGCCCCCGGTGGCCGCCCGGATCTACGCCTACACGAGCGTGGCCGCGTATGAAGCCCTGGTGCCGGCTTATCCCAATCGCCGATCACTCATCAACCAACTCAACGGCTTAACCGCGGTTGCTGTGCCGGACGGCGACAAGACTTACCATTTTCCACTGGCCAGCGCCTGTGCCTATCTGACGGTGGCCAAAAAGCTCATCTTTTCCGAGGATCGGCTCGTTTCCTTTGAAACCGAACTGTACAAAGAATTTGAGAAGTCGGGCCTGTCCAGTGAGGTGGTCCAAAATTCCTTGGCCTATGGCCAAAAGGTGGCCCAGCACGTCATCGATTGGTCGGCCAAGGACAATTACAAACAGTCGCGGAGCTTTCCCAAATATACCTTGACCAACGAAAAGAGCAAATGGCAGCCCACGCCACCGGGCTACATGGAAGCGATAGAACCCAATTGGAGCAAAATCCGCTCATTTGTGTTGGATTCGGCCTCGGTGTTTGCCCCACCTCCCCCCGCCGCTTACAGTGTCTCGCCCCAAAGCGAGTTCTACAAATTGGCCCAGGAAGTTTATAAGGCCGGATCCAAATTGACCAAGGAGCACGAAGAGATCGCCCGTTTTTGGGATTGTAACCCTTTCGCGGTCAACTTGCAAGGGCACGTGATGTTCGCCACCAAGAAGATAACACCGGGAGGGCACTGGATGGGCATCGCCTGCATTGCCAGCAAGCAAAGTAGGGCCGACTTAATGCGCGCCACAGAGGCTTATCTCTATACTTCACTGGCCATTTTTGACGGTTTCATCAGTTGCTGGGACGAGAAGTACCGCAGCCAGTTGGTGCGCCCCGAATCGTACATCAACGAGGTGATCGATCCCCAATGGGTGCCTTTTTTGCAGACCCCGCCCTTTCCCGAATACACAAGTGGGCACAGTGTAATCTCGGCCGCAGCGGCCACGGTGCTCGCCGAGCTTTATGGCGACCAACTGGCCTACCAAGACACCACCGAAGTTCGTTTTGGGTTGCCCCCCCGCAATTTTAGCTCCTTTGAGCAGGCAGCTAACGAAGCCTCGATCAGTCGCTTGTATGGCGGAATCCACTATATGCCCGCCATTATGGAGGGGCAGGTGCAAGGTCGAAAAGTGGGTGAATTGGTCAAGGCACGTGTCCAAACCCGTCGGCCAAGTCCGGCTGTTGTTCAATAAGCATTTGCATTTGCTCAAAGAGGGGCAACCGCCCAAAAGTTGGACAGGTGGCTGTCCCGGGCGCCACTCATGGCCGCCAACGCAAAGCCCCAAAGATTTTTGAATCCTTGGGGCTTTGTCTTTATTTACACCTTGACCTTTGCTACTTTGCGCTCAGTTCAATGTAGGGAATGATCATCTCCTCGAGCGAAATGCCACCGTGCTGAAAAGTATCTTTGTAATACTTCACATAATGGTTGTAATTGTTGGGGTAGGCAAAGAAGTAGTCCTCGGTGGTAAACACATAGGACGTGGAAACGTTGAACCTGGGCAAGTGCAGCGCCTCCGGCCTGCGGGACACAAAGACGTTTTTCTTGTCATAATCCAAATTCTTGCCCTGCTTGTACCGCAGGTTGGTATTGGTGTTGCGGTCGCCCACGATCCGGTAGGGCCGTCGGGTGCGGATCGTGCCGTGATCGGTCGTGATCACCAGTTTGCATTTCTTGTCGGCAATCTTTTTGAGCAAATCCAACAGGGGCGAGTGCAAAAACCACGATTTGGTGAGCGAACGATAGGCCGCTTCGTCTGGGGCCAGCTCGCGGATCATCTCCGTGTCGGTGCGGGCGTGCGAGAGCATATCGACAAAATTGAACACCACTACATTCAACTGGTTGTGCAACAGGTTGTTGAAATTGTCCACCACTGCTTTGCCCTGGGCCATGTGGATCACCTTGTGGTAGGACATTTTGACGTTTGGCAAGCGATTTTTGATCAACTGGGCCTGCAAAAATTCTTTTTCAAAGTTGTTTTTGGAGCCTTCTTCCTCATCCTCATTCCAAAACCCGGGGTGGATCTTGTCAAGATCGGCCGGTAATACGCCAGCAAAGATCGAGTTGCGGGCATAAACGGTAGTGGTGGGCAGGATGGAATAATAGGTCATCTCGTGGTCCACGTTGAAATATTCGGTCAACAGGGGCTCGAGGATTTTCCACTGATCATAGCGCAGGTTATCGATCAAAATAAAGAAAGTGGGATCTTCGGTGAGCAAGGGCAGCACCTTTTTGCGGATCAGTTGGTGCGACATGAGCGGCTTCTCCCCGTTCGGATCGTTGAGCCAGCCCTCGTAATTTTTGATGATGAACTTAGCAAAATTGGCGTTGGCCTCATCCTTCTGCATCTGCAACACCTCCGACATTCCCTTGCCCTCGGTGTTTTCGATCTCCAACTCCCAATAAACGAGTTTTTTATATACATCGGCCCATTCGTTAAAATCCATGTCCTCGTTGAAGGCCATCATGATGTTGCGGAAATCCTGCTGGTAGCTTTGGGTGGTGCGCTCGGTGATGATCCGTTTTTGGTCCAATATCTTTTTGATCGAGAGCAGGATCTGGTTGGGGTTCACCGGTTTGATCAAATAGTCGGCTATTTTTGCGCCAATGGCCTCTTCCATGATCGATTCCTCCTCACTTTTGGTGATCATCACTACGGGCACGTGTGGTCTGGCGTTTTTCATTTGGGCCAGCACTTCCAGCCCGCTCATGCCGGGCATATTTTCGTCCAGAAAAACCAAGTCATAAATGGCATCGCCAAATTTGTCCAGCGCATCGGCCCCGCTGTTCACGGGGGTAATGTCATAGCCTTTTTTGGACAAGAACATGATATGGGGCTTGAGCAGATCAATTTCATCATCTGCCCACAAAATATTATATCGTTGCATAAGGTGGATTTTACCGTTTAGGGTTAACTAACGCAGCAAACCGGAAAACGTGTTGGATTGGGGTTAAATTTAAGAAACTTTTGGATTTTTAAGCTTTATTTCTCTTGCCATCCCCCACCCAGTGCTTTATAAACATTCACATTGGTAATTAACTGCTGATGCTGGATAATGACCAAATCCAAGCTCGATTTGAGCAAGTTCTGCTGAGCGAGCAACACCTCCAGATAAGTGGCCCGCCCTGTTTTGAAAAGCTCGATCGCCGTGCCGATCCCCTCGGTCAGGATACTCACCTCTTGGCCCTTGAAATTGCGCATCAAGGCCAGGTTGTTGAGGTAAGTCACTTGGTTGCACACTTCGGTAAAAGCGTTGAGCACTACTTTTTGGTATCGGTAGCTGGCTTCGGCCTGGTTTGCCCTTGCCACCCGGAAGTGGGCCTTGAGCGCGCTCCGGTTCACCAACGGCCCGGCCACGCTGCCCAGCAGGGAATAGGCCACTGACTGGGGGGTATTGAGCAGCAGCCCGGGGGAAAACGCCTGAAACCCGGCCGAACCCAACACGGCCAGCGAGGGGTAAAAAGCTGTCCGCACTGCCCGGAGATCGGCTTTGGTGGCCACTAAGTTGAACTCGGCCTGGCGGATATCGGGGCGGTTTTGGAGCAGCTCGATGGGGGAACCAATCTGGGCCCCTACTTGGCTTCCCCGCAAAAAGGCGGACTTGTTGCGACGCAATGGCTGGGGAAACCGGCCCAAAAGGAAATTGAGCCGGTTTTCAGCCTCGATGATCTGCTGCAAGATGCCCCTTTGCAAGGTCCTAGTATTGAGCAGCTGGGCCTCGAACTGCTGGACGGCCAGTGCATTGGCCACCGCGGCCTCTTTTTGCACCTGCACTATTACGAGTGCATTTTCTTGGACGGCAATGTTCTGCCCAATAATGTCCAGCTCGATGTCGAGGGCCAACAGTTGGTAATAGGAAACGGCCACTTCGGCAATCAAGTTGGTCATGACCAAGTGCTTGCCCTCTTGAGAGACCAAGAAGCGCGCTTGGGCCGCTTTTTTCCGGTTGCGGAGTTTGCCCCAGATATCGGCTTCCCAGGTCGTTTGGAGCCCAACAAAGAAGTCGGGTAAGTGAGCGGGCACCACCCGGCCGGGCAAAATATCGGTGGAAGCATTGCCCGCCCCGTCCATGGTGTAAAGCCCAAAACGGCGCAGGGCAGCCGAAGTGCCGCCTTGCACCGTGGGCAGCATGGCCCCCCTGCTGAACAATACTTCGGCCCCGGCCCGCTCAATAGTTTGCAGGGCCATTTGGACGTCGGGGTTGTTCTTGAGGGCAGTGTCCACCAAAGCCACCAATATTGAATCGGCAAAGAACAGCCGCCAATTGCCAGGGCCCGAATTGATCGGGTCGGATTGGCCGGCAAAGGAGCCGGGCAGGGACTGGGGGCGCACATCCACCGGCAGGCGGGGAACGGCACAACTGGCACAGAGCAGAGTGGCCCACACTGCGTGGGCAATCAATTGGGAGATGCTGTTTTTCATCAATCGGCTGGTTGGGAGATGGTCGGTAGTGGATCGGTTTGGATGGTTTGAATGGTTTCGGTTTTATGCCTTCCATGGGCAAATATGACGTATAGCCCGGGCACGATGATCAGCCCAAAAATAGTCCCGAAGAGCATCCCGCCCAGCGCGGCAGCACCGATGGTTCGGTTGCCAATGGCCCCCGCCCCGGCCGCAAATACGAGCGGGATTAAACCGGCAATAAAGGCAAAGGAAGTCATCAGGATGGGGCGCAAGCGTTCTTTGGCCCCTTCTAGGGCAGCTTGGAAGGGCGAAATGCCCGATTGTTGCCTGAGTAGGGCAAATTCGACGATCAGGATGGCATTTTTGCCCAATAGACCAATAAGCATGATGATGGCTACTTGGGCATAAATGTTGTTTTCCAGCCCCAGGGCAAACAAAAACAAGAAAGACCCAAAAACACCGGTGGGTAGGGACAGGATGACCGCAAAGGGCAGTCGAAAACTCTCATACTGGGCCGCCAGCACCAAATAGACCAGTACCAAACAGATCAAGAAAACATAAATGGCTCCGTTGCCGGCATTGGCCTGGTCTCGCGAGGAGCCAGCCCAATCGTAGCCAAAGTCTTTGGGCAATTTTGCGCTGGCCACTTCCTTGATGGCGGCAATGGCCTGGCCACTGCTAAAGCCGGGGGCGGGTTCACCATTGATCATTGCCGAAGGGTACATATTGTAGCGGGTCACTTGCTCGGGGCCATAGACTGGCTGAACAGTCAAGAAAGCAGATACCTGCACCATTTCTCCCGCATCATTTTTAACATATAAACTGAGAATGTCCTCGGGCTTGGCTCGGTACTCGGGCATGGCTTGCACCATTACTTTGTACAATTGGCCAAACCGGATAAAATTGGTAGCGTATTCGCTGCCCAAGTAGGTTTGCAGCGTGTTGAGCACATCGCTCACCACTACGTTTTTTTGGGCGGCCTTGGCGTTATCTATACTGACCAAAAACTGGGGAAAACTGGCATCAAAAGTGGTGAAAGCATTGGCAATTTCAGGGCGGGCGTTGAGCTCCTGCACAAAACTGAGCGCGGTTTCCTCCAGGATTTTTAGATCGCCCTTGCCCGATTTATCGAGCAGGCGGAGTTCAAAGCCGCTGGAGTTGCCGTACCCCGGCACCGGGGGTGGAGTGAAATACTCAATCTTGGCATCCTTGATATAGCTGGTTTTTAGCCTGAGCAGTTCTATGATTTCTTTATCAGACTCGGTTCGGTCTTGCCAAGCCTTTAGGCTGATCAAGTTCATGCCGAAGTTTGCCCCCGTCCCGTCGGAGAGCACGTTGAACCCGGCCAGTGCCGATACTGATTGAACCGCGCCCATTTGGCCGGCCACCTGCTGAATGGCATCCACCACCTGCTCGGTCCGCTCTAGGGTGGCCCCCGCCGGAGTGGTAATACTGGCATAAAAGGCCCCTTGATCTTCATTGGGGATAAAGCCAGTGGGGAGTAGGCGGCCCAGTAGGCCTGTCCCGGCGCAGAAAAGTGCCAAGATGGCAAACGTTACCAGTCTCCGGCTGGCAATCAGCCCCAGCAGCCGCTGATACTTACTGGCCAATCCATCATACCACCGGTTGAATCTGTTAAAGAAACGGCCCAGTAGATTGATTTTTGAAGGGGATGGATGGGATGCTTTTAAAAACAACCCACACAAGGCCGGGGTCAGGGTCAGGGCACTCACGCCCGACAAGACAATGGCCGTGGCCATGGTAACCGAAAATTGCTTGTAGAAAATGCCCGTCGGCCCAGACATGAACGCGGTGGGCACAAACACTGCTGACATCACCAAGGTAATGGCCACAATGGCCCCGCTGATTTCTTTCATGGCCTCTTCAGTGGCGGCCTTGGCTTCCAGGCCGGTTTGTGCCATTTTGGTGTGCACTGCCTCCACTACGACGATGGCATTGTCCACCACGATCCCGATGGCCAATACAAGGGCAAAAAGGGTGATCAGGTTGAGCGAAAAATCCATCAACTGCATCACAAGGAAAGTCCCGATCAACGACACCGGCACTGCCAGCGCAGGGATGATCGTTGACCGGACATCTTGCAAAAAAAGAAAAACCACCAACGCCACCAGTACAAAGGCTTCGATCAAGGTTTTCAGCACTTCTTGGATGGAGGCATCCAAAAACGACGATACGTCATAGCTGATCGTATAGTCCATGCCCGGGGGAAAAGCGGCCTTCAGCTCGGTCATCCGCTGTTTGATGTTTTTGATGACCTCGCTGGCATTGCTCCCCGGTCTTTGTTTGAGTATAATGGCCGCCGATGGCTGGCCGTTCTCTTTGGAGAGCACGTCATAGTCTTGGGAGCCAAATTCCACCTCGGCGATGTCCCGGAGCCGGATCAGGGCCCCGTCGTCACTTCGCCGGATGACCACGTTCTTGTATTGCTCCTCAGTGTTGAATTTGCCCGTATATCTGAGCACATACTGGAGCGATTGCGCCCGGCGGCCCGAGCTCTCCCCAATTTTGCCCGGGGCTGCTTCAACGTTCTGCGTCTGCAAACTGGTGATCACATCTTCGGTGGAAATCCGGTAGTTGGCCATTTTGGTGGGGTTCAGCCACACCCGCATGGAATATTCCCGGGAGCCCATGATGTCGGCAAACCCTACGCCCTCGATCCGCTTGAGCTCCGCCAGCAGGTTGATGTCTGTGTAATTGTATAGAAACTTCTCATCTATGGTAGAGTCACTGCTCAGGATATTGAGATAGAGCAGCATACTGTTTTGGACTTTCTCAACGATCACCCCCGCTTTAATGGCTTCTTGGGGCAACTCGTCCAGTACCGAGGCCACCCGGTTCTGTACGTTCACGGCCGCCAATTCGGGGTCGGTTCCGGCCTTGAAGATTACTTGGATCACACTGCCCCCATCATTGCCCGACACAGATGACATGTAGGCCATGCCCGGAACCCCGTTGATGGCCCGCTCCAACGGGGTGACCACCGCCTTCACGCAGGTTTCTGCATTGGCCCCGGTATATTTGGTCGTTACGTTCACTTCGGGGGGTGCGATGTCGGGAAACTGGGCCACTGGCAACTGCACCAGGGCCAAAGCTCCCAAAAAGGTAATAATGGCCGATATCACGATGGACAAAACGGGCCGCTGGATAAAATTCATGGCTGTTGATTTATACCAAATACAAACTTATTTTACAATAGAGGGGCAGGGTAATTCCACTCCCGAGATTTACCAGTTGAAAGGGCGGCCCCCAAATTAATTGACGGCCAATTGGTTCATGATGCTGCGCATGGGCCTCATTTCTGGGAGGATTTTATCTCCTTCCTTGAGCCGTTGGATGCCCTCATACACAATCCGATCGGACTCGGACAAGCCCGACTGCACTACGTACAGGTGCGGAAAGCGGTACCGGATGGTTATCTTGCGCGTTTTGATCGTGTTGTCCTTGTCCAGTAAAAATAGGTAGGTGTTGCCCTGAATCTCAAAAGTGGCTTTCTGGGGGATAATCAGGGCGTTTTCCAAATTCCCCGCCAATTGGATTTTGCCACTGGCCCCGTGCTTGAGCAGTCGCTCGGGGTTTTCAAACCGCGCCCGAAAGGCCAAGTTGCCCGTATTCCGGTCAATTTCGCTTTCCATCGTCTCGATCTTGCCCTGATAGGGAAACGCGTGCCCATCGGCCAGGATCAAATTGACCTGTTTGAGGTGGTTTTCCTTTTTGTCCTTCAAAATGTGCAAGTATTCTTTTTCCGAAACATTAAAATAAACAAACACAGACTCGTTGTTGGAAATGGTGGTGAGCAGCGTGCCCTCATCCACCAAACTGCCCATTTTGAGCGGTTGTCGGTTGATAATGCCACTGAAGGGAGCCCTGATTTCGGTAAAAGCCAGATTGAGCTGCGCACTGGACACCGCCGACCGCATTTCCTCGATCTTGGCCAGGGCGGCCGCTTGCTTTGCCTCGGCCATTTCCAGCTCTGACTTGGACACTATGCCCTTCTCGACCAATATCTGGGTGTTTCTGGCGCCCACCTCGATCATTTTAGCTTCGGCAATAGCACTTTTCAGTTGAGCATCCGCCCGGAGCAGTTCTTGCTTAAAAATTTGGTTGCTGATCGAAAACATCAGTGTGCCCGCTTGGACTGTCCCTCCCTCGTCGACGTGGATTTTTTCAATGAAACCCTTGATCCTGGCCCGGATTTCCACATTTTGAATGGCCTGAATATCCGCCACGTATTCTTGTAAAACGGTGGTGTCGACCATAATGGGCGAAGTGATGGGAAATTTTTCCTCATTGGCGATTGGGGCGGTTTGCGATGAACACGCGGACAATAGCCCGAACAGATGAAGGCCCAAGAGGATGGTTATATTTTTCATTTGGCAATACGATAAATGACAATGATCGCCCGGTTTAGGAGGGCACATTGGAAATAAAAAATTTGATTTTTAATGAGGGTTGCCGGAGTGCGATCTTGCTGAGTATTGAAATCTTTGGTCACTTGATCACCAAATGCTTGGCTTTATTAATCGCAGTTTTGCAAATTAAAAACGTTTGCAAATGGATTGCCGAACACTTCGCCTACTCGTTACAGGCGCGAAAGAACCTTACCGGAAAAGTGGGGCCAACTTGGCCCAAGCACAACACTTGGCTAGGCTTGCCCAAACTTGGGAGGGGGAAGGGAGATACTGGCGCACCGGCTCAGCAGATTGGCCAACGTGGCCCGGGAGGGTGGACTGGGCACCACGTGAAATGGCGACACCAGAGAGAAAATGGGCAATTCCTGACAGTAAAAAACCGCCTCGCTCAGCTCCATGCCGCCCAACACTTCGGTGTCATCCTCATCGTGCTCACTGATGGCATTATCGATGAGCAGGATTTGCTCGAGCACTATTTCAACCAGACACTCCATCTCATTGTAAGTCAGATCTTCGGGAGTAGCGTCGGTACGGGCATCGGGCGCATCAATCCCCACGTTGAGCACGTGCAATGCAATCACGAGCCAGAATAGGCGAAGCAGCGTACGTTCTCTCAAAAACTGTATCACCCACAAACTTATTGCTTCTTTTCATTATCGCCAAAGTTCCCTAACTTTGATCCACCAATTACTTTTTTATCTAAACATTGGTTTCTCCATGACAAAATCACCCATTTTTTGGCCCGAACCACGATGGGGTTGGCCTTGGGCACACCAATTTTGTGCAGCGCGGTAACGAGCCAGAAAAACCGTGGGAAGATATGTCTCTGCAATGACAACTCAGGATAAAGAGGGGCGTTTTACCTGTCAAGCTACATTCTGTTAACCATAAATTAATAACCAATGCCTTGGGCTTTCCGTTGGATTAATTGAAAAATAATCCAAAGCGATGAAAACATTGCTCCCCAAGCTCAAACAGTTGAACCGGCTTCATCACTTAATATTGAAAAAATCAACTGGTACCCCTAAGCAACTCGCCATCAAGCTGAGGGTAGCAGAATGTACAGTTTATGCCTACGTCAATATTTTCAGGGAAGATTTCTGCGCCCCGATTGACTGCTGAAAGGTGTTGAGGGTTTCTTATCTCATCGGGGAGATGTTCGCTTGAAGACCACTTCACAAATCGTGATAAGGTATCCGGAGTCTCCAACTGATACCGTACTCACGACCCATAAAATCTTATGGGAAGCCAAAGCTGAATACTCGGGTGCTGGGTTGCGGTTGAATGGCGGGTTTACCGCAAGTGAATTTCGGATATTTGCTGAAAGTGATTCTTCGGTGGCCAAATTTCAAGTGGCAGCTAAGGTCATCAGCCTGCCAAAAAACATTGA